>BNJU01001543.1_pt1 | contig 40505 bp, 36 predicted proteins | sample 8539281 | NCBI WGS metagenome assembly BNJU01 (sample SAMD00202456, study PRJDB9452) | human saliva metagenome | isolation source: human saliva | place: Japan
TACTTCAATAATCTTCCGAGACATCTCTAGGTAAATCCAGCTGACACTGAGTACCAAGATCACTCAGTCACGAGCAAATCTTCAAGCATTGACCATTATCAATCAAGAGTCCATACAAGGTCTGAAACTCTGGAGTTTCAAAGATAAAAGTCATCTCTGACGGTAGTCATTGAGCACAAGGATGCTCCATCATTCGGTAGAGAATATGAGCCTCAGCTCTCTATGACTGCTGTCAATTGCTTAGAGACCGACATAGTAATGGTGTCTGGACTAACAGCTTGCTTGACCTTTCTCCTTTGTTCTCTGTCTGACACGACCTTCATTGACAATGTGCTCGACTTGTTGATAGTCAAAAGATGCAAATGATCCGTCAACAAATGAATGTAGGAATTCTGAGCTGTAGATAGAGGGTCTCTTTGACGATAAGAGGTCACTTTTCTCATAAAATCAATCTGTGCTTGAAGATTTTTCACTATTACTCAGTTTCGAAATGATGAATGTAAACTCAACGGACTGATTCGAGTATTGGATAAAAGATAAGCCAAATCCTGAGGAGAGTCTCTGCAAATACTCATCAGGATCCATTGCATCAGGAATCTGAACCATTTGAACAGGTAAATCTTTAAGCTTCGTCCAAGCTTTTAGCTGTTGCAGCTTGTCCTGCTCCTTATCACCGTCATAAGTGATAATCACTTTTTGGTAAAGCGTTTTGAGATGTTCATACGTGTTCAGCAGTCAGTGCTGTTCCCATGGAAGCTACAGCATTTTCAATACCAGCACGGTAGAGCTGCAATGACATCCATAAAACCTTCCATCAGGTAGATTTCTAGAGCCTTACTGATCCTTTTTTACCCTATCCAAATGATATAATTGTAACTCTGTTAAAAATTGCCGTCGCTCGACTATTTTTATACTTTGCAGTTTGAGAATCTGTCTCTTGCCATACACGACCAGAAAAGCAATCACCTTTCCTTGATCATTTGAAAGAGGAAACATAATGCGATTATGAAAGGTATCAAAGAATTGGTTACCTCAGATAGATAAAACAGACCCTGAATCCAGCAAGTCCTTTTCACTATAATCATCAGCTAAACGTTGATAGAGATAAGAGCGTTCTGCTGGAGCTAAACCAATCATAAAAATGCTTGATGAACATCATCTGTCAAAGCCACGTTTATAGAGATAGTTTTCTCGCCTCCTCACCCATCTTAGTCGTCATGAGAATGGCATGATAAAAACGTGCGAGCCTTTCATGCATCTCATAGAGATTTTGATGAGGGGACCTAGGCTGTACAGAACCTTGAACAGAGCGTGCCATCTGAATCCCAAGTCGCTCAGCTAATATCCTCACTGCATCCGGCAAAAAGGTTACCTGTTGATACTCCCTCGATAAACTTAAAAGACATCTCCAGAACGACCACATCCAAAACAGTGGTAAAACTGCTTATCTTCGACCACGTTAAAGGAAGGGGTCTTTTCACTCATGAAAAAGGACAGAGCCCTCAAAAAGTTCTGTCCAGATTTTTGTAAAGAAATCACTTCTCCTATGATTTTCGACAATATTGGTATTGTTTTTGATCTCTTCGATGAGTCTCTTTGTCAACCATAGACAATACACCTCCATTTTATCACAGCTTTACTCTAACTAGTATAGCTTATTTCTGGAGTAAACCATTTCATACACTTTACATGAGACTATTTCATAAGTTTCCAGCTATCATGAAAACTGAATCTTTCTGAGCAAATCATTCTAATATTTGAAAGAAAATAAAACCTATTTCACCTGATTTTTCGAGATTATTTTTCAATATCCTGCTAATATACTGACCATCTTTTTCTACTGATACAAGCTGTTGCATAAGTCACATGGTGCCTTTGTATACCACCTCTATAGGATGGATCAGTCAATACAGGCATAGAATAATAGGCATTCTTTTTATTTTTTAAGAGTCAATAAACCATTTACCTCCTAGATGCTACGGAAGGTTTCACCGATATAAACGGTCAAACAATCCAACATCTGGCGGTCTGCTATCAAAACATGGTGGTCATCGTAGTGAGCCAAGATCCAAGCCTCCAAATCATCCGAAAGACTTCATGCTATAGTCTCAAATGAGTACCTTGTTCTCTCAGCAAACTCCTAGTAAAATAGTCCATCTTAAACCAATTTGAAAAATCCATTCTTGAAAATCTTTCTGTGTGTAAGTCATCTTTTATCTCCTACCCTATCCAAAGTTTAAGATTCTTATATTGATTATACTCAAAAGTAAAAACTGATGAAATAGGAAAAAACAGTAATATTTAGTATTATCAAAAACTTAGAAGCAAAAGCTACTCAAGTTTTTATGATACTTGATTTAAAATCATCTACTCAAAAAGTTGATAGTAATCGGAAATTTTCATCTTGGCTTTTTTCTCATCCTTATTCAAATCTTTGGATGATTTGTCCATCTTCATAACAATGAGCATGATTTCCATACTTGAGAGCATCTTCCATATGGTGGGTAATCATCAAAGCTGTTAGATGGTCCTTGTTGATAAAGTCATTTGTCAATTCCATCAAGGCGACACTTGTTTTAGGGTCAAGAGCAGCTGTAGTGTTCATCCAGTAAAAAGGAGCTCTGGACGTTTTAAGGTTGCCATCATGAGACTCAAGGCACTGTCTTTTGTCCACCTGACAAGAATTCACTCGTGTATCCAAGTGTTTCTCTAGTACCATTTCCAACTTCTCTCAATGGTTGCTTGAAATTCTTCCTTGTAAGCTGAGAGTCTCTCTTGGAAATGAGACCACGTTTTTTCCACGAAACTTATGCAATCAAGAGGTTTTCAACGGTCACCATATCGAGGGCAGTACTCCCATCTTAGGATCCTGAAAGACACGAGAGAGATACTTGCATTCTTTCAGGGCTGAAATGAGTCACATCCTCACCCATGATGCGAATACTACCACTGAGTTAAAGGTAAAGTCTCCTGCAATGTTATTAGAAGAGCGTTGACTCATCCTGCCCACCCACCAGATTGTGATGAAGTCATGTTCATAAAATTTCTAGTGAAACATCGTTTAGGATAATTTTTCTCTCGTCAGCCATTTTGTCACAATTTTTGTGCATTTTTAATTCTACAATTGCTGTCATTTGCTTAACTGATCTTCTTTCAAAGTATTTATCCTTATGGGTTGGGATTACTAGACAATGTAGTGATAAGGGCACTGTATAGACGGAGGTAGCTGGTGTTAAAGCCAAGAGCAATAACGCCCCATACCAAGAATTGGTAACCGATAGAACCAACATACAATGGTAACTGTGCGTTCTGCATTAGGGTAAGACTCTTAAAGAGAACCTCACTGATAATCAAGCTGGCAAGACCAACAACGATAACACCCTGATACCACGAGAGACATCCGCATAACCTCTTGTTGAGCGATAAGAGCGCCAGCAAGTGCGATCACACCATTTGACAAGACCAAGCCCATAAGCTCCATATCGTCCTGTATTGATACCAAAAACTACGAGCCATGTCTCGGATTATCCCCTAGTAGCGATATATACTTGTCCAAGTTTGGTATCTAGGAAGAGCATGAAGGATAAACGACGAAAGCTTCACAGTCAAACTGCTGGTCAGTAATTGATCACCTCAGATGTGAGAAAAGGAAGAAACGTCCTGATTTAGTTTGGTATCCTAAAGAGCCCATGGCTTGTGCCTGCCCTCTATAATCATGAGCATGATTAGAATGGCACGAAGTCACTCGCTCAAAATACCAGACAAGAGTGCTGGAATCTCCTTTGCGTAAAAGTGAAGACCAGTCGCTAAACCTGGCAAGACAGCTCTGCCCAACAGCTGCACTATGTAGCAAGAAAAGTGATTGACCTCCTTTGGTGTAATTAGAGTTACTGCTACTTTCGCTCCTTCCAAGGGAAGGGAGCCCTCGCTGTCATATTCAAAGACCAGCACAAGTAAAGATTCAAACCTAGAATAGCCTGTATGTAAACTTGTGGGAATACCTATACTATCATGTTGCATTTTATTTCTCTTTAAAAATTGAGAGATGTCTCCAACTCCTCCTTCATATTCTTATTCGATCATTTTGACCAGCCTTTTTGAGAACTGATTCAGGAACAGTAATTCCAAGTCTGAGCTAGCTTTTGTTGATCACTGATTTACCAGTTAAAAGATATCGATCATATCAGGGGTTTTCACCTTCAAGATTCTAGCGATCATCACCGTAGCCACACCAAGATCAAAGTTAATCGGGTCAACCACTGATGCCAAACCACCTGCTTTCACCATTGCAGTTGGGTAATTCGGGATAGATTGTTTTTAGCTGCTTACATTGATACTATGGTGCTGAGAACGCAGGATGTTGATTGTGTTGTCAATTGAAACCCAGATTGCATCTACGCCTGTCATGACGTTTACCGTAGAAGCGATTTCAAGAAGGATGGAACTGCAAAGCCTTCATCAAACCAGCTTTTTCAGCGTAAGCTTTGAATTCTTCTGACTTGTGATTTTGAGTTATTCGCTACTTGAGTAAAGAGTCTGATTGTTTTAACATCAGTGTCAAAGTTTAATTAATTCAACTTTGTTGCTCAGCAGGGCTGGTGGGTTGACACACTGTGGATAGTTCCCACCCGGTTTTTCCTCCGCCCAAATCTAGTCATAAGGTTAGCACCGATTACCAAGTTACAGCCAATAACTGGAAGATCTTTTGTTGCACTTGGTGTTTTTGAGCCGTGGGATGTTGCGATACCGACAACAATATCGTTTCCGTTTGCTACCAATTGTTTACCTCCCATTGGTCGCAACCTTACTTCATCACCCTTTCAAGTTCATGTGTCGATTTTAACTTGCCTGCCTTTATGTCTTCTTCAGCAAAGTCCATCTTGATACCCTAGATCAAGTCAAGTGATGGGTGACTGACAAACTGTGAACACCAACCCAGCTATTTTGTTAGCTGTCTCAGTTTTGCCTTGTTTCGTTGGGTTAGAGTAAACCAAGCCTCCTCCAACTACAAGTGCTAGTGCTGCACACACCAATTAAACGTTTATTCACATTCTTATTTCCTTTATTTCACTTCAAACCAGTAATGTCTATCACTTTCATTATAATTTTACCAGCGTCGCCATCGTTTGACGCAAATTGCTCTCCCCATAGAAAGTCCTCACACAAAATCCCAGTGAGGACGTCGATGCGCGGTGCCAACCTCAATTGAGGTGGGAACCATTCTATCGCTCTACTCCGCTTCACGAGTTGCACTCATATGTGCCTCACCGAATTTATGATTTCACTACATCTAGCCCAATTTCATCATCTTCATCTATCTGAGCTTACCAACCACAGACTTGCCAAAAAATTCATGATTACTTTCTTGAATGCTTAAATTAATTATTTATTAAAATTTGTCAAGGCTTTTATGAATTATTTTTAAAATTATGAAATTCCTACGGTTTTTGGGTAAAAAATATATTTGTATTAACCTTGAATTACGCATCCCAGGCAATTCCGTTATTAGTTGTATGAATCTTCATCTTGAAGAAAGCTCGCCACGACGTTGACGCTTAATCAATTCCAACTGGATAGAAGTTAAGGATATTGAAATAAGGTATACGGTAGTTCAAGTCTGTCTTTCAAGCAAGTATTTCTGCCAAAAGTTCATCATAGCCTCTTAACAGTTGACATTACTTAGTCAATCACATTCATCCAAAATAGTATAGATTGTTTGTACTCTTCACTTTACAAAGTTTAGCATATTCAAAAGCAATATTCATATTTGATTGACACATCTATATCAATGTTAGATAGGAGTGACTGGAAGAAAGCCAGTTTTTATACATGTCGCGAAGGCTCCAATATTTTTGATCTTGATCAACAAATTTTGAAGTTTGAACCAACACCAACAACCCTGGGAATATGACACGACTTTTGTGATCATGAGAATGTTCCAAGAATGCACGACCACCAATTCCCCAGTGATTGTTTACGAGTCACCAACGAGAACCAATATTAAAGCTTGAGATATTCTTTATTGGACCAGGGATTCAAAGAAATAATCGTAGAAATACGCCTCCAGCGATTAGTTTCAATTGTAGAATAATTATAGCTACGGATCGACTACTTGGTCCATGATATTTCCATATAGCGATTTGATGTATTAGTATCGCTCTTCTTCTGTGTAATCATGACGATAGTCGCGATACCTGCTAATATCGTTAGTAGGTCGATCCTTGTTTCAGATGAGCTTCGATAACTTCACTCGTTCAGTTAATCGAACACGATTCCTTGATTGACGGAGTGGCTGAGTAGCCACATCATAAGTAGGCCACCACTATTTATTAACGGTACCACCACGACTGTGGAAGAAGGTTACTTTGATACCAAACCTTTACCGCCCAATAGTAGCCGAATTGTTTTGTCCTTATAGAGTGTCCAACAAGATGAGAGGTATCCACCATCTTTGTTACCAGAGTAGCTTACATGATTCTTTGATAATTATCTTTTGAAGCAATCCACTCTAGCAAGCGGTAAAGAGAAATACTTTCATTGTTTCTTCGAATGATCTGAAGTCCTCAATTGTTTCAAAGAGAGGTAATGATTTTGAACATGTGCTTTTTTCACATCCATAAGACCGACTTCTTTTGAGCATGATTGCCAATTTAATATATCAGATATCACGCTTGTTACGAGAAATAATCGTTTGACGTGAATGACGTCTTCTCCAAACGACCTTTTAATTCACGAGCAGTTTGGAAAATGGCTAATTCTTTTCAAGCAGGTTCAGACTTTCAAAGGTTTTATGTTGACAAGATCTGAGGATCTTCTAATTCATGGGCGTAAAGCAACTGCACTTCCCTCATCTTCTGACAAATCGCTATGGTCAGCTACTGTTCAGCAGATGCTAACAATTCAAAGCAACACAGGCTTCATGAAGATTGAGTCTTATGCTATCGATAGATGCCAAGAAGAAAGTTCAAAGACTTCAACAGCCTCCAAAAGCTCAGCAAACTCCTCCAGTTAGCAAGTGCCTTATTTTCAAGCAACAACTTTAATGACATATGTCATGCTTAAACTCTTCAATTGTTTTGCAGTAAGGAGGACGCTCATCTGCCAAATCTTTGATAGCTCCTGAATTGATTGCTGATAGTCAGTGATTTCCTGTTACGCCCTGAGCTGGAAGAAGACGTTCGATATGATGATTGCTCATCTGCTGATGGTTCAACAAACTGCCCACCTTTTAGATTTAAAAAGTGTTTGAATTAATTTAGATTGACAGCGGAAAAGCACGACGATAAGGTTTCTTTCAATGGAAGACAGATGTCACGAGATTTCAGGGATGCTACTGTTTCCTGACAGCTTTGCTTGGTCTAGGATAAATTTTGTCAGAAAGCGAGAATGTACGATAGAGACTAGAAATCTTTACTGATATAATAATTTATTAATATTTCACTCTGAATAGTTGTTGAATCTAAGAGAGTTTCATGGTAGTTACAAGTCTCATCTCCACCGATCCACATCTTGCTAGTAATAGGTTTTGCTTGTTTTAGGTCAATACCTTACTCTTTGCTAGACGTTTACACTGGTGCATTAGATTTTGGTACGTCGGAAGGAAGTGGAACTATTGTAGTATTCCACCGCATTTTGTGATTTTACGGTTACTTTAGCTCTTTTCATGAATCATATCCGTCTGCATGATATCTTCTATATAGCGACGCAGATCATTGTGCCATTTTTTCCTTATTATTAAGGCTTCATTCTTACGTCACGCGGTATTTACGTGATGCATGAATATGAGCGTCAAACCAACATACTCTTCCGTTGAACCTGAGTTGGTGGGCTGGTCAATATCAATGACATTCAGACGTTCAAGAATCTCTTTACCGCATTTTCTTTTTCTGCTACCATTTCAATGGTTGTTGACAATTTTCCAAGTGTAACTGGATCGATATTGTTTAAATGGTTAATCTCAAAGCTGTCAACTGTCTTCAGAAATATTGGATTAATAGTGGCAAAATAGAGAAATACTAGAGATGTAGACCATTTCATCATTTGAAAGTCCTGTCACAACTTTATCCAGTCCTGATGTCAAGCTTTGATGAGTTCAATTGTATAATTACACAAAGGTCCCAGCGGGAAGTATATTTTTCGTGATATCTTCAAGTAAATCTGTCAAGATTTGAATCCTTTACAGTCGACAGTTTGTTACCAAAATTTAACCTTTGAATATATATTTTTTCTCCCCATATTTTTCTCTTAGAGTTGTGCCTGGTATTCGCTATAGATTTTAATGTTTTCATCAGCATCGATATTTAACACAAAGAAGTACTGATAGAACCAGAGACTATCTCTCCTTGAGAAAGGCTGGAATGGGAAGGTTACATCTCCTCACATGACTAAACTCCTGGAACCTCCGATATTAACGAATACTGAATTAGAACTGTCCAATCTTCAATGTAATTTCTGATTGCTACCATAGAGCTGAAACGATCTTGCCTGCAATTCCACTAAAATAATACGAAGAATTAGGAACAATAGTGCTAAAACAGACTGGCACCAACAACCTAAATTCCCTCAATCATAATACAGGAGGAAAAACGAAGTCCGGTGGCTCTGTAGATAACCCTGTTTTGATAGAGCTCTCAATCCTAGCCCAAACCATCCTCCATTTCCACTATAGTATAGTATGAATTTCACAACTGTGTCCCACCAGCGACATCATCAAATGATTAAAAGAAGCACTGAATCGTTTTAGCAAACGCATCCAAATACTGGAACGAAACCTTTCAAATTAAATCAATTTAATGGCTGTGAGGAAACAAAGGATAAACTGTCAGTCATTCCAAGAATAGCGTAAACCATCGATGAGCCATCCCACTCACCTTGAGTACATCAATAATGCTACTAAAAGAGAATTGTGCATTTCCCAAGGTCAGGGAAATACTAAACTTCCAATCATGACTCAAAAAGTGACAACCGCCAATCGCAGCTAAAAGGACTAGCAACCATTGGTTTTGAGTTAAAACTTGAAAACTGGCAATACTAATCTCTTCTTGTTGTTTCGGAAAAACGTTTGGAGCCAGCAATCAAATGATTATAATTTCGCGCCCCGCAGGTCAATAGCTAGGTCCTCATTTTATCCGTCCGTAAGCACTCATTGATGGGAATCCCATCAAACGGATGAAGTTAGTAACACTAACTCAAAGTAAACATAACACAAATAACAAACGTTCGTTTCGAAGAAAACCAAGTTTCAACTATAGATTACTGCAATAAGCAACAACCAATGATCCAAAACAAAGCCCTGATTTCGAACTAATTGAAAGCGTTTTCTTCCTTTTAATCAAAGATGCACCTGTTGTCGAATGACACATCATTAAACCTGAAAGAAATTGATAAGAGAACAGGGTACAGAGTAATTCAACAGGTGCCTTTTTACTAATTTTCTTTCATACTTCACCATCTACTAAATTTTTTAATTTTCTATTCATTCTAGTTTTAAGGTTTATTATACCATTCTTTAGACTAGAAAACTTCAATTATGTGTTGCCGCTTAGAATTTAAGCTTGTAGAATCTAAAACAACAATTTATTCTCATTTATAACTTCTTATTCACGGAAGATTAAAAACTCTATTCCTTCAAGAGTAGAAAAGACAGAGAGTTGTCACCTTAGTTTGAAGATGTTGCTGTAGTTTCACCATGTTGTTGTAGTATTTGTCATTGATGTAGTTGTGTAGAAGCTCACTGGTTGTATCACTTTTGACATACTGGAGTAAAAGATTCGGAAGGCTTGGTCCAACTCATTTTACCATATTAAAATCTTTACTAATAATACCTGAACGAAAGTAGCATCATTTTGTTTTGAGTCAGGATAACTGTCTTCATCTCCTTTCTTTTATAATCTTCCTGTTAGAAGATTTTTTCTGTTTTCTTGGTCAATTTCACAATATAGAAACTGCTCTGTCAAGCTTAGTGCACCTGGAGTTGTGATCACATCTTGAAATACTATTTACATCAAGAGCAAAATGTTCTTTTTAACAAACGTCTGCGCAATTCTATGATGCAGAGTCAAAGTGATTTCTCCCCATTTGCTTTTGTTCTTCTTTCGTCAGTTGAATTATCTTTAGCCAATTAAAGAAGTCATCTAGATCTTTCTACTTTTAGCAAGAACTCTTTAGCCCTATCTCTCACCATCAAGTTTGGTCAATCGCGCAGTGCTACTCTCAAGTGTACCTCATCGTGTTTCTTTTGCAGTTCCCATCCAACAATCCAGCCTGCGCCTTCTCAATGGTGTTCAACCAATAACTTGATTTTATACGAACTTGAGTACTTTACGACTTTCAGTCACGGCAAATTAAAGCATCGAGAAAGAACGACTTTGATAGCCATCACCATATTCTTTCTGTTCTTCGCTACAGCTTCTTCTTAACTTTATCACTTACTCAGATCTTATATTAGTTTTTCAAAAACTTTTGAATAGTCATGTTACAATACTATGAGCAGTTAAGCAGCCACTCTCCTTCAAAATTGGTACCAGTGATGACATCACCTTCATACCGATGAGTACGCCCTTGAGAATCCATTTGAACACAACAAAGCAGCTACTGATAACAAAGTGATGGCACCAGCCAATAATTTTTCTTCATAAGCATTCTTTATCACTAGATAAATGTTTACCTTATCTATTTTTACCAAATTGTCTTAAAAATATCTGAAACTAATCAACATCAGGCAGTTCTACTTCGCTTGATTCTTTCTTAGCATCAATATCTCCATCTCCAAGAGGAACTAGACTATTGTTAATCCTGGATTGTCTAGTTGCGTCAAATAGTCTTTGCAAATCAATGATAAATGGTTCGTCGTCTGCCAATGACTCCATACAATATCTTAGCAATGTCTCCAATTTGGAAAAATATCATCCAAGACAACCATCTAATTGTACCAAGGTGTTTTAGGGTTTCTGGCAAAATATTGTGATGTTTTGATTTTGTAGAATCCATAAAAACAAAATCATAGGTTTCGTCAATGTTGACAAATTGTTCACTGCATCGCTCTCTCCAAAAGAGTGACGGTTATGATATCAAATTTATGAAATTTTCTTGGCAAAACTAATTGTCGCAGGATTTCTGTCAATGGTTGTAATTTGCCTTCAGCATGTTGAGCCATTAAAAGTGCCGAAAATCCAATTGCCGCCCAATTTCTAAAATATTTGGTTGAATTGTTTCCATTAGGAAATGAAATAAGTTGACTGTTTCATGAGGAATGATAGGAATATTCTCCTTGCGAGCAAAGTTTTCTAGTTCTTTTAAAGAACCAGTCACCTGCTCTTGTCTGTGGCGCATAACTCAATAACTATCCTAACAACAGGCTGTCGCACGTTGCATAGCGCTTTACCAGCGACTCAACCATTTTATGCTAATCCTAATTTTCAACAAGTGGCTTGAACCTGTCCAAACGGCGTTCAAAGACTTTAAAAGCATCAATATTAAGATAGTCTTTTTCCATATCGACACCAGCGCTTTTCGCATGATATTTAGAGTGGTTAGTCTGACTTCCAGCTTGAGGTAACTGAATATAATTACGATCATCTTGATTACCGTGAATAAATCTTTCAGCCAAGGCCGAAGTCAGAACCTGTTGAATATTGACATGCTAGTAATTATAGTAGAAATGAGGGCTACAGCCCACTCCATACTGAATGGAGGGTTGGTCTTCCTTGTCAAGCCTATATATTCTTGGTTCGGTTGTATATAGAGATTGTTTAAGAACTGCTGACAAGATTCTGATTTTGATCGGTCGGTGAATATATGTTCAATTCAGCAATTGAGCTTCTTATGGAACACTCACCCACGGAAACCATCCAAGAAGTTATTGAGAATAGCAGCTGTGCTATAGCCATCTTGAACTTGCAATAATTTTTCAGTTAAGATATTTCATTGGTTGTTGCCAATTTCACAAGAAGATTGAGTAATCTCCGTATACATATATTGGTTTATGTAGCTTGAATGGTTACTACAGGACCCGTCTCATGTACAAGAGCAGAAAGAGACTGTCTAGTTATTTTGCTGTTGCTAGCTATTAAAAGCGTTAGTATCGTAGAACTAATTAGAGCATGCACCGAACGCTTGCCTTGTTTTCATACACATCAATCCAACGTTCAAAGGCGCAGTTTGACACGTGACTCCAAGCAATCTTCGCCAAGAACTGCTAAGCTTCTTCTGCCTTCAAGGCTTCTCATAAGTAAAGCTATATTCTACCGAAGACAGTGTATAGACATCGTACATTTAAGGTCTGAATACCCACATTTTTGAGCGAAGTGAGAGATAATGATGCAATAATGGCAAATGCCATGAACAGCAGATACTTGCTGGTTATAGACACTGGAACAAAGCCTGGCCGTAAGAGTCGCCTGACGCGCACCTAGAAGTTTTCAACTTTGCACGGTAGTTTTGTACTTTTACATTGGTCTGCGGTGTTTTAGCGTAAGTGTGCCGGTATTGCCCAGAGTATAGTGCTCATATGCACCACGACGGAACTTACGGTTCTTAGATTCTACTAAGCGCATATATAGACACCAGACAACTGCAATTTTACTTCCATCTTCATTTTTTAATAAAATGGAAAGGATATCTGTATTATCTAAGATAGTTGAAAAGTTTCACTAGTGTAAGACTCAAAGATTTCACAGCACCTGCTAACAACTCTTCTTCATTGCCAGGAAAGGACATACCTATTTTGCAAGAGTTTATCAAAGAAGGTTGGTAAGGTTGAGCCCTTGGTTCTCTGCCAAAAAGTTTTGATACTGCTTCTGTTATTGCCATAAATTCTGGCTCATAGAAAGAGAAATATCTGGTCGAGTTGGACTATAAAGAGTCAGTTGCTTTTTGCATAGTACTTTGATATTTAGCAAACTCGTGTATCCGGTCGTTTTCATGAGCGTAGACATAGAGTTTTTTCAAGACGATGCTTCCAAATCCAAATAACGCCTGTAATATTTAATAGGTTTCATACATCCAAAAGATGCCCCTTCTGCTGCTAGCCGCTTTTTGTGTCTCGGTTATTAGGCTAATTTCTTCTTCCCATTTTTGGTCTGTTTCAAAAGATTGCTGATAGATCCTATGTATTCTTTCACGATTTCATTTGCCAATACTATAAATTCTCCATCCTTTCTATTTTACCATATTTTTCGAGAAATAATGCTGATAAAGGCAGGTGATAGAGTTTTGTTGCTGATTTGTGGATTCAGTTATACGTTTGAAAGTTGCGGTAATAATTACATGATTTCTTTGACCTATCTGACAAAATGAAATATGTCTCTATCGGCCTTTACTAGATGCTGCCCAGTCCTGAGTCTTCAAATTTAATAGGTTTTTCCAAGTAAGCTTTGCTTGTTGCTTCATCCAATATGATTTTGATAATAGAGAGCAGTTTTTGAAACGTAACGACAAATATTTTGCGTCTGCTCAATGGAAAAGTGGTTAGTTTTGTTGCTGATATGTCTGTAATATTTTAAAAGATTCCTAAGCATATATGGAAATTCCTTGACCTGGTAAATGTAGTTTCTTTCAAATCTTGATGAGTAGATACTTGAGTCTCAAAACTCGTTTTTATAATCAACTCCCAAAGATAAAATCCTATATTATTACTAAAATAAAGAAACTTTTGAAGTTTAGTTAGTCGCTCTTTGAAGCCAGAGCTTTCCTCCCAATAGCCTAAAGAACTTGAATTCCCAAACTTCCGATAACCATTGCTTCTTCCCGTAAAAGTTCACAAGAACAGGGACTACACTGAACTTCCAGTGCTAATCGCTTATTACGAGGGATACTGGTGATTTGCTTAAGTTCAGAACTTAGATGTTCCATTTCTACTTCAGCATCTTCTTAGCCCAATTAAAAAAGTGCCACTATTCTTAAATGTTCTGTCCTTCGTTCCTGTTGACAAAATCATAACTTTTAAACTTTCATGTGCAAATGAGTTTCACATTTTTTCCCTTTTCAAGTGAACACTGTCCTGCAAGCTGGACAATAATAGCTTGTTTCTTTTATTTGGCCTCTAACGCGTTGATTAAATGACCTTTTATCTCTAGCTAAAACATATATCCCCCTTTTCTACTTTATTTTAGGCGATAAGGCAAGAGAGGGACAGAAATTCTGTAATTAAGACTCGATTCTTGGTCGTCTCCATCTTGCCAGTTGAGAAATAAAAGCCGATGAAAGTGCTGCAGGAGCCCACTCAACCACTGCGTCTTGCTCGACAAATCCAAAGACAATTGAGAGTCTAGAACCATTATCCCAGACTTTTCACCATAAATATCTAGTATCATTGATGCTTGTTCTTCTCATATTTTCGTAACATGTAGTCAGACTTCTGTATTTGATCCTTGCTTATCACCATTACAATTGTTATCTTTGGACAACGATGACTATATGATTGATTATAAAGAATTTGTTCAGAAGATGAGAATCCAGTTTGATGGACTGCTAACTGTCATTTTACAAGAAAATGAAAACCACAGAGGACCTTTTACGAAGAATAACATCAATCTCATTTTGAATATCACGCCCCAGGGAAAATCCCATTCCAGTCAATTTGGCACCAATCATACATTCATCAAAAATACCTGACCAGCGCTGGTAAACAGATATACAATTCTAAAATATGTTCTTTAGTCTGACATAACAGATGTGCTCTGCGTTGGAATGTATACAAAGCATTCATTGTTTCTCTTCTACTTTTTATTAAATTAGCTTTTGTGAACAAAGGAACAGTTATCAGTGGCTGTTTTGCATTACTCTCCAAAACTTTCGTTGTTTCAGCGTGAAAATTCATTTGTTTTTGCCAGCAAAGAATTGCAATTGATACTATTTTCTGTGACTTGGAGGCATATTATTACTTATATTGCACTTGGCTTATTAGAATGCTGAGCTCTGATTTAAGGATCTTTCCACCACGTAAAGCTACTGTTCAATGGATAAACTAGGAAGCTCTAATCTTTACTGGCAACTATCTCTTCCCAGGCATACTGCTTCCTTTTTGTTCAAGATCCTTATAGCAATACTGGAATACCTTTTCACTCCAAAACCTATACTGATATAGAACCATTACATAGATATCTCCACCCCCAAAAACATCGATGGTCATCATGTTCAAATCATTGATACAACATGGCCTAATTCTGCGATTTTTCTAGGTGAAATTGTTAAAACATACTTTGTTTCAAGGGGTGGAACTTGTTCCATTAGAAATGCTTCCATGATAGCTTTATCTTCCCCAGCAATTTTTGTAGAAAGGTATAAATCCTCATCACACCCATTATACAAAGCCTGGTAGACATTTTCCCATGCATGACGATCGTATAGTTCAATTAAAAAAGATTAGCTATCTTAAGTAATCTCCTAGACAAAAAAGTCTGAGAATAGGTGAACACTCAGAATCGCGCTTGAAAACTATCACAATTCTAAGTTAAATTTCATCGATTCTCCTTACTTTGTATAGCAAATTGAGATTTCCTTTCGTTAGGAATAAATAAGGAAATAGAAAACGACCGCTCGGTCTTTCTTTTATACATTTATTTTACTTCTTTAGCCAACATGGCTGCAAAACGTAGTTGGATGTCAGATTTCACGACGGTAGTGGAGATGCACAGGATTCTCATTGTACTACTAATTCCCAGTCCTTGTAGTAATCTTGATAATCACCTTCTTCAATGTGTCAAACCAACTGGTCATGGATAATCTTCATTCATAGTACACAATCAAATTGTAAACCTCCACTGAGGTTTGTTCCTGCATGTTTGAATAATAGCTGGAATGCGATCTGCTTAAAACACCAGAACAACTGTTGATACATAAACAAAGTTTGTCCACCAGCTGAATCTGATATCGATACGGACAGGCTTCTAAATCTCTTGTCTATTAATGCTCTGCAAGATTTCAAGAGATAGCCTATTTTGATCGCTAGTTGTGACATCACGCGTTGAGTTAGAAAGAGGCATTTTCCTTGACCATCCCTAGGTCTAGTGTCTATATGGTTTTACTGTATCCAGTTTCTAAAAACTTCCGAACAACTGATTACATATTTTAGGCGAATCAGTTTATGCAGAATCTCCAAGCACTCCCATATCTTCTGTAATGCCTACCCAGCCAGGTTTGAGGCGGTGCCATAGGGATTATCGCACCTGTCAAAAAGTGCTCGGCTAAAACTTCCTCAAGCAGTCTTCAGTCAACTCCAATGTCCAGAGCCTCTTTAATATAATTCCTGCCCCAGGTTCCGACCTTGCAGTCAGGTTTTTCTATTCAGCTTCTGGCATGTGGTGCCTTATTCTAGACAGGCATGCGTTTGTAAGCAAACTGTTTATCTATATTTTCACTTTTCTATCGATACACAGCTTTCATCACACGCGCAATACGATCTACCCACGTCGTTTGATAGACCTACGTTTATCAATTTCAGTTTCCCTTTTACAATCCTCTAAAAGAAGCTTATGCAACCATTCTGATATAACTTAAGAGAACTAGCGTCATTCCTCAGTTCTTTGGTTTTTGCTCTAATTCTGGATTTATTTTTATGAAGGGAGGAGCTGATGACGTTCTGGCTCCGTTCCATGATGTTGCCCTCTCTCATACGGAGTGATATGGACATTACTCAGCCAACTCTATTCTTAACCTGGCAACCTATCTTCAGATTGACGCAGTCGCTCGAACACTTTTGATCTCGTTCCTGTCGTCAAAATCCATTCCCTAAGCCCAAGTGTATCTACAATTATATACGTCGGTGCGCCTTTATTTTCGCGTATGACGTTTCCTCGCCTCGCCATGCTTTTCTGGCTCTGCTTCATTTATAAAAGGTTTCTTGCTCTTTCTTGTCTTTGAGAGTGTCAGCTGATCAACAACTGAGTGAGACCAGATTTTCTCTTGTCTCTTCTCTTTCTACGAACGACGCCCCTCATCCTGACGACTCAGAGTCTCTTCTTAAACCTTTTCCTCAATGACATCAAACGCCACTCGAATATAGGAGAACTGATCCCACCAGTCATCTTACTGGGCCCTTTTCTAAACATGAATACGTATCTGCTGACCCACCTGGACAGCATTTGATTTCCAAGCAGAAGCAAACTGCTCGTTCAAAATGATAGAACTGCAGATTTGTAATATGAACCAAGCTCTTCTGACTGTACTTCTGGTAACTCAAGAAAAGACCAAATTTGACGATACTTGATACTACGATCATTTGGCGACTCTTCACCCACAAACTCTTCCATGCACTCAGCTAAGGAAGCTTTCGACTTCACGTTCAGCTTTCGAGTAGTCTGACGCTCTACGATTGGATGATTGAGGCTGCAATTCTGGAATGACCTGTCTCAAAATGTTCCGCCACTTTTAGGAACGTCTGGAGAAGTGAATCATTCAGGAACAAGGAGGTCCGGATAACGGCGAATCGGACTGGGTAAGCGAGTGTAATAGTCATGGCATTAATCCATACTGCCCGGCAGGATTAGGCTCGCATCAACGAGCCTCGCCGTACAGAACGTCAAAAGCACCAGCGGATACTAATACATCCGCGTAAGGTTCTCCCTCAACAACAGTCACGCATGATGTCTTGGAGGGCTTCTTCTTGACTAATTTCCACTGGCAGTCCCATAACCGACGCTTTCTCAAAACTTGAAGTACAACTACTAAACTTCGAAACTTTTTCTTGTTTTAGGTTCCCGCGGATGCGATAGATAGTAGGGTCCAGCTTTGCCGAAGTGCTCCAGCAACCGTTTTCGTTAGCAATCAACATGGCGACCTAATCATACGTGTCTAGCAACACCATACGATGTCAAAGAACAATGTCAACTGGTTTGGCTCTTTTTATCTACCAAAATCTTAGCCTATTGTGTATCAGGAAAACTCGAGGGCTCTACAGCTTAATTCGTGCCACTTTCCAAAGCTCATGCGTGTTCTGGCCATAAGTCGATACTCAGGAACAATCTTATACCTCGTTCCTTTCCTCGCGTCACCTGCATAGGGATGTCATTGATCACCGCAAGCTCACATGAAACTTGTCTTGATAACAGTCTGTGGTAATCGTGAGACTACGAACATCGACTCATTTTACTAACTCAATAGCAGACCTGTTGAGTCATAGCGGTCCACATCTCTTGGAGGGTTGGGGAGAATGAGTTACCGCTTGGAAAAGCACGCCTGGCAACATACTGGAACCACACGGTCTGTCATGTCAGACGGAGGTCGCCCGATTAAGGGCTTCCTTATCTAGAGAGCCAGATCCCTCCGCGTCTTAGGTAAGAAACGCCGGCAATACAGGAACACCTAGTCTCGATATTTCCATCTTTCAGCGTTTGATATGAACGAGCATCGTCCAAGTCTTTGCATCCGCACCATCTCATAGTAAAATGTAATTTCATTCCCAAGATCCAATCGTCCTGCAAACATCCTTTCCTAGATGTGCATCCGGCATATTTTCCGCTTCTAAGAACAGCTCTTGAAACTCAGATACACTGTCCATTGACTCCAAGACTGAGGACATTCGTCAACTCGTAGCACTGTGCAGAATGTCCAACAAACATCTCAGCACACTTAGCGACGTAAAGAAAATCGTGTTTTATTTGGCACTTTACCACACAAGACCCTGAGAAACTTCTGCAGTACCGTCTAACTGAATAGCTGGCATCTTAACGTAGATAGTTGATCTGATCTCGGATTTTAGAACGGCTATAACCCATGCACTTGGCTCTCTCTCATCACGACGATCGCCTGACAAACGTCGTCAAACTGTGGCTCTAAAATATCACTACTCGGCTTCAGTCATGCTTGCACCTTTTCCTGTCGGTCTCGCAATCTCTAATCACCATACTCATACTGTATCGTCATCACTGGTTACGTTACATCATTTTCCTTACAGTGGCCATCTTCTTTCCCTTCTCAGCGTTTCTTTACAAAACCAAAGCCATTTTCTTTGTAAGGCTGGACAGTTCCTAAGAGTAATCTCGTGTTTCTTTTCGCTCCAAGGTGGAGACTACGCATCTCTTCAAAGCGAATTTTGGTGGCTTCCTTTCCATCAGGGACAGTGTCGGAGCTGAGCTCGAAAGTCCTGGAACCATCCTTTCCAAGAGCGTGATGCCACGTCATTTCAGTGACTCGTCCCTTTCTCTACATATTCTATCTTATCTCTCATCTGCATGTTTTCTTTCTAGATTGTTAAAATGGTAAAACTATATCCTTTCTGTACAAATAAAATAGGCAAAGACGAGTCTCGCCCATTATTTTCTTTATCTACTTGATAATCACTGTCAATGCTAAGGCAATGGTTAGCCATGAAAAAGACTTAAGATTCCAAGTCAAACGTTGCACATGGTTTCGCTTCAAAACCACGCGCTTTGGTCACGTTCAAACAAATCACCTGAGCTGGTGCAATCAAATACATTGGCTAGATTGATTTTTAGTTGGTTGCACAAAATTGCAAATCACAATCACAACAGATACACTACAAAATGGTTAGTCAGGCGTAATATATCAAACTCCTTATCTTTGCTTATTCCACTCATCACTCTACTTAGACTCAAGATGTAGAGTCACTCTTTTCTTCTGTGGGACACATACTAAGACTTCTTAATCTTACCTGATGCCGTGTTTTAGAGTTCTTTACTCGGTTAGATACACTCAGTGCCGCCACAAGAGGAGCATTTGACTACTTTACACGCACTCAGATTTTGTATTTGATACCATTTTAATCTAAGATGACTTCTCGAAACAAACAACACTCAAAAATTCTCCTTCCCAATGTATAGTTGATATGACATTTCATCAAGCAACTGAACTAATCTGAGTCTAATCAGCCAGTTCTTGACTCTCCATTATTATCTAGACTGTGGCATAGCCAGACTACCTCTTTCTTCAGCGCTATTGAGAGTTTAAACTGGGATTCAGTCGCTCTTTTGAAATTCTGATCCCGTCCCATTAATCAGTTCCAAATTGAACATCACGATTTACATAGACTGTCCAGGCTCTGTCAAACCATGAAGCTACTAGTCCCGCCTGCACAGTAGAATATCCATGAAAAGAGTGCTTTCAGTCCGAGCCAACTTTTCGATTTCGTAAATGGCTAACTCTCACGAATAATTTCTCCTTGTCTCTTAGGACCATTCCTGCTCTTTCGGCTCGGATAAGACTAGCCAGAATGGAAGCGATTCCAGTTCACCATCTCAAGCAGGATCTTTCTCCCTAAAGTGGCTCCACCAAAACTTGAGTAGATCGTCCACCTGGTTTTTGTAGTTGGTGCACAAGGGCATCCGTGCATCAACGATCAAAGCTTTGTAGTCTAAAGAAAAATTTATAAATAGTTGACTTCTAGATGCATGTGCCTCCAGTAATTCCAGTAATGATTTTAGCCATTACTTCCCTCCTTTGACACTTAGGACAAAGTGGAGTCTCCACGACCACTCAAGTTGAATCTTCGATGATAGTTTCCGCAAACGCGAATTTCAAGCTTGGACCCGTTCTAGGTCGTATACTTGATGAAATTCCCTGCATAGTGCCATCTTCCAGAAAGCATTGGTATAGGTCTCGGATAGTGGACCCTCCCTTTTCAACAGTGCCTCCGTCCTAGAACCTTAATGGTTTCACTGCATGGACTTTCTTGTAGTCTCCTTGGGAGCTAAACTAATAGAACTCCTAAACGGATGAATCTTCGCCTCTCAAAGAACTCTTCATCAACATAGAGGTTTCCTAATCCTGCATGTACAAGAGTCTGGTCCAGCAAACTGAGATTTAATTGGTTTTTAGACTTTTCAAGGCTAGTTTTGAATTCTATTACAACTGAAATCTCGCTCGTCGGTTTCGTCTGGACCCACTAGTAACAAAGTCAGCTTCAAAAAGTTTGCTTTGGAGCAAGCAATTCGCATAGTCCCAAACTTACGGTAAACATCCCTCTCACAGCATACAGCAGTACCACCATCTTCAAAATGTATCAAAAATATGAGCGTGTTTACTGTTCTGAAACTTGATCTTGGTACATAAAATATCACTGCCTTCCATTCTCAAATGTGTGAGATAAGGACTTTATCGGATAAATAGAAAAGTAGATATACTACATATGTCCCCATTGACAGTTAACCTGACCAGGGCAGTCTCCTTTCTGAAATTGTTCCAAATCTGTCTTAACTCATCTTTGGGGTAATCGGAATGCGTAAGATCTGTGCAAACCTTCTTCCCCAGAATCAATCTAGTCCACGCTGAACCGTTTCCTGGACTCTCAGGTAATTCATAGGCATAGCCTCCCTCCTTTTCTTTAAAACAAGAAGCAGGCCAATGCTCCACCTCTTCTCTTAATATTCTTTTCGTTGCAAACGTGTACCAGCAAGATTCCAATTTCTTCATCGCGCCAATTTTTCTAACTTTTGACCCATGTTTCTAGGTACACCTCGTCATCGCAGCATGAGTCTCGATATCTCTTGCTGTGCCATGGTTCCAATTTTCTTGAGCATGGCGGCACCCCGCCTTTACCAACGATAATCTTTTGGCTGTCGTCACGCTCGACCATAATGGCGTGCTCGAAGGCGAACTTTCACCGGTTTCAGTCCCTGTTTCATAGAATCAACCCACTACCGCAACTCGAGTGTGGAATTTCCTCACGCGTTAAGTGTAAAACTTTTTCACGAATCATCTCTGACACCAGGAAACGCTCTGGGTGATCTGTGATTTGATCTTGACGTGAAAATATTGAAACCTCTTCTAAAGCTTCGCTCAAAATATCGAGATCGTACGCGAAACATTAGTTTCCTTGTAGAGTTGAAATCGGCACAATTTCCTAAAGTCCATCTGATTACGGAAGTCAATCGATCTGAGTCAGGTCTGGGTGCAGTCTTATGTCACACCTGAGCGCATTACCACGAGAATCACAGGAAACCTCAGCAGTCTTTGGGAGCCGTTCGATAATCATATCGTCACCCTTTCCCACGTGGCTCATCAGCAGGAAACCATAAAGAGAACGGTATCGACTTCACGAAGAGTGCTTATGTATTGGGACCTTCTACCATGAAATCTCCAAGAGCTGTCTTAGGTTTGTGAATTCTTTTGGCGTATCGATAAAGACAATCTGTCTCTAATCGGTCGTGATTCCCATACACTTGCTACAGCGTTGTCTGCAGTGCCTTTGTCACTCATGAGGTGGCGCTCCCTGCCCCATGACATGATTCAGTGCTGACTTCCCAACATTGATCGTCTCTGTAAAATGGGCTAGCATGCCTGATTTAAAATGTCATAGCCACCTCTATAATGTTTAAAAGAGTAACTCCCAAATCCTAGGGATGTGAAAATGATAAGTCCAGTCACGCGCATAGACTAAAGACACAACAAGAACTGCACCTGCGTACCATGTCTCTAGCTCTTTGTAAGCATATCTGGAAGTGGATAATGGCTAGCTCAAATCCATTGGTACATTTTCACTAGCAGAATTTAAAATCTCAAAAGCAATTACTTGCAAAATGCTAATAGGAGAAATAGCCATTCAATTCTGGAAACTTGAGTGTCAATGCCTGTAAGTAGAGTCTCAAGAGAGAAGTCACTGCATGGCTTCTCATATTACGCCTCTTCTTTTATGGCAGTAAAATACCTGTCAGCGTAACCCAAACTTAGAAAAGCAAGTCGCGATTCTTTCCATTTTCGCTTTATTGTCTTGTGAGTCCAGAGGTTGTTGTAAAATCTCTTCTTGTAAACTGAACATTCCTCAGCCTTTTCTTCCGGAGCAGGTGATCATAACCATGGTGTGTGTAAAAACCGTGCACCAGCGTAGCTTTCCACTTTCACGTCTGTAAAACTATGACCGTAATTTCAGCTTGCTCATGCGCTTTATCAATTGAAATGAAATAAACTCGCTGATATAAGAACCAAATTTGACATCATTTGTCATAGCAGTCAGGATCTCTGCACAAATCCTCTCGTCAAAAGCAAAATCTTCATCCAGGTTTCTGCACTCAAGACTCACTGAACGTCTGGCTGGACGGTCAGTATCACGAAACTTCCCAATTGGAGTCTTGCTGTGACTGAGTGTTCCGCTGGTCACAAAAGTGACTGCCATCTCCTTGTCTTCTTTCCACCTAGCAAAGAACTCCAAAATTTCTTGTATGCTTGTTTTAAACTTCAGAAACCTGACCAGCTCTTCACCCACCATTCCAATATACATGTTGGCGCTTCCTGACTCTCTTTACCTGGCATTTATTATACCATATTTCTATGATTTTATTCTTACCTTTTTGATATAATACCATGAATACATTCAAGGAGAGAACTATGCATTTGATGGATGACACCATCATGGTTGAGGAATCAGCGAGTGAATCACTAAAACGGTCGTCATTCTATTGATCAACCCTTTGATCTGAAGAAATTGGTCCTTACAAATCCGTAGCACTGCCAAAGTCATCGTCTGGCTCTTTCTGCTCACAATTCCTGTTTTCGGACGCATCCAGTTATCAGAAACGACCTTTGCAAAACAAACCCTGCCCAACCTCTCCACCTTTATCATGGTTTTGAGGGAAAGATTTACAGGGTGCATGTTATCGAGTCCATCGAGTCAGACTGAAAACGACTGAACTGTTGAAATCAATCGGTCATCACCAAGAATGAGATTGAGACACTATCCAAGCCACCCTCATCATTGAGATTATAGTAAACATAGTAATATTCTCCTTGTAGACAAGTCTGTAGCAACAGTTCTTGAGGTTACTGCAAACACACTGGTTTCTCTCGAAAATGCCGTTACTGCACACTCATTTCCGGTGCAACTGTACTTTAGTCACCACCTCAAGTACGGAGGCTCTCTAACTCTTTACCATCAAGGATGAAAACTTTTGAAACTCCACAAACACGTGGAATTGACAGCTGCATCTTCAAGTTCCTCTTTCAAGGTTTAGGGCGTGGATACGGCATATCGAATTAGAAAATCTATTAACCATTGGTAGATCAATCATCCGCAACTTTTTAATCATAGAAACAAATCCACGCTTTAACCTTGATAAGTCTTTTCTTGTGTCCCTTCAACTAAAATTCAGCTGACATGCTCAAGCTTATCTCAACTTCTTTGATGTTTTATCTAAAGATAAGGTAGAACGTGATCGTGTCAGCAACAACAGGCCAGTGAACTCATCTCGTCGTGTTGAAATGAACTACACTGCCACAAAACTGAAGAAACAAGAAAAAGAACTCTCAGCTACCGAAAAACTGCTGAAGAATTCCTCGCGGTCAGCGTAATTACATTAACGACTTTTCTTTCATCAAGTTCCAAACGACCAAGACCAAGTCACAGGCTAGATAACTACTACACCAATCAGCCTATCACAATTCTTCGTAATTTTGATAAGGCTTCTTTACACTCAAAACTAAAACGCCTGTGTGTCACTTTCAAACAAGCGCTCAGAAGTTAAAAGAGGCTCGCCACTATCTGACTGAAACTCCAATTGAAGTGAAAACTAAGGCAAACAATTCTTTTACTTTGGAAAAGGTAGTAGACAGTCTGGCCAAGCTGGTTTAGATGAAATTAGTTGAAATCTGCAGAAGAATTAATTCAAACAGGCTTTTATTAGAAGACGCCAACGCGAGAAAATTCATGCGCGTAAAAAGCCAGAGAAATATCTAGTCGTGCGACAGTAAAACCATTATTCGTTGACGACAATCTTCAAAAACTGAAGAGTTGACTCTTGCAAATAGCACGCAAAGAGTGAACTCTTGGTCCTCACGCTATGATATACCTGTAGGCCGCGTTGTCATCTCAGGAAATCTGAACCTTTCGACGAAGTCAAGACGGATGTCGTCGAACTAGTCGCCTACTATCTGAAAAGGACGCCTTTCCAATCTTGTTCAAGTTGATATGATTGGAGGTTGTGCTTAATCAAAGCTCAACTGGTGGAAAAACTCTGGATCGGTGGACTTCGATAGCAGTCAAAAACGCCTGTCGTCACACCCGATTTCTGAGAAAATTGAATCCATGAAATTGTATCGTAAACTTTGTAGTCAAACTCTCACCACTTTACTTTTGCACAAAACTAAATATAGGAGGGATGCGTCATGTGGCACATTAAATCAACTGTAACTCATTAGAGCTTTTGAGTCAGCTATTTTCTGCCTTCGCGACTTACCTCTTACGGTTGTTCCACATCACTTGTCTGAAGGTGAGCAAACAGGACAACCTTGATTACCTACTATCTCTTTAACATCCCTGATTATGAATGATCTTACTAACATCCCTCTTACTCAGCTTGGGAAAATATTTGGACTAAGATCACTATATTCCAGTCTACTGGAACCATCGCTGTCTCCGTCTGGTTAGCTATCTTTGGAGAAGATTCCTCAGTTTAACCCTTGAAGGAGATCTGCCGTGTTGCTTTAGTGAGCGGTGTCTCTAGGGTGTTGGACTTGTGTTACTTTTCACGTCGCGAAAGAATCAGTACCTGATATCGTCGTCGTATCGTCAACACAATCGCAATATCTCCTGTTGGAAAAATTGCTTTTTGACCTTGATTTTCTGGATTCTACGTTGATTTTAATCATCTTCCAAGACCCCGACTGTCTTGTAACCTATACTCTCTTATTTGACTTCATCGTTTCAAGAGTTATGATCTAATCGGTGAGGGTGGATATGCTGAAAAGGATCTTATGATTATCACCAAAAACCGATGGAATTAGCTGATAAAATTAACGAAGAACTCGGTCGTGGTGTTACCTTTATCTCATGAGTACAAGGCTACTATAGCAGGACCTAGATTATTTACTGTATTGTCGCAAGAAATGAAATTGTCAAGATGAAAGAAAGTGATTCATACAGTTGATCCGATGGCCTTTCTATCACCATCACGGAAGCTCAAGAACCTTTTGGAGAAGGTTTATTTTCCCCAGCAAGAGATGAGGTTTCTTAATTTCAGGCAGTAACTCAACCATTGAAGTACTTTTTATTGACATATCATCAATTATTTTTCTGCTGTAAGCGCAAATGCATTGTGATGTAGTTGTAGTGGTTTGTTAAGTGTGGCAAAGAAGAACAGGTCATGTCAGCTAACTTGTCGATTGTTACATGTTCTTTGGACAGTGCAAGTAGAACATGTGGATAGCTCATAGAGATTGCAGAAATCTACATACCATTTGAGCACCAAGATTTGTACGGCTGTCATCTTATCAAAAGATATCTTAATTACTTCAAGTTGTCATGTTTTACAATCTGGCTTTTGAAGAGTCGTTATGCCAGTTTGTGTGCATTTGTAACTGCGCGTGTTTTTCAAGTGTCAAAACGCTAGTTGAAACCATGTAGACCATAGATTGAGAGACCATTTGATCCTTGAACACCGATTCCTTCTAAGCTTCATGTCCACAAGCGTTGAAAGCTACTCTACAGATACCAGTACGTACAGTGTTTGATAGCATAGAGCGATGTAGCTAGTGTCTTTACGAGTTGTTACAAACAGTATGCACAGTCACCTACAGCGAATACACCTGGATAGAAGTTTCTTGTTTCTTGTCTACAAGGAAAGCACCGTTACGGAAGAGTTCGATCTGCTCATCAGCAAGAGCTGTGTTTGGACGGAAACCAACTCGCAAGGACAACCATATCCACATCAAATGTTTCTTTTGTCAGTGATCGTTGTCTCAACTTTTTCCTTCACCTCTCGATAGCTTTTTAACAGTTTGACCAGTGCCAAACGGATGTTGTGGTCTTCCAAGTTTTAGCCATCATTTGTGTGAAGTCTGTCATAGTATCCGTTCAATACAGTGTCAACGATATCATCATGACAACTTTTTTCTCAAGACGTTCGAAAGCTTCCGGCAAGCTCAACACCGATGTAACCACCACCTCGACAACAGCGATAGTGCTCAAGGTGTTTGCTCTGTCAGCAAGTTTGTTGATAACTTTTCAGCATTTTGGCACAATTTAACGAATTGTACGTTTTCAAGAGTTGCTGAACCTCACGGTCACCTTTAACGATTTCAACACCTTTCGATTGGTGGGTGATCGAGTTGAACCAGTGATGAAGATCAATTTATCATATGATTCTTGTGTTCTTTACTGTCACTTCAGCAGTAAATAACTTTATTGTCGTAGTCGATTGAAAGAACTGTGAGTTCATGTAAACTTTCAGCACCTTTTTGCTTCCAATTTTCTTTGTTGTGAGAGAACAAACCTTCAGGTCCACAATTTGTTCACTAATCCAAAGTAGCCATTCCATGAATGAAATGTCGTGAGTTTTAGTCAACTACAACTGATTTCGTTTCTGCTTCCAAAACCATCATAGTGTTGATACATGCAGTTCCTAGCGGTTAGCACTCATATCATGATTTTACCTATAAGATAACTCAATTTTATATCACCATCAGCCACATTATTCAGATAACGTTTATAGACTTTTTGACTGAATGATAGTGCAGATATTCAATGTTATATCATTCATATAAAATTGTCATCATTGCTGATTCTGTAGCTTTCTGTAATTTCTTTATAGCATATTTCTTGACTTTTTGTAAAAATGATTTGTGAAAACGCTGACTTTATGATATTCTATTTATATGGAAATGATTATAAATCTTTAGATTTCTAATAATTCAAGATTTGTAGCTATTTCCAATCGATTTGAAGGGAGTTGATTTTTGCTCTCAGTTCATCATCTGAGTCGATTTCAATGTGAACTACGATTACTATTTCCTTAGTACATGAACAAGCCGATAATCTCTTCCGTCAAGCTTTTGATTTGCTTCAGCAACTTGAAATTCCGCTTCAATGCGAATAGTACTGAATCTGAATTTCATGGGAAATTAACTCATCAGGCAGTGAACATCTCTGTGTTAAGGTCCACCCCTTGATTTGTTTGAACTGATTTCTATTAGGTTTAGAACACAGTCTGAAAGCGCAAGTCATCCTCAATATTAGTATAGTCCTTTGGTTCAAAACCTGCGTATTGGTCTTGACGCAAAGGTTGCTAGCCCTGAAGAGATTGTTTCAGCTTTTACCACTAATAGACCCTCATTTTATTAGAACTCGATTCAATCAATTCTACGGTTTTCTAGAAAAAGGGGAATGAAAATTGACTTAGGTGTTTACAAAGGGATAGTGCAGATAAGGCTGCAGTTTTCTTAAAGAAAATGGCGTCACCTTCTGTTTTATCAATCTTTGGAGGAAACATCCTCACCATGAAACAACCAATCAAAAGATGGACGTCCGTGCAAATCGTATATCAAGATCCAAATAATCCACGCGTAATCACCTGATGACCTTTGCCTATTACTGGTAAAATCAGTGGTTACATCTGGGATGATGAACGGCATCTTGAAATCAACTGCGAGGATTATCATCACATTTTTCGATAGTGAGACAGGTTATCCTATTGAAACGGATTTAGCCAGTTTAACTATTGTATCTGACCGCTCTGTCGACGGTGAGATGATGGGACCACTCGTTTGTTTGAGCGAACGTAGCGCCCTACTTACGTGGGTAGTCGAAAATATTGATGGTATCGGCTTTTCATCCTCATTTACAAAGATGGACGCTCACTTGTTCATCTCGGTATCCAACGGTAAATCATTAATAATGCAAAAAGAGAAAGGAAGTCATGTTAGAACTTATTGCATGTGTAGGAACAAACTCAAACGTTCCACAAAACCGCCAACTGCTTCTAATATATGCAGAAAACACTTTGCTGACAAAGAGGAAATCGAATTGGTCAGAAATTAAAGATTCGCCTGTATTTAACAAACCAGCTGACAAACAACCAGCTGAAGTTACGGAAATCGTCACAAAATCGAAGCTGCGATGGAGTATTATGGTACACCTGGAATACGATCACTCAATCCCCGGCTGTTCTATGAGCGCTCTTGCTTGGATTTCATATGGTGTATCCCTAGCTTGAACAAAACCTGTCATGATTAGCAGGTGCTTCATATGGTACCATGGGTTCTTCACGCGCCTCAATTGCAACCTCTCGTCAAACTCCTAATGCTCCCGAAATCAAAGCCAAATGTTCTCCAGATGAATTTCTTGCTTTCTACATCTCTCTTCAAGCATTTGATCAGACGGTAGACTTAGTAGATCTTGATGTCATCAAGAAATTGGATGCCATCTTTGATGACTTCCGTAGTCTTAGTTAGTTACTGAGAACATTGTAACGCACAAGAGCTTCTTCGCAAAGATGCTGAAGACTTTGACTGAGAAAATTTGTAAGATAGGAGATCGAAAGAATGAAATTTGTTGGACTTGTTGGATCAACCACGATCAATCATATAACCGCAAAACTCTTGGAGTTCATCCGCTGTCAGTTTAAATTTAAATTTGAACCAGAAGTTTTGGAAATCGATGAAGTTCCACGTTTAACCAAGACGAAAAATGGGACGACAGTCGTCAGTTGCGCCTCTTTACAACAAAATTACTTGAGCTGATGGTGTGATTAGTTACTACCCTAGAGCACAACCACACTGATTTCTGCTTCACTTAAGTCTGTACTTGAGTGGCTTTTCAACAGTTCATCCATTTGAAAACAAAACCAGTCATGATCGTGGGTGCTTCATATTATGACCATAGGAACTTTACACGTGCTCAAGTTCACCTTCGTAAAGATTCTTTGACGCACCAGGTGTTAAATGCTCACACATTGTTACAGGTAATGAGTTCTTCTGGAAAAGCTCAAAGAAGTTTTTGACGCAAAACTGGAAACATTATTAACGAAGTGAACTGTTAAATTCCTTGAGTCTTGCTTAGATAACTTTTGTCAACATACAGTGGAGTCGTTTATCTAAATTGAAAAACCAAACCAATTAGAACCAGAAGATTTGGATTGTGGAAAACCAATTGCCACAACTATTACAGAAGTTGACCCTCGATGATCCAGAATGGGTGGAGCGCAGAAATCACAGGTGCTGTCTCAGGTGATACTATGTTAAACTTGGACCATGGTATCCTTGACAGTTAACCAGACTGATATGTTCTTGAAAAGCTATGCCTTTTGAACTGACATATGCCGACGATAACAACCAATTCCTTTTACTCACAACAACTGCTTATCCAGATCCTGACACATGTTTGCGATGCGTACCACTCTCAACTGTGGTAGCCGTATGTCAACAGTTCACGGATCACTTCCCACCTGCACGCATGCAGAACGCTGAGTGGCTATCGGTACACTTCGCACGCAAACCAAGAATACGTACGTACAATTGTTCCTGGTTCACCTGCAGGTGTTATCAATACTCACAACCACCAAGCTGTGTACCATCCTGATGGATCAGTATGTCTGTATCACTGAAATTGTTTTCAACTTCCAACCATGGCTTGACTGGTACCTGAAAGAAACTGGTCAACGTTTGGCAGGTAGCGGACCTTTCGCTCCCTGCCGCTGAGGTCAGCGGATGATGCTGATGCTACTCTGGCGCTTCTGACTAGCTGATGATACGTGCTACTGGTGGTGGCGCAGATGCTACTTCTGGTGCTAGTAACTATTAACTGAACAAAAAGGAACCATTTTTGGGTTCCTTTTAGAGATAACAAAACCCGGTTCGCACACAACCAACTGAGTTTTGTTTTTCGTTTTATTAACTTAGGAATCTGACTCAAGACTTCGGCCGTGCAAGCCTTTTTCTCGTTGTACTTGACGAAGTTTTTCAGGGTGTCACACGTTTCATCCTCTTCACTCTCACGATTTTGATTCCCTTCAACATGGTGACGTACTGAAATGTTTCGACGATATCCCCTCGATATATTCTCTTCACGAAGCTCAGCTTTGTTCTACTCTTCCGCAGTCAAGCCTCTGTCTTTTTAGCAAGCTTCATTAATATCGAGCGATCTGGTGTCATATTTTGGACCCAATCTATTTTTCAATTACTATTTTGTACTGAGAAGGTTAAAAGCAACACTGTCTTTTGCTTTTCTTTTATTGACAAGTTCAGCGAGGAGAGCCAAACGATGTTCTTAACATCAACATCTCTGCCATAACCATGGTATTGTCAAAGAATGCATCAATACTGGACTAAGAGCAAATAATTGCGTGTAATTTATCACTAGCTGAACCTTGTCAATTCTAATCTTTCACAGCTTGAGCTAGTTCTTTTCCTCATTCATTTTCAAAGAGACTTGCATCAACTTTGACTGAACCTTCTGGCCTTTTCTCTAGGGTTGCAGCGCACGATAGAGATGACTCAACTGATGATTTGCGTAATCTTCAGATTTGCGCCTTCGAAAGAGCTTTCTGTCGCTTCAATCATATCAGAGACAACAAATGCTTGAACTTGCTAGAACAGCTTTTTAATACTCTTTTGCAGTAGAACCCATCATCTTATCAACATCGAGCTTTCGACTGAAGTTAAGCACTTCTTCTTGGTTATCGTAGGTTAAACTATCAAACGATAAAGCATAAAGACTGGCAAATCAAATTCGTCCATTGGAATATTCCATCCAAAGTCTTCTAAGATTCGAACAATCCCTTGTGTGTGCACGACGAAGAGTTATAAGGGTCGTTTGAACCAGATGGAATCAAACCAACTGAGAAGAAAAAGATAAGAGAGTATCTAATTTATCAGCTAATGCAAGTATTGCTCAACTTTAGATTCAGGAAGAGCACCGTCTGCTGAGTCTGGAAGGTAGTGCTCACGAATAGCTTGTGCCACTGCAGATTTTCACCTGCAAGAAGCGCATACTTTTCACCCATGATCCCTTGAAGCTCATCAAATTCACCAACCATACCGGTTAAGAGGTCAAATTTATAAATGGTCATAAAGACGAGCAAGATCACTAGATTCATCAACTGATAGACCAGCTTTTTCTGCCAGCAGGATAGCAATTTGTCCTCGTACGAATCATGTGTTCACGAAGATGAACCAATCTTTTTCATGGAAGGTAACGTGTGAAAGTTTAGCAACCAAATCTTTCAATCTTGAGTTTTTTTGGTCTTCACGCCAGAAGAATTCTCCATCTTCCAAACGAGCAACCAAAACTTTTCATTTCCTCGAATGACATTTTCCTATGTTCAGCATTTCCGTTACGAACTGAAATGAAGTTTGGTCTTAGATTTTCCATCAAGATCACGGACAACAAAATAACGTTGATGAGTTTCATTGAAGTAACCAAAACTTCTTCTGGAACTTCTAGGTATTTAGGATCAAAATTACCCATAAAAGCGGTTGGATATTCGACCAGATTCAAGACTTCGTTTCAAAAAGTCCTTTCATCAATCTGGTACTTGAACGCCTTGTTCTGCTTCAATTTCTGATTTGTTCACGAATCATATTTTCACGTTCAATGCTATCAGCAATGACATAGACTTTGCGTAAGTCTTCTTCGTAACTATCAGCATGACGGATTTCAACTTCATGTCCAAGGAAGCGATGTCCATACGGCTGACTCTGCCTGAATGAATATCTAAGAAATCTAGGTCAAGAGCTTCATCATCCAAAAAGCACTGTCAAAGTGTGGACTGGACGGATATATTCAAAAGGTGCATTGTTTGCCCAACGCATGCTAACAGGGAAATTAGCTAGCCAAGACTTCTGGAATTCCAGTCAGAACTTCTTCCGCTGGTTTTCCAGCTTCATGCTTAGTTACATAGACGTATTCTTCACCTTTGATTTCACGGAATTCAATGTCATCTACAGTCAAAGCCTTTTTCCACGGACAAATCCTTTGCAGTCGCTTTTTAGAGAAATTTCTTCTGCATCCAAAGCAATTTTTCTTAGAAGGTCCTTTAAAAATCTTCTAGTCAAATCTGTTTGTTGGTCTGCTAAACCAAGTACACGAACAGCTAAACGACGTGGAGTTGAAAAAGTTTGAATCCCTTCATATGAAAGGCGGTTGTCATCCAAGAAGGTCGCCATTTTTCGCCGAGTTGTTTTTTTCACTTGGTGTGACAACGTAGGCTGGTAACTCTTTCGAGTCCTAGTTCTACTAATAAGTTTTTGTCATGTTTTTCTCCGAAAAATATGTTTTTCCAGTTTGTTTTATGTGATTGGCACGCAAGCAAACCGACTTCGTCGTTTCATTGCTGACACATTGCCTCAAGGTCTCCATTTTGCCTGGTATCGTTAGCTTTCTTAACGATACCTCTATCACTGGCACATCTGGTCCTGTAGGATTGCTTTCATCAACCAATCCTATCTACATACATTCCTTTATTCTTCCTCTTCTGCTAGGAGTTTTGCGCGTGTGCTTCGTCTAGCAGTGGGTAACCGAGCTTCTTGCGTTCTGCGACGAAGGTTTTAGCTATGACACGGGCCAAGTTACGGATGTGGCAATGTAACCGGCACGTTCTGTAACTGACACAGCTCCACGAGCATCAAGCGTTGAAAGGTATGTGAACATTTTAGTACACGTAATCATAGGCTGGATGACAAGGCCCAATTCCAAAGCACGTCCAGCTTCTTTTTCAAACTTTTTCAAAGCTTTTCAAGAAGCATATCTCGGTCAGAAACTTCAAAGCTGTATTTTTGAATGCTCATATTCTGGTTGAAGGAAGATTTCTCCGTATTTAACACCCTGGAGCCCACTCAATATCGTAAACAGAGTCTACTTCTTGGATGTAAGAAGCCAAACGTTCCAAACCATAAGTGACCTCAGCAGTAACAGGACCCTGTTGCTAAACCACCGACTTGTTGGAAAGTAAGTGAACTGAGTGATTTCATCACCATCAAGCCAAATCTCCCATCCAAGACCAGCTGAACCAGTTGATGGGTTTTCCCAGTTGTCTTCAACGAAACGAATATCGTGTTCCAATGGGTTGATGCCCAATTTTTCCAAAGACTCAAGGTAGAGTTCTTGGATATTTGATGGAGATGGTTTCATAACTACTTGGAATTGGTGGTGTTGGTAGAGACGATTTGGGTTTTCTCCGTAACGACCGTCAGCAGGACGACGAGATGGTTCTACATAAGCCGCATTCCATGGCTCAGGACCAATGGCACTGAAGGAAAGTATATGACTCATGGTTCCCGCACCTTTTTCGTTATCATAAGCCTGCATAAGCATACAACCCTGATCATTCCAGTATTGTTGCAAAGTAAGGATAATTTCCTGGAAAGTCAATTTTTTAGACATGTTTTACTCCTTTTTCTATATGATTGAGTCTGACTCAGGATACAAAAAAACCGTGTCTTTGCTCCTAAGTCAAGTGACCTAGGGGCGTCAAAAACGCGGTTCCACCCTAATCTTATTACTTCATTATCTTTATTAAAAATACCAAAAGCGCCACACTTATCTCTCAATCACCTGACTCTCACTATCTCAGACTCGCTTAGATTTACCAATAAGATATTCTTTCTGGGTCTATTATAACAAAATGAAATTCAAAAAGTAAAATTATTTTCATAAGGAATCTTTTTCTAAATCATCTAAAACTAGACACACTAATTTAACATCGTTGTCCCTTTTTTGCCCCTTTTTGAACAAAAAGGAAAACCGCTACTCCTAAGAATAGCGGTTTAATCATGTTTTTAAGCTACAAATGTAGTCGCTCTATTATTTAAGAGTAACTGAAGCTCCAGCTTCTTCCAATTTAGCTTTGATTTCTTCAGCTTCTGCAGTTGGAACGCCTTCTTTGATAACACCTGGTGCACCATCAACAAGTTCTTTAGCTTCTTTAAGTCCAAGACCAGTGATTTCACGTACAACTTTGATAACGCCAACTTTTTTGTCACCAGCAGCTGTCAATTCAACGTCAAATGAGTCTTTAGCAGCACCAGCGTCAGCAGCACCAGCTGCAGCAACAGCTACAGGAGCAGCTGCAGTTACACCAAATTCTTCTTCGATAGCTTTTTACAAGGTCGTTCAATTCATGATTGAAGCTTCTTTAATTTCAGCAATAATGTTTTCAATGTTCAATGCCATTGTTATTTCCTCCAAATAAGTTTAAATTTAATTTTGTTATTTTTTTGTAGCTAGGCTACGCTGCGTAGCTTATGATTGCTGCGTCTTCTTTGTTGTCTGCAACCGCTTTGACTGCAAGAGCAACGTTGCGCACTGGCGCTTGAAGTACAGAAAGGAGCATAGAAAGAAGTCCTTCGCGACTTGGAAGAGTTGCAAGAGCAAGAATCTCTTCTTTTGATGCGACAGCGCCTTCGATTGCACCACCTTTGATTTCAAGTGCTTCAGCGTTTTTAGAAAAGTCGTTCAAGATTTTCGCTGGTGCGATAACATCTTCGTTAGAAAAATGCTACCGCAGATGGTCCAACAAAAACAGATGCAAGATCTTCAAGTCCAGCTTGTTCAGCTGCACGACGTAAGATTGAGTTTTTAATAACTTTATACTCAACTTCGCTTCCACGAAGCTCACGACGAAGAACTGTATCTTGTTCAACTGTCAAACCACGAGCGTCTACAACGACGATTGATGCAGCAGCTTTTCATTTTCTCAGCTACTACGTCAACTAGTTCCGCTTTTCAGCAATAATTGCTTTCACTCATTAGTGTGTTCACCTCCGTAATTATTTTTTGCTTTGGGGAATTTTTTTCCAAAAGAAAAAAACGCGCCCAAACCTAGACACGAAAGTACAATACGCTTCTTTTTACATGATACGTTTTGTCCTCGGTAGGATATTTATGAGTCTTGCTCCCCTACTGTCTTAGGCAGTTTTTTTCAAACCGTTTATAAGTATATCACAATAATTCTATCAAAGCAAGTATTTTTTTAAAAAATTTAAGTTTTTTCTCAATTCTACTGCCACTTAGAGAAGAATATTTTTATATTTTCTCAGTAAATTGAAAAGATTGGTACCAAGGTATTATAGATTAAGAGCGCATGAAAGAGCAACATTAACACATGAAATATGAATGGAGTATTTTTCCGTGTTTTGAATGTCCTGATTAGATTTTTTTGACTGTCTCAAGAATAGTGTTAATGACAAGAAAAAGCAAAAATCATTCCATAAATAATACTAATGTGAAAAAGAATCACCCCTATCGCACGAAAAATATAGAAACCGAAAATGGGTATACTAAAAACAATTAGTGCTAGTGATCCAAAAAGCAATTTGAATTAAAGAAAATCATTAAGAAACTATAGGCGGTAAATGTAGTAAATTTTGATACTGTAATCCAGTTTTTCTTCAGCTTAGATGTATAATAAATGACAAAAATCGGGTAAAGAATATCTACCATCTCAACTCTCCACTTTTTAATAAGATTATTTACTATATTTTAACGATTTTTTCTCCAGAAATGCAATTTGCTCCTTGACTAGTTTAAAATTTTTAGTGTACTATACAACTGTATATACAGAAAAAAAGGAGTTATTATGAATACACAAAAGAAAACCCAATTCATGACTTTAACCGCATTGCTGACAGCTATCGCTATTTTGATTCCTATAGTGATGCCATTTAAAATCGTTATTCCTCCCGCTTCCTACACTCTTGGAAGCCACGTGGCCATCTTCATTGCTATGTTTTTCTCCATGGATGGCTATTTTTGTCATTATTGCTTCTAGTATTGGATTCTTACTAGCTGGTTATCCGATTGTTATCGTACTCGAGCTTTTTCTCATATCTTCTTTGGAACCCTGGGAGCTTTCTACCTTCAAAAACATCCTCAAACCTTGACAACAAGAAATCTTCCTTGATTTTTTTAACTTTTGTACTTGGTTTAGTACATGCTATCGCCGAAGTCTTTGCTTGTATCATCTTCTATGCTAGTACAGGAACAGACCTAAAAAATATGTTCTATGTTCTCTTTGTATTAGTTGGTTTTGGAACTATTGTTCATAGTATGATAGACTATTACTTAGCATTAGCTGTTTATAAAGCACTACAAAAACGCCATTAAGAAAGAGACTATGACAAAAAATAGAAAAGAAACCCTTTTACAACTCTTAAAAGAAGCTCCAAAACCTCTAAACGGACAAAGCTTAGCAGAACATTTTCATGTAACTCGTCAGATTATTGTTCAGGATATAGCTGTGCTTCGTGCAGATGGTGCTCCTATCCTATCAACCAATCGTGGGTATATCTATAAAGAAAACAAAGCCAATTCTTTTGTTCATAAACTCTTTAAGGTCAAACATAAAGAGGAAGATATGGGGCAAGAATTACTTGCTATCGTTGATAACGGAGGACGGGTTCAAAATATCCTTATTGACCATCCTGTCTACGGGGAAATCGAAACCCTCCTCAAACTAAGTTGTAGACGCGATGTGGAGCACTTTTTAAACCAAGTTAAGACGTCTGATTTTCGCCCCCTATCTGAATTAACAGATGGCGTCCATTATCACCTAGTCGAAGCTGAAAACGAACAAGACCTCCTCTATATCGAGAAGGCCTTGGACCAGCTTGGTTATTTAGTAAAAGATTAGAAGGTTCTCTTTTCCCACCCATCCTCTGTACGGTGACGGTAGAAAAATTCAGACTTGTCTGGAGCTTCCATCATCTCCATCAAAGGTAACATATCATAGGCCAGATCCAAATTTGGAATCTGGTCTTTTTCTATCCAGGACACTTCTCCTTCTTCAGATGATTGTAGAGTACCAGTAAACTCAGTCGCCTTATAACAAAAGACAATATAACGCTCACCTGTATCTAACGGCCAATTTTTAATGCCGACAAGTTGAGGATTTTGAATCGTCAGACCTGTTTCCTCGTATATTTCACGAATAACTGACTCTGTAAAAGCCTCTCCGTCTTCGACATGGCCTCCTGGAAAGGCATAGCCAGACCAATGGTTGCTTTCGGGTGATCGATACTGCATAACAACGCGCTTCTTTTCAAGATCTTCAATCAGACAAATATTTGTTAAAATCGTTAATTGTGCTCGTGACATAGGATTCACTTTCTAATCTTTAATTTTCTATCATGTACTTAACTTTAGATTTCATAATCAAAGGATTAATCCAGTCATGATATTCATGAATTTCATGGAGTAAGAATCCTCTGTTGATTCTGATTTCATTTTTTTCCCTAATCACATAGTAGTCTAAATTGATAGGCATAGATGAATCTGGAACCGTGGATAAAATGAAAAAGATCATAAACCAGATTAAAAGAGCGAAAAAGCCACTGAGAGCCTGAAAAATCAGATGATGCCATTGAAAGATTCTAGTTTTATAGAAGATAGTCCATGGATGAATAACAAAGTAAGGCAAAGACTAAATAACCAGATGTTCCACACAATAGGTGTAAAAAGCAAAAACCGAACAAGCCTAAGATAAAATGAATCAGGACAAATACAAGAAACATAAGGTAAAGAATCCTAAATATAGTTAGATGTTTTTAGCATGATTAACTCCTTTTCTTTTTAATATATTTGGAAATTAAATGATCAAAGTAGCTACTAAGAAGAAGGTTATATAAGTAAGAATTGGAAAACCAGATGTAGTGGTGATCTAGAGATAAGAGAGAAGGTAAAATCCCTTTACTATTTTTTTCCCACCAATCCCAATAAAGAGATGAACTATTAAACCGATACTATTAAGATAGATAAATAAATCTGCATATCTTTTTATCGTCATTCTTGTCCCTAGTCAAGTCTAGGAACCAATAGTCAAATAATCGATAGACCAGACAAAAAGATTTATATATATTGGAAAAACTATAGTTGATATCTCTGTATGGCGAAGGAATAGGAAGACTTTCAAAAATTAGATTCAAACTTAGTCCTATTGCTAGGATAAGACCGAGGATCAAGAAGAATCCTAAAAATTTATGAGAATCTAGCCAGAGCTGAAAACTTTTCTCCTTGATAGATTCTTTTTGTATTTGAATATCTTTTATTCTTTTTCATTTGAGTGGATTTTTCCTTATTTTTCTATTTTTCTTTTTCTTTTTCAATATGCTTGGAAAATTAAAATAATCAAAAGCAGGCACTAAGAAGAAGGTTATATAAGTAACGATTGGAAACCAGATGTAACGGTGATCTAAAGTTAGCAAGGAGGAATAGACTTTCTATTTCGACCCATTATTCCGAAAAAAATGAGTGAAACAACAAACCTACTCCATTTAGGTACAAGAATGGATTTGTAAAATCTTGAGTCTAGTCATTCCATCGAAATTATCTCTAAAAATACCCTGATAAAGTATATTCACTAAGAATACTAGATTCATAAAAAGTGGAAAGACATAATTAAAGTTTTGATAGGGTTTTTTGGAAGAAGAGTTGTCCCAAGCAACAAATAGATTATCCCAAAAGCTGATAAGAAAAATATACTACTATCTAATAGAAAAGCTATTTTTGAATGCTGTAGCAACCACAATTTTACTTTATCCAGCCAGCTTATTTTTTGATTTGGCTTATAGTGTTTTTTGATGTTTTCTCTATTTTATTATCTTGTTTTATGATAGTTTCTTCACTTCTGCTGCGACCTTTTTGAGATGCTTTTCCCGCATACTAGCGGTATTCACATCCCGTCCAACTTCACCTAGTACGCACACGCGCTTAGTTTTAATTCCACAGTGATTCAAGACCGCATTTTTCAAAACAGAGATGCCATAGCTATCTGGAATGTTGATAGGACCCGAAAAGATTTTGTACCACCAAGTGGGTGCCATGGAGGTTGCGTAAATACTGGCTGTTTTCCCTTTTAATAACTTTTTAAACTGCTTGCCTCTAAGGTAATTCCAGATAAAACTCCCCTGATCATTAGCAGAGTAAGCAATCCCTGGAGTAAAGACCCGGTCAATCCAGCCCTTCATAAGGCTCGGCATACTACTCCACCAGATGGGATAAACAAATATGAAATGATCTGCCCACTGTATTAATTCTTGGGAACGAAGGATAAAAGAATCTTCTTCCATACGTTTTCGATAGCCATAACGTAAAACAGGATCAAAGTTCTCTTCATTAAGGTTGATGACTTCAACTTCATGGTGCTTTGAATCAATATTTTCTACAATGGTTTGAAAAATAGCCTGACAGTAACTTTCCTTATCAGGGTGTCCATTGATGACTAGAATTTTCATTCGTCTTCTCCTTCATTTCTTTGGTTCATTCTATCTCTTTTATTTTTTACTAGATTAATTAATAATGGTTCAAAGATGGATAGATACGTCCCTTAGGAATTTTTATTTGAAGAACACACTCATCCGCAATTCCTTAACAGGTTTTTCCAAGTTCAAGTATTTTTTCTGGGCCATCAACAGTAAAACCCATTTTTTGATAGAAAGCAATGGCTCGCTTATTATCTTTCAATACCCATAAATAAATTTCAGAAAAATGATCGAGAGCAACAAATGCAGCATGCATTAACTGTTCACTCACACCTTTTCCATAGTAATCTTTTAAAACATATAAGGCTATGATTTCACCAGCTTGAATGGCCTTTATCACGAAAAATTTCCATAGCTGATAAATCCAACGACCTGCTTTTCCATCCATCGCAATCAAGGTATTATCTGGATACTTTTTGACTAAAGAATCGACATCTTTCTAATGTCATCGTCTCCTGAAATTCCGCGGTAAAAAGGTCATCATAGCTTCTCTCCACGTCTGCCAATGAACGAGAGACTTTCCTTCTATCTCTCCAGGAGTTTCCATTGTTTTTAATGATAATCTTTCATTCGCTTTATCCTATCTAATCCAA
>BNJU01000520.1_pt1 | contig 40480 bp, 43 predicted proteins | sample 8539281 | NCBI WGS metagenome assembly BNJU01 (sample SAMD00202456, study PRJDB9452) | human saliva metagenome | isolation source: human saliva | place: Japan
CGCGAAGAATTGCAAGAAATCGCTCTGGCTGATGAAAAAGTCAAAGCAGAAATTGACGGCAAGGAAATCGTGAAAGTGATTGCGGTACCTAACAAGCTCGTTAATATCGTCGTTAAATAACGAGTTTATTAGCTCTATCTTTCCCACCTTCAATAGTCCACTGGACTATTGAAGCCAACTAAATTGGTTAATATTGTTGTGAAATAATTGTAAATTATAGTTAATTAAAAAGAGAGACAGTTTTTTTGTTCACTTTTTTGGGAGGTATTAATGAGGACTCAAAGTCATAAGGAGATTGTTGAAGAATATTCTCTTTCACAGGGAAATTATGAAGATTGCCTAAATTATGTAGAGAATACTGTAAAGAATATTATTAAAAGTCAATCTATTAACGTTCATGAAATAATAGGGAGAGTAAAAACTGAAGAGTCTCTTTCAGGCAAAGTAAAAAGGAAAGACTATTCTAATTTGGCTGAGATTACCGACTTATGTGGCATTCGTATCATAACGTACTTTAGTGATGATGTCGATAAAATAGCTGAGCTAATCAGTCAAGAGTTCGAGGTTGATGTAGAAAATACTATTGATAAACGCAAAAGTGAGGACCCAACAAAATTTGGTTATATTTCACTTCATTATGTGGTAAGTTTAAAAGAAGAGAACTCTTCCCCTATTTTATATAGCAAATTTAAAAATATAAAATTGGAGATACAAATTAGAACAGTTATGCAACATGCTTGGGCTGAAATTGAACATGATTTAGGATATAAAAGTAAGGAAGATATACCTGATCAATACAGGAGACAATTTGCCAGATTGGCAGGACTAATTGAATTGGCTGATGATGATTTTGTGCAGTTGAAAAATAATATTATGAACTATGAACAAGAGGCAAAAGAAAAATTAGCTAATTTAAAAGCAGAATTACCAATAGATCGTAGTACACTCGAAACTTATATAAAAGAAGATCAGTTTTATACTAATTGCTTGAGTGGGGTAATTAAAGCATTGAACGGTATAGAGTGTGACGTTGCTATTAATGTTTCTTTACTATCTTCCCTAATTCAGAGGTTGAAAAAATTAGGTATGAATACTATTGAGGATGTAGATGAATTACTAAAAAAATATATGAATATCTATATAAGGACATTGCAAAAGCGAGATATTTCAGCTTTGAAAGCTATTTCAATATTAACTCCATTATTAACAATCACTAGTGTGTTAATGTCTGCTGATAGTGCAGAAATTTCTGATAGAGAATTTGAGGAACTATCAGCTGAAACATATAGGAAGCCCCTTATGAGATCGGATCAATCTGATGATTAAAAAAATAATACAAGAGTTCCCTTGAATTATATTATTGGATTGATTTCAATTAGAGAGAAAGTAGTTATCTCGTTACTGAATATAGAATTGGATTTTTTTGAGATAAGAATAACCAATTTATTTACTGATTTCAAACCTTGGACAGTACCCCAAACTGTTTGAGCCAACCAAACTCGTTAATATCGTTGTGAAATAAGATAGGAATCCTTCAGAGTAGAATCTGGAGGATTTTTAAATTGGATTATGCTATAATAGTCCCAACTAAGATAAAAACACAGTTCTGGTTGGTAGTCCAGACGTAGGCAAGCCTATCAGTAACCTTCCTCCTTGGTTGTCCATTCTTAGGGATAGATTTAAGGAGGTGCTGTCATAGAAATCGTTTCAATTGGCTTGACAGTTTATTTTGAAGATGGATTTTGGCATGGATTGTTTGAACAAGAGTATGAGGGAACTTATCAAGTTTGTCGTGTGACATTTGGTCAGGAACCAAAAGAGGATGAAATTTTGAAACTTTTACAGACTCAGTTTGCTCGGTTATCTTTTAGTCCAGAGGCGACAGTCAAACAGCATGTGAAGATTAAGAATCCGAAGCGTCTGCAGCGAGCTGTAAAGAAACAGGTGAAGCAGAAAGTTTCTTCTAAGTCACAAGAGCTCTTACAGTTGCAGTACGAGGAACGAAAAAAGCATTCAAAACAACAGTCTAGTCTCCAAAAGCAATTGCTCAAGCAAGAGAAATTTGAACGCAAACAGCAAAAACGTAAAGAGAAGCACAAAGGGCACTAGTGACTCTCTCTTTCATAAAATAGAACAGCTCTTCTTGGATAACAAGAGCTGTTTTTGCTTGTATTGAAGATTTCTTTCCTAATAGATAGACTTATCGTTAATGGCAGTTTCAAATTCAGGACCATACTTGCTTACTTCAAATTTAATCCTGCCCCATTCAGCATTTTCATTTTACTAGAAGGGTGTGTGTGCCATGATTTCTGATTCATTTTTTATTGTTTGGTTTAGCGAGAACAATACTATTGACTCCTGGATTTTTCTGCCGGATGCTATAAAATGCCTCTTTTATAGCGCAGGTTTAAAAATATAATGTATGGATGTAAGTGATTTTAAACTTCCTCTAGTGATTCGATAGGAGAAAAACGAGCCTGCTCTACTTTAATTTAACCCCCATTATTTTACCACTTGGCCTTTCATTTTAACTGCTTATCTCAAAAGTCGATTTTTCTTTCATACTTTTTGTTAAACTAGTGTGGTAAAGAGGAGGAAAAAATATGATTTTACAAGCTAAGCATTTGACTAAACGGTACGGCAATCATATGGCTGTCGATGATATTCAGTTAGAGTTTGAAAAAGGAAGTTTCAATGCTATTTTGGGACCCAATGGTGCAGGGAAATCAACCACTATTTCCATGTTAATCGGTTTGAAAAAGCCGACACAAGGTCAGATTCGATATGCGCCAAATACGAAAATCGGAGTGGTGTTTTTCAAGCTAGTGTACTGGATGAGATGTTGACGGTTAGGGAAAATCTCACGATTCGCGCTCAACAGTATAAGGAGATTGCGGCAAGTCGTGTGGATGATTTGATTCATCAACTGGGTTTGACTGCTTTCCAGAAACAACTATATGGGACTTTGTCAGGTGGGCAAAAACGTCGGGTTGATATTGCGCGTGCTCTTCTTTCGCGACCAGATATTCTTTTCTTGGATGAACCAACGACAGGTCTTGATATTCAAACTCGCAAATCCATCTGGGATCTACTGTATCGACTACAAAAGGATGAAGGGATGACTATTATCTTAACGACTCATTATCTGGATGAAGCGGATGAAGCGGATCAGATCTATATCGTTGATCATGGGAAAGTGATTGCGCAAGGTTCTGCGACTGCTATTAAAAGTCAGTATGCATCTAATATTCTAAATTCGTTTTAAGGAAATGAAGGATTTAGAAAAGCTGCTACAGACTGGAATGACAGTAGAGGAAGAAAATGAGTTGGAATATCTTTTTTATCCAAGGACGTCACAGGAAGCCATTGAATATTTGGCAAAAGTTCGAGAAGAAATTGATTCTTTTGAGTTTCGTCCGGGTACTATGGATGATGCCTTTATTGCACTTACAGGAAGAGAGGTTCGCTAATGCTAGCTTTATTGAAACGGAATTTTATCTTATATTTTCGTAACCGTTCGGGAGTATTTTTCTCATTATTGGGGGCATTGATTTCCTTCCTCCTTTATATCATTTTTTTGCAGAAGAATTTGACGGATTCTTGGTCCCAACTCCCTAATAGTACGAACCTTTTAAATAACTGGCTGATGGGTGGGACCTTGGCTGTGACTGGGATGACAACCAGTTTTACAGCTCTTAAACAAATGGTTCAGGACCGCGAAAATCAAGTGGATCAAGATCTCTTCTTGACAGATTTAGGTAACTGGGGCTTACAGGCGTCCTATCTAATCAGTAGTATTGTCATTTCTTTTGTCATGCAGGTGTTTATGTATGCTGTTATGAGTTTTTATTTTAAAGAGAGCCCAGTTATCAGCCATTTACCGGAAATTGCTTTGATTATGTTGTTAAGCAGTCTGATTTCAAGTTTGGTAAATGTTCTCTTGATTTACCGTTTTCAATCTGTAGATAGCCTTGGTAAACTGGCAACGATAGTGGGAACTGCTTCTGGATTTTTAGTAGGAACTTATATCCCCATTGGAGTATTACCTGATTCTGCACAGCTTTTCATGAAATGTACCCCTGCAACTTATATTGCTTCTCTCTATCGACAAGTCTTGATGAAAGAGCGGTTAGAGACCGCATTTTCAGGAAATAACAGTCTGTTACAGGAATTTCAAGAAAAAATGGGAATCCAAATCAACTGGCAAGAACTATTGACAAAGGGAGAAACATACTTTATAGTGGTTATTATCAGTCTCGTCGCTATTCTTCTTTGGATGTTGTTTGTTAAAGTGTTTAGCAAGAGAAAATAAAGATGTATTGGAGAGAAAATGAAGATTCGTTTTGAAATGAAGACAGAGTTTTCAGAAAAAGACCCACACATTTTAATTCAGGCAGCTCAGTTAACCGACCAAGCAAGAGAGGTCATGGAGTATTTAGAACAATTTTCAACGACCAATCAGGTGGTCATTCCTATTCGAAGGGATGATCATCTGGTTATGGTGAAAATTGAGGATCTTATTCTAGCAGATATCGATAAGAATTTATTGACTATTTATACGGTAGATGGGATTTATAAAACTAAGGAAACATTGACAAACTTTCAGAATCGAATTAATCGACGTAACTTTATACAGATATCGCGTCATTCAGTTATAAACATTGACCATTTAGAGTCATTATCGGATAGCTTTTCAGGGAACATGATGGCTAAGATGACTCGGGGTCTCAAATCGAGTGTGAGTCGGAAATACGTTAAGTCCTTAATGGATTATCTAGGTTTATAGGAGAAAATCATGAAGCGATTGATTGCTTATTTTGTATCGGGAATGCGTACGGCCTCCTTTGTTTATTTGAGTTTGGTGTTATTGGCTCAGTTTTATTCAGGTATTACCTATCCTGCACCAACGACAAAAAATATTCTAGCTTTGTTTTTGATGAGTGGAATTATGGGGGTATTGACCTTAATCCTTGAAAGGCTAGAGTTTCTTGCTTATAGTATGCGTGTAGGAGTTCATTTGTTAGCGACAGCTACTATTTTAGTATTAACCTACCTATTTTTTGGCTGGGGTTCAGCATTGTTGAGTCCCTTGCTTTGGTTCTTTTTCTTGTTGATTTATGGACTGATATGGTTGTACCAGATCTGGCAAACTCACAAGCTCACCCAACGAATTAATCAAGCCTTAGAAGATAAAAGAAAGAAAACGAATCACTAATGTAGTGTTGAGGATGAGATTTGAGGAGAGTGCTAGTTTCCATATAGAGCAAATTATGATATAGTATTTTCAGTGTGAAACAAGGAGAAAAACGATGCCAGTAAATGAATATGGTCAGATGATTGGTGAGCCAATGGAAGGTTATACACCAGGTGAATTGCCTTCCATTGATTTCTTAGAAGGGCGCTACGCTCGGATAGAGGCTCTTTCGGTAGAAAAGCATGCGGAGGATTTGCTAGCTGTTTATGGTCCAGGTACACCTTGGGAGATGTGGACCTACCTCTTTCAGGAACCAGTAGCAGATATGGAGGAACTGGTTACCGTCTTAAATCAGATGTTGGCTCGTAAGGACCGTTTTTACTACGTGATTATAGACAAGGCAACTGGTAAGGCTTTGGGGACTTTTTCTCTCATGCGCATTGACCAGAATAACCGAGTAATAGAAGTGGGTGCCGTCACTTTTTCTCCTGCTCTTAAGGGAACACGTATAGGGACAGAGGCTCAGTATCTCCTAGCGCGATATGTTTTTGAGGAGCTTAACTATCGTCGCTACGAATGGAAATGTGATTCTCTTAATCTGCCATCCAGACGAGCTGCGGAGCGTTTGGGCTTTGTCTATGAAGGAACCTTCCGTCAGGCAGTCGTTTATAAGGGACGTACACGTGATACGGATTGGCTAGCTATGATTGATAAGGACTGGCCTCAAGTCAAATCCCGTTTGGAAGCATGGCTGTCTCCTGAAACTTTTATAAAGATGGACGGCAGCACAAGAGCTTGAGAGAATTCTGAGAGGTATTGAGATGATGACTATTAGAAGGCAAGAAATCGTCAAGCTAGAGGATGTTTTGCATCTCTATCAGGCTGTTGGTTGGACAAATTATACACATCAACCTCAGATGTTGGAGAAGGCCTTATCTAACTCATTAGCAATTTATCTAGCACTTGATGGCGATGCCGTGGTGGGCTTGGTCCGTTTAGTCGGAGATGGTTTTTCATCGATTTTTGTCCAGGATTTGATCGTTTTGCCTAGCTATCAACGCCAAGGGATTGGTAGCGACTTGATGAAAGAGGCTTTAGGTGATTACAAAGATGCCTATCAAGTCCAACTAGTGACCGATCAGACAGAAAAAACCTTGGGATTCTATCGATCTCTGGGATTTGAAGCCTTATCTACTTATGACTGTACAGGAATGATTTGGGTGGATCGAAAAAGATAAAAAAATATTTTTTCTTAAGTAAAGTTTAAGTATCCTCTTGTATCATATAGTTATTAAATAAAGACCTCCTAATACTCTTCGAAAATCTCATCAACCTTCGTTAGAGTCGACTTAGCTAACTATAGTTATGCTTGCGCCTATCTGCCTAGTCTGATTTCGATTTTCATTGAGTACCCTTTATTTAATGAAATCCCAAACTTTTCTTTTTCATCATAATCTCCTAAAGAAGTCACCCAATCAGGTGGCTTTTTTATGACTTGGGGAGGAAAAATCCATTTGAAAAAAATTTTTTAAAAAATAATAAATCAGAGAAAAAGTTAAGTTAGCTTTAAGATTCATCTTGTATCATATAATCATTAAATAAAGACCTCCTAACTTTATTTAATAGAAATCCTAAACTTTTTCTTTTTTTCATAATAATCTCCCTTAAGAGGCCACCCAATCAGGTGGCTTTTTTGTTTGTGGCTTGGATTTTTGATATAATAGAGCCATGAGTAGAATTTTAGATAATGAGATCATGGGGGATGAGGAGTTGGTAGAACGTACCCTCCGTCCTCAGTATTTACGTGAATATATCGGTCAGGATAAGGTCAAGGATCAGCTTCAAATCTTTATTGAGGCAGCAAAAATGCGTGATGAGGCGCTGGACCATGTTCTTTTATTTGGCCCTCCAGGTCTCGGGAAAACAACCATGGCCTTTGTTATTGCCAATGAACTGGGAGTCAATCTCAAGCAAACGTCTGGTCCTGTCATCGAAAAAGCGGGGGATCTGGTAGCGATTTTGAATGATTTGGAGCCTGGAGACGTTCTCTTTATTGATGAGATTCATCGCTTGCCCATGTCGGTGGAAGAGGTACTTTATAGTGCCATGGAGGACTTTTACATTGACATCATGATTGGGGCTGGAGAGGGCAGTCGCAGTGTCCATTTGGACTTGCCGCCTTTTACCTTGATTGGTGCGACGACACGTGCGGGGATGCTTTCTAATCCTCTACGAGCACGTTTTGGGATTACGGGTCATATGGAATACTATGCCCACGCTGACTTGACAGAGATTGTTGAGCGGACAGCAGATATTTTTGAGATGGAAATCACTCATGAGGCAGCTTCGGAGTTGGCCTTACGTAGTCGAGGAACTCCTCGTATCGCCAATCGTCTCCTCAAGCGCGTGCGCGACTTTGCCCAGATTATGGGAAATGGGGTTATCGATGATGTCATTACCGATAAGGCTTTGACCATGTTAGATGTAGACCATGAAGGTTTGGACTATGTGGACCAAAAAATCCTTCGCACCATGATTGAGATGTATGGTGGTGGTCCTGTAGGACTGGGAACCCTTTCTGTTAATATAGCAGAAGAACGCGAGACGGTCGAAGATATGTACGAACCTTACCTGATTCAGAAAGGTTTCATCATGCGAACTCGTTCTGGACGGGTGGCGACAGCTAAGGCATATGAGCATTTAGGGTATGAATACAATGAAAAATGAACAAGAAATTCTAGATGCTTTCAGAGAAAATCCAGATATGATGACCATTCTGACCATCATTCGTGATTTTGATCTGAAAGACTCGTGGTTGGCAGCAGGTTCTGTCAGGAATTTCATCTGGAATCTCTTGTCAGACAAATCGCCTTTTGATCATGAAACGGACGTGGATGTGATTTTCTTTGATCCAGATGTTTCTTATGAGGAAACAGTGTCCCTAGAGAAAAAACTGAGAGAGGATTTTCCTCAGTATCAGTGGGAGTTGAAAAATCAGGTCTATATGCATCTGCACAGTTCCCACACAGCGCCTTACACGAGTTCCCGTGATGCCATGAGTAAATATCCGGAACGCTGTACGGCGATAGGACTCCGCTTGCATGCCGACGCAACTTTGGAGCTCTTTGTCCCCTATGGTTTAGAGGATATTTGAACTTTCAGATTTCCCCAACTCCTCATTTTTTAGAGAATGAAGATCGAATGAAGCTCTATCAAGAACGCTTGTCCAAGAAAAATTGGCAAGAAAAATGGAAAAATCTTACTTTTTCAAAAAACTTAAGAAAAATTTAAGTTAGTGACGGTATACTAGGTTCATAAGTTAAGAGGAACTTAACTTAAACTCCTAAAACTTTTTCATAATAATCTCCCTATAAAACTAAGTCGCCCAATCAGGCGGCTTATTTTTTGTCTGTAAGGAGAGCTAATAACTTAGCAATAGAAGAAAATAGGGAAATATGGTATAATGAAACGATAGATTTTTGAATAGGAATAAGAACATGTTTGGATTTTTTAAGAAAGATAAAGCTGTAGAAGTCGAGGTTCCAACACAGGTTCCTGCTCATATTGGCATCATCATGGATGGGAATGGCCGCTGGGCTAAAAAACGGATGCAACCACGGGTTTTTGGTCATAAGGCAGGGATGGAAGCCCTCCAAAAAGTGACCAAGGCAGCTAACAAGATGGGAGTTAAGGTCATCACGGTTTATGCCTTTTCAACGGAAAATTGGACGCGTCCAGATCAAGAAGTCAAGTTTATCATGAACTTGCCAGTCGAATTTTATGATAACTATGTCCCTGAATTGCATGCAAATAACGTTAAGATTCAGATGATTGGGGAGACAGACCGTTTGCCTAAGCCGACTTTTGAAGCTTTGAAAAAAGCAGAGGAGTTGACCAAGAACAATACGGGTTTGATTCTCAATTTTGCGCTCAATTATGGTGGTCGTGCTGAAATTACGCAGGCTCTTAAGGGCTTGGCTCAAGATGTTCTAGATGCTAAAATCAACCCTGGTGATATCACAGAAGATATGATTGGGGACTATCTTTTCACGCAACACCTGCCAAAGGATTTGCGGGATCCGGATTTGATTATCCGTACGAGTGGTGAGTTGCGTTTGAGTAATTTCTTGCCATGGCAAGCAGCATATAGCGAGCTTTACTTTACGGATACCTTGTGGCCTGATTTTGATGAAACCGCCTTGCAGGAAGCTATTGCTGCTTTTAACCATCGCAATCGCCGTTTTGGAGGAGTTTAGGAGAAGATATGACCAAGGATTTACAAAAGAGAACATTGTTTGCGGTATTGGCCCTGGCAATTTTCCTTCCAGTCTTGTTTGCAGGAGGGCTCTTGTTGCAGATAGGGATTGGCTTGTTAGCTATGCTGGCTGTTCATGAACTCTTGCAGATGAAAGGGTTAAATACCATGACCATTGAGGGGACTTTGACTCTCTTTGCGACCTTTGCCCTCACAATTCCTTTAGAAAACTATCTGACATTCCTACCAGTTGATGGGAATGTGGTTGCCTATAGTGTTCTGATTACCATAATGCTAGGAACGACCGTTTTCAGTAAAAACTATACGATTGAAGATGCTGCTTTTCCAATTGCTGTGAGTTTTTATGTTGGTTTTGGCTTCAATGCCTTACTAGATGCTCGGGTGGCAGGTTTTGACAAGGTACTGTTGGCCCTTTTTATCGTTTGGGCGACAGATAGCGCAGCCTACCTGACAGGGATGAATTTTGGTAAACATAAATTGGCGCCAAGAGTTTCTCCTAATAAGAGTATTGAGGGTTTTGTCGGGGGTATTCTAGGTGCGGTGCTGATAACAGTGATTTTCATGTTAGTGGATAGCACAGTTGCTCTTCCTTATGGGATTTATAGAATGAGTCTCTTTGCTGCCTTCTTCAGTGTGGCAGGTCAGTTTGGTGACTTGATTGAGAGTGCCATGAAACGCCATTTTGGTGTCAAGGATTCTGGAAAATTTATCCCTGGACATGGCGGTGTATTGGATCGCTTTGACAGCATGTTGGTTGTGTTTCCAATGATGCACTTATTTGGCCTGTTTTAAAGAAAGGAATATTGAATGATTGGATTGTTAACCTTTATCCTCGTTTGGGATTATTGTGGTAGTGCATGAGTTTGGACATTTTTATTTTGCCAAGAAATCGGGCATTCTAGTTCGTGAATTTGCCATTGGTATGGGACCCAAGATTTTTGCTCATATCGGTAAGGATGGCACTGCTTATACCATTCGAATCCTTCCTCTAGGAGGCTATGTTCGTATGGCAGGCTGGGGTGATGATGCGACAGAAATCAAGACAGGAACTCTGGTCAGTTTGACACTTGCTGATGATGGTAAGGTCAAACGGATCAACCTCTCAGGGAAGAAACTGGATCAAACGGCTCTTCCCATGCAGGTAACCCAGTTTGATTTCGAAGATAAGCTCTTCATTAAAGGCTTGGTCTTGGAAGAAGAAAAGACCTTTGCTGTGGATCATGATGCAACGGTTGTTGAGGCAGATGGTACCGAAGTGCGCATCGCTCCTCTGGATGTACAGTATCAAAATGCTTCTATCTGGGGCAAGCTCATCACCAACTTTGCAGGTCCCATGAATAACTTTATCTTAGGAGTCGTTGTTTTTTTGGATCCTAATCTTTTTACAAGGCGGTGTTAGAGATACTCAGACAAATCTCTTTCATGTCATGCCAGAGGGCGCTTTGGCTAAGGTGGGTGTAGCTGAGACCGCTCAAATCACCAAGGTTGGCTCGCATGAAGTTAAAAATTGGCAAGACTTGACCCAGGCTGTGGAAGCTGATACCAAGAACAAGACAGCCCCGACCTTGGATGTGACCATTTCTGAAAATGGTAATGAAAAACAAGTCACTGTGACTCCAGAAGAAAATCAAGGACGTTACATTCTTGGGGTTCAACCAGGGGTCAAGTCAGACTTTCTATCCATGTTTGTTGGTGGATTTACGACAGCTGCTGACTCAGGACTTCGCATCCTTTCGGCTCTGAAAAACTTGATTTTCCATCCAGATTTGAACAAACTCGGTGGTCCTGTTGCCATTTTTAAGGCAAGTAGCGATGCTGCTAAAAATGGAATTGAGAATGTTCTCTATTTCCTAGCTATGATTTCCATCAATATCGGGATTTTTAACTTGATTCCGATCCCGGCTTTGGATGGTGGAAAGATTGTGCTCAATATCCTAGAGGCTATCCGCCGTAAACCCCTTAAACAAGAAATTGAAACCTATGTCACTCTAGTTGGGGTTGTCATTATGGTCGTCTTGATGCTCGCCGTGACTTGGAATGACATCATGCGAACCTTCTTTTAAACATTAAAGGAGTAATTATGAAACAAAGTAAAATGCTAATTCCTACGCTTCGCGAAATGCCAAGCGATGCTCAAGTTATCAGCCACGCCCTTATGTTGCGTGCCGGTTATGTTCGTCAAGTTTCTGCCGGTGTTTATTCTTACCTACCACTCGCTAACCGTGTGATTGAAAAGGCTAAGAATATCATGCGCCAAGAGTTTGATAAGATTGGTGCGGTGGAGATGTTGGCTCCTGCCCTTCTCAGTGCCGATCTTTGGCGTGAATCAGGCCGTTATGAAACCTATGGTGAAGACCTTTATAAACTGAAAAATCGTGAAAAATCAGACTTCATTCTGGGTCCGACACACGAAGAAACTTTTACAGCTATTGTTCGTGACTCTGTCAAGTCTTACAAGCAATTGCCACTCAACCTTTACCAAATCCAGCCCAAATACCGTGATGAAAAACGTCCACGTAACGGACTTCTCCGTACGCGTGAATTTATCATGAAAGATGGCTATAGTTTCCATGCTAATTACGATAGTTTGGATGTGACTTATGACGAGTACAAGGCGGCCTATGAACGTATCTTCACTCGTAGTGGCTTGGACTTCAAGGCCATCATCGGTGACGGTGGAGCCATGGGTGGTAAGGATAGCCAAGAATTTATGGCGATTACACCAGCCCGTACAGACCTTGATCGCTGGGTTGTCTTAGACAAGTCAGTTGCCTCATTTGACGAAATTCCTGTAGAAGTACAAGAAGAAATCAAGGCAGAATTGCTCAAATGGATGGTTTCTGGTGAAGACACCATTGCCTACTCAAGTGAGTCTAGCTATGCAGCTAACTTAGAAATGGCAACAAACGAGTACAAACCAAGCAACCGTGTCGTTGCTGAAGAAGAAGTGACTCGCGTCGAAACTCCAGGTGTTAAATCCATCGATGAAGTTGCAGCCTTCCTCAACGTGCCAGAAGAGCAAACGATCAAAACCCTCTTCTACATGGCAGATGGAGAACTTGTTGCAGCCCTTCTAGTTGGAAATGACCAACTCAATGAAGTTAAGTTGAAAAACCACTTGGGAGCAGATTTCTTTGACGTTGCTAGTGAAGAAGAAGTGGCAAGTGTTGTTCCAGCTGGCTTTGGTTCGCTTGGTCCAGTTGGTTTGCCAGAAAATGTCAAAATCATTGCAGACCGTAAGGTACAAGATGTTCGCAATGCTGTTGTGGGGGCTAACGAAGATGGCTACCACTTGACGGGTGTGAACCAAGGTCGTGACTTTACTGCAGAATACGTGGATATCCGCGAAGTTCGTGAGGGTGAAATTTCACCAGACGGACAAGGTGTTCTTAACTTTGCCCGTGGTATTGAGATCGGTCATATTTTCAAACTCGGAACTCGCTACTCAGCAAGCATGGGTGCAGATGTTTTGGATGAAAATGGTCGTGCTGTGCCAATCATCATGGGATGTTACGGTATTGGTGTTAGCCGTCTTCTCTCAGCAGTTATGGAGCAACACGCTCGCCTCTTTGTCAACAAAACGCCAAAAGGTGAATACCGTTACGCTTGGGGAGTTAACTTCCCTAAAGAATTGGCACCATTTGATGTGCACCTGATCACTGTCAATGTCAAAGACGAAGAAGCACAAGCCTTGACAGATAAACTTGAAGCTAACTTGATGGATGCTGGTTACGAAGTCTTGACAGATGACCGTAACGAACGTGTTGGTGTTAAATTTAGCGATAGCGACTTGATTGGTCTGCCAATCCGTATTACTGTTGGGAAGAAAGCAGCTGATGGCATCGTAGAAGTTAAGATTAATGCGACTGGTGACACCATCGAAGTTCACGCAGACAACTTGCTTGAAACGCTTGAAATCCTAAGCAAGAAATAAACTATAATCAGAAGAAAAACAAGGCAAAAATGTAACTAGTTTTTACCTTGTTTTTTCTATATAATGGAAGTGAATAAAGATATAATCAATTTAAGAGGTATAACAATGCTAAAATTTCCAAAGGATTTTGTTTGGGGTTCCTCCACTTCTGGACCACAGACAGAAGGACGAGTGCCAGGTGATGGCAAGGGAGATAATCTCTGGGATTATTGGTATCAGGTGGAACCCAATCGCTTCTACAGTGGGATTGGACCTTACAAAACATCGACCTTCTATGAAAACTGGGAAAAGGATATTGAGCTTTTGGTAGAGACTGGCCATACAGCCTTCCGAACTTCTATCCAGTGGTCTCGTATTTTCCCGCAGGGGCGTGGAGAGGTCAATCCGCAAGGGGTGGCTTTCTACCGTCAGGTCTTTGAAGCTATTAAGGCCAAGGGGATTCGCCTCTTAGTCAATCTCTATCACTTCGACCTGCCATTTGCCCTACAAGAAGACGGCGATGGTTGGGAAAATGAGGCAACCGTCAAGGCCTATGAAGACTATGCTCGTTTTTGTTTTGAGACTTACGGTGACTTGGTGGATCAATGGATTACCTTTAACGAGCCTATCGTTCCTGTGGAATTTGGCTATTTTTACGATGCCCACTATCCTCACAAGGTGGATGCCAAAGCAGCGGTTAAGGTTGCCTATCACACACAACTGGCTAGTAGTCTTGCAGTTAAGGCCTGTCATGAGGTCTTGCCTGATTCTAAGATTGGGATTGTCCTTAACTTGACACCAGCTTACCCACGTAGCCAGCATCCCGCGGATGTCAAGGCTGCTCGGATTGCCGACCTCTTCCAAGCTCAATCTTTCCTAGACCCATCTGTCTTGGGAGCTTATCCGGAGGAGTTAGTAGAGATTTTAGCTGAGCATGATTTGCTGCCAGAGTACACTGTTGAAGAGTTAGAACTCATTCGTGAGCACACAGTTGACTTTTTAGGAGTCAATTACTACCAGCCTTTGCGTGTCATGGCACCGCGTTTTGCTAAGCATCCTGATAGCCCGCTTTTGCCAGAGCATTTTTACGAGCCTTACGTCATGCCGGGACGTAAAATCAATCCTCACCGCGGTTGGGAAATTTACGAGCAAGGGATTTATGATATCGCTCAAAATATTAAGGAAAACTATGGTAACATTGAGTGGATGCTGACCGAAAACGGTATGGGTGTTGAAGGTGAAGATAAGTTCCGTGAGAATGGCATGATTCAGGATGACTATCGTATTGACTTTGTCAAAGGGCATCTGCGTGAACTCCACCGTGCCATTGAAGACGGTGCTAACTGTAAGGGTTACTTAATCTGGACATTTATCGATTGCTGGTCATGGCTCAATAGCTATAAAAACCGCTATGGTTTGATTGAGCTTGACTTGGGAACACAAGAGCGCCGTCTGAAGAAATCAGGCCACTGGTTCAAAGAACTTAGCGATAATAATGGATTTTAAAAAGAGATTCTGACCGATTATCTTAATTGGTCAGAGTTTTCTTTTATTCGTTAATTTTTTCGATGCTTCCCCATCGAAAATAAGTTTTCAGCTATAAAAAGAATAGAAATAGGAAGGCAAAGAATATTTTGACTAGAAACCTGCCACATTTTTGGTATAATATTACTTATTCACATTTTATTTTGATTATGAAAGTGTTGGTGTTTGATGTCTCGTTCGGTTGACTTGCTTAAGAAGCGCTACTTAGAAAATATAAAAGAGAACCCAGATTTATTTGTTGGGGTTGAGCTGGAGTATCCTGTTGTAAATTTAGAGGGCAAGGCTACGGATATTGAGGTTGTTAAGGAACTCTTTCGATATTTACCATCAGTTCTGGGGTTTACTATCGAAAAAGTAGATGAGTTTGGAAATCCAATTCAGTTGCTAGATCCCGTAAGTCAGGATACTATCTTGTTCGAAGTCTCTTATACAACTATCGAGTTTGCTTTTGGTAGGGCTAAATCCATCCAAGAGGTTGAAGAGCGTTTTAGAGACTACATGGATTTGATTCAGAAAAAATTGGGTGAAGCAAATCATGCCATTATTGGTTCTGGAATACATCCATACTGGGAGAAGAATGAAAATCAACCGGTTGCTTATGCACGCTATCAGATGTTGATGGCTTATTTGAACTTAAGTAGAAGTAAGACTAATGTGGATTTACACGATTATCCGCAATATGGTGCTTTTATCTGTGGCAGTCAAGTTCAATTAGATGTTTCAAAGTCCAACTATCTGCGTGTTATCAATGCTTTTACTCAAATTGAAGCGGCTAAAGCTTATTTATTTGCAAATTCTGAGTTTTCAGGGGCGGATTGGGATACTAAAATTTCAAGAGATATTTTTTGGGAAGAGTCTATGCACGGGATTTATCCTGAAAATGTAGGTGTCAATGCCAGACTCTTTAAAGATGAGGATGATTTTTTTGATTATCTGGATCACTCTGCGATCTTTACTGCGGAACGTGATGGACAGACCTATTACTTTAATCCTATTCAGGCTAGAGATTATTTGACTACACCTGAAATCCAAGCATTTACCCTGAATGGGGATGAGGTATTAATCTATCCTCAGGAGCAGGACTTCCAAACACACCGTAGTTACCAGTACCAAGACTTAACAACACGAGGAACTGTTGAATTTCGTAGTGTTTGTACACAGCCGCTAGACCGCACCTTTGCTTCTGCAGCTTTTCACTTGGGCTTGTTACTTCATTTAGACAAGTTAGAAGCTTACTTGCAATCTGCACCATTTTTTACTACATTTGGTCGTGATTGCAAGTCATTGAGGAGACAATTTTCTAAGAAAATGCTCACAGATGAGGAAGAAACTGCAATTGTCGAGTTTTCAAAAGACTTACTCCTTCTAGCTGAGGAAGGACTGGAGAAGAGAGGCAAGCAAGAAATGACCTATTTACAGCCTTTGAAAGAAGAATTGGGTCTATAATTTCTCTTATAAAGGGAGAATTTTCTGAAAAATCATGATATAATGGAAGAGACTATAGATAAAGGATAGAGATTATGACATTAGTTTATCAATCAACGCGTGATGCGAATAATACAGTAACTGCCAGCCAAGCTATTCTGCAAGGTTTGGCGACGGACGGTGGTCTCTTTACCCCAGTTACTTATCCAAAGGTCGATTTGGACTTTGACAAATTAAAAGATGCTTCTTACCAAGAAGTGGCTAAGTTAGTTTTGTCAGCATTTTTGGATGATTTTACAGCTGAGGAGTTGGATTACTGTATCACCAATGCCTACGATAGCAAATTTGATACTCCAGCTATTGCACCATTGGTGAAACTAGATGGGCAATACAACTTGGAACTCTTCCATGGTTCAACGATTGCCTTAAGGATATGGCCTTGTCTATCTTACCCTACTTTATGACAACAGCGGCTAAGAGGCATGGTCTAGAGAACAAGATTGTCATTTTGACAGCGACATCTGGTGATACAGGTAAGGCTGCCATGGCAGGTTTTGCGGATGTTTCAGGAACTGAGATTATCGTCTTTTATCCAAAAGACGGTGTCAGCAAGGTTCAAGAGTTGCAAATGACCACTCAAACAGGAGATAATACCCATGTTATAGCCATTGATGGGAACTTTGACGATGCGCAAACAAATGTGAAGCACATGTTCAACGATGTGGAACTTCGTGAAAAATTGGCTGCTAATAAGCTACAGTTTTCATCAGCTAACTCTATGAATATTGGTCGTTTGGTACCACAGGTTGTTTATTATGTCTATGCCTACGCTCAGTTGGTTAAGTCTGGTGAGATTGTGGCTGGTGAAAAGGTCAACTTCACAGTACCAACTGGAAACTTCGGTAATATCTTAGCTGCCTTTTATGCTAAACAAATCGGCCTACCAGTTGGCAAATTAATCTGTGCTTCAAATGATAACAATGTCTTGACAGATTTCTTTAAAACCCGTGTCTATGACAAGAAACGTGAGTTTAAAGTAACAACTAGTCCATCTATGGATATCTTGGTATCTTCAAACTTGGAACGTTTGATTTTCCATCTTTTGGGGAATGATGCGGTTAAGACAACTGAACTCATGAATGCCTTGAGTACACAAGGACAATATGAATTGACAGACTTTGATGCTGAGATTCTGGAACTCTTTGCAGCTGAATATGCGACTGAGGAAGAAACTGCGGCAGAAATTAAACGTGTTTATCAAACAGATGCCTACATCGAGGATCCACATACGGCGGTTGCCTCAGCAGTTTATAAAAAATACCAAGCGGCTACTGGCGATGTAACCAAGACCGTGATTGCTTCAACAGCTAGTCCATACAAGTTTCCAGTGGTTGCAGTAGAAGCTGTAACAGGGAAAGCAGGCTTGACTGACTTTGAAGCCTTGGCTCAATTACATGACATTTCAGGAGTGGCAGTGCCACCAGCAGTTGACGGGCTTGAGACAGCTCCTGTTCGTCACAAGACAACAGTGGCAGCTGCTGACATGCAAGCAGCGGTTGAAGCTTATCTAGGGCTTTAAGACAGAGGAAGTAAACTCGGTTGGGAAACAACTGAGTTTCTTTTTCATCAGGAGGACAGATTGTTTAGGAAAAAAATAAAGACATTCTTAATATTGCATTGCCCGCTATTGGCGAAAAACTTTTTGCAGATGCTCATGGGGATGGTGGACAGCTACTTGGTCGCCCACTTGGGTTTGATCGCTATTTCGGGTGTTTCAGTGGCTAGCAATATTATCACGATTTACCAAGCGATTTTCATCGCTCTGGGAGCTGCTATTTCTAGTGTTATTTCAAAAAGCATGGGGCAGAAAGATCAGTCCAAGTTGGCTTATCACGTGACAGAGGCTCTCAAGATAACCCTATTGCTGAGTGCACTTTTAGGCGCTTTATCCATCTTTGCTGGGCAAGAGATGATAGGACTTTTGGGAACTGAGCAGGATGTGGCCGAGAGTGGTGGGCTCTACCTATCTTTGGTGGGTGGATCGATTGTTCTCTTGGGCTTGATGACGAGTCTAGGTGCCTTGATTCGTGCAACGCATAATCCACGTCTGCCTCTCTATGTTAGTCTTTTATCCAATGCCTTGAATATTCTTTTTTCAAGTCTAGCTATTTTTGTCCTTGATATGGGCATAGCGGGTGTTGCTTGGGGGACTATCTTGTCTCGCTTAGTCGGTCTTGTGATTTTGTGGTCGCAATTAAAGTTGCCTTTTGAGAAACCGACTTTTGGTTTAGATAAGGAACTATTGACTTTGGCTTTGCCAGCGGCAGGAGAACGTCTCATGATGCGGGCTGGAGATGTAGTGATCATTGCCTTGGTTGTTTCTTTTGGGACGGAGGCAGTAGCGGGGAATGCAGTCGGAGAAGTCTTGACCCAGTTTAACTATATGCCTGCCTTTGGCGTCGCTACGGCGACGGTCATGCAGGTGGCTCGAGCAGTTGGAGAGGATAATTGGGAAAGAGTCACTAGTTTGAGCAAACAAACCTTTTGGCTTTCTCTGCTTCTCATGTTGCCCTTAACTCTCAGTATCTATGCCTTAGGGACACCACTGACACATCTCTTTACGACGAATCCTGTAGCGGTTGAAGCTAGTGTTTTGGTGGCGCTTTTCTCACTACTAGGGACTCCTATGGCGATAGGGACAGTGATTTATACGGCAGTTTGGCAGGGCTTGGGGAATGCTCGTCTCCCCTTTTATGCGACAAGTATCGGGATGTGGTGTATCCGCATTGGGACAGCCTATCTGATGGGAATTGTGCTTGGTTGGGGCTTGCCAGGTATTTGGGCGGGAACCCTTTTGGATAATGGTTTTCGTTGGTTATTTCTACGCTACCGATACCAGCGTTATATGAGCTTGAAAGGATAGGAAATGCAAAAAAACAGCTTTTATTTGGGATTTAGATGGGACCTTATTGGACTCTTACGAAGCGATTTTGTCAGGGATTGAGGAAACCTTTTGTCAGTTTTCTATTCTATATGATAAGGAGAAAGTGAGAGATTTTATCCTCAAGTATTCGGTTCAGGATTTGCTGGAGAAGGTGGCAGAAGATAGAAATCTGGATGTGGAAGTACTCAATCAGGTGCGTGCCCAGAGTCTGGCTGAGAAGAATGCCCAGGTCGTCTTGAAGCCAGGTGCGCGTGAGGTGTTGAATTGGGCAGACCAAGTAGGGATTCGGAACTTTGTTTACACTCATAAAGGGGACAATGCTTTTACTATTCTAAAGGATCTGGGATTGGAATCCTATTTTACAGAGATTTTAACCAGTCAGAGTGGCTTTTCACGGAAACCAAGTCCAGAAGCGGCTACCTATCTGCTAGACAAATATGAGTTGAATCCTAGGACTACCTATTATATGGGGGACCGGACTTTGGATGTGGAATTTGCCCAGAATAGCGGAATTCAAAGCATTAACTTTTTAGAGTCATCTTATGAAGGGAATCAGAGGATTCAAGCATTGGCAGATATTCCCTACATTTTTGAGGATGAGCAATAAAAAGATTGTGTCAGTTTTATGACAGAAGGCTAACAAACTATTTCAACTGATCTAGTTTGTTACAAGGAATGGACAGTTCTGTTAAATAGGCCCGAGAGGGCTTTTTTTCTGCTTTTTTTGTGTTATGATAGACAGGTACTCATTTGAAAGGAATGTGAAAGAATGAAGAAAAGAATTATTTTAGCCTCAACAGTAGCCTTGTCTTTTGCGCCAGCATTGGCAACTCAAGCGGAAGAAATTGCTTGGACAGCACGTACTGTTGAGCAAATCCAAAATGACGTGACAAAAAACGAGAACAAAAACAGCTATACAGTTCAGTATGGCGATACTCTGAGCACCATTGCAGAAGCTTTGGGAGTAGATGTGACAGTTCTTGCTAATTTGAACAAAATCACCAATATGGACTTGATTTTCCCAGATACTGTCCTTACTACAACCGTCAATGAGGCAGAAGAGGTGACGGAAGTTGAAATCCAAACTCCTCAAGCAGATTCTAGTGAAGATGTGACGACTGCGACAGCTGATTTGACGACCAACCAAGTAACAGTTGATGAAGAGACTGTTCAAGTAGAAGACCTTTCTCAACCGATTGAGGATGCTCCAACTGTAACAGAGACCGAAAAAACAACGGAAGTAGCACCAAGTTCAGAAGTTTCTGAGACAGCGACAGTTGCTGAAGAGACGCCATCTACAGAAACACCTGTAGCTGAAGAAACAGCAGAAACAACTCCAGCGGGGGCACCGGTGGCAGAAACAACTAGTCCAGTTGAAGAAGCTCCTCAAGCAGAAACTTCAGCTACCGAAGCAACAGAAGCGACGACTTCGGCGGAAACATCAGTAGCAGCTGCACCAGTAACAGAAAGGCCTGCTGATACAACAGGAACAAGTGCAACAGAATCAACAGCAAATTCTGACACTGCAACTTCGACTTATCAAGCAGAGCAAAGCCAAACTCCTTCAAGAACTTATTCAGCTCCAGCTGCTCCTGACTATGCAGGACTTGCTGTAGCTAAGTCTGAGAATGCTGGTCTTCAACCACAGACGGCAGCCTTTAAAGAAGAAATCGCTAACTTGTTTGGCATCACATCCTTTAGTGGCTACCGTCCTGGTGACAGTGGGGACCATGGTAAAGGTTTGGCCATCGACTTTATGGTTCCAGTGAGTTCAGCACTCGGAGACCAAATTGCAGAATATGCAGTCCAAAACATGGCTAGCCGTGGCATCAACTACATCATTTGGAAACAACGTTTCTACGCTCCATACGATAGCAAATATGGCCCTGCCTACACATGGAATCCAATGCCAGACCGTGGTAGTGTGACCGAAAACCACTATGACCACGTTCACGTTTCAATGAACTAATCATTAAAATGGAAGTTGGGAACTGATTCAGTTCTCGCTTCTTTTTTGTGTGTGATCGTTTCAGAATAAAAAGAACAAATATGAGGAAACGACTAATATTTCAAGAGAATTGAAGCATATTACTTGATTTATTGTTGAGCTTATATTATACTTGATAAATCAATTATTGACAAATCATATATATTGGGAGGAAATGATGGTAGCAATCCAAGATTTACTGTATCAGCTACGGTTGGCAGATCAGTCTATGACACAACTATTCGAACGACAATTGGGAATTAGTCTGACTCGTTATCAAATCTTATGTTTCTTAATCGATCAGTCGCCGTGTAATCAAGTAGCGGTTCAGGAGCGTTTGAAGATTGATCAGGCTGCCTTGACACGGCACTTTAAAATTTTGGAAAAGGAAGGTTTGGTCAAGCGCCGTCGGAATCCTGAAAACCAGAGGGAGGTTTTGGTGGAAGTGACAGACTTTGCAAGAGAACAACTAGTAACCAACTCTCCCCAACAACATATAAACATAAAGAGTCAGATGGAGAGCGTACTTACAAAAGGAGAGCGAGAAGAGTTCAGTCGCTTGTTAGAAAAGTTGCTATCTGGCTTAGAAGAGATAGAAATTTAAGGAGAAGAATATGTCTATTTTTACAGTTGTTTTAGCAACTATCGTTGCTTTGGAGCATTTTTGCATTTTTTATCTGGAAAGTGTAGCTACGCAATCAGACACCACTAGTCGAGTCTTTAATGTGGATAAGGAAGAACTGGCTCGTCCTTCAGTGAGTTCACTATTTAAAAATCAAGGGATTTATAATGCTTTGATAGGGGTCTTTCTCTTGTATGGAATCTATTTCTCACAAAGTTTAGAAATTGTAACCATATTTGTTTTATTTGTACTTGGTGCAGCGACCTACGGTTCTCTGACAGTGGACAAGAAGATTATTCTGAAGCAAGGTGGGCCTGCTATTTTGACTCTGCTGAGTATTTTGTTTTTGAAATAAGAAAGTAGCGTCTTTTTGTTACCTACAAAAGTTAGATTTTTCTATCTAGCTTTTGGCTTTTAGACATAAATCTCTCATTTTTCTAGATTAAACTGTCAATGTCAACTTGTCAGCCATTAGATGAAATTGCAATTTTAGGTACTCTATAAAAGTTATACCAATTTTTATCCTTGACAAGTGAGAGAAACAAGTATATACTGTTTTTGCTGATTCTGTAAAAGGGAAATCAGACTATACCAATTTAAGGGGAAAGCACAGCTAGTCTGTGTCGTATATACTATGTGTGGAATTGTCGGTGTTGTTGGAAACACAAATGCAACTGATATTTTGATTCAAGGGCTTGAAAAACTTGAATATCGTGGCTATGATTCTGCGGGGATTTTTGTCCTAGGTGGTGCTGAAAATCACCTAGTCAAGGCTGTAGGTCGTATCGCAGAATTGTCTGCTAAAACTACTGGTGTTGAGGGAACAACTGGTATCGGACATACGCGTTGGGCAACTCATGGGAAACCAACCGAGGACAATGCTCACCCACATCGCTCTGAGACTGGACGTTTTGTCTTGGTGCACAATGGGGTCATTGAAAACTATCTTGAAATCAAGGAAGAATACCTTGCAGGCCACCACTTCAAGGGGCAAACAGATACGGAAATCGCAGTGCACTTGATTGGAAAATTTGCAGAAGAAGATGGTCTTTCAGTTCTTGAAGCCTTCAAAAAAGCTCTTCACATCATCCGTGGTTCTTATGCCTTTGCCTTGATTGACTCTGAAAATCCAGATGTTATCTATGTCGCTAAGAACAAGTCACCACTTTTGATTGGTCTCGGAGATGGTTACAACATGGTCTGCTCGGATGCTATGGCTATGATCCGTGAGACCAACCAATACATGGAAATCCATGACCAAGAGTTGGTGATTGTGACGGCAGATAGCGTAGAAGTTCAAGACTATGATGGCAATCGTCGTGAGCGTGCTAGCTACACTGCTGAGCTTGATTTGTCAGATATCGGTAAGGGAACTTACCCTTACTATATGCTCAAGGAAATTGACGAGCAACCAACGGTCATGCGTAAACTCATCCAAGCCTATACAGATGAGACTGGTCAAGTAGTGGTAGATCCAGCTATCATCAAGGCTATTCAAGAGGCAGATCGCATTTACATCCTTGCAGCTGGGACATCTTACCACGCAGGATTTGCTTCTAAGAAAATGCTGGAAGAATTGACGGATACACCTGTTGAACTTGGAATTTCATCTGAGTGGGGCTACGGTATGCCACTTCTCAGCCAGAAACCACTCTTCATCTTTATCAGCCAGTCTGGTGAAACAGCGGATAGCCGCCAGGTTTGGTTAAGGCTAACGAAATGGGAATCCCTAGCTTAACTGTAACAAACGTGCCAGGATCAACTCTTTCACGTGAAGCCAACCATACCATGCTCCTTCACGCGGGTCCTGAAATCGCAGTGGCTTCAACTAAAGCTTATACAGCGCAAATCGCAGCCCTTGCATTTCTTGCAAAAGCAGTCGGAGAAGCAAATGGCAATGCTAAAGCGCAAGACTTTGACCTGGTTCATGAGTTGTCAATCGTGGCTCAGTCTATCGAATCAACTCTTTCAGAAAAAGAAACAATCGATGCTAAAGTTCGTGAGCTTCTTGAAACAACTCGCAACGCCTTTTACATCGGACGTGGTCAAGACTACTATGTAGCCATGGAAGCCAGTCTCAAACTCAAAGAGATTTCTTACATTCAATGTGAAGGTTTTGCGGCAGGAGAACTCAAGCACGGAACCATCGCATTGATTGAAGAAGGAACACCTGTATTGGCCCTCTTGTCAGATCCAGTCCTTGCTAACCATACTCGTGGAAATATCCAAGAGGTCGCAGCCCGTGGTGCCAAGGTTCTCACTATCGCTGAAGAGAATGTTGCTAAAGAGACAGACGATATCGTTCTTACGACTGTCCACCCTTACCTCTCACCAATCTCAATGGTCGTACCAACGCAATTGGTCGCTTACTTTGCAACACTCCACCGTGGCCTTGATGTGGACAAACCACGTAACCTTGCTAAGTCAGTAACAGTAGAATAAGCTAAGAAAGTCTAGTTCATCTAGACTTTTTTGCTCTCTTGGTATCCTTGAGTAAGGAGCTATTGTATTAATGACTAAGTTATTTATCCTGAAAAGAAGTTAAATAGAGGGTCATTACGTTTCAGTAGAAACGAAAAAACCTTGATTTAAGGCGATTCTTGAATTTTCAAATTTCAATGTATTGCAATAAAAATCAACCGAATGACTACATTTTTTTGTGAAATAAATTAGATATTCGGATATATAGAAAAACGCTCTAGTCATATTGTCTAGAGCATTTTTTTGTGTTGTTTAAGAAAAAAATAGATAATGGTTTTAGATAACTACACATCTTAGATTTTTTTAAAAACAAGATTTAATCGATGATAACTAGAAAGAATTATTATGTCTACAAAAAAATAAATTTCAATACTGTATTTACAATCATGAGAGACTAGAACTTCATGAGTTACAAAAAGGAATATCAAAAGGATAAAGCTGGGACAAAATTTAAGTATGAAAATCAATTGTTTTTGTCCTGGTTGTTACAAAGTGGATTTAGTCATAAATGAGAAAAAAAGGGAAAATCTATTCCAAAACAATTACATAGTTTGCTAGAGGGAAAAAAATAATTTGCTAGAAAACCAGAAATTATGTAAAATAAAAAAATATGAATAACAAGGAGCTAAATTTAAATGGCAAATAATATTTATTTATTTTTTTAATCGATTATACAAAGTCACTATTGTTACATCCAATCATAAATGGTTTACAGTTAGGATTTTACATTTTTTTATGGCAAATAATAGGCACTCCTATCATTTCTTTTGTCAATGATTTAACAGAACCATTAAAAGTGAAATTAGACATGAAAGTCAACTACTTTGTCTTGATTTTTGGTTGTTTAACAGGTTTATTTTCTTCAGTGTATTTCTTATCTGGATTAGAAGGCGAAAACAATGTGTATAGCCGTGCTTTTAGATTGATTGGTATTTTTGGAAGTGTCTTTCTATTCCTTATCCCTGTAACTCTCATCTTGGGGGCGGGGATTATCATTCCTATTTATTCGATTATAATGTGGATTGTTAATGGCATTATTAGTCTCCTACCTATTCTAGCTGGACTTGCAATCATCATGCCTATTGTATTCATTGGTGGGTTATTCTCAATAGTGAGCATCGTAGTCGGAAGATTATGAGAAGTTAAGGATTATAAAAAGAAAGTAAAAAACTATGGATTATGATATTTTTGAAGATTATAGAAAGAACCCTCCTAAAAAAGATAAATATGAGGGACTGCCTCCTGAAGAACGTGTTGAACTTATAAAACAAGAGTATTTTAGGAAAGAAGCCAAGAAGAATAGAGAGGAAGAGGAACGTAAGCAAGCTCTTATCAAAGCAAAAAAAGATAAGAAATACAAGGAATACAGTTCTAAGGTAGAACTATTATTTAAGTGGATGATTGGATTTGCTTTGTTTGCAGTTATATCTGCTGGATATTGGTTTAATAAAGACTATTTCTTTTTAACATTGCAAGGAGGAATTTCTATTTCAGGACCGACTAAAGAACTTGGTAAGGCAATTGTTGAATTTATTCTTTCTGTAATGTTAAGTTTCCTTGCCCCTGCTTTGCTGACTTTTTTCATAATTGATATGCCAAAAAATTAAAAGGAGGAATAATCATGGCAAAATTTAAAAGTTTATTTTTAATAGCAGCGCTCTTTATTAGCGTAATTCTTACTGGCTCTGTATCAGGAGTATTTTATGCTAAATATATGAATACCAAAAATGAAACCAAACAACAAACTCAATCTGTTCAGAGTAACGAAGTGCAAAGTACAGAAAAAGTAGGTGAGACTCCCGCAGATGATAAAACTATAACACCGCCCTTTCGTCCCTTGAAATGCCTGGTCACAAAGTAAAACCAGAAATAGAAAAAGAAGTGAAAGAGGCCTTTAAGATTGTTATTAAAGAATGTAAAACAGCGAATATCTTAGAGATTGATTTTTCTATGGAGAAGCATTTAAAAATGGCCGATAAGGCTCAAATAAGGTCCTTTGCAGTGTCATTCCAACAAAATGGATATGATGTAAACGTAGATGATATTGAAGTTTATGAATCTAAATCATCGGATGTGGTTCAATTTATTGTTAAGTCCACTAAAAAAGGCGAAGATAGCATCTTTTGGGTTGGTAACTATAACACACTGGCTCACCAAGTTAGTATCTCACACTACTATGGAGGGCATGTAGGAAAGACTTTTGGATAAGAAACAACAAAAAATCAATTGAGTCGATTCGGTTTGTATAGATTAGGAGAAATATATGTTATATGTTGTAGCAAGTGTCATTCTATTTTTTACTTTAATTGGTATTTATCAAAAAAAGTTTAAAGTTAAAGCATTAACAGTGCCGGTTACGCTTTATGTGCTGGCGATTGTCTTTAATCTTATTTTTTTAAAGTGAAATAATTAGAAGTTGAAAATGGAAAAAATAGATTAAGAAATAAATGGGAGAAATATGGAGAAGGGTGCTATTTTATCAACTGATAGAAAGTATAGATATGTTCTCACACGAATTTGGGATGAAACAAAACCAACAGTGGTATTTATTGGGTTAAATCCTTCGATAGCTGATGAGGAGAAGGATGATCAAACTATTCGAAAATGTATAGGTTACTCCAAAAGATGGGGAAATGGTAAATTGATCATGGTGAATCTCTTTGCTTTTAGAAGTACTGGCCCATCTTTGCTTAAAAGAGTGGAAGATCCAGTCGGCCCCGAAAATGACAGTTATATTCAAAAGTATGTTTCTGAATCTGATTTGGTAATTGCATGTTGGGGAAATCAAACGAAGTTGCTGAATAGAGACAAGAATCTGATGGGTATGGTTCCAAATCTTTTTTGCTTACAACGAAATAAAAATGGAACTCCTCATCATCCACTTTATTTATCTAATGATATTACTCCTGTTCCTTATAATTAAATAATATTGAAAAAATCTGCTAAGGATTTATTCCTAACAGTATTTTTTTAGAACTTTTTATTAACTAACCACCAACAATCTATAAAAGAATAAAGAAAAGTATTGCATACCCCCAACAAATACTTGAAATTTGAGGAGCTATATACCAGTTTGTGTAAACCACAAGATGTGATTCTGATGAAAAATTTATAATCAAAAAAAGAACTCTCTATCTAGAGATTCTTTTTAAAAATTTAAATCATATTTCCATACGGAAGAGATTTTATATATTCCTCCATAAAAAAATCCAATCAGGATTGTTATTGGCATCAACAGGCAACTTTATTTTTAGTTTGTAATAATCTATCTCCAGTCCAACTTCGTCCAAAAAGAATATCTAAATCTTTCTTTATCTAAAATTGTAACTAAAAAAATACACCAATATATTGATTGAGTTTGTCAAAAGTTCCAGTACTTATTTTTTTCCTTTCATACCTATAAAATCATATGGCTGATATGTTGCATAACCTGCACTACCTTGACCTAAATTTATAAAGACAACGGAATTACCTTTCGATAAATACCTACTATCATATTCCACAGTTGCTTTTACACCATTGTTCTCTTTTTTAGCTGCAATATATACTAAATCTGAACCTTCTTCTAACTGATCAGTAGTTTCCCCCTTAGCTGGTTGAACATCACCAAAAATTTCTTTAATAGTAAATGGTAACCAATTTGACGAGTTTAATTCTAATGTTTTTTTATTAGAGCTTTCAACGCTAAGGTTTGGCGAACCATATTTCACCTCAAAAGCAAACAATTCTTTTATATTTCGTTCAAAATCGCTATGAGATAGCTCTGAATAATCGGTTTCCATATAAGCTTCAGCTAACCATTCGTCCTCGAAACTAACTTCTTTTAGTACAGAAAGCCCCGTTTTCTCCACTCTGTTCACATATAAGTATTTCCACTCCTTATAAATGTCTTCCCATAGGCTCTTTCCGTCAACAAATCGTTCAACACGACCTAAGTTTTTTCGTTTTACAAAACCATCATTTTTGAAATATCCAAAAAAAGTTTTCTTGTTTAGCGCTTTAGAATGTCTCACACCTAAATTAAATATCATACAACAAGCAGTTGCATTAGCTCCAGGGTGAAACATATCAACAGGCAAAGAAAAGACTGCATCTAATGTATGTTCAGACAACATTTTTTCTTTAAAAATGTTTATTTCCTTTTGTTTTTCCCCACCGATAGCGCACGAAGTAGGTAATAACACAAGTAGTTTCCCTGTTCCAACTATTTTTGCCACCTCATATACAAAGTGAAAACCTTTTGATGGGTCTGCATTTGTTTTAGAAGGCCAAGATTCTACATATTCCTTTTTACTTTGCTTCCTCTGAGCATTATAAGGAGGGTTCATTAAAACAACATCTATACTTGTATTTTCTTTAGATTGTGTTATATCGAATTGATTTAAATAATCAAAACAGCTACCTTGCAAAATATTAGAGTTCCCATCACTATGCAATAACATATTAGTTGTTGCTAAACCAAAAGCTATATCATCAAATTCTAAGCCATAAATATTATTCTTTTTAACATGATCTCTATCTTGTTCTGTATCACAATCGTCCATTGCATCAGTCATTGCTCGCACTAAAAAAGCACCACTTCCACAACAAGGGTCTAGAACTTTTGTATGTCGATTTATTCCTGCTATATCACACATAAATTTTACAATATGATCTGGGGTAAAAGCTTGATTTTTTTGTCAGATTTCCCAACATATTTGTTGAATGTTGTAAAAAATAAATTTAAAATATCTTGTCCCATCGTAGTTTTGTCGTTGATGTAAGGCAAAATATCTTTTTCTATGCGATGTAACAACTTCTGAAAAGATTTATTTTCAAGAGTTCTAATATCTTGAGAAGATAAAACATTAGTTTTTTATGAGACCAATTTTCACTGCTTTATTGATATCTTTTTTTCAAGTAAATTTTTCCAGAATCTCTTCAATGCCTGCAATAATAGTTTTAGTAGATAAGTTTTCAAATTGTAGACCATTTTTTTAATGTCAAAAGGCAAGTGCCAACAAACTGACTTCTTAATTTTTTTCTTGAATTCCTAGATTATGCAAAAATTTCATTAAGGTTATATGTACTTTTCATAACCTTTAACTTATCATTATTATGCCCTAAAAAAGTATCTTTATACTCTTCAAAAGACTTTAGCTTTCGCTCGTCAAAACATAGAGTTTCATCTGTAATTTCTAAAGACCTATCACCAAACCATACTTTAATTTCATCGTTAGAAGTATTAGCTAAGATGGCTACTATAAAGTTATTGGTAAGTTGCTTTTTCATAGTCAACATATGCCTGTAACTGCTCATAGTCCTTTTGATTGAACTTTATTTTAGTCTCTATAAGAATAGATAAATCTTTGTTTTCAAATCGGATATCTAAATCCTTATATTTCCGCTTATAATTTTTCTTTTTGATACTCAGCAATATCTTTTTCCTATTTCTTTCAGTGCTTTTTGGTAGCTAAATTCCTCATTTTCAATATTTGAAACAAGGTAATCTTTTTCCTATTTTTTTCTATAATATCAATACGTTTCATCTTGCAATTTCCCTTTCATACATAACAGAAAAGACCTTCTCACAAAAATGTGAAAAAGTCTGTTTTAGGGCTTGACAAAAAATACGCTTGATTACATAATCAGCGTGAGCTGTGAGCTGTGAGCTGTGAGCTGTGAGCTGTGAGCTGTGAGCTGTGAGCTGTGATTGCTTTCATACCAATCGTTCCTTTACTTTTTGATAGTTCTATTATATCAAAATTTCTAAATTTTGCATATTTGCTTTCCCTGACGGGTAATCATGTATAAAACCACTTAGAAAAATATGATTTATGGCTACACCTATACTAAATGAAGTACATTTTGAATTGGAGAAGTCTGTCCTTATTAAAAGACGATTTCCGCTTGGAAATCGTCTTTTTTTGATATTCTCGCAAATATGATATCTTGTAGTTGGTGTAAACTAGTAGATAGCTCCCTTATTTTATTTATCAAAACCTTGTAAGTTTTTTTGGCGCTCTTCAGTTTGACCCTTGGCATCCAATTTATTACCATTGTAAACAGTGCTTTCCCATGATCCGTACATTGGGTTAGGGAAAATGATGAATTTCTCACCAAACTCTTTTTGTAATTCCTCTAATTTTTGGTCGCGCTCAGTTTCAGAGGTCTTTGAAAACTCTGCAAAGTCCACAAGATTGTCTCCTAGTAGCATGACTAAGTTGGTTTTTTCTTGGACTGCTTGTCTACGACCTTCTTTAGATTTGACGCCTTTTTCTAAGAACATGAGATGATCGCGACTTTGTACAGGAATTCCTTCGTTTTCTAGGTTTTTGATCGTATCATCTACCTGATCTATCGTGCGGTCAGATACATAGTAAATTTGGACACCGTTTTGGTCTGCAAATTGGAGAAAGTCTTTAGCACCTGGTACAGCCTTGGCTGCTGCTTTTTTTACCCAGACATCCCAGTTTTCTGGGGTAAATGCTGTTCCGTCTTTGACATTTTGCGCTTGATAAGGACTATTGTCTAATACGGTTTCGTCCAAGTCCAAAACGATAGAGTAGGGTTTATCTGTCTGTGTTTTTAGTAGTTCTTTCAAACGATCAGTAGCGACATTGTAACCTTGTAGATAGAGTGCCTTGGTTTCAGCTGCTTTTTGATACCAAAGAGTTGACATAGTGTTCTCTCTTGAACGCAACTGATCATAGGTCATGGTAACCTGATTATCAGATGTACTACTTTGTGTTGTCTGTGAATTTGCCGAATTTGTGCCACAGCCAGTCAGTAAAATGACGGAAGTAAGTGTAGAAGCAATTGTAATGGTAACTTTGGATATTTTCATAATCCCATCCTCCTAATAATAGTCTATTAATATTGTAGCGTTTTCATGGGATTTGTGCAAGGAAATATCGAGAGAAAAGAAATTTTTCAGTAGTAATTTGGTATTAGGATAAAATTATGTACTTAATTTGGGAATGAAGATGGATATAAAAAAATTCAATCGGCTTGATAGAAAATCTATATCAACTCCTTTTTTTGAAAAAAATAGATGAAAATAAAGTGAATCTTTGAGAGGCTAGTAACATCAAGCTTTTTCAGGATTTTTTTCTTTATAGATATAAAAATTTCCAATCGAGTCGATAGTCAATATATATTGGGAAAAGGAAAAAAGGAATGGTAAGATAGTTTCAATCCAAATGGAAGGAGAAAGGTATGGCAAGTAAAAGAGATCTAGTCTTTAGAGCGATTCGAGGCGATGAAGTGGAAAGAGTTCCTGTGGGATTTTGGTTTCATTTTGTAACACTCGAAGAAAAGGGGCAGGGATTAAACAATCCACGTATCTTTCAAAAAAGTGTTGATGGGCATCGCAACTATGTGGAAAGGATTCATCCTGATTTTGTCAAAATTATGAGCGACGGTTTTTTCCTTTATCCAAGTAATGTCCATAGTCCTAAGATCGCAAGCATTCAGGAGTTGGCTTCTATTGAGTCGATTGGTGAGGAACACCCATGGATTCAGCAACAGGTGGAAGTGGTACAAGCGATTCGAGAGACCTTTACCGAAGAGATTGCTTCTTTCTACAATATCTTTTCGCCTATCTCCTACCTCAAGCGCTGGTTCCGTACAGAAACTTCACGGGGAGATAAGGAAGTGGCTGATCTATTGCTTGAAAATCCTGAGCGATTCAGAGCTATTCTAGATGTGATTGCAAAAGACATTGCTTTCTTAACTCAGAAAATCATCCAGGAAGGTGGTGCTGACGGGATTTACCTAAGCACCCAGGAAATTCAAGATGAGCGCATCACACCAGCACTCTATCAAACCTATATAGAACCGAGCAATATAGCTGTTTTAAAGGCGGCTAATCAGGTTGGTGGGACCAATATCCTCCATATTTGTGGTTTTGAAGGTGCGAGTAATGATGTGACGATATTTAAGGATTATCCAGCTCAAGTTGTCAACTGGGCGACTCATCATGAGGATGTTAGTTTGACACGGGGTCAGGAGTTGTTTCAAGGCAAGGCTGTTTTAGGTGGATTTGAAAATGGCAAGAAAAGCTTGCTTTATCGAGGTTCTAAAGCGGAATTGCAAAATGAAACAAGGCGGTTACTGGCTGAAGCTGGTAGTAAAGGCGTTCTTCTGGGAGCTGACTGTACTGTTCCAGATGACTTTGACTTAGAGAGGTTGGACTGGATTCGACAGGCAGCGGTTCTCTAAAAAGGAGGAGCTATGAAAAGTAAAAGATGGGGCATCTTCATTGTCGTTGTCGGTTTGCTGGCCTTAGTCGCCATAAGCGTCGTAAAAAATGAGCACTGCAAAAATGGAGAGAGATGTCGTGGAGTTCAGGATTTTTCCAAGTCCAGTCTTCCCTTTCTACGCTCGAATGATATCGCAAGCAGTTTATTTGTTGAAAAAGTAAGAAATGGAGAATAAGAATGTCAGAAAAAAAAGAATGGGTTTTAAAAGCATTTAGAGGTGAAAAGGTTGATCGTGTGCCAGTTGGTTTTTGGCACCATTTCACATCAGAAGACGAATGGCTACACGGTTTCTCAAATCCAGCCATTATCGAGAAGAATATCCAGGGCCATAAGCGCTTTATCCGAGAAGTTCAGCCGGACTTTATCAAGCTCATGAGTGATGGCTACTTTGCTTATCCAAATCCAGCGATTGCCAAAGGAAAATCTCTTCAAGAATTGGCGAGCATTCAACCACTCGGACCAGATCACGCTTGGATAAAAGAGCAGGTTGACTTGGTTAAGAAAATCAAGCAAGAGTTTACAGAAGATATCGTTGCGATTTACAATATTTTTGCTCCTGTGACCTATCTCAAGTGGCTACTAGGGGAAGTGTCTGGTGGGGATGACCTCATTGCAGACTTTCTGGTGGAAGATCCTGAAGCCCTTAAGAAGGTGTTAGATGTGATTGCAGAAGATATTGCTAGTCTCAGCCGAGCTGTCATCAAAGAGGCTGGTGCTGACGGAATCTACCTCAGCGTGCAAAGTATCCAAGATCAACGAGTGTCGGCAGCAGATTATCAAGCCGTCATTGCACCTAGCGAGATAACTGTTCTGGAAGCAGCTAGTGCTGTTGGTGGTGTCACTGTTCTTCATATCTGTGGCTACGAGGGAGCGCGAAATGATATTCACCTTTTTGCAGACTATCCTGCCCAAGTCTTTAACTGGGCTGTAGGACCGGAGGGAATCACTCTCAAGGAAGGCCGTGATATCTTCAAGGGACGTACGGTTCTTGGAGGATTTGAAAATGGCAAGACGGGCTTGCTGTATACTGGTAGCAAGGACGCCATTCAGGTTAAGGCAAAGAAACTAGTTGCAGAAGCTGGGAAACAGGGCTTGGTACTTGGGGCAGATTGTACCATTCCAAGTGATATCGCAGTTGAACGTATCCAGTGGGTGAGAGAAGCACTTGAAAACTAAAGGAGAAAAAGATGAGTAAAAAAGCATGGATTATCGGTGGTGTAGCAGTTGTTGCAGTAATTGGGGCAACGATTATCGGGAGAAGTTTAGCTGGCGCTCCAGCCAAGGAGGGAGAAACGGCTTCGTCTGCTGAAGTCATAACCTTGAAGGTTGCCCATACACAAAATTATGTACCTTATGACTTTGTCAATGAAAAAGGGGAATCAGATGGTTATGAAGTAGCTGTTTTGAAGGCTGTTGATGAGAAGTTGGCAAACTATAAATTTGAATATACGGGTACCAGTGATGACGACCTCTTGATTGGTCTGGAATCAGGTAAGTATGACATCGGAACCAAGGGAGCTTGGTACACAGATGAACGAGCTAAAAAGTTTGTCATTCCATCTGAACCAGTCGGAGCGAGCATCATCGGATTTACTGTCAGAAAAGAAGATGAACAGAAATACAAAACCATTGATGACTTTGCTAAGAATAAAGGGAAATTGGTTCCCATCTCTCCACAGAATGCTCAATGGAATGTTATCACCAGCTACAATGAAAAACATCAGGATGCACCGATTGAGTTAACAGCAGCTGAATCCTTCAAAGTGGCAGATGCCTATGCCTGGGTCTTAGAAGGACGTTATGACGCTTTCTTTGATATCAAACTGTCCTTTGAAAAAGCAGTTACCGCAGAAGATGGTCTTACCACCAATATGCGAATAAACTCAGTTGGTTCCCATACAAGGGTATTCCAACTTATCCCTTGATTCACCGTGATGAAAAGGGTGAGAAATTTGCTAAAGAATACGAAAAAGCAATCAAAGAGTTGAAAGAAGATGGCACGCTTGCTAAGCTATCTCAGCAATATTTCAAAGAAGATGTCTTTAGTTACGTAGACAAAGACTAGACCAGAAATTCCAAGACTAGAAAGGGTTTTGCATGGTTTCTTATGATTTTTCCAAGGTCTTTCAGTTTTTGCCGACCTTATGGCAGGCGCTTCCTATGACCTTGTCCATTCTCTTTTTTACTACTCTTCTTGGTTCCATTTTTGGGGGTCTCTTGGCCTGGGCGCAAGTAGGAGAAGACAAGAGTTTTGCAGTGATTTCCAAAGGCTATATCTTTACCCTTCGTTGTACACCGCCGATTGTCTTACTTTTTCTAGTCTTTTATGGCTTGCCAGAATTTCTGAAATGGTGGCTGGGTTTCGATATCAATAACTGGTCTAAAACTATTTTTGTTCTCTTGACGATGATTCTCTTGTTTGCGTCTATCGTTGCCGAGGTTTTCAAGGCGGCCTATCAAGCTATTCCGAAGGGGCAGACAGAGGCCGGACTTAGTATTGGTTTGACTCCAAGTCAGACTTTTTGGAGAATCATTTTTCCCCAAGCTTTTCAGGTTGCTCTCCCCAATATAACGACTGCTATTCTCAATCTCATGCGAGATGCTGCCTTGGCCTATACGATTGGTTTTGTTGATGTCATGGGGGCGGGGAATCTCTTGATCAGTCGCAATTTAGGGAACTACTCGCTGGAAACCTACACGGCAGTTGCGCTTCTTTACTGGGGGATTGCCTTGGTTATTTCTAGCTTGAGTCATTTGCTTGAGAAGTCTTTGGAAACAAAAGGGAGGTAAGAAATGGACATAGACTATATTGTAAAGACCTTTCTGGAGACCTTGAAGGGTGTGCCAATTACCTTGATTATCATGATTGTGGCTATGGTCTTAAGCTTTTTACCGGCTCTATTTTTAGCCTTGGGGCAGATCTACAAGGTTCGAGGGGTGAGGAGTTTTTCTCTGGTCTATCTGGCGTTTATCCGAGCGACTCCTCCGATTTTATTGATTCTCTTCTTTTATAGTTTGTTTCCAAGTTTGCTGAATCAATTTCTCAAAAGCATAGGAAGTGACTTTGATATTTTTAAGCTTGATCCTCTCTACTATGCCTTTATCATTTATAGTTTGATGACAGTCGGGAGTTTATCGGAGATTTTGCGTTCAGCTATCTTGACGGTGGACAAGGGACAACTAGAGGCGGCGCATGCGATTGGGCTGACTACGACCCAGGCCTATCTAAGGATTGTTTCCTCAAGCCTTGCGCTCAGCCTTGCCTAACTTGGCCAATCTGGTGATCAATATCGTCAAAGGGACCTCTCTGGTCTTTGTTATGACTATCAAGGATATCACCGCTATTGCTCGTGTGGAAGCGTCCTACGGTTACCAGTATTTTGAGTCTTATTTTGTGATCTTTTTGCAGTATATTTTGATCTGTGGTTTGATTCAGTGGGGCTTTTCTGTGTTAGAAAAAGGCTATGTGAAAAAAGAAAAGAGAGCGAAAGCATCTAGCGCGCGTTTTGTATAGGAGGACAAGATGTTACAAGTAGAACATATCGCAAAAACATTTGCTGAGAGGCAGGTTCTGGAGGATGTCAATCTCCAGGTCAATCAAGGGGATGTAGTCGTTATCTTAGGACCATCAGGTTCGGGGAAAACGACCTTTCTCCGTTGTCTCAACCACTTAGAAAAAGCTGACAGTGGCCGTTTGACCTTGGCAGGAAAGACCTATGACTTAGCCAAATTAAGCAAGAAAGACATTCTAGAAATTCGCCAAAAAACAGCCTTCGTTTTCCAACACTACAATCTCTTTGCAAATAAAACTGCTCTGGAAAATATTCTAGAAGGCCTAATCGTAGCTCGTAAAGTTCCCAAGGAAGAAGCGCTTAAACGTGCAGAATCTGCCTTGGAAAAAGTTGGTTTATTGGCCTACAAAGACTACTACCCTTCCCAGCTTTCTGGGGGGCAACAACAACGAATAGGAATTGCGCGTGCTATTGCAGTCAAGCCGGAGGTCATTTTGCTAGATGAACCAACATCAGCACTAGACCCTGAGTTGGTTGGAGATGTTTTGGATGTTCTGAAACAGTTGGCGGGAGAAGGTGTGGCCATGGTAGTCGTTACGCATGAGATGGGATTTGCTAGAGATGTCGCAAACCACGTTATTTTCATGGATGGAGGCCGTATCGTAGAGGAGAATAACCCCCCCACGACTTCTTTGGTCGTCCGCAGGAAGAACGTACCAAGCAGTTCTTAGCTCGTATCTTATCAGATGCCACCTATAGCGTAGAATATATGATTTAATAGATAAGTGTATCATAAAAACAACACCCCATGACTAGAAGATTCTTCTAACCATGGGGTGTTTTCTCTATAGGAGGGCTAGGTTATACTCTTCGAAAATCTCTTTAAACCAGGTCAGCTTTGCCTTATCAACAACCTCAAAGCGGTGCTTTGAGCAGTCCTGTGGCTAGCTTTCTAGTTTATTCTTTGATTTTCATTGAGTATTAGTTCTTTTTCTTGTTTTTTATCAACCATCCAAGTCCGAGAAGGGCAAGGAGACTGAATCCAGCAAGGGCAAGAAGGGATTTATTCTCAGTTCCTGTGTTTGGAAGGAGGTTCTGAGAGTGAGCCTCTGCAGCGGTTTCTTGAGTTTCAGGATTGGCTGCTAGGTTTTGAGCTTGACCTTGTTCTTGTTCGACTTCCAAGCTAGAAAGATCAAATTCTGGTTTTTCTTCCACAGCTGGAGCGACAATGGCACCACCTTGAGACAAGCGGAGAACGACAGCAGTGAGAGCGTTCAATTTCAAGCCTTTTTCAGTCCATTCGAGACCTTGAGGTTTAGCGATTCCTACTGGTCCGGCTTGATTTTCATCTGCGAGGACTTCAGCCTTTCTCAAGTGAGCAAAGGCAGTTCCTAGAGTAAATTCACGAGCCTTATCATCCGCATTGACAAAGACAGCGTAGACATCACCGTTTGGAGCAGTGATTTGATAGCCAATTACTACGTCTTCTTTTTCAACACCATTTTGTCCTGGGACAGTAATGAGGTGGACGCGCTCCTTGATATCTTGTAGACTCTTGAGTCGGAAGGCATCCGTAGACTGACGAAGAGCGATCAATCCTTTCATGTAGTCACGGCTCTTGACATTTTCAGGATATGCTTTGCTATCGGTAGCCTTGGTCCAATCAAACTTGTTGACAGCATCACTAGAGTCGTAAGAGTCATGGATAAAGTAAGGATAGACAAACGGCTTGCCGTCCTTATCACGCAATAAGTGAGACTTGTGTGGAGCCTTATCCTCTGGAACAGGAGTCTTGTAGGCTGGGTCTAGGAATTGTTTGGTGCGTCCGTATTCCTGACCAGAGTGGATAAACGGAGTTCCTTGAGCAGTCAAGACCATGAGGTTTCCAAGTCGCAAACGGCGATGGATCTCAGCGTAGTTCTCAGCCTTGCTTGGGTCTTTTTTGATAGACTGGGCGATGATGTCAAAGAGGGTCAAGTTATCATGGGCTGCGATATACTGGATAACATCTCCAGGGCTGTCTGCTTCAAAGTTGGTTGGTTGGGCAATGAGATTTTTAAAGATGGTATTGATATCTCGTTTGCCACCTGTGATAAAGGCAGGTTGGCCTTCGTTTGGATAGCCAGACTTGAGGTTGTTGCGGATGTCGTCTGAAAAGACAGCGACAGTATCTGTTTTCTTCATCCAATCTTGGTCAGCAGGTTGTACAGGCGTATTTTCATCACCAGTATAGGTTCTCCAGCCTTCACCTAGCATGATAAGATTTGGATTGAGGGCGCGTGCAGCCTTGTATGCTTCTTCGATCGAAGCCGCATCGTGATCTCCCATCATATCGAAACGGAAACCATCAACTTTGTAAGTTTCAACCAGATACTTGATAGAGTCTACCAAGACACGTTTAGACATGTAGTGGGTTGTTCCCAAACGACCGCCTCCAAAGCTAGTACGTGGAGTTCCGTCTGCGTCCATAAAGTGGTAGTAGTTTGGCTCTAGGTCTTCAAAGATATCGAGATTGGCAGTATGGTTGTAGACCACGTCCAAGATAGCTCCCATCCCACGTTTATGGATTTCGTTGATGAGATTTTTGAATTCCGCGATACGTTTTTCTGGATCCTTGGGATTGCTAGAGTACATACCAGTCAAGGAGAAGTAGTTTTGAGGGTCATATCCCCAGTTGTAGTTGCTGTTGCTTGAAGCGTAGGCAGACAAACGCTCATGGTTTTTCAATTCATTGACAAAGTAGTAAGACAGGACTGGAAGGAGCTGGATATGAGTCACACCCAAGTCTTTGAGATAGTCTAGTTTTTCGATAAAGGCTTCAAAGGTACCAAATGGTTTGGTCAAGTCTTTTGCGATGGCAGGATCCGAAGTGAAGTCACGCACATGAGCTTCATAGATAACGGCATCTTCACGCGATTTGAAGTTACGAATCTTCCCATAGGTCAAGTCTTGCGGACCTAACTTCGCTGGATCGACAAAGGCAGCCTTAGCGACCTTATGAGCGGCATCTGTTTTTGCTAGGTCACTGTTCCAAGCTGCTAGTGATTTGGCATAAGATCAAGAACGAAAACAGTTTTACCTTGGCGCTCGATTTGGTAGTGGTAGTAGTAGCCAGTGTAGTTGCTGATACCGAGACCTGAGTTTGCATCCAGAGTTTGTTTCCAGGTTCCTTTTTCTCCTTTTTCAAGGGCGACAGTTCCGACTACTTTTTCAGGGTCTTTCTTGTCATAGACAACAACGGAAACCTTATCAGCACTTGGAGACCAGAGGGTGAGGTCAACACGCTTGCCATCTTCTTTTAGGGTTGCGCCGAGTGGGCCATCGTAACTGTAGGTCTCATCCTTGAGGCGCCAGCTTGAACGTGTGGTAAAACGGTCTGAATTGTAGCTGACAGTGTATGGGTGTTGGGTGTCAGAGAAGTCGCCGATGTAGGTCACTTTCTTACCAGCCTCATCCACTTCCACGTCTGTGATAGCTACTTTGTTCCCTTGATGGTCAGTGATATTGGAGTGTTTAAGAATGTCTTCTTTCTTAGCTCCAACGAGGGTAGAAAAACTGCTTTCGATACGAGACTTGGCCACGTGTTGGGCACCAGTCATGCGGATGTCGTGCACATAGTAGGGGTTAGTGTAGATGGTTTCGTCATCATCTTTGAGGAAGATTTGACTGTGATTTTTTAGATCTGTGAACTTATAATCTTCTTTTCTGATTTTCACATCATCGCCTTTCTTGCTTTCGTCTAGTAATAAAAATCCAAATTCTCTTGCAGCTTCATTGAGTGGAATGTCAATGTAACGGCCATGTTTTCCAGTTGCAGTGAAGTCTGTTCCGTCAGGCCATTCTCCACTGCTTGGATTCTTGACATCGCCCCAATACCAGAGAGATTTCTTGTTATAGTTGCCATCGGTACGGTAGTAGTTGACACGGACTGTTCCCGCTGGCTGAGGACGGTAGTTATATACCTTATAGTTTTCATCTAGCCAAGCCTCATTCATTTTTGGAGAAAGGCGCTCTACTGAACGGTCACCAGTAAGGTTATTCCCTTTGGTATTGTTGATGAGGAAGCTAACCTTCTTGGCTTGCTCATTCTTGAGTTTGACATCGAGATAATAGCCGTAGTCATCTTTCTTAGCATCCTTGAAGGACTTGGCTCCATTGGGCCAGTTTTCAGAAGGTTTTTCAACATCGTCCCAAGTCCAAAGGCCTTGAGAATCCTTGTTTTCTTCAGGGAGTTTTTTTACGTGGATGCGGAAGTGGTTGTCTGCGATGGGTTCTTCAGAGGATGTGTCAGCTTGTGGTTTTTGATCTGAACTTGGTGTCGAAGTGCTGGTATCTACT
>BNJU01005622.1_pt1 | contig 40462 bp, 59 predicted proteins | sample 8539281 | NCBI WGS metagenome assembly BNJU01 (sample SAMD00202456, study PRJDB9452) | human saliva metagenome | isolation source: human saliva | place: Japan
GAAGTTACGTATTGCTAGTTTCCATCGCTTACTTTGAGGGTTGATGGCATTTTGAAAGGAATATTTTATTTTGACCATTGTCTCTATAAATTCTATCGACACACTTTAAGTCCACTTTGGGTTTTGTAATATCTACATACTCTCCACACAAAAAGGACAGAACTCCAGCCGATTCCAATATTTTGAAACAGCTCGAACATTTTGATTTTACAATAATCATTTCGACTCATTTACTACTTTTCCACAATTGATGCAAATTAAGTTTTTTGATAGACTTGTTCTGCAATAGGACAAGAAACTAAACTTGGCCAGATGAATCAATAGGATTTTTGAAGAGAAATTGTTCTTGAAAGAGCTTAGTGATTTCATCAATTTCAGTTGAATAGAGAGATTCTCCTTATTTCTTCTGAAATGTTCTTCAACAAATTTGATACCTATCAATTCGTATGTGTCATTTATTTGATCTCTGTAGTCCTGAATCTCCTTTTCTTGCGAAGGTTTTGGCATTTTTTGTTTTCCTTCTGAAAATGACAGTACTAGTTGTCTCTTTGACAAGCTCCAGCTCTATCTTTCAACTGGTCTAAAAAGCCATTTTTTCCTCACTGTGCTTGTTTTAAGTATATTTCTGCCTGATTCCAGTATACCACATATGATAATATTATCAAAATTTCTATGTTCTAAAATGTAATTCCATACTCTTATTTTCCAATCTTGGAATCTGTTCTTGTTTTTGAGAGCGCTTGTTATAATAGACTACTGCTTTAGAGGTAAACCAGGGAAATTTTCTGAGCTAGTCTTTTCATCGTTTCTTTTAGAATGATTGTAGCTGCTTATTTCTGGCTACGAATTCTTGGCAGGAGGCGTGTTCTTGTGTAGCACTGCTAGCAATCCATGAGTTTATACGCAGAACATGGCTACCTATCGTTCTTATCGTTTTAAAGAAACCTGTCTCTACATAAACTTCATAAAAAAGTAAACCAACTTTCTTTATATTTTAATTGGCTTTGTGATTACTTATATTCTATCTTATGGTTCAATTCACAAATCAAACCATTCTACACTTAGCAGCAACTTTCTAAATTTATTTATCTTAGCAATGGTGTTCTTGGCTTTATACAGTTTTGAAATTATAGGTTTATTTTGAGTTATCCTACTGTAACACTTCAAAGGCTTTTATTGAATTTTTGTTATCTGCTGTGGTTAAAGTGCTGTTTTGCTCGGAGTTATTACTCATTACATGCTGTGCTCTTTCTTCTTTGTAGGGATTGGAATGTGGCATTTTTATTAGTGGCATGTATTGGAGCCTGTTTATGAAAGACCATGAAAATGGCAACAAGACAAAATACTTGTCTCCACTCGCTTCTTAGAATCTATAGCTTTGGCTGCGATTGCCATCATTTCTGGTTTTGCTCTATTACTAGCCTATGCAGATCAGATGCTTCGGTGAGAAGGAAGCTGATCGAGTAGGTCAGTGGTTCTAGCAAGGACCATTAGCGAGTTATACGTCGAGAATATTTCGTTCACTTTGTGGCTTGAAGTAGAGAATCGTTGAATTGAGGGATTTATAAATACTTTAGTCTCAGGTACACCAGATTATTTCTACTGGCAGTTATTGAGCGCAGATCGCCCTATATTTCAGTGTCACCTATGTAGAAAACATCGATGACCTTTATGTTCGTAATGACTTTGTGACAGGTGTTTGATTGTTTTGCAGTAAGATTCAATGGAGGTCTTTGTATCCAAAAAGGACAATAGAGGCTACAAAGTTTTAGCAGAAGATTTTAAGCCGGATGCTGATAATGGCTATCCCTGTATCTGATCCTCTGTATCTGACCAAGCTCTGTGTTATTTATATCATTCAGTCTGAAGTTCTATACAAAGTTGTTGACATAAGAGGTACAGTTCTATAGTTGTAACACCACCACCTTTGAAACAGATATGTTTCATTTGGGCAAGAAAAGCACCAATGAAGATTGGCAGAATTAATCATGGCTATCAAGTCCATGCAGGTGCCTCAAAGTTATGTCTTGAAGGAGTTTAGCAAGTTCAGTTTTAATACTAGGGCTTATGTGCTTTTTATCGTTATATTACATAACTTTGAAAAACTTTTCTGATTATCAAGACTGTGGTAGTTGACGGTGGATTCGATTCAGGTTATTGCAAAAGGTGAGCGTAACGTTAGAATTGATACGTTCAAAAGGATCACAATTGCTTTTAATTGTTGATACAACAAAATGATACAGGTTGGATCGTCTGAAAAAAAATATCCGCGATATTTATCAATTGAACTTATCAGAAGGATGCCAACATGAGCTCTTCAGGCCCGGATAACCGCACTTTATGCTAACACTTTAACTTTTAGTACGGTCATGGAGAGTCAAATGAACTGGCATGATGCGAATTTAGCAGCTTACTGGAATAATATTTCAATGAGTGTGAGACCACACTTGAAAAGGAAGCAGAATTTGTCGGAAATACAGTTATCTCTGTATGGTTCGCTATCCCAAATCAACACCGTCGCGGATTTAAAATTGAATGGGTATTGAGGATGAGAATTCAAAATTTACCTGCATAAACATTGGTGGAAAATTATTTCGCCTATGGAGGACCATCGAAGATCCGACAATGTCATTATATTAAAGCCTTGGAGAAAGACGCACCGCGCCACCCCAGTGGTGATAATGGACGTGGGATGTTCAAGGAGAAGTTGCTGAACCAAGCCAAATTAGCCAAAACGAACTTTCGGAACCCACTGAGACGGTACTTTACCCAGCTCCACAGGCTGTCACGTATGCGAGCGCTTGTGCTTTACTTTGTGAACGATACCGATTAGTAGAATCTGGTGAGTAAGAAGGTGTACACATCGAATCACCATTCAAGATGAGGAGAAAGGTTAACATTAAACATGTATAAAGTACTACGTAGACGATGAGTACATGATATTGTAGCGCCGCTGTTTAATTCTTTCGAGGCGTATATGAAGCCGTTGCATCCGTTAACCATGTTGATGACGAAGTTTAATTATGTTAGAAGAGAACATCTTTGTGATATTGTTATTTCGACGTCAGTTATGCCTGACAAACGGCCTGAAATGACAGGAGATGAAGAAATGATTCTACCAGATCGAATATGCATCCTTCACCCGCATCAGGAATTTGACTATGTAGCGACGAACCTCAGCGTGGTAGGTATCATTCTGTTGCCAATCCAGTGGATAAAGTCGAATTAGGCAAATCTACTTTGATTGCCACACTAACCAGGGGTGAAAAATCAAGAACCCTACCTTTAAAGTCAGAAACTAGACGAAGAGGCTCTTCTTGCCTGGCCTATCTCATAAAGAAAACTCGTGATCGCTGTCAAAAGATACAAGCAGGGGATTTTCATCTATTCACCATGTGCTCGACAAGATTGGCAAAATTGTATTTGCTGGTAGAGTCGGAGGCTTTAAGCTTGTTGTACTGGAGAAACCTCACAGAGAACTTTCGAAAACGAAGTTGGATGTAGAGTAGGCTCTTCATGCGGTTCAGAAGTTAACCCGAATCAATCTGAAAGTCTCATTTTCTTATCAGGAACCAATCTACCGAGTCATTATCCAAGGAAATCTCCGTCAGATTGCTGATGACGACCTTGCTTGAACAGATCGTTTCGCGAGGAATACGCGAGAGTTTGACGGTCAAGCAGCCAGTTTACCTGTCACGATCATGGATGTTTCTCCATCTGAACATCTGAAAGCAGATGATATGCACAGACATTGTACAAAAGAATTGCGCGCCATTGTTGATTTTGAGCGAATTAGCTGCTTTCACCAAGGAAAACCTCTTTGATTTCCTTCTTGGACAATACTCGATTGAATGAAAATGTAGTTAGTGTCTTAGGAAGTGATCTGCAGTAGATTATCAAAAGAGCTATGTTCTAAGTGCGATATTAGTAAGGATCCTTTAATCATCCAGTTTATCTAGGACAGTTGATTAAAAGAAACCACCACATTGCAGTATTCTAAATAAGCAACGATTGTTACTCAGCAACTCTTGCTATCAACCACGATAGTATTGAGATTATTTTAGAGCAGTCGGTTACAGGTACGAAGCTATATATACAAGTGTTTCGAAAACTTTGTGGCAAGTCTCCAGCGCCCATCGAAAACAGATGGAGGCAATCCGTATAAGAATTGTTCGTGCATCCGTAAAAATGCTATAATACCACAATCATTTTAGGAGGTTATCCTGATGCAAAAGAAAACCAATTTATCTTGAGCTTTGCTACTTTTATCAGCCGTAGCTTTCGGCTTTATCACTATTTGAGTCGGTCAGTTCTACCGGCAGCAGATAGCAGCGGCTGGACTGTAAACATCAGGAGTAGATACAACTTATGCTCAGGGAATTAAAGGCATATACCATTAAAGTAACGGAACACTTTCACTCTGTTTTTCGTATTATCTTGGGTTATGGTCAGCCATCTTTGGTACTGTAGCCTTGGTTTTCCTAGTTCGTACTAAAAGATATCCACGCTCAATTATACTGTCAGGTGGCCTATGTTTTGCTGCTATTGGTAGGATCTATAATATACCTATGGGAGCACAGGATGCGGTTTACCAGTTTCACCGAACCAAACGTCCGCTTCGGCGCAGAAATCCTATGCAAAGGCCGCAATTTTGGGAATTGTCACTACGTGCTATTTTCAGGGCCTTGCATTTTATAAGATATGGCAGCAACAAAAAGAATTCAGCAGAATCTCAAGGAAGAAGAACCTGTCTCAGAGTTGGCGGAAGGCCGACTATCAAGATGCCAATCTTGGCAGTTATGGATTCGAGAAAGAGGAGGAAAGATGATTTCCTTAGTTTATATCAGGCTTTGAGGGAATACTGAAAGTTTCTGTAACACGTTTAAAACTTATTTGATGAGCAGTATAAGAATGATCTGATGTTGAGAAGATTGGACATCAAAGAGTTGGTCAAGGAAGAACGAGAGATTCTATGAAATGTCAAACTCGTCACTTTTTACCAACTATTTAGAAGGTGTGGAATGGTGTTGACAATGGAGATGAAACTCCCAACGACTCCTGCAGCGTGATCTGTCTATGCGGTGACAATGCTAGCAAGTGCTTTTGGTGTTGTAGACTGTGGAACCGAAACCGCCAACCAATACTGCTTTAACTCCGCGCACACAGTCAACGCTTTCGGATTTCCTGTACTAGCTGATTTTGAAATGCGTGGTATGTTGGGAGATATCAAGAAGGTTGCAGTGCGCAGTGCAGAGCGTTTCGAACCTGAGGTTTAATAAGAGCTAGACTGCCAGAATGATCTATGGATCTTAGAATTATCGCAGAATAGGTTCGCTGAGTAAACTAGAGATCATGTGTGCTATATAAAACGCAAAACCAAGCTTCAAGGATATTATGTTATGCAGGTTATGCTATATTAGTCGAATACTGCTCGCTACTGTTCTCTGAGAAAATTTGATGAAATGTACAGCACAGTTGGAACCATGTATCCTAGGACTGTTATACTGGTAGAAATCTTTAGCGTCAGGAAATAGTGACCGAGAAACTTTACATCTGAGTCTTTTGTTAGTTGCGAATTTCGTCAACGATTTCTTTTGCAATGGAACTCCTAAAACGGTAACCTTGTTGATGTAGTCACGACATCATTGATGTTTTCTGTCGTATTGGATTTTTCTGGTGATAGTTGCACGAAAACTGAATTTTCAATAGTTGGTCTTGAAGTAGCGTCTTGAAGCTTTCTTCATATATATTGACAAGAAAGAGAAAACAAGACTGATAACAACTAAGATATAAGCATACTGGCTCATAAAAATTCCTCCTATGATAAAGAAGTAGGTGGTTAGAGAAAGTAAATTTTTATTTTCGAGTGATAATACTCGTAAGCGCTTGAAGGTCCAATACTAGGAATTTTTAGTTACTAGATTGCTTGCAATCAAGTAACTTTGGCGAATTACATCTTCTGGGGCTCTACACCCAACAAACGAAGGGCTTTTAAGGACGACTGCAGTTGCATAGCTGAGCTAGACGGCTATCACGCTCTGACTTTCATCCAAGATACGAGGGCATAGTATATTAAAGGCTTGAGCCAAACTAATCGCAAAATTTAGCGATGATAGGTGCCTGTAGTTATCACGGACGTTTAATGATACGTGGAAGTCTTGATTAGCTTTGATAATTTCCCAACTTTCGCATCGTTCAAAGCTTACAGCTGGCACTCTGTTTGTGGTTTGAAATCAGCTTTACGCAAGATTGATTGATACGAGCGTAAGCGCATTGGACATAAGGACCAGTCTTCCTTCAAAGGATACCATAGCTCCAAGGTCGAAGTCGTCAGCCATTTGTAATGGTCAGTTTTTAAGGTCATAGAATTTAATGGCCCAACTCCAACAGCAGGAGCGACTTGGTCTTTGTTTTTCAAGTTCAGACTTTTGGCTTCGATTTCGCGCTTTTTGCACGGCTGATGGCTTCTGCGACAGTTGGCTCTATAAGATACCATTCCTTTACGAGAGTAGAAAGTTTTTTCTTTTTGTTACCAAACCAAACGGAACATGGACAGATATCTTACCCAATCTATACCCATCTCGTAGTACTGCCTTGAGTTGTGAAGTGAGCAGATTGCTCTTTGACCAACGACATAGATAGATTGGCAAAATTGATACTGTTTACGGTAGAGGGCTCAGCATGTCACGTGATGTGAGAGTTGCACCATCGGATTTCTTGATCAGTGCTGGATGTTCAATTCCATATTTTTCAAGATTAACAACTCTGAGCACCTTCTGATTCGACTACTAGTCCTTTTTCAGAAAGGATGTTCAACCGCATCCATTTTATCATTGTAGAAAGCCCGTCAGTAGCTGTCGTACGAATTTCACCAGCAGAGACGGTTAAATTTGACCACGCTTTCATCACGGAACCATTACAGAGAGCGAGAGCTTCTCATCGCCGTTTTCCAGTTTGCGAACCATTCGCGTGCTTTTCATCCAAACTTGGGTCAGTTCAGCTTCTGGCATTAATGTGACATAGAGCTGGAGAGTTCATCAGATTGATGAGCTTTTGACAGCTTCTTCGTTACCCCATTTTTGTAGGCAACAATCAACATCCCAAAACTGTTTACCCCAGTCTCCCAAGTGGTTGACCTTGACAGTTTATAGCCATTTTTTGAAGATATGTGACAAGCTATTCCGATAACTGTTGAACGAAGGTGACTGATTGAAAATGGTTTAGCGATATTAGGCTAGACATGTCAATGACAACATTTTCTTGATTGCCAACTTTGGTCAGCGTAGTGTCTTTTTCAGTGATAATCGCTTTTGTAGAACCTGGACCGAAAATTGCAGCTCTATCAAGCGAAAGAAGTTGACGTAAGGACCATGTTGACTAACCTTTTCAAAAGGCTCTGACTATCGATCTTTTCAGCGATGTCAGCAGCAATCATTTGAGGAGCTTTTACGTTCGACCTTGCCAATGAGAAGGCAGGGAAGGCGATATTCCACATCTGAGTTTTTAGGTGTTTCAGAAAATTTAAAAGAGCCTCTGGTCCAGGCTATCAATGACGCTAGCCAACGCTAGCAATCAATTCCTTTATCTATTTAGGGTCCTTAGGCTTTTTCACTATTTTATCATACTTACTACATGAAAAGAAGAGATATCGAAATATCCAGCTGATATAATGTTCTTACTATGTAAAATGTTATAAATATGCAATCGAAAGGATCTTATGAAAAAGAGAAACGTCATCACTCATCAAGCGAATGATTACAGAAGAAAAACTAGAACTCTAAAAGGAAATCTAAGATCGATTGAGTTTGTAGATGTCTTTTGTGACAAACAACCTTATCTCTGTGATTTGAGAGCTTGCTCAACCAGTTAAGAAAAACATGTTGTTACTACGTGTCAGGCAATGACGAGAAGATTGATCTAGTCGACTCTTTCACATCACTTTAGAGGGTGTTGCAGAGCTCGAATTACTGGTTCTCCATACCAAACTTGGAGCATCATCTGTTTTAGCAATGTAGTAGATTCAAATAAAGATGGGGATCTAGTACTGTTGCCGGAGCGAATACTTGTTGGTTATCTGTAAAGATCAACATGCAGCAAAAGTCATGGAAGAACGCTTATAGAGTTAATGGAAGATAGATATCTTGAGACTTTCTCAGGACTGTTTTTCACAAGGAGAGTATCGATCACTGAAAAATTATCACCTGTATGCTAACATGTGGATATCAAAAACAATATCCAGATGCTTTTTGCTTTTTCGTATGGGTGATTTTTATGAGTTGTTTTATGAAGATGCCATCAATGCCGCTCAGATTCTCAGAGATTTCGTTGACCAGTCGCACAAAATGCTGAAAATCCTATTCTACTGGCTGGAGTTCTATCATTCTGCCCAACATAGCATATGGGATGTCCTAGTTGAGCGGCTAAGCGTTGCCATTGCTGAACAGATGGAAACCCATGTTGCTGGTGGTCGTTAAGCGTGAGGTTGTTCAGGTCATTACACCAGGTACAGTGGTTGATAGTAGGGGTCAGATAGCCAAAACAACTTTTGTGGCTATCGACCGTGACGGTCAGTAGCGATTTGGCCATATGGATCTGGTGACGGTGATTATGAGACAGGTTTATTGGATTTTCACCCTGGTCTGTAGAAACCGAAAACTTAAGGCCAGAGAAGTTGTCATCGGCTATGACTTAACTGAAGGGAAGAACAGATTCTCGTCGTCAAATGAATTTGGAGTTCGCCCATGAGAAAGAATCATTTTGAAGACATCCATCTACTGGATCCACGCTTGGCACCTGCTGTGAACAGGCTACCAGCGAAGCTCCAGTATGTCCATCGGACTCGATGAGAGAATCAACCACTTGAAGCTTGTTATCCGTTATGAAATCAAAGATTTTCGCAGATGGATTTTCATGGACAAAGGCTAGTCTTGATTTGTTGAAAATGCCGTTCTGGTAAGAAATCAAGGCAGTTCCGTTGCATAGACGAAACTAAGACTGCTATGGATGCGTCTTCACGTTCTGGATCCAACGTCCCTTGATTGAGTTTAGAACGTATTTAGAATCGTCAGAGGTTGTTCAGTCTTTCCAGACTACTCTTTTGAGCGCAGTGATTTGACAGAAAGTCTCAAGGGAGTCTACGATATCGAGCGTCTGGCCAGTCGAGTGTCTTTTGGGAAAAGTAACCCCTAAAGACCTTTGGCAATTAGCGACTACCTAGGAAGTGTTCCACGAATTGAGCAATTTTAGAAGGAATGAGCAATCAGCCCAGCTATCTAATTGAACAACTAGATGCTATTCCTGAGTTGGAAAGCCTGATAAGTGCGTCACTGCCCCTGAGGCCCCTCTGTGATTACATTGAGGGTGGGATTATTCGAACTGGCTTTGATGAGACCTTGACAAATACCGTCGTGTGCTGGAGGAAGGAACCAGTTGATTGCTGAGATTAGCCAAGGAAAGAGAAAACTCTGCATCATACTCAAGATTGATTACACATAGACGGCTACTATTTGCATGTAACCAACTCGGGGTAGGCAACGTACCAGCCCACTTCTTCGGCAAGGCTACGAGGAAAACTCTGAGTGATTTGGGAGAGGAATTATGCATCGAGGAGAAATGCAGAGGCGCGTGAAACTCAGCAAATCTAGAGTACGAAAATCTTTATCCGTATTCGTGAGGAGGTTGTAAGTATACCAACGCCTACAGGCTCTGGCTCAAGGAATTGCGACTGTTGATGTCTTGCAAGGTTTGGCAGTAGTTGCAGAAAAAGCAACACCTGATCTCGACCAGAGTTTGAGCAAGATTCTGAATTGATATCCAAAATGGTCGTCACGCAGTTGTTGAAAAGGCAGGAGCCCAAAACCTATATCCCCAAATAGTGTCCAAATGGATGAAGATACTAGCATTCAACTAATTACAGGGCCGAACATGAGCGGTAGTCAACTCATATGCGCCAGTCATTATAACAGCAGTAATGGCCAGCTGGGTTCTTATGTCCCTGCAGAAAGTGCTCTGCTTGCCAATCTTTGATGCAAATTTTTACCGTATCAGGGCGGCAGATGACTTGTTTCAGGACAATCCACCTTTTATGGTAGAGATGATGGAAGCACAATGCTATTAGTCATGCACCAAGAACTTCTCATTCTTTTGATGAGTTAGACGTGGAACCGCAACTTATGATGGCATGGCTCTAGCCCAGTCTATTATCGAGTATATCCATGAACATATTGAGCCAAGACTCTATGACCCACTACCATGAATTAACTAGTCTGGAATCTAATCTGATCATCTAGCAATGTTCACGTAGCTACGCTGGAGCAAAATGGTCAGGTTACCTTCCTTCGCAAGATAGAACCAGGACCAGCTGACAAATCATACGGTATCCATGTGCCAAGATTGCTGGACTACCGGCAGACTTTGCTAAAAAGAGCTGATACCATTTTAGCTCGAGCTAGAGAGCCAAGGTCAGAAGAATCCTTCCAATCAAAGAAACACTGTCAATGAGCAAATGTCTCTCTTTGATGAAAAAGAAGAAAATCCTATCCTAGCAGAATTGGCTGAAGTAGATGTGTACAATATGACGCCTATGCAAGCCATGAATCTCTTGTTAGAATGGAAGCAAAAACTATAGCAAAAACCCACTCAGTCATGTGAGTGGGTTTCTTAGTATATTAGTGTTTTCGAGCCAATAGTTGATTGATGTGCAACTTTCTTTTAGATTCTCTCTTGTGAGAACAATCCAGATGATAAGGTAGACGATTGCAAACTCTGGGATGAGTTGAAGGATGAAAGTCCAGTGAAGCGGGAACCAGCCTGCTAGGATTGCTAGAGGTACAAAACCTAGCAACATAAGGAAGAAGTGAGTGACAGTCGCACGAAGAAGGCTCCAATCTTGAGCGAATAGACGGCTACCAAAAACTAAAGAGGGATTCCAATCGCTGACCAGATAAGTGTACAGTAGAGTAAAACTAGAGCACCGTGAATCTGATGACTGCTCATGAATTGACCAATAGCTGACTCTGGACTGAGGGACGCGTAGTTATTTGGGGAATAAATGAGTGAAAAGATAATAGATAGGATGAGGCCAATGAGGATACCAGTTGTGGCATCGTGAAATACTTGTTTTTTCATAGTTCTAATTTCTCCTTAATAGCTTTGAGGTAACGGCGAGATGAGTAGGTGAAACTTTCGTTTTTAAGATAAATTTCAATCAAGCCGTTAGAGGTTAGTTTTAGATGACTAATAGCATCAATGTTGACAATTTCCGATTGGGAAATTTGGATAAAGGAAGCAGGTAGAATTTCACTTGCTTTGGTAAAGACGGATGTCGAGAGCGTAGGTTTCGACTATCCGTTTCAGCCAAAACTTACGATTTTCAATGTAAATTCGCTGGATCTTGCTAATCTGAATCAAGTAGACCTGGTCTTGAAATTTTCCTTTTGATGGTCTCCTTTTGATCCAGAGATTGGACAAAGTCCTGAACTTTTTGAACTCGAGTGGACAAGGTTGGCGCTTCGATTATGATTTGTTCTTCAGTATATTTGTGCATCTATGTCAAGTCTGACTTTCATAATTTCTCCTTTATAAAGTTGTACTAGAGATCTCTGCTTACAAATCTATTAAACACCATTTTGTCGACAAATTACAAGAAGCTTTGTCTATGTGGTCGATTGGAGATCTATCTGGTAGGTGAGCGTTTTTCAGATGGATTTATGATCAAAGAAGTCAAAAATAAGAAGAAAATATATTGACAAAAAAATAGAAAAACGTGGTACAATAATAGACGGTACTTTTTACTTTTGGTCTCTCAAGAGTGTACAGGGACGTGCTGACAAATGTTGCAAAAGTACACACAGATGATAGCTGTCACCAAGTGTATCATCACCAAAAATAAAAAAACACAGGAGAATGTAGATGCCTACAATTAACCAATTGGTTCGCAAACCGCGTAAATCAAAAGTAGAAAAATCTAAATCACCAGCTTTGAACGTTGGTTACAACAGTCATAAAAAGTTCAAACAAACGTTTCTTCACCACAAAACGTGGTGTTGCAACTCGTGTTGGAACAATGACACCTAAAAACCTAACTCTGCCCTTCGTAAATTTGCTTTCGTGTACGTTTGAGCAACCTGATCGAAGTTACTGCCTTACATCCCAGGTATCGGACACAACTTGCAAGAGCACAGCGTGGTGCTTCTTCGCGGTGGACGTGTAAAAGACCTTCCAGGGGTACGTTACCATATCGTCCGTGGTGCACTTGATACTGCAGGTGTTAACGATCGTAAACAAGGCCGTTCTAAATACGGTACTAAACGTCCGGAAAAAGCATAAGGAAAGGGGATAAAGAGAAATGAGTCGTAAAAATAGAGCTCCAAAACGTGAAGTATTGCCAGATCCGCTTTTACAATTCACAATTAGTTACTCGTCTTATCAACCGCGTTATGCTTGACGGTAAACGTGGTACAGCTGCTTTCAATCGTTTACGGTGCTTTTGAACAAATCAAAGAAGCTACTGGTAACGATGCACTTGAAGCTATTTGAAACAGCTATGGAAAACATCATGCCTGTACTTGAAGTACGTGCACGTCGTGTTGGTGGGATCAAACTACCAAGTCCCAGTTGAAGTTCGTCCAGAACGTCGTACAACACTTGGACTTCGTTGGCTGGTAACAATCGCTCGCCTCGTGGTGAACACACAATGATGACCGTCTTGCTAAAAGAAATCTGGATGCTGCTAACAACACTGGTGCAGCAGTTAAGAAACGTGAAGACACTCACCGTATGGCTGAAGCTAACCGTGCCTTCGCACACTTCCGTTGGTAATATACGATACTAAGAGCGGCAAAGGTGCAAGGCAAAAATAGGAAACTGATGCAGTGTTCCGTGAACACAAAGCAGTTTATCTTTTTGCACCAGGGTCTGCTCCGGGTTCAAATCAGTTAACTGAGCTTTTGCTCTGAGTCTCAATTCAACTCACCATCTCGTAGTTGAAACCAACTAACAAGATAGACATTGAGAACGGTGGTCCTGCTCATCCGTTTTTATTGAAAATCGTGTTATCAATAGAATAGAAATAAAAATATAGGAGAAACAAACCTCATGGCACGCGAATTTTTCACTTGAAAAACTCGTAATATCGGTATCATGGCTCACGTCGATGCTGGTAAAACAACTACAACTGAGCGTATCCTTTACTACACTGGTAAAATCCACAAAAATCGGTGAAACTCACGAAGGTGCGTCACAAATGGACTGGATGGAGCAAGAGCAAGAACGTGGTATCACTATCACATCTGCTGCGACAACAGCTCAATGGAACAACCACCGCGTAAACATCATCGACACACCAGGACACGTGGACTTCACAATCGAAGTACAACGTCTCTTCGTGTATTGACGGTGCGGTTACAGTTCTTGACTCACAATCAGGTGTTGAGCCTCAAACTGAAACAGTTTGGCGTCAAGCAACTGAGTATGGAGTTCCACGTATCGTATTTGCCAACAAAATGGACAAAATCGGTGCTGACTTCTTTACTCAGTAAGCACACTTCACGATCGTCTTCAAGCCAAATGCACACCCAATCCAATTGCCAATCGGTTCTGAAGATGACTTCCGTGGAATCATCGACTTGATCAAGATGAAAGCTGAAATCTATACTAACGACCTTGGTACAGATATCCTTGAAGAAGATATTCCAGCTGAATACCTTGACCAAGCTCAAGAATACCGTGAAAAATTGGTTGAAGCAGTTGCTGAAACTGACGAAGAATTGATGATGAAATACCTTGAAGGTGAAGAAATCACTAACGAAGAATTGAAAGCTGGTATCCGTAAAGCGACTATCAACGTTGAATTCTTCCCAGTACTTGTGGTTCTGCCTTCAAGAACAGAGGTGTTCAATTGATGCTTGATGCGGTTATCGACTACCTTCCAAGCCCACTTGATATCCCTGCGATCAAAAGGTATCAACCCAGATACTGAAGAAGAAGAAACTCGTCCAGCATCTGATGAAGAGCCATTTGCAGCTCTTGCCTTCAAGATCATGACTGACCCATTCTGTAGGTCGTTTGACATTCTTCCGTGTTTACTCAGGTGTTCTTCAATCAGGTTCTTACGTATTGAACACTTCTAAAGGTAAACGTGAACGTATCGGACGTATCCTTCAAATGCACGCTAACAGCCGTCAAGAAATCGACACTGTTTACTCAGGTGATATCGCTGCCGCCGTTGGTTTGAAAGACACTACAACTGGTGACTCATTGACAGATGAAAAAGCTAAAATCATCCTTGAGTCAATCAACGTTCCAGAACCAGTTATCCAATTGATGGTTGAGCCAAAATCTAAAGCAGACCAAGACAAGATGGGTATCGCCCTTCAAAAATTGGCTGAAGAAGATCCAACATTCCGTGTTGAAACTAAACGTTGAAAACTGGTGAAACAGTTATCTCTGGTATGGGTGAGCTTCACCTTGACGTCCTTGTTGACCGTATGCGTCGTGAGTTCAAGGTTGAAGCAAACGTAGGTGCTCCTCAAGTATCTTACCGTGAAACATTCCGTGCTTCTACTCAAGCACGTGGATTCTTTAAACGTCAGTCTGGTGGTAAAGGTCAATTCGGTGATGTATGGATTGAATTTACTCCAAACGAAGAAGGTAAAAGGATCTGAATTCGAAAAACGCAATCGTCGGTGGTGTGGTTCCTCGTGAATTTATCCCAGCGGTTGAAAAAGGTTTGCAGAATCTATGGCTAACGGTGTTCTTGCTGGTTACCCAATGGTTGACGTTAAAGCTAAGCTTTTACGATGGTTCATACCACGATGTCGACTCATCTGAAACTGCCTTTCAAGATCGCTGCTATCTCTTGCACTTAAAGAAGTCGCTAAGACTGCACAACCAGCTATCCTTGAGCCAATGATGCTTGTAACAATCACTGTTCCAGAAGAAAACCTTGGTGATGTTATGGGTCACGTAACTGCTCGTCGTGGACGTAGATGGTATGGAAGCACACGGTAACAGCCAAATCGTTCGTGCTTACGTTCCACTTGCTGAAATGTTCGGTTACGCAACAGTTCTTCGTTCTGCATCTCAAGGACGTGGTACATTTCCATGATGGTATTCGACCACTACGAAGATGTACCTCAAGTCAGTACAAGAAGAAATCATTAAGAAAAACAAAGGTGAAGAATAATTCACGTCACTTTAAAAAGAAGTCACTTTAGTGGCTTCTTTTTTTCTGTTTGGTAGAAATAGCTAAAATTGCCTCAAATATGGTAAAATAGAAGGAGTATATTGTGAGGAAAATGGATGTCAACCACTTTTGAAATTTTAATGAATCAGTTGGGAATTCCCGCTGAGATAAGAAATCATGAGGCCTTCTCCCAGGCTGAAATTGAACAAGTTATTGTACACAAACAAAGTAACATTTGGGAGTTTCGTTTTGTATTTGAGAATATCCTCCCCTTTGAACTCTTTTTAGCATTGAAGAAGGGATTGAAAGAAGAATTTTCAAAAACGGGAAATCAAGCGACTTTCGAGATTAAAACGAAAAATCAAGATTTTTCAAGAGAGCTTTTACAGGCCTACTATCAGGAGGCTTTTTCAGATGGGCCTTGTTCTAGTCAAGGATTTCGGACCATGTATCAGGATTTTCAAGTCTCGATTTTGAAAATGATCAATTGATTATTGAGGCCTCTGAAGCAGATACAGAGCATTTTCAGAAAACCATTTGCCAAATCTTAGTAAACAACTTGAACTCTTTGGATTTTCCTAAGTTTACGTGTCTCTTAGAGAAAAATGAAGATTTGACAAAGGAAGAGCAGGAAGCTTTTCCATTCTGAAAAATCAAATGATTGTTCAGGCTGCCAATGATGAGACCCTTCTGAGCTATGGAACAGTTAGAACAGATGGCACCGCCTCCTCCAGTTGAGGATAAACCTGTCTTTGATTTTTCAAGCCAAGAAGGCAGCTGCTAGCCTAAACTTGACAAGGCAGAGATTACTCCAATGATTGAGGTCAATACCGAAGAAAATCGTCTGGTTTTTGAAGGAGTTGTCTTTGATGTTGAGCATAAAGGTGACTAGAACAGGGTCGTGTCTTGATTAATTTCAAGATGACAGACTATACTTCTAGTTTCTCCATGCAAAAATGGGTCAGAAAATGAAGAAGAAGCTCAGAAGTTTGACATCATTAAGAAAAATTCATGGCTCCGTGTTCGTGGGAAATGTCGAGGTCAATAATTTCACACGAGATTTGACCATGAATGTGCAAGATGTGCAGGAAGTTGTTCACTATGAACGTAAGGACTTGATGCCAGAAGGTGAGCGTCGCGTTGAGTTTCATGCCCATACCAACATGTCGACCATGGATGCTCTTCCTGAGGTCGAGGAAATCGTTGGAACAGCAGCCAAAATGGGGGCCACAAAGCAGTGGCAATCACAGACCACGGCAATGTTCAGTCTCTTTCCCTCATGGATATAAGGTACGCCAAGAAAGCTGGTATTCAGCTCATTTATGGAATGGAAGCCAAATATCGTTGAGGACCGTGTTCCTATCGTCTATAACGAAGTGGAGATGGATCTTTCTGAAGCTACCTATGAGTCTTTTGACGTGGAAACGACTGGTCTATCTGCTATCTATAATGATTTGATTCAGGTGGCAGCTTCCAAGATGTATAAGGGCAATATCATTGCTGAGTTTGATGAATTTATCAATCCTGGTCACCCCTTATCAGCCTTTACTACTGAATTGACAGGGATTACTGATGACCATGTAAAAAATGCCAAACCCTTGATTCAAGTTCTGAAAGAATTCCAAAAATTCTGTAAAGATACCGTTCTTGTAGCCCATAATGCAAGCTTTGACGTTGGTTTTATGAATGCCAACTATGAGCGTCACGGTCTTCCAAAAATTACTCAACCTGTCATCGATACGCTAGAGTTCGCTAGAAATCTCTATCCTGAGTACAAACGTCATGGTTTTGGACCCTTTGACCAAACGTTTTGGTGTAGCTCTAGAACACCACCATATGGCCAACTATGATGCGGAAGCAACTGGCCGTCTGCTCTTTATCTTTATCAAAGAAGTAGCAGAAAAACACGGTGTGACTGACTTAGCACGATTAAACCTTGATTTAATCAGTCCGGATTCTTATAAAAAAGCTCGAGTCAAGCATGCGACCATCTATGTGAAAAATCAAGTGGGCTTGAAAAATATCTTTTAGCTGGTTTCCTCTCAATACCCAGTATTTTGAAGGAGTTCCACGGATTCCACGTACGGTACTAGATGCCCATCGAGAAGGTTTGATCTTAGGGTTCAGCCTGTACGGAAGGGGAAGTCTTTGATGCAGTCGTATCACAAGGTGTAGATGCGGCAGTAGAAGTAGCTAAATACTATGATTTTATCGAGGTCATGCCTCCAGCTATCTATGCACCCTCTGATTGCCAAAGAGCAGGTCAAGGACATGGAGGAGCTCCACACCATTATCAAGAGTTTGATAGAGGTCGGAGACCGTCTCGGGAAAGCCCAGTTCTTGCGACAGGAAATGTCCACTATCTCGAACCTGAGGATGAAATTTATCGAGAAATCATTGTCCGAAGTCTAGGTCAGGGAGCCATGATTAACCGGACTATTGGTCATGGAGAAGCTGCCCAACCAGCTCCGCTACCCAAGGCACATTTTAGAACAACCAATGAAATGTTGGATGAATTTGCCTTTCTAGGGAAGACTTGCCTCGCAAGATTGTCATTGAAAATACCAATGCCTTTGGCAGAAATCTTTGAGCCTGTTGAGGTCGTTAAAAGGGCGACTTTATACAGCCTTTCATTGACAAGGCTGAAGAAACAGTCGCTGAATTGACCTATAAAAAGCTTTTGAGATTTATGGAAATCCACGCCCAGATATCGTTGATTTGCGGATTGAAAAAGGAACTGACCTCTATCCTGGGGAATGGATTTCGCCGTGATTTATCTGGCTTTCGCAGATGCTAGTGCAGCGCTCCAACGAACGAGGCTACTTGGTTGGTTCCCGTGGGTCTGTTGGATCCAGTTTTGTTGCGACCATGATTGGGATTACCGAGGTTAATCCGTCTCGCCTCACTATGTCTGTGGTCAGTGTCAGTACAGTGAGTTTATCACGGATGGTTCCTACGGTTCAGGCTTTTGATATGCCAGATAAAGACTGTCCAAACTGTGGCCACAAGCTCAGCAAGAATGGACAGGATATTCTTTCGAGACCTTCCTTGGTTTTTGACGGGGATAAGGTTCCCGATATCGATTTGAACTTCTCAGGTGAAGATCAACCGAGCGCCCACTTTGGATGTTCGTGATATCTTTGGGGAAGAATATGCCTCGTGCAGGAACGGTTGGTACGGTGGTCTGCTAAGACAGCCTATGGATTTGTCAAGGGTTACGAGCGTGACTATGGCAAAGTTTCTACCGAGAAGCTGAAGTTGAGCGCCTAGCCCAAGGAGCTGCTGGTGTCAAACGGACGACTGGTCAGCACCCAGGGGGAATCGTGTTATCCCTAATTATATGGATGTCTATGACTTTTACTCCAGTACAGTATCCTGCAGATGATGTCACCGCTGAATGGCAGACCACTCACTTTAACTTCCACGATATCGATGAGAACGTCCTCAGCTCGATGTCCTGGGACATGATGATCCGACCATGATTCGCAAGCTCCAGGACCTGTCAGGCATTGATCCAAATGATATTCCTATGGATGATCCTGGTGTCATGGCTCTTTCAGGTACAGATATCCCTAGGAGTGACACCTGAACAAATCGGGACTTCAACTGGTATGCTTTGGTATTCCAGAGTTTGGAACCAACTTTGTTCGAGAATGGTGGATGAAACCCATCCGACGACCTTTGCGGAGTTGCTTCAGCTTTCTGGTTTGTCTCACGGTACCGACGTATGGTTGGGAAATGCCAGGACTTTGATTAAGACTGGAATTGCGGACCTATCAACTGTTATCGGATGTCGGGATGACATCATGGCTTTACCCTCATGCATGCAGGTTTAGATCCCAAAGATGGCCTTTACCATCATGGAGCGAGTGCGTAGGGGATTGTGGCTCAAAAATCTCAGAAGAAGAGCGCAATGGTTATATCGAAGCTATGAAGGCCAATAATGTGCCTGAGTGGTATATCGAATCTTGTGGAAAAATCAAGTACATGTTCCCTAAAGCCCATGCGGCATCTACGTTATGATGGCTCTTCGTGTAGCCTACTTCAAGGTTCACCATCCGATTTATTATTAGCAGCTTTACTTCCATCCGTGCTAAGGCCTTTTGATATCAAGACCATGGGTGCAGGCTTGATGCTATCAAACGCAAGATGCAAGAAATTGCTGAAAAAGCGTAAGAACAATGAAGCTTCCAACGTAGAAATTGACCTCTACACAACACTTGAAATCGTCAATGAGATGTGGGAACGTGGCTTTAAGTTTGGGCAAATTGGACCTCTATCGCAGTGATGCGACTGAATTCATCATCGATGGAGACACCCTTATCCCGCCGTTTGTCGCTATGGATGGTCTGGGAGAGAACGTTGCCAGCAACTGGTTCGTGCCCGTCAAGAGGGAGAATTCTCTAAAAACAGAACTCCGCAAACGGTAGGACTCTCATCAACCTTAGTTGAAAAGATGGATGAAATGGGTATTCTCGCAATATGCCAGAGGACAATCAGTTGAGTTTGTTTGATGATTTGTTTTTAAGAGTTAGAACGGAGGATATTTCATGAAACTAAGAATTTTTTGCGGAAGACAAGCCAGCTGAGAAGGTGTTTGAGTATCAATTGAACTTGCTGATCAGACACCCTTCTATCGACAGCACTCTTTGTCAGGTACTATTGCACTAGTAGGGCTACTTTCTGCTTTGAAAGAAAAATAAAAATAGAAAAAGAGAAACAAGATGGTTTTACCAAATTTTAAAGAAAAATCTAGAAAAATACGCTAAGTTGTTGGTTGCAAACGGAGTGAACGTGCAACCCGGTCACACCTTAGCACTCTCTATTGATGTGGAGCAACGTGAGTTGGCTCACTTAATCGTCAAAGAAGCCTATGCACTTGGAGCGCACGAAGTTATCGTTCAATGGGCAGATGACTTTGTAAACCGTGAGAAATTCCTTCACGCGCCGATGGAGCGTTTGGACAATGTACCAGAATACAAGATCGCTGAGATGAACTACCTTCTTGAAAACAAAGCAAGTCGTCTCGGTGTTCGTTCTTCTGATCCCAGGTGCCTTGAACGGAGTAGATGCTGAAAAGCTTCTCAGCTTCTGCCAAAGCTATGGGAATTGCAATGAAGCTCACTGCGTATCGCAACTCAATCTAACAAGGTTAGCTGGACCGTAGCAGCTGCTGCTGGACTAGAGTGGGCTAAGAAGGTCTTTCCAAATGCTGCAAGCGACGAAGAAGCGGTGGACCTCCTTTGGGACCAAATCTTCAAGACTTGCTGTGTCTACGAAGAAGATCCAGTTAAGGCTTTGGGAAGAACATGCAGCTATCCTCAAGAGCAAGGCGAAATGCTCAACAAAGAGCACCTCAGCTCTTCACCACACTGCTCCCGGAACAGACTTTGACACTTGGCTTTGCTGAAGAACCACGTTTGGGAATCTGCTGGAGCGATCAATGCTCAAGGTGAAGGTTTCTGCCAAACATGCCAACAGAAGAAGTCTTTACAGCTCCTGACTTCCGTCGTGCAGATGGTTATGTCACTTCTACAAAAACCTCTTAGCTACAATGGAAATATTATCGAAGGCATCAAGGTGACCCTTTGAAAATGGTCAAATCGTTGATATCACAGCCGAAAAGGGTGATCAGGTTATGAAGGACCTTGTCTTTAAGAATGCTGGTGCGCGTGCCTTGGGTGAGTGTGCCTTGGTACCAGATCCAAGTCCAATTTCTCAGTCAGGATTACCTTCTTTAACACTCTTTTCGATGAAAAATGCTTCTAAACCACTTGGCTATCGGTGCAGCCTATGCAACGAGCGTTGTTGGTGGAGCTGAGATGAGCGAAGAAGAGCTGGAAGTTGCAGGACTTAACTGTTCAGATGTTCACGTTGACTTTATGATTGGTTCGAACCAAATGGATATCGATGGTATCCGTGAGGATGGAACACGCGTACCACTCTTCCGCAATGGAGATTGGGCAATTTAAGGAGAAACTATGCTTTGGAAGTATGTTTGTTTGGTCTTTTGATCGGACTATTAGCAGGAGCTATCACCAATCGTGGAGAACGGATGGGATGCTTGGGAAAATGTTCTGGGCTGGATTGGTGCTTTTATAGGGTCAAATTACTCTTTGGAACTTGGGGGACCCTAGTCTTAGCTGATACGGCTCATTATCCCATCAGTTCTTGGGAGCTATGATTTTATTAGCCATCTTCTGGAGAAAGAGACAGCTGAGTTTTAACTTTAGAGTTAGATACTGAGATAAGAGAGGTTGGAAATCTTCCAACCTCTTTTATGAGCTGCAAAAAGACTCGTATGAAAAGCACTAGCTTGACTTTGCAGTGACTGGTTCTTTTTATATTGCCTCAGCATGGTACACAAAAAGCATGAGAATTCAACAATTACACTATATTATCAAAATCGTAGAGACTGGTTCGATGAATGAGGCTGCCACAACTTTTCATTACACAACCTAGTCTATCAAATGCAGTTCGTGATCTAGAAAATGAGATGGGAATTGAGATTTTTTATCCGAAACTTAAGGGAATCACCCTCACACGTGATGGGATGGAGTTTCTATCCCTATGCCCGTCAGGGTTGTCGAGCAAACGCAACTTCTAGAAGAACGTTATAAGAACCCAATCGCTCATCGCGAGCTTTTTAGTGTGTCTTCGCAACACTATGCCTTCGTAGTTAATGCCTTTGTTTCTTGCTCAAGAAAAGCGATATGGAAAAAGTACGAGCTTTTTTTGCGAAACGAGAACCTGGGAGATCATCGACGACGTCAAGAACTTCCGCAGTGAAGTAGGGAGTCCTCTTTTTAAATAGCTATAACCGAGACGTTCTTTTCGAAGATGTTGGATGACAACCATCTGTTGCCCATCATCTCTTTACAGCCCAACCCTCATATCTTTGTCAGCAAGACCAACCCTCTTGCTAAAAAGAGACAAGGTGCAGTTGGCAGACCTAGAAGACTTCCCATACTTGAGTTATGACCAAGGTACCCATAATTCCTTCTATTTTCAGAAGAGATTTTTGTCTCAAGAACACCACAAGAAATCCATCGTTGTTAGTGACCGTGCGACCTTGTTCAATCTCTTTGATTGGTTTGGACGGCTATACCATCGCGACTGGTATCCTTAATAGTAATCTCAATGGAGACAATATCGTTTCGATTCCACTTGATATTGATGATCCCATTGAACTGGTTTATATCCAGCATGAGAAAACTAGCTTGTCTAAGATGGGTGAACGCTTCATCGAGTACCTACTTGAAGAAGTTCGCTTTGATAACTAATCTAAGTAAATGAGAAGAGAAAAGAAGAATGACGACATGAAATACAAATGATTTTTGATTTTCACTTGCCAGAGGAATTGATTGCTCAGACTCTCTGGAAAAGCGCGATGCCTCTAAACTCTTGATGGTCAATCGCAAAACAGGTGAATTTCAAGATCGCCACTTTCACTCTATTATCGAAATGCTAGAGCCAGGTGATGCCCTAGTTATGAATGATACCCGCGTTTTGCCAGCTCGACTTCATGGTCAAAAAGAAGAAACAGGAGGCCATGTTGAACTCTTGCTTTTGAAAAATACAGCAGGAGACGAATGGGAAGTCTTGGCAAAACCTGCCAAACGTCTCAAGGTCGGCACCCGTGTTATTTTTGGTGATGGTCGACTTAGCGCAGTCGTGACTGAGGAATTAACCCATGGCGGTCGTATTGTCCGTTTTTGAGTATGAGGATTTTCCTAGAAGTGCTTGAAAGTCTTGGAGAAATGCCTTTGCCTCCTTATATTCATGAAAAATTGGATGACCGTGAACGTTACCAGACAGTCTATGCCAAGGAGAGTGGATCAGCGGCAGCCCCAACTGCAGGGCTGCATTTTACCAAAGAATTACTAGAAGAAATCCAGCAAAAAGGCGTTCACCTAGTCTACCTGACCTTGCACGTTGGGACTTGGGACCTTTAGACCTGTTTCAGTAGATAATCTGGATGAGCACGAGATGCACTCAGAGTTTTATCAATTGTCTGAGGAAGCTGCAGCGACCTTGCGTCAGGTCAAAGAAAAATGGTGGCGTGTGATTGCCGTGGGACAACTCTCATCCGTACGCTAGAGACTATCGGAAGCAAGTTTTGATCGGCCAAATCCAGGCAGACTCTGGCTGGACTAATATCTTTATCAGCCGGGCTATGACTGGAAGGTGGTGGATGCTTTTTTTCTACTAATTTCCACTTTGCCGAAGTCTCACCTTGGTCATGCTAGTTTCAGCCTTTTGCAGGCCGTGAATTGGTCCTCAAAGCCTACCAGCATGCTATCGATGAAAAATACTCGTTTCTTTAGCTTTAGCGATGCCATGTTTATCTACTAAAAACGAGCAAATCAAAACTAGAGAATAAAAAGGGCTAATTCCTACTTTGGATTGAGCCTTTTTTGATATATGATAGCTGCTGAATTAAAAAGCAACATAAATGATACACTGAAGACTATGATACAGCCGTCAAATATATGCAAAATCTGACTAGCTACTTTTATCTGAGTCTATTTCAAAGGAGATTTTTATGAAAAACAAAACATTACGCTATACGAGTCTATCAGTCCTGACCTTGTTGACTGCCTTGACCTTGGTTGCCTGTAGTGGAAAGACTGATAAGAATACGTCATCTTCAAACCAAAAAGGAGACAACAAGCAAGGTGACTACAGAGTCCGCAAGTAAAACTGAAGCAGGCCAAAAAGAGGAGCAGAAGTCAGAAACAAATAGTGCGACAGAAGCTACAACCACTCAAGCAGAACAAAAAGGAAGATAAGCAAAAATCACAAGAGGCTTTACGCTAAAGTTTGTAGGGAACTTGGGAAAAACTATGCGGGAACAACTGCAACAGTCACAGCAGATGGAATTGTAACAATCCAAAGTGCAAAATGGAACCTTTAAATACGAGATGGGTCAAGTAGAGGAAAAAGATGGCTACTACTCAACAGGTATTCATCTTGTCGGTGGTGGACAAGGGGCACTGATCTTTACCCCAGCCGGAGTCCCAAATCAAGTGACAGGTACGGATGGTAGTCAAGATGTCTTGTCTATCGGTCAATCTGTAAAGCTGATAAAGATAACCAGTTTTTACCGCAACTAAGAACATCAATCAGAAGTAAGGGTGGAGAAAACTGTTCTTGCTTTTCTAACCGATTTTTAAAAGGAGTGTAAAAATGATAATGCTTTTGTCTTTATCATTTATATGTTATTCATCTTTTGTTATAGCAGGGATTGTTTATTGGGCCATTAGCTACGCCAATGAAAACAACAATGAACATCTAGCCTTTGCAACTGCGCACGGCTACCAATTTGACTCAAGCTCAAGGTAGAGACAACTATAGGGATTACTCAAGCAGAACGATATCTAGTACGCTTACTATAACTCCCACCCAAAGTCCCTATGTAGAAAAATATGCCAATTTTTAGCTCATTATCCTTTTGGGTGTGGACATGAGAGAAAAAGTTGCTCTATGTCATCTCTGGTAACTACGAAGGGAAACAATTCCGGGCTCATCTTATCATTTAGAGGCAATGCAATTGAGGGATAGGAACAGGTGAAGTGTCTTTTAATGTTGTCATGACTGAATGCCAAATACACTAGGTCAGCTTTCAGAGCAAAAGCTTTCACGAAAAATGGATTTCTGTGAATACCAACATGGAAATTTAAATGTGAAACCATTCATGATCGAGTGAACCAACTAGAAATATTGCTCAAGGTTTATAATTCTTTTCATTTTTATCTCTTTGGGAAAATCATCAATTGTGCTGCAAAATTGGAGGAGCCAATGAAGGACATCCAAGTTTACTGACGTTTGAGTATTGACGATAAACCAGCCCACTTTGAAGCGCAAGTGGTGAATCGCTAATAACACAAAAAGCCCTGAATCAGGCTTTTTAATGTCGTAATATAAGAAATCAATTCCAGTGCTAACAGGTCGCTAACTCGGCTCTCTCTCTAAATCGACAGAGGCTAAGGGCGAGACGCAATTTCAGAGGAGCTTGTATCGATGATGACGTTTGATTTAGAAATATCTTTCTAGCTGGGTCACCTCTCTCAGATCGAAAGTCTAAATAGTGCTTTTGCTGTTGACATGGTCAGGGTCACTAACATCCACTTCGACATAAGATGCTCTGCAACAATTCTTCTTTTGGGATGAAGATTTTCTTTGGAAAAGAAGAGCCTAGGGATAGACATAAATACCTTCAAAGGTGAATTCAAAGGAGAGCTCTGTGACTAGTAGTCTTTTGATGCCTGCAATCGTTGACATAGATAGCAGAGGAAAAAGAGAATGGTTGACCATCGTGAGAAGATTTCAGTTGAGAAAAGTCGATCAATCCATGCAGAGAAAAAGAAAATTGAAAGAATACACCCGCTCGCAAAAAGACTAGATAGCTGACACCGACAAGTTTTGAATAATAGATTTTCATAGAAACCTCCAGATATAGAATTGAACTCGCCACCGCTTTTTCAGTAGAAGGCGTATAAGTCGTGGAGAGTAAAATTTCTAGGTATTCCCATCATATCCTATGGAGCTGAAGTTCTGTCAACCTTTTAGCAAGTTGCCAATCTTAGTCGTAGTATGATGGAGCAGTTGGTTATGGTATACATGATTTAGGCATTCCAAACTTTGAGAACTTATTTTCATGAATAGAAAGAGGTAAGTATGTTTTTTCTGAGACGACGTCGTGTCTTTATCGGCGAATGTGATGGACAGGCGGTCTATTATGACCAAAAGACAGGAGAGGCTTTAGCTGCTCCAAAGAGTAAGTCGCTCAATACTGAAAGGTGCTGGTGACACGAATCTTTATTCCATGACTGGGTGATTCTCCTACTAGCAGGTGGACCTGCAATTTCGGCTTCTTTTCCCTCAAGTTTATTGGGCTCTATAACTGGTTTTAGTCTAGCTTTGTATTTTTCTGTTTTGGTTGATGCAGTTTTTCTCGTTGGTTGCTTTTACTCGAACGAGCTCTCTATAAAAATGTTCAGCAAAGCACAGCCGACGACAGAGAAAGTCTTTACTATGCAGATCTCATAATTTGTTTGTGAAAAACTCAGTTTGATCCCTCAGACAACTGGGTACTCTAGCTTTTTCGATTTGCCCGCTTTTGCAGTAAATATAGTGTCCATCTATTATTTTGTTGGATTTCTGACCATTCCTCTACAAATTTTGGACAACCAATTGATGAAGGCTATGATTTGTGGTTTGCAGGCTTGTTATTCTTTTCAGTGTTTCTTTTGTATAACCAAAAACAATCCTAGTCCGCTTTGTGAAGATTATGAGATTATACAGCCAAGGAAAGGTACGATTTATAGGAAGAAGCTGATAGTTGAACAACTATCTCGAGAAATGTCCTCAAAATACCTAGAAGACTCTTTTTAGAAAAAACAAAAAGCCTTGATTTTCAAGGCTTTTTATATTATAATCTCATTAAAAACAACTCCCAGTAAGGTGTGGAATGTTTTTAGTCTGTGTCATATAAAAATAAAGAATGAATAGCTAGAGCTAGAAACCAAAATGGTTGTTATACTCACTACTATTATAGGATTAGGAGCAAAGATTAAAGAGAGAATGCATACGACCAGATAGAGTGTCGCTTGGACACAGTAGAAACTTTCGAATAGCGAAGATAGTGTTTTGTTATAGGGCCCATTTGCTAGGACAGCCTGAAGAGGCCATCTGATATAAAAAGCGGTTAGCAAAAGAGAAGATTAACTTCAGGATTCAAGAAAATTCATCGAAAACGGTCATCATAAGAAGTCCAATGCAAATAGGATAGTGACCGTAAAATTAGAAATAGTCCCTTTTGATTAGATTTTGATCAACAGCATGGTCGAATTGAATAAAATAAAACAAGAACAGAGAAAGCATAATAATGAAATAAAGAACTGAATAAATCGAGAAATTCTCGATTGCAAAGAAGTTAATCTAGTCTCCCATAATCATCTCCAAACGTATACAATGACAAGAAGGAGAGGCGCTCGATTAAATGGGGAGATTTACCTGGTAATGCTTATCTTTACTAAGCAAGATAATTGGCATAATAAATGTTAGCAGAATACTAGCATAAAGGATATAGACTCCAACGTAAATAGGGAAGAAGAGTCGCTAGATAGACTCCCAAACTTCCTAGACCTGTTATCCATAGAAAACCTTTGATACTTTCCCTGATTAATATCTGGTTGATTTTTAAAAACTCAACCAAATTTTGATAAAGGTGGCGCTAATGTACCAATAGCCCAACAGACATAATGAAAATATTGTTTCCAATCATCTTTAATCAAATTGACATAAAGAGTAAAAAGTCCCATATTGATAAACATGATTACTATGTTAAATAAAGAGTTCTTTCCATAGTGATTGGTATAAACGGTTTGAATCATCCAGGCATTGATGAAGCAAGAGCAGACATGAAAAATCAAGTAAAAGAATTCCAAGTCAAAATAACACGTTATGAAGATGGTGAATTAAAGCAGTACTTTTTGAAATCGCAAAACAAAAACTAGGTCATAAAAAGTTCTGAATAATTTACATCGTTTATGCTTTAATAAGAGTTGTCATCTCAAGACCTTTCTATTCTAGAAGTACAATTTATTATAACAGAAAATGGTAATGAGAAAAGGAGATGCTCAAATAACTTTATGTATGCGAATTGTCAAAACCTTGACTTCTTTTTATTATTTACTTGTCGGTGGTTTTGTTCCTCTACTAGCATTAGGAGGCTTTTAGAAGATGTGGAACATGCTAAAAAGCAACCTGATGGGTTGCTTAAAAATCCTATTAAAAATTAACTGTGTCAGGATCATCCTGAGTTTTGATGCCTTGAATCTTATCCAAGACTGCCATATCTTCCTCTGATAAGTCGAAGTCGAAGATATCTAGGTTAGCTTTTCAATATTTTTAGGTGTCACAGACTTAGGTAGTGGCAAGAAACCTTTTGAAGGCTCCAACGCAGAGCAACTTGTGCCACAGATTTACCGTTACGTTCAGCCACTGCTTCAACATCTTCATTTCCAAAAATGCCACCTGTACCTAGTGGACTATAGGCTTCAAGAAGGATATCGCGCTCTTGGCAATAGGCAACTAAGTCTTCTTGGTCACAACCTGGAGCCAAGAGGATTTGATTGACATGTGGAACAATTTCAGCTGTTTCAATAAGAGCTTCTAGGTGATGTTGCATAAAGTTAGACACACCGATAGCACGCACCTTACCTTCTTTGTAAGCTTCTTCCATAGCCTTCCATGCACCCGCATTGCCAGCCTTCCAAGCATCATTCTCACGAAGCGCCTTTGGATTAGGCCAATGGATAAGCAAAAGATCCAAATAATCCACACCAAGTCTTTCGAGAGACTCATCGATAGAAGTCTTAGCCAACTCGTAATCGTGCTTATCATTCCAAAGTTTGGTAGTTAGGAAAATATCCTCACGTGCCAAATCACTATCAGCAATCGCCTTACCTACGGAAACCTCGTTACCGTAAATTTGTGCGGTATCAATATGTGTAACCCGCCTTAAGTGCGAAGCTAACGCTGTTATAGGCTTCTTCGCCTTCAGCAATTTGCCAAGTTCCAAAAACCAATTTTAGAATAGCAACCCCATTTGCAAGTGTATATGTTTTCATGATTTTCACCTTTTCCTTTTTAATAGTACTATCTTTAAAAAGATAAGGCAAAATGCAAAAATTTGCTACGGCTATTATTATGAATAGTTCCTTACTTTTTCCTCTGTTCGTAACAGCCTTTGGAGATATTATTACTTGGGAAGAGAATGAATTTGTTGGTATTGTAAAATACAATCTTCAAGACTGCGACATTATTATCAAGAGCCTGAAATATTTTCTTCAGTATTTAGATAACTCATATGTGACTGATAACTTTGAACTGGATTTATGTAGACAGGCTGTGTTAAAAACATGGTCCCTTGTCTTATAACCAATGTTTCGGTTTTGTTCCTTTACTAGCATTAGGTGCCTTTAAAGATGTGGAACATATGGATAAGCTAAAAACCTTGGAGCACATTTACCTCATGTACCAACTTACAGGCGGAGTAATGGACGATTGATAAAAAAGAACCACCTTCGAGGTGGTTTTTTCGATGAAAACGAGTGTTAGATAAATAGCGAGTCTTTGATGAGACTCGCTTATTTTTTGGTACAAAATTTGGCACAAAAAACAAAATGACAAGCAAAAAAGCCTTAATTTCAAGGCTTTTTCCTGTTGATTTAGATGCCCCCTGCAGGGCTCGAACCTGCGACCCATAGATTAAGAGTCTACTGCTCTACCAACTGAGCTAAGGAGGCAAATAAAAAGCTGTATTGGTGCCGAAACTTCACGGTTTGTATTGAACCCGCGCAATTAAGCAGGTGGGCAACTCGCTCTAACTGAAGCTGTTTCCGTGTGAGACGGCCTACATGCTGTTAGAAGACTTTTGTTTCCCTAATAATACAAAAAATAGTCGGTCAACACTTAAATGTGAAGTCGTACACCACAGCGTTTCTATGATTATATGATACCACTTTTTCAAAAAATCAAGGGAAAAATTAAAAATTTTGAAAAGGATTTACGAGTTTCTGTAATTTATCAATGGTTTCCTTGCGTTGAGCCAGGGCCCGTTCGTATTTTCCACTATCTTCTGGTGAGAAGTAGCTATGGTTGCGTATTTTTCTGGCATATAATCTTGTTTGACCCAGTGACCCAGGATAGTTATGTGGATAGAGATAGTTTTGGGCGTTGCCTAGTTCCTTGCTACCGCTATAATGTCCATCTCGCAAGTGACGTGGGATTGGTAGGTGACCGGATGATTTTAAGGTCAGCCAGAGCCTTATCCATAGCTACATAGGCTGAGTTGGATTTTGGTGAAAAGTGCCAGGTCAATCACGACATTGGCAATGAGGATGCGAGCTTCAGGAAACCGATTCTTTGCGCGAGCATCCAAAGCAGTTACAGGTATGAATCTGAGCTTCGGGATTGGCTAAGCCAATATCTTCATAAGCAATCACAGTCAAACGACGAGCTAGGCTAGGAAGATCACCAGCTTCTATCAAGCGAGCGAGCATAGTGAGACTAGCATCGACATCGGATCCACGGATGGATTTTTGCAGGGCAGAGAGAACATCATAGTGTCCATCTCCATCCTTGTCCATAGTGATGTAGCTTCTGAAGACTATTTTTCCATGATGTCGAGCGTGATGTGACGGACACCGTCATCATTTTTCTGGGGTGGAGAGAACTGCCAAATCAAGCGAATTGAAGGCAGAACGGAGATCTCCATTGGTAGATGTTGCGATAAAAATCAAGGGCATCATCATCTAACTCAACAGGGAAATCAAAACCTCTTTCAGGGTCAGTCAGGGCTATTTGAACGGCCTCTTTAACATCTTGGTTAGACAAGGGTTCCAACTCAAAAATCTGAACACGACTGCGGATGGCTGGAGTGACAGAAAAGAAAGGATTTTCAGTTGTCGCCCCGATCATGATGACTAGACCACTTTCTAAAGAGGCAGGAGAAAGTCTTGTTTAGTCTTGTCAAGACGATGAATCTCGTCTAGTAGCAGTACAAGGCCACCTGAGAATTTAGCTTCCTCAGCGATTTCTTGGAGACGTTTTTACTATCAACAGTGGCATTGAAGGTCCGAAAAGCATACTTGGTCGTTCCAGCGATGGCTGAAGCGATACTGGTTTTTCCGATGCCTGGAGGTCCGTAGAGTATCATAGAGGATAGGCGATTGGCTTCCACCATACGGCGGATAATCTTGCCTGGTCCAACTAGATGCTCCTGACCGATGACCCTGGTCGATGGTTTTGGAGGCGCATACGAAGCGCGAGATTGTCTGGCATAGCAGTCCTTTCTAACATGGATTTTCTGATACGAATGTGGTAAGATGGTAGTATCTATTTTAGCATATTTTCGAGTATTCAGGGGCGATTGAAGAGTCGTATAGAAAGAGGACAAAAATGGCAACATATGGATTTTTAGACGTTTTACAAGAAGAGTTGGACAAGAACTTTCCTTTTGATTATGAGATTAGCTGGGACAAGCGCAAACATGCGGTTGAAGTGAGTTTTTCTATTAGAGGCACAAAATGCTGCAGGGGTGGAGATGTTGAGATGAAGACGGAGAGGTTTCGATCAGATGATATCCTTTTTGAAGAAGCGGTACTTTTTACAACCCTGCCAAGTCAACTATTAATGAAGAATACTATCTCACAGTCATCCCTTACCTGCCGAAGAAAGGTTTTTCTCGTGAATTTTTAGCTTATTTTGCGCTATTCCTCAAAAGATACTGCAGAGGTTGGACTAGATGCCCTCATGGACTTTTTGGAAGACCCAGAAGCAGAAGAATTCGTCATGGAATGGAACCAAGAAGTCTTTTGAAGAAGGAAAAGTTGGATTGGAAGAAGGAGAATTTTTACCCTTACCGAGGTATTAGAAAAGATTCTAAGTGGACATTTTAAATAATGAATTCAAGGAGAAGGGAGACTATGCTAGAAAAAAAGTTAAACAGTTTTCAGGAGAAGGTCAGCTAAAACTGAGCCGTCAGTTGATGTTCTTCCCGCAATCGCTTTATGGATCTAGATTTTCGAGCGAGTATTGAAGTCAGGAGCTCGTCGCCTTGTTAATGAGGAAGGACGCTATGTTGAGGATGGGAAAATCACAGAACTTGAATTTCCTGAAGATTTTAGGGAATTTGAATTTCTAGTTGGTTTTAAGACGGAAGAGGAAGAGCAGTTTCAGCAACTATTAGCTCGTTTAAATAGTATTGATAATGCCATTCAGTCCCATTTGGAAAAGCGAGTTGCAACAACCCATCCCTCAGTATGCTAATGATCTAGGCTATACTCAGAAGAGGTGGGAGAAAACCTTTTACTTCCATCCTTGGATATTAAGTTTTGAGGAAAACCCGCCTAATCTTCGCTATGTTGCAGATTATGTCAAAATGATGAGTTTACGGTTTATTTTTGCATAAAAACATGGCAGATGGCAAGCATACTGGGATGCAGGTGCCAAAAAGTAATCAAGAAAGCTAGCTCGTATTTTCCTAGAGAGTAATTGTTATCATAGAAAAAGAGTAAATGTCATGGAATTATTGGATAGCAGAATGGATTTTCAAGGTTGCAAGATTGCCTTGATTTGTGGGGATAAGGTCTTGACTATCTTACGTGATGACAAGGACGATATCCCTTGTCCCAACATGTGGGAGTTGCCAGGGTGGTGGTCGAAGGAAACGAAAGCCCTTTCGAGTGCGCAAAGTGCAGTGAAGTTTATGAGGAATTGGGAATTCATTTAGATGAAGACTGTCTGCTTTTGGAGCAAGATTTATCCTAGCGTAATCTTTTAAAGACAAGCAATCGGTCTTTATGGTTGGTCAGCTAAGACAAGAACAATTTGACAATATTACCTTTGGGAATGAAGGACAGGCCTATAAACTGATGCCTATTGAGGAATTTTTGAAGTCTAAACAGGCAGTACCCAGTTGCAGGGTAGATTGAGGATTATTTTGGAGGGAAGTTTATGATAAGACTTGAACGAGCAGGAGCAGAGGATTTGGAGACCATCATTGCGATTCAAAGAGCTAGCTTAAGGCTGTCTATGACAAATACCAAGATGAATACTGATCCTCTATCTGGAGGGCTGTGAACGAATTAAGTGGAAACTAGTCGAGCGTCCCAATAGCTATTACTACTTTGTAAAAGAAGATGAAGAAAACATCGGATTTCTACGAATTCAGACCAATGATGAGTTAACAAAAGCTTGGTTAGGGACAGCAGCGATTTTGCCTCAGTATCAAGGACAAGGGTATGGATCTAAAGGTTTAAGCTACTGAAAAAGAATTTCCAACCATCACACAGTGGGATTTGTGTACGGTATTACAGGATGTGGGCATGGTTGCTTTTTATGAGAAAAATGGCTACCGTCAAACTCATATCGAACCTGAAAAGAAGGCATGGATATGGTCTCATATGAAAAATTGATTGACAAATAGAAAGGATGGTTCAGTTAAATTTCTAAACTGAACCCGCCCTAAACACGGTGCCAAAAAGATAAACTTCTCTTAGACACAAACGTCTTCAGAGAGTTTTCTATTTTGGCTTTGTGTTTTACGGGCTTGGTATCTTAATGATGGAAACATGGCAAGAGTTAAAAGTTACAGTGAAGCGTGAGGGAGAGGAGTTAGTTTCCAATCTCTTGATTGAGTTAGGTGCCCAAGGGGTAGCAATTGAAGATAGCATGGACTATGTTGGAAATGTGACCGCTTCGGTGAGATTTTTCCCTGAGGTGGAGCAACAGGAAGAAATCGTGGTCACAGCCTACTATCCGGAAACGGTTGATGTGGCAACGGTTGAAGCGGACTTGCAGGCTCGCTTAGCAGAATTGACGGACTTTATGGATTTGGGAGAGGTCAAGATTGGGACGACTGCCTTGGCTGAGGAAGACTGGGCCGACAACTGGAAGAAATACTATGAACCAGCTCGCATTACCCATGACTTGACCATCGTTCCCTCATGGACAGACTATGAGGCGACGGCGGGAGAAAAGATTATCAAGCTGGACCCTGGTATGGCCTTTGGGACTGGAACACACCCTACGACCAAGATGAGTCTTTTTGCCTTGGAGCAGGTTCTTCGTGGTGGTGAAACAGTGCTAGATGTAGGGACTGGTTCAGGGTTCTTTTCTATTGCTAGCCTCTCCCTAGGTGCCAAGGAAATTTTTCGCCTATGACCCTAGATGATGTAGCGGTTCGAGTCGCTCAGGAAAATATTGAGCTCAATCCTGGCATGGAAAATATCCATGTGGCGCCAGGTGATTTGCTCAAGGGCGTGGAGATTAAGGCAGACGTCATCGTGGCCAACATCTTGGCGGATATCCTCATTCATCTGACGGATGATGCTTATCGCTTGGTCAAGGATGAAGGCTACCTGATCATGAGTGGCATTATCAAGGATAAGTGGAACATGGTGCGTAGTCAGCAGAAGTAGCTGGATTTTTCCTTGAAACCCACATGATCCAAGGGGAGTGGAATGCCTGTGTCTTCAAAAACTAAGGATATCTCTGGTGTGATTGGAGGCTAGCATGCAACAGTATTTTTGTCAAGGGAGTGCAATCTCTCCTGTCACTATCGAGGACAAGGAAACCAGCAAAGGCATGTTTCAGGTCATGCGCTTGAAAGAAGATGACCAGGTGACCCTGAGTCTTTGATGATGGGATCAAGCGCTTGGCGCGTGTGGTAAATGTAGAGGCACGTCAATTTGAGTTGGTTGAAGAATTAGCTGACAATGTGGAACTGCCAGTCCAAGTGACCATCGCATCAGGCTTCCTCAAGGAGACAAGCTCGAGTTGATCACCCAGAAAGCAACTGAACTTGGCTAGCCAGATTTGGGCCTTCCCTGCTGACTGGTCAGTTGCCAAGGGACGGCAAGAAATTGGGCAAAAAGGTTGAGAAGTTAGAAAAATTGCCCTTGAGCAGAGAGAGCAAAGCAAGCGGAATTTGGTCACCGAGCATTACCCTTTTTGAAAAAAAGCAGACTTTTCTAGCTCAGTTCGACCAGTTTGACCGCATCGTGGTAGCTTACGAAGAGTCAGCTAAAGAAGGAGAATCAGCGATAGCTCCTACAAGCAGTCTCTAATCTTGAAAAAGGAGCTAAACTTCTCTTTATCTTTGGACCAGAAGGTGGCTTTTCACCCTACGGAAATCGAATCTTTTGAAGCTAAAGGAGCTGTTCTAGCAGGACTTGGCCTCGCATCCTACGAGCTGAAACAGCGCCACTTTTATGCCCTGTCAGCCCTTAGTGTTTTATTAGAATTAGAGAAATAAGAGGAGAAAGATGGAACAAAAACACCGTTCAGAATTTCCTGAAAAAGGAGCTTTTGGGATTTGACAGCCCCTATACCAAGATCGCGAGGATTTCTTTGTGCGATTGAGAAGGCGTGAAGATATCAATCAATTTAGTCGTGACTATAAGGGCAATCTTCACACTTTTGAAGATTTCGAGAAAGCTTTTGGTGAATTGAGCAACTCCACATCCAGATGAGTCATAATCGGTAATTACGCCTTTATGCCCTCAGACGACAGACTATGCTAATGAAGATTTTTGCCAATATCGCCCAAGCTGGAATGGACTTTTGAGACAGATGCCAGTGTCGCCTTAACCTTCTTTAATGATGCCTTTAGTGGTCGCAGATGAGGAAGTCTGGACCGTTTGGGTAACTTTACCACATTTGACGTCGGCTATTCTGTCAGGCAAAATCAAAAAGTCCACTATCTTGGGGCTGATGTGAGAAGGCCTTGACTAATCTGGGTGAAGTTTTCTATAGTCCACAGGATATCTATACTAAAATGCGAGCTGGCGACTTTGAAATGGCTGACTTTTGAAGCCCATGGGAAGACTTTCTACAAAAAGATAGCTGTGACCTATGAAAACTTCTACCAAAAATCACGAGGATGCTGAAGTCCGTGAAAAATCTTTCCGTTCCTTCTCAGAAGGACTTCGTAAACACCAAAATACGGCAAATCGCAACTTTTATTTAGCCCAAGTAAAGTCTGAAAACTCTTGGCAGACATGAAGGGATATGACCAGTATTTGACTATCTTTTTAGCTGAGCAAGAAGTAGATCGTTCCATGTTTGATCGTCAGATTGACCTCATCATGAAGGACTTTGTGCCAGTTGCTCAGAGATATCTCAAGCATGTTGCCAAGGTGAATGGTCTTGAGAGGATGACCTTTGCTGATTGGAAATTGATTTGGATAGTACGTTGAATCCAGAGGTTAGCATTGATGATGCCTACGATTTGGTCATGAAGTCAGTAGAACCTTTGGGACAAGAATATTGTCAGGAAGTTGCTCGCTATCAAGAAGAGCGTTGGTGGACTTCTGCCGCCAATAGTGGCAAGGATTCTGGCAGGTTATGTGGCGGATCCATATCGCGTGCACCCCTTATGTCCTTATGAGCTGGACAGGCCGTTTGAGCGACGCCTATACCTTGATTCATGAAATTGGTCACCTGGTCAATTTATTTTTCTGACAATCACCAAAGTTACCAATGCCCATATGTCGACTCTACTACGTCGAAGCGCCGTCAACCTTCAATGAATTGCTTTTTAAGTGATTATTTGGAACATCAGTCTGACGACCTCGTCAAAAACGCTTTTGCCCTTTGCACATCGTTTGACAGACACCTACTTCCATAACTTTATTACCCACCTCTTGAAGCAAATTCTTCCAGCGTAAGGTTTATAAATTGATTGAAGAAGGAGAAACCTCGGAGCAAGCAAACTTAACAGCATTATGAAGGAAGTCTTGACGGATTTCTGGGGAGATGCCATTGAAATTGACGACGATGTGGTTTTGACTTGATGCGTCAAGCTCACTACTATATGGGCTTGTATAGTTACACCTACTCAGCTGGACTAGTCATCTCGACAGCGGGTTACCTTCATCTGAAACATTCAGAAACTGGAGCTGAAGATTGGCTCAATCTCCTCAAATCAGGTGGTAGCAAGACACCACTTGAATCAGCCATGATTATCGGAGCGGATATCTCAACGGATAAAACCACTCTGTGATACCATCCAGTTCTTGTCTGATACAGTTGATCAGATTATAGCTTACAGTGCCCAGTTGGAAGAATAAAATCATAAAAAGTGCAACAATAGAGTTATATTGTTGAGATTTTTAGAATGACATTTATTTAATAAAGTTTACTGAAGACTTTGTCTTCAGAATGTGCGTTATTATAGGTCTATCGGTTGATTTTTATATCTTGTCGTAGGGCGATTAGACTAGGGAAAATACTTAGAAAAGGATCGGAGATGATAGTGTTTCAATAAAAAAACTTAGCTTGCTTTATCATTGGAATTGCTATGCCGATTTTTGTTTATGATTTGGAAATTCAGTCAGCCTGTTCTTCCAAAAACTTATCAGGAAGCTGTTCAGTACACGAAAGCAAATCAATATGAAAGAAATGCGCTCCAAACTTGCAAATGGCGACGAGTTTGTCGTCTACATTGGAAGAGAATCTGTCCCTACTGTCAAAAGTTTGTGCCCAATTTGGCTCTAGCGATTCAAAAAGTCACCAGACTGGTCTATTATTTTGGATAGTGATTCTGATGAAAAGGATGAGATTACAGCCTTTTGCAAAAAGAAATGGATATCCAAACTGTTCCGAATCTTTCAGTCTATCAAAATGGTAGTAAATCACGTTATTTAGAGCAAGGAAGTTCCGCTAGTCTTGAAGAAAATCTTTTCATTTCTGAAGCATGAATAGGACAGAAAGATTATTTTCACTAACAAAAATGACTCTGGAAATTGAGTCGTAGAGATGATAAAAGAGGTTGGATTATTTTTCCAACCTCTTTTTTATCTTAATGGAATTGCATACCACCATCGACGATAATGGTTTGACCTGTAATGTAGTTTGAATCTGGTCCAGCAAGGAAGCTAACCGCTCGCAGCGACATCTTCTGGCTCAGATAGGCGTTTCAATGTAATATCTTTTGCGAATGTTTGCATACCCCATTCGTCGTCTTTTTCCTGCATTTTTTTCCCAACTTCGTGAGCGATATCATACATCATTGGAGTCTTAACGATACCCAGGTGCATACGCATTAACAGTGATGCCTGAGTCAGCTAAATCACGCGCCAATGTTTGAGTAATACCACGAACAGCGAATTTTGTACCACCATAAACAGTCAAGTTTGGATTTCCAACAACACCTGCTTGAGAAGTAGCGTTGATGATTTTACCACCGTGACCTAGTGCTTTTAAATTGAGCTTTGAGCAGCCTTTGTGCTCCCCAGATTACCCCACCGACGTTAATAGCAAAAGGTACGATTGAACTGTTCTTCTGTAATCGTATCTAGAGGTGTAGTCGGAGCGACACCAGCGTTGTTTACCACAACATTTAAGTCTCCGAAATGGTCTCACAACTTTTTGGAAAGTCAGCAGAACCTCTGCTTGTTTAGACACATCAGCTACAACAGCTAAAGCATTCTCTGCTGACAATTCAGCAACTGCTTTTTTCAGCTGTTTCAGCATTGTAGTCTAATACCCCAACCTTAAAACCATCTTGGACCAAGCGTTTTATGATTGCAAAACCGATTCCTTGACCTGCACCTGTAACAATAGCTACTTTAGACATATGATTCCTCCTTTGGTATCCGTGATACCATTTCAACGTTCATAAAAGAACAGCAAAGGGTTATAAGTGAGTTGTGATAGACTCTAAAAGAAGTCCTATCGCTTTTTAGTATATCAACTTTGTGAAATTTGTGTCAAACAAAGACTTGGTTTTTGGAAAAAGAAATTAACCTCTAAGAGTGAAAAACTATCTGAGACTGGAGCTGAAGACTGGCTCAATCTCCTCAAATCAGGTGCCACTTGAGTCTGCTATGATTATCGGAGCAGATATCTCAACTAATAAACCTCTCCGCGATACCATTCAGTTCTTGTCTAATACTGTTGATAAGATTATCGCCTACAGTGCTGAGTTATGAGTATAAGCAAAAACAGATTGGATTTTTTTCCAATCTGTTTTGCTTATCCTCAAAAAGCTATCTTCTTCAGCTTGATCTGAAGAGAAGAGCCAAACTTTTTGATTTTCCTGTCTTCAATACGGAAGAGGTCAATCCCTGTCTCATATTGAGTTCAGTACCATCAGCCCGTGTTCCAAGAAAAGTAACATTAGTCATGATTAAATCCTTATTGTCAGAAACCCAATTTGTTATCACCTTAAAGGTTCCATTAGTTTTTCAGCAAATGTAGCTAGGGTGAGTTCCTAGCTTGTCCTTACCAACAACTGTACCAGATATACTATGAGTATTAGTGTTGATGCCAGACAATATCGTCTGCCATCGTTTCAAAGACACCAGGAAAGTCACCAGCAATTAGAGCTTGGTTATAAGTATTGAAAAATTTCTAAGTTTGTTGGACATATCTATTCTCCATTTCTTTTTATGATATAATTGTAACAGTTACAATCAAAAAACAAGTAGACACTTTTTTTCGATAGCTGGTATCAAAAAGTAGTACTATTATTGATACTAAAAGATTAAATTTTTTTAAAAATAGAAAGAAGATATTTTATGCCAAATAAAGTGAGTGAGTATGGTATTTGTCCATTTGCGACAACGCAGAGGGTTTTTAATGGGAAATGGGCACTGGTAATCATTTATCAGTTGAGTACGGGTACTAAAACGATTTAAAGAATTGCAGAGATTATTGCCTGGGATTACTCAAACTATTTTGACACGTCATCTCCGTCAATTAGAAAAGGATAAGATTATTCAACGAAAGGTCTATGCAGAAGTTCCCCCACGAGTTGAGTACAGCTTAACAGAAATGGGACAGGAATTCAGAGTTGTTTTAGATGCTGTCGAGAAATGGGGTCTGGATTATATCAAGTTGTTAGAAATGTAGAGGTATTGACCATGTATCAAGAGTTACTTAGAAAAATAGCAGAAGAAAAACTAAGTTATAACCAGAGGAACTCCAGTGGTTACTTGAGCACTTAGGGATCTGAGTCCAGAAATTGCGATGAATTGGTTTTTACCAGTTTGGCTAGAGGGATCCAAGAAGAGTTATTTACAAAGGAGCAATTTTCAATTTATATCTGCTATGATTGTTTCTGATGGTGGATTAGATAAAGAGCTCGATAAGCTAGGAACTTCAACGCTTGAACGTTCTTTTAGGGCACTTATTTATGCCAATCTCTTTATCTGCCGATGGCAACCAACACTCTATTTATTATCAAGTGCTTAAAACTGATATCAGAAATACGATGCTCAATCAAGGGTCTGCACTACCTTGAAAAAGAAGAGGATACGACTGGTTTTTCAAGCCAGTATGGTTGGGTACATGCTTTTGCGCATGGAGCGGATCTCTTGACTGAAGTCGTTTGTCATCCAGACTTTTCTATAAAGTCAGAGTTATGAGGTGTTTGAGATCCTTGGTCAACTGTTTAAAAGAATTTCGATCTCGATTTATAGATGATGAGGAATGGCGCTAGCAAGAGTGCTTTTACGAACCTATTTTTGCAAGGCAAGGTGGATCAAGCGACACTAACTCTCTTGGATAAAGTCACTTGATTTCGATAGAAGAGACGGAAGATTTTTATAAATTTTTCCAATTTTAGATCCTGTCTCTAGAAGTCTATGTCCAACTCGACCAGAGAAATAGTTTACAAGATGACTTGAAAGAAGCTATTCAATCTTTTTCAATATTAGATTTCGACTATTAAATGTGAAAACTACACAAAATTTCAAGACA
>BNJU01001764.1_pt1 | contig 40448 bp, 66 predicted proteins | sample 8539281 | NCBI WGS metagenome assembly BNJU01 (sample SAMD00202456, study PRJDB9452) | human saliva metagenome | isolation source: human saliva | place: Japan
AAAACGTATCAAGATGATGGCATTAGTCTCGTAAAGATGATTGCCGATCAAAGCGACATGAAAGGTTCCTGGCGAACTGGATTCCGTTCTGTCTCAGGAACGCGCGCGCCGCTCGAAATTAATAAGCGTAACGCCGGAAAAGGTATGGTGGAGTCAGCAGATTTCTTTTGCACAAAAGTCGTCGCTTATGATGCGCTTTTTAGAAGAACATAAAGACGATAAGGTGCTCTTTCGTAGAAATCGGAGGGCTTCACGACGCCCATCACCTATCAAAACACACTGTTCCAAAAATGCGTCCAAGCGAATCGAAATGCGCTGTTTGTGTGGTGCATGGAATCATAAGACATTACCGCATTCTGGCTGGCGCTAAGAGACAGGACTGTAGCAATTGTCTGAAAACATCGCCCCATTAATCCATGGGACATATCAAGAGCTTAGCGAGAATAAACGATGTGTTTAACGAACCAATCCGTGACGAAAATACGTAAAAGATGGAGCAGCAGCGCTTGCGATGCAAGCATATGTGCAGACGTAACGTCTTCTAGATGATGACATCTTGTCTCTCACATTGGTCGCGACAAAAGTAGAAATTGGAAAATCTCCAAAACACACCGCCGAAGTAAACGAAGAGCATTTAAAAGAAAACAATCTTTCGTTGTTACCGCCGACACTTGGTGGTAGGACGCACACGGGACTCTGGTGCCGTGAATGCATGCTATTTAATCCAAGACAATGAAGCTGGCGATCTCAAGAGAACGTATGAACCAGCGCCGACTAAAGCCTTTGCACGAAATCCTCGGCGCAACAGCCGTTGAACAAACAGGTCGTCAACGACTAACGATTGAAGGCAGCATCCGTGCTGCGGATGACCATCAGCACGGTCGTGTATACGGTGGATTCTCTCGCTCTTATTAGACGTGGACTATGATGCGATGGAGTCTTGAACCCAAACAAGAAGAAATTACAATCGAAAAGGAACTCAATCGGTACGTGCTGCGTGTGGGAAAGTATTCGTCTGTACCTAGCTTCCCAGGAATATCGTGCCGTGACGGTAGATGAGTTCAAAACTTAATCACATGTAAGATTTTAGGAATTAACTCGATTGATGAAGGAAACGTTATGTGTTAACGGATGAAGATTGGAAAGCAATCGACGAACTTACAGCCCGTAAATATAAAAACTGGGAATGGAATTATGGCTCAGTCTCCACAATATAGTGATTACCGTGATGGACGTTTTGCGTGAACGATTCAACGCTACGAAGTGGAACAAGGTAGAATTTCAAACTGCCGTATTTATTGTGGTGATTTCTTTGCAAAAGGGAAATGTGCTGCTACAGTCGAAGAAAACTAAAAGGTGTTCGTATGGTCGACGAAGACGAGGAAGTCTCGGCGCCATCGATCGGCAACTACTCTGGCGCAGTGACTGCTGGAAGAATTTGCTGGGCTATTTTAGGAGAATAGAGAAATCGATGCGATACCGTATACGGTAGCACGTCATATACCGAAAAGCGATGAAGTCGCTGCGCTTCATCCTTGCTTGGATGCGGTCAATTCTTCTTGCTGGAATGCCGTAAAGCTAGACGGCTTGCAGGCAGCGGCGTGCGAGTGATAGCTCCTACTGAGTACGTCTAAGAAGATGCTTTACTTTTACCAGTTGATTTTGTCATTCAACGTTTTGAGAATTCCTGGTTTTACTTTTATCGATATAACGTAGTTTGTAAATCCGATAGAACCACATACGTTTACGGATCGATAATGCTACGATTTCGTCGTTTACACCATATAGAGGCTCGTCTTGAGACAGAGACATCGTTTGACAATGGATGTAACTTTCTTTCTTCCGCCAATTTATCCATTTCGATACCTGTGATAACGGCATGCTCGGAACTTCGCGTTTCTTCAATACGCCAGTGACGTCACTAAGCATTCTTCCTTTCGTTAATCCTGGTACATATCTTCTTGCAAGAAACAAACCATCCAGCAATTTGTTCTACTCTACACCGCGTTCAGATAATAACTCTAAACAGCGTTCGTGTAATTCTTTTTGGCTTTATCGAAAAATCCTCCTTTTAACAAATTATGAAAACCTCTAGAGTAGCCTTTTTATTTTAACATCGTATCGCAAAAACGCCCAAAACGAATTGAGCGTTCTTTTGAAACTGACGGTTAGAAATACGGACGATGCCGCGAATCGTGCTCGGACGGCTATTTGATTCACGTACGTCATCGCAGCGTTACATTAGCGACAGGTGCTTCACCAAATCCAGTAGCGACGATTTTTACTACCATCGTATGTTGCGGATATCCCAACGGCAAAAGACGCCGGGTAGAGTCGTTTCATTTGGCCATTTGTTCACGACATAGTGTCGCGAGCCACCTCGAACTCCCCAGTTCTTCATTCCTCCAATCGAAGCAGCGAAAGCCATAGTTCACGATAAAAGTCGTCAACAGGAAGTTCGATTTGGATCTTCGCCTTTCGCGTGTTCTCCGGCACACAACGGATTGGCTAGTGTTGCCATCTCCGATAATTTGGTTCTAGATAAGGCGTTACAAATGTCGACGCTTGATTCCTCGAGTTGTTTCACCGCTGCGTTCTTCGTGCGCGAAACCCGTGGGCGACGATGGACGATCGTCACTTTTGCGATTGTCGCCGCATGGTGCCCCGTCTACGGCAGAGTCGCCACCACCGCAGATGGCTACAGTACGGTCGCGGAATCGCTCTAAGTTCGTTACGAAGTAGTGCAGTTGTTGCTGTTTTCATAAGCGTTTCCGCATTTTCGACGTCGAGTTTACGTGACGGAACGCGCCGCTCTCACGCGCCGATAATCACCGTTTTCGCGTAGTGCGTTTGTTTGTAGGTCACGAGTTCGCATATCCGAAGTCGGTTTTGTTTAATTCGAGCGCTTCTTCTTCTAAGCAGAACGAGCTCTGGGAAACGTTCGAGCTGTGGTGCCCGCTCGATTAAAGTCCCCAGCGTACTCTGTGGAAAGGCTGGAACATCGTACCATCTTTTCAGGATAGCATCTCCGGGTTGCCCACCTCATCGTGCAAAGTTTCAATACTTTAACAGACGCTGACGTAAGTCTCGCGTAAAAAGGCGGTGAAAAGCTCCACCAGGCCCACCGCCGATAATAATAATATCAACAACTCTCTGAGTCACTTTACCTCCGAATTAATAGAACATTCTTAAAATAAAGCGCCATTGCGATACCAGTCGCGCACACCGGCAAACTACCTCAACGGGCTCTAGACCCAAATATTTCTTTGATGATTAATTTTTATTTTCTTCGGTGTCGAAGAGATTGAATTGGATCATCTCTCGATTCAATTTCACATACGATGCTTTAATGCGCCGCTGATTCTTCGCGTACTTGTTCTTCGTATAATTTTTGTAGGAGAATCTCCTGTTCACCACTTTGACGACGAACTGCCATGGCATCGAACATGACGACTAAACCGAACGTTGCTGCGATTGGCGACATGGCGGAGAAGCAAATCCGGTATTCACACGAGCGCTGTAATCAGCGAGCTAACTGCGGCAGTAGTGAGAATCTGGCATTCCACCTGTGCTAGTTACTAACGAAAACGTGTGCGCCATCTTTCTTTGAGAAGAGCGCACTCGAATTTAAATCAAATTGTGCAACATCGCATGAGCAAATTCAGCGATGACACGATAATTTTGAAATATTGTCATTAAACTTACTCTTTCTCTCTCTATACTCGAAATACTATACCACTGAAAACCATGACTGGCTTCAGGAAAAATTTATAGATATTCTTTATTTTTATTGGGCAGGATAAGAACGCCAAATTGCAACCCGTTTGCCTTTTTGTGGTTTTAATAGAGGATGTTAGATGAGCAATCATCAGAAAGAATTAAAAGGAGATGGAAAAATGAGTCGACTTTCCACAATTGAATGAAGTGAATGAAAACAATCCACTCGTGACTGTGCATACGAACTTGGGCGATTTCACATTGGAATTATTCCCTGAAGTAGCACCTGAAAACAGTGGAGAATTTCGTAACACATGCGAAAAATGGATACTACAACGGAGTAATCTTCCACCGTGATTGAAGACTTCACGATCTGCGCGGCGACCCAACTGGAACCGGTATGGGTGGCGAGTCTCATTTACGGACGCACTTTCGAAGATGAGTTTTCAAGAGAAGCATCTCAACTTGTAATGGTACATTATCAATGGCGAATGCAGGTCCAAACACAAACGGATCACAATTCTTCATCGTTACAGCAAAACAAGTACCCGCACAAATGTTGAAACAATTAAAAGATGGCGGCTGGCCTGAAGAAATCGTTGAAGAATACGCTACAGTTGGTGGAACACCTTGGTTAGACCACCGTCATACAGTATTCGGACGCGTCGTAGAAGGTATGGACGTTGTTCTTAAGATTGAAGGCGTAGAACGTAATGCGCAAGACCGTCCGCTAGAAGATGTTGTCATTGAATCGATGGACGTAAAAGCGTAGGAGGTTCTATGAGCAAAACTTTTAGAATTGGTGACATCGTTACGGCTAAAGTAACAGGTGTACAAAATTACGGAGTTTTCTTGGAGCTAGACGAAGATACACAAGGCTTGATTCATATTTCTGAGTGTAAACATGGATATATGGATAATGTGCATGATTTTGTAAAAGTGGGGCAGGAAGTGACGGCCAAAGTGATTGATGTCGATGAATTTTCCAATAAGATTAGTTTATCGATTCGAGCACTGGAAAAACTAGATGTGCCTGATGTTCCGCAACGCATTAAGAAAAATCGCAAACGCTATGTTCCTTCCATTGGTTTTTCAAGCTTAGCAAAGAAATTGCCAGAGTGGATCGAAGAAGCACAAGAAAAATTTGTAAAAGACAAAAACCAAAATTAATAAAACATCGTTATTGAATACGAAGGAGGCATTCAAATGGGACATATTTCATTTGATTATTCAAAGCATTAAGTTTCTTCAGCCAAGAAGAAATTGACAATTTACAATCAACAGTAACAGCGTTAGATAAAGACTTACGCGAAGGATTAGAGCAGGAACGACTTACAGGTTGATTAACTTACCACGCGACCATGACAAGGAAGAATTCGCTCGTATTAAAGTTAGCGGCTAAAAAGATTCAAGAAGAATCTGAAGTATTAGTAGTACTGGTATTGGTGGTTCTTATTTAGAGCTCGTGCAGCGATTGATTTCTTAAACCACGCTTTCATAACTACTACCAAGCGACAAACGCAAAACCCGCAAGTATTATTTTGGCAGGAAACAGCATTAGCTCAACTTACTTACAAGGGTTAATCGACTTAATCGGAGATCGTGATTTCTCTGTAAACGTAATTTCTAAATCTGGTACAACAACAGAACCAGCGATTGCTTTCCGTGTATTCAAAGATTTATTAATTAAGAAATATGGTAAAGAAGAAGCTGTAAATCGTATTTACGCCATAACGGACCGCGCTCGTGGAGCATTAAAAATCAGAAGCAGATGTGGAAGGTTACCAAACATTTGTAATTCCAGATGATGTCGGTGGACGTTTCACAGTATTAACAGCTGTAGGATTACTTCCAATCGCAGTAAACTGGCGCAGATGTAGATGCATTAATGCAAGGGCTGAAGATGCGCGTGCGCATACAGTCTCATCAAACTTAAAAAGAAAACGAAGCTTACCAATACGCTGTAGCACGTAATGTGTTATACCGTAAAGGAAAAGTGACAGAGTTATTAATTAACTACGAACCAACATTACAATACTTCTCTGAATGGTGGAAACAATTATTTGGTGAATCAGAAGGGAAAGATTTCAAAGGAATTTATCCTTCAAGTGCAAACTTCTCAACTGACTTACACTCACTAGGACAATACATCCAAGAAGGTCGTCGTAACATCTTCGAAACAGTTATCAAAGTGGGTAAAACCAAATGAAGAAGTAACAATTCCCTGAAACAGAAGAAGATTTAGATGGATTAGATACTTACAAGGTAAAACAATGGACTTTGTAAATACAAAAGCTTTCCAAGGAACATTACTGCTCATACAGATGGTCAGTTCCAAACTTTGTAGTGAACATTCCGATATGTCAGCTACACATTAGGACACTTGATCCATCTTTCGAAATCGCAGTGACTTTCAGGTTACTTAAATGGCGTTAACCCATTTGACCAACCAGGGGTAGAAGCATACAAGAAAAACATGTTTGCTTCACTTGGAAAAACCAGGATCTGGAAGACTTAGCAAAAGAATTAAACGAACGTCTATAATCGGACATGCCGCATTCTCAATACGAGGGTGCGGTATTTTTGTGTCAAATATGGGTCTTAATCAGGAAAAAGAACTTGCGACAAAGGGCGTTTTGAACCAACATAGGTCTACATGAAGTGTTGAGTGAAAAAGTAGAGTTGTTGATTAACAGGCGGTATCGCCAGCGGAAAATCAACCGTTTTCGAATTTGTTTAAAATCTCTGGAGTACCCGGTGATTGATGCGGATGTCGTCATAGACAAGTCGTCGAAAAAGGACTGCCGGATTAACTGCGCTCGCCTGAACCGTTTTGGTGAGACTATTTTTAAACGCTGATGGAACGTTAAACCGAACAGAACTTGGGCGAAAATGTTATGATGATGCGATGTCGCAAGTGAAAAGTAAATGACATTCTACAACCGCTCATCCGTCAAGAGATTACTAGGAAAGATGAGACTAATCAAGAGCAAGGAAAGTCTGCTAATTGTCTTAGACCTTCCGCTCTATTTGAAATGCACTATGAGAATGCTGTGATGACATTATCGTGGTAGCTGTATTCTGTTGAAACGCAAATTGCATCGGTTGGAAAACGGAACGGATATACAAGGCAAGAAGCGCTCGAGCGAATCCAAAGTCACAGATGCCTTTAGAAGAAAAAGCAAAAGATAGCAGCGACCTCGTGTGGTCAAATGAAGGAACCCTTTCAAGAGTTAGAGACAAAAGTCCATCAGTGGCTACTCGAAAATTTCTTAGATGATAATACATCAACAAGCACAAAAAGGAGAGGTGTTTGCAACCGCAATGTCCAAAATGTAAAACAATGGTTCTCGCATAGTTGATAGTCGTCCAGCCGATGATGCATGTTCGCCCTGATTCGTAGACGAAGAGAATGCGAAGAATCGTGCTACCGTTTTTACAACATTCGAGCGCTTAGAAAAAGGCGCCATTGCTTGTCATCAAACGTAACGGGAATCGTGAAGAATTTAGCCGTGAAAAATTATTAAACGGACTAGTTCGTTCAGCAGAAAACGTCCAGTATCACTCGGAGCAACTAGAAAAATATCGTGAATGAAATCGAACGTTCCATCAACCAAGAGGAGAAAATCGAAGTGTCAAGTAATTTTATTGGGGAAATGGTGATGGATCACTTAGCCAAAATTGATGATATTAGTATATCTGCTTTGTGACGTGTGATCGTCAATTTACAGACCGCAAAAATGTTCTTAAAAGAATTAGAAAGAATGTCTATGATTATGGACAGCCAAGAAAAATAGGAAGGAATTACAAGAATGCACTCAAAAGAGTTTCCGTGGGCACAGTATAAGCTTCAAAGACGGTATCCGTGGTACAACCTGTATGGATTACCGAAAGAGAAATCCAATTTTTAATGCAATTATACGCTCCGTTCATTGGGAAAAGAAGCGACTCTTTTGTATGCGACTTTGTACGGTGAGTTATCTCATCAGAGTATGAGAGTGCAGTCTTCATTTCTGAATTGTTGTCGATGACGAATTTAGGAATGCGGACTTTTACTTTAGCCAAAACTCGTTTGAAGGATTGGTTACTCAAAACGTATCGTAAGGAGCCAACTCGCTTCACGCCTCAAACGTACACGATGGAATTACGTGCACCAACGTTCCGCGTCTCTTTTTCAAAGATGCCTTACTTTCGATATTACTGTTAAACTCAAATTGGGAATCACCGCTTTTGAGAAATTAAAACAACGATTCTTAGTGTCAAAACCAGGCGACTTAGGAGAGAAACGATAAGTGCAGTTTGAAGAAGGCTAATGACTCCTTATAACATGGAGATCTTATACAAGAAACCACGCACAAGAAAAATCGTATGGTCTTAGATAGCAAAGCAACAACCTGAATTCGAGTTTACGTCGGATGTGGATTGAATTTAATCGAAGGGCTGTTAAAAACAGAATTGTCGATTTGAATTCCATCACTAAGGGAAAGTTCGCAAAATCGTCGATGCCTTTGTACCGCGCATATGGATTCACGGAACAAGAAATCGCACAATTTTTAGTGATTGCGTCTGATTTAACAACGAAAGTCATTGATGAAGTTAGTTCTTGTTGAAATTAGGACAAGAGCGTATCAAGATAAAATAACGCAACTTCGAAGCGAAGAAGTGGTTGAAGCGACCTGTGGCCGAACCGACGATGCAAGTGGTGGAAGGGGCCTCTGAAGAAGAGTTAGCCATCCAACAGTTGATTCAAGCGGCTAGCGAATGACGCTAAATAGACTTTGTTTCAAGCATCACAAAGAAAAGGCTATGTTCCAAAGCAGAGCGACAATTAATTTTGATTTAGTATCTGTTAGCGGTTTCACAAATGAAGTGTTAAATATTTTTATTCCACTATGCTTTGCGTCAACTCGACAACGCGGACGACTTTGCACGAAACTTTATCGATGCGATTGCCAATGACTGGGCTACAGAAAGAAATTAAGATGGCTCAAGAGGCGATGGAGTGTACGTAACCGCGACTTGCAACGCGAAGTGAAACGAAAACAACAACTGCATAATGCGGTAAGAATAACTCACAGAAGACAGGGTGGCTATCAGATCAATTGCCAGATTAGGAAAGAGTATCTCAGGCAAAGGAAAACAAACGCCTGCGCCTACTGAAAGCCAATCCACAAGTTTCAAGTGATTTAGCAGAACAAATCAAAATTTAAAAACAAGTAATCAAAGAGAACAAAACAATAACGGAGGTGAACGAATTGGAAGGATTAAAAGACTTTTAGATCAAAGAGGAGTACCACAAGGCATGCCGAACATGCAAAAACATCGAAAAAGAAATCTTTGAAGATGAAGATGTAAAAGCTTTTCTTGAACAACATAAAGAAGAATTGACTCGGAAGCTATTCGTAAAGGAATGTCTGCGTTATTGGAGTTCCGAATGGAAAGAGATGCTAGAAAGAACAACATGAAGTGAAAAGCTCCAGGCTTGGAACCATGTCAGAAGTGCATAACGGATTTATTTTAGTGAATTACAAACGTACCGAAGAAGCGATTCGTGAGGAAAGAGAACGCAAGCGTAAACGCCTGATTCATTCCATCAATATGCCGAAGAATATTGCGGAGGCTCGTTTCTCAGATACGGCCCTTACTCCTGAGCGACAAGAGGTCATTGGAGAATTATTGAAATTCATCAATAGTTACAAACCAAATAGTACTGAATACCAAAAAGGGTTGTATTTAGCAGGACCTTTTGGTGTTGGAAAAACATATATGATGGGTGCTTTAGCAAACGAACTTTCTGAGAACGGCGTTGAAACGACTCTTGTCAATGTTCCAACGTACAGTGCAGAAATTAAGCAAGCCATTGCGACAAATACCGTTGAAGCGAAATTAGTATCGATTAAAAATACACCAATCTTAGTATTGGATGATATCGGTGCGGAAATGAATAGCGCATGGTTTAGAGATGAAGTGTTGATGGTTATCTCACAACACCGTATGTTGCAAGAATTACCAACGTTCTTCACATCGAACTTCACGATTGATCAGTTAGAAGCGCATTTTGCTCATTCAAACAAAGGAGACCAAGAACTTCTTAAAGCAAAACGTCTAATCGAACGTAATCCGTTTCAGCAAAAGAGTATTTTTGTTGATGGACAAAACCACAGAAATCCATCATACCTGAAAAATGCTTTGAAAATATGAAAGATTAGTGGTTAAATACTAATGAACTAAATATTTTGAAAAATGATGAAAAGACAAGAAACCATCTCCTTGTTACATTTCTCAGCGAGAAGTGGTTGGCAACACTTTCATCCGGATAGTTTTACCACTTTTGAATCTTTGCTTGAATCAGTAGAGCAAGCGCATCGGAGCGTTATTCCGTTGAGGTCTCATCTTTTTGATGAACAAATTTGGGTGAACCACGAGGGAGACGTCCCACAGTTTGCAGGAGCAGACTATGGGATTTTTGTTTATCAGAAATTTCAAAAAGAAAGTATGAAGAAAATGTCAATGATTAAAAATTACTTTTTCCAGATGAAAGCTGCTAAGAGTTTCCAAAAGGAATTACAGTAAAAGAAGTTGCAGAAAAGCATTAGCAAAAAGCTCTAGCGAAAAAGCATTAGCAGGTAAAAGTGAACGGAGAATTAGTAGACTTCGATCGTCCAATCGAAGAAGATGCTTCTATCGAAATCGTTACACCAGATCACGAAGATGCGTTAGGAATCTCGTCACCAACAGCACACTTATTAGCACATGCATTAACTCGTTTATACCCAGGAATTCACTTCGGAGTTGGACCTGCAATCGAAACAGGATTCTACTACGATACTGATATGCCAAATCAATTAACTGAAGATGCTCTTCCAGAAGTGGAAGTGAAAGATGAAAATCGTTAAAGAAAACTACCCAATCGTTCGTCGAAGTATGTCGTCAAGAAGCATTAGAAATCTTCGCAAACGACCCTATAAAGTAGAATTAATTAACGGTTTACCAGAAGATGAAACAATCACTGTATACCAACAAGAAGACTTCGAGACTTATGTCGTGGTATCCACGTTCCTTCAACAGGACGTATCCAAGTCTTCAAATTATTATCACTTGCGGGAGCTTACTCGAGAGGTGACTCTGATAACAAGATGATGCAACGTGTTTACGGAACAGCATTCTTCGACAGCAGACTTAAAAGAATTCTTGAAGATGCGTGAAGAAGCTAAAGAACGTGACCACCGTAAATTAGGTAAAGAATTAGACTTATTCATGATTAGCCAAGAAGTTGGTTCAGGATTACCATTCTGGTTACCAAAAGGTGCTACAATCCGTCGTACAGATTGAACGTTACATCGTGGATAAAGAAATCAGCCTTGATACCAACTACGTGCACACTCCAGTGACGCTGATGTGGTCTTTACAAAATCTCAGGTCACTAGCTCACTATCAAGAAGATATGTTCCCACCAATGGACATGGGCGATGGCAGAAATGTCTGTATTACGTCCAATGAACTGTCCTCACCACATGATGGTTTATGAAAACCACATCCACAGCCACCAGTGAATTACCAATTCGTATTGCTGAATTAGGAATGATGCACCGTTATGAAAAATCAGGTGCGTTATCAGGTTTACAACGTGTACGTGAAATGACTCTTAACGATGGACATACATCTCGTTCGTCCAGACCAAATTAAAGACGAATTCAAACGTATTTTGAGACTTAACCGTGAAGTATATAACGACTTCAACGTCAAAAAGATTACCACGCTTCCGTTTAAGCTATCGTGATCCTGAAGATAAAACATAAATACTTCGGATGACGATGGAAATGTCGGATCAAAGCTGAAACAATGTTAAAAGAAGCGATGGATGAAATGGGATTAGAATACTGAAGTTATCGGTGAAGCAGCATTCTACGGTCCCTAAATTAGATATTCAATTCCGTACTGCAATGGGATTAGAAGAAACAATGTCTACAATCCAATTAGACTCTTATTACCAGAACGCTTTGACTTAACATACGTTGGTGAAGATGGAGATAACACTCACCGTCCAGTAGTTATCCACCGTGGTGTTGTATCTACTGCAGAACGTTTCGTAGCCAGCTTAATCGAAGAATACGAAGGAGCATTCCCAACTTCTGTTAGCTCCAGTTCAAGCAACAATCATTCCTGTAAGTGTGGAACATCATTATGATGCTGCACGTGAGTTGAAAGAAAAATGGCCCGTTTAGGAATGCGTGTAGAACTTGATGACCGTAATGAAAAAATGGGTTACAAGATTCGTGCATCTCAAACTCAAAAAGATTCCTTTATCAATTAGTAATTGGGGATAAAGAGGTTGAAGAAGGTACTGTAACAGTTCGTCGTTATGGTTCTAAAGAAAACTCAAAATCAATGTCTGTTGAAGCGTACTAGAATACGTACAACGCGAGATTGCAAACTTCCTCGCCCGCTTGAAGACTAATTTTTCAAAGGCTCGTAGCAATACGAGTCTTTTTGTGCTTAATTATAAATATAAATCGAAGGTCTTTGATTTATGGCTGGGATGGTTTAAGAAGAATTGAGTGCTACTTAACAAAACATATTGAGCGTGGTTTTTAATAGAGGTTTGTTCTTTTCGAATCATTGCGGATATCATAAAAAGCTGTAATGGGATACCGGTTCGAGCGAGGTCTTCTCACCCTTTAAGCTCAAAAACGGGAGTAAGGACGAAATTCTAACCCCGTTAATTCGTTTTGATATGATTCCCCATTACTGCTTTTGTAGAATCCGCATGATTCTCCAGAACGAAGATTTAAAAATCTATTCGTATATTTTATAAGATGAGCTATCTTTCTTAGACCGCCATAAATCAAAATGCGGATAAAGAAGACGAGTCTTGTGAGAAATTAGTTATCGCTAAAATTGGAGGCCCGCTGGTGCTTTTTTATGGAGTGGAGGCTGGTTCTTCTGAAGTTGAAATAGTGGGGAGTGGATGATTGACAAAATCAGATAGCAAAGTTAAGATAAATGTGTGGCAGATCTCTCGCGTGTGAGGGACTTTTTTATGCATATATACAATTGATTGAGAGCGAGAGTTTTTAATGGTAGTTGAAGAAAAACAAAATCCGTTAGGGTACGAAAAAATTAGTACATTGATTCGCAAAATGGCGATTCCTGCGATTGTCGCGAATGTGGTTAACGCTCTTTATAATATCGTTGACCAAATTTTTATCGGACAAGGGTAGGATACTTAGGAAATGCGGCAACGAATATTGCCTTCCAATTACGACACTTTGTATGGCGATTGGGTTGATGGTTGGAGTGGTGCTGCATCGAACTTTTAACTTGGCGCTAGGTCGAAAGGAAGACAAACATGCGCGTGAGGTTGCTGGAACGGCGGTCGTATTACTCCTACTGCTGGAGTCGTCATCATGAGTGTGGTGCTTTTATTCTACAACCACTATTGAATCTATTTGGAGCAACAGACCAAATTTTAGGCTATGCTTTGAGGAATATGCTGGGATTACGGCAGTAGGGATTCCGTTCTTTATGATTTCGATTGGGTTTAATCCGCTAGTCCGTGCAGATGGTAGAGCGACCTATTCAATGATGGCAATTATTGTCGGTGCGTTGCTGAATACAGTGTTAGACCCGTTATTCATTTTTGGATTCAATATGGGATTGCTGGGGCTGCTTGGGCGACGGTAGTAGGTCAAGTTGTTTCGGCAGTCGTGTTGCTTGCCCTATATTCCACGATTTAGATCTGTTCATTTTGAACGCAGCGACTTCAAATTGTCGTTTGAAGATGTGAAAGTCATTGCGTCACTTGGATTAACATCGTTCATTTTCCAAATTTCTGCGACGATTGTACAAATCACATCGAACAACTTGCTTCGTACATATGAGGCACAATCAGTGTATGGTAGTGATATCCCTGATTGCAGTTGGGGGAGTCGTGAGCAAAATCTTCGTTATATTCATTGCAGTTGTGATTGGGTTAAACCAAGGTGCGCAACCGATTTTAGGATTTAACTATGGGGCGAAGAAATATTCACGCGTTCATGAAACGATGAACTTGCTCTTAAAAGTAACCTTAATTTTATCGACTATTTTATGGGTTCTATTCGAAGCTTTTCCGTTACAACTCATTCAAATGTTTTGGGAGCGGTGAGGCATTATACTACGAGTTTGGAGTGCGGTATGCGTGCCCTCTTATTCTTCACTTCATTAATGGAGCAACCATTATTGTAACAACGTTCTTCCCAGCAATTGAAAGGCGAAATTAGGAGCGATTCTATCGCTAACACGCCAATTATTTGTGCTACTTCCAGTGATGCTTCTTCTTTCAACAATATTTGGAGTGGATGGGCTGATTTTTTCAGGTCCAGTATCAGACTTCATTTCATTCACGATTTGTATTACAGTATATATGAATCAAATGCGCAAGATTCCAAAGGTGGACGAACTTCTGGTATAATGATTGGAAGAAATGGAAGGGGTATGATTTATGGAATGGTCTAAATTACTATCAACAAAACGTCTTTCTGGTAAAGAAGCGACACATCGTAACGAGTTTGACGATGATTATAAACGAATTGTAACAAGTCCTTCTTTTCGAAGATTACAAGATAAGACACAAGTATTTCCGTTAGAACGCTTGGATTTTATTCATACGCGACTAACGCACTCGCTAGAAGTAGCGATGGTGGCACGTTCTCTAGCAAAGGAAATTGTCATTTTATTGCAAGAGGAATTACAAAAGAATCCGGACAGCAGTAAGCAAGAGATGATTGACCATCAAGAAGATGTCTTGAAGATTGTTGAATGTGCGAGTCTCGTTCATGACCTTGGAAACCCTCCATACGGACACTTTGGAGAAGATATCATCCGTCAATGGTTTAAGAAAAACTCCAAGTATCTTAAAAGAAAAAAGCGACGTAGCTGAAGAGTTCTTAGCGAGTCCATATGTGTATGATTTCTACCGTTTTGAAGGGAATGCGCAATCGCTTTCGTATTGTATCGAAGTTGCATGACTTCAAAGGGGAGTTTGACGGACTCGATTTAACAGCGGCAACGCTCAATACAATCCTAAAATATACGTACCCATCTTCTCATAAGAAAACAGAAGAGTATTACCTCTAAAAAAGTAGGGTATTTCTTTGCAGAAGAAGAAGCCTTTAAGACTGTAACAGAGATTACAGGGGCGGGGACAAGCCGTCATCCGCTAACATTCATTCTTGAAGCTGCAGACGATATTGCGTATCTGGTAGCTGACATGGAAGATGCGATTGGGAAAGGCGTGATTTCTTTTAGAGATGTGCGTGAGTTTTTACTAGAGAACTTGAGTAACGATGCTTATAATGCTCCGCATTCCGTTCACACCCGCGAAGTGTTAACAACGATCGATGAGAAAATCTTCAGCGTCAACCGTCTTTGTGGATTTACGTGATAAATTAATCGACGGTGCGCGTCATAATTTCGTGAATCATTATGATGAGATTATGGCAGGGACGTTTAACCAAGACTTGTTTAAAAATTCTTGGGCAGAAGATTTGTATGTGATTCTTCGTAGATTATCTGAAGAGAGAATTTATGATCATAAGGGAATCTTGAGATTAGAAATCGCAGGATATACAACACTCACTTATTTATTGAGACAGCTTATGTCCTTCTCTTGTCTCATATGATACGAACCGTCAGTTAGACTATGTAGAGTTGAAGAAGATTGGTATTATTTCTGAAAGTCAAAAACGTTCTTATCATTATTTTGCAGAAGGAAAGAGCGAAGTTGAAAAATTATACTTACGCCTTCTATTAGCGACGGACTTCATATCAGGATGACGGATAGTTATTCACATCGACTTTATTTAGATATGGTAGAATTTATTCAAGTAGAAAATTATCATATACGATAATTTTCTACTTTCTTACTGAAAGACCGCCAACGAAATTTATTCGTTGGCGGTTTCAATTTATCTATATTAATTGAACGTAGGTCGTTTCTTCTCAACTGGAATACTGATTTCAACAAAGTTATCAGCATGAATAATATCTAGACCTTCTGGTTCCATATGAATAGGCGATGAACGACGAATTCAATTTCAACATCTTTAATACGTCTGTTTAAGATTACAATATCACGGTGAGTGGCAGCGTCAGCATAGAAAACAGTTGTTTGACCAAGTGAATATACCTTGATGAAGTACGCATCTGTATTTGCTAACTGTTCATTGACAAGTTGCGAGTGAGAATTGGTAATATCGATAAGTTTCATAGACACAGCCTCCTTCTGAAAAATTCCTTGAAACCATTATACATGCTTTCATTTTCTACAAATTTAAGAAAAGTTATTAAAATTTAAAGAATTTTCAATCAAGAGATGTAAGTGTGATAGGGATTGCGATGAAAGTGCTTAAAAAATGTATTTAAATAGTTGTTAAATCTCTCAAAAATGGTAATCTTATTAATTGAAAAGGGTTGCATTTTTGAGGCTTACATGCTCGAACGTACATTTCTTAACAAAAATTTACTTTCAAAGGAGACTTTCAATATGGAAAAGAAAAAGAATATCATGTAATCGCAGAAACAGGGATCCACGCTCGCCCAGCAACTTTATTAGTTCAAACAGCAAGCAAATATAGTTCAGATATCCAATTAGAATACAAAGGTAAAATCTGTTAACTTAAAATCAATCATGGGCGTTATGTCATTAGGTGTTGGCTAAGGTGTTGACGTAGTGATCACTGCTGAAGGTGCTGACGAAGAAGCTAGTAGCAGGAATCGACGAAACAATGAAAAAGAAGGATTAGCTGAATAATATGAAAACCAACATTACAAGGGATTGCTGCTAGTGATGGCATCGCAATTGCCAAAAGTATATACTTTGACTGAACCTGATTTAACAGTGACAAAAGTGACTGTAGAAGATTCAGAAAAGAAGTTTCACGCTTGGATGATGCATTAGCAGCGTCAATTAAAGATGTCGAATTAATTAAAGAGACTGCATTAAAAAACTTAGGTGAAGAAGAAGCGCAAGTATTCGATGCTCACTTAATGGTTTTAAGCGACCCAGAATTAATTGGACAAGTAAAAGATAGCATTACATCAAATAAAGTGAATGCGGAATCTGCATTAAAAGAAGTAACAGACATGTTTATTTCTATTTTTGCAGGAATGGAAGATAACCCTTATATGCAAGAACGCTGCGGACATTCGTGACGTATCAAAAACGTATCTTAGCACATTTATTAGGCGTTAAAATTCCTAGTCCAGCCACTATTAAAGATGAAGTGATTATCGTTGCTGCCGATTTAACACCGAGTGATACAGCTCAATTAAATCGCCAATACGTTAAAGCTTTCGTTACTGATATTGGTGGACGTACTTCTCACTCAGCTATTATGGCGCGTTCTTTAGAAATTCCAGCAATCGTTGGTACTAAAGAAGTGACTTCAATTGCTAAAGACGGAGATATCATTATCGTGGATGGTTTATCAGGGGAAGTATTCCTTAACCCATCTGAAGAAGTGGTTGCTGAATACCGTGCTAAAGCAGAAGCATTTGCGGCTCAACAAGCTGAATGGGAAAAATTAAAAGATTCAAAAACTTACACTAAAGATGGCCATCAAGTTGAATTGGCTGCAAACATTGGTACACCAAAAGATTTAGAAGGTGTTGTAAACAATGGTGCAGAAGGTGTTGGTTTATACCGTACAGAATTCTTATACATGGATTCTCACGAAATGCCAACAGAAGAAGATCAATTTGAAGCTTACAAAGCTGTTTTAGAAGGCATGAATGGAAAACCTGTTGTCGTTCGTACAATGGATATCGGTGGGGATAAAGAGTTACCATACTTACCATTACCACACGAAATGAACCCATTCTTAGGATATCGTGCAATTCGTATTTCATTAAACGAACCTGAAAATGTTCCGTACACAATTACGTGCGTTATTACGTGCTTCTGTATACGGTAAATTGCGTATCATGTTCCCAATGATTGCGACATTAAATGATTTCCGTGGCGCTAAAAGCATTATTAGAAGAAGAAAAGCTAAATTAATCGCAGAAGGTGTTGCAGTCAGCGACGATATCCAAGTTGGTATCATGATTGAAATTCCTCAGCGGCAGTTTTAGCTCACTAATTCGCTAAAGAAGTGGACTTTTCAGTATCGGAACAAAAACGACTTAATCCATCACACAATGGCTGCTGACCGTATGAACGAACGCGTTTCATACTTATACTCAACCATACAACCCATCAATCTTAACGTTAATCAAACACGTGATTGATTCAGCACCAAAGAAGGCAAATGGGCTGGAATGTGGGGGAAATGGCTGGGGATCAAACAGCTGTACCTCTATTAGTAGGTCTTGGATTAGACGAGTTCTCAATGTCTGCATCAAGTGTTCTAAAAACACGTAGCTTAATTTCTAAATTAACATTAGGCGATGTGCAAGCATTAGCAGCTAAAAGCTAATTAACGAAATGTGCAACTGTTGAAGAAGTTGAAGCATTAGTTGAAGAAGCTGTATCAAAAATCTAAACAATAGATAGCCTGAACACCTGAGGGAACCCTTGGGTGTTTTTTGTTGCCTAAATTTCTAAAAAAACATTAAATCCCGAGAAAGTACGGTTCTGAGTATGTTCACAGTGTAAGGAATATGATATACTACGATTTCTAGTATAGAAATGAAGGAATGGATGATGAAAGAAAAGTTTCAAAAATTAGTCGTAAGTGTGACAGTCTTTTAGGATGGACAGTCCTCTTTTATATCTTATTAGAGTATATTGTTATATGTTATTTTTACAGACTATGACGAATGCAACAGAGTTTATCTATAACGCATTCTAAAAAAATCAGTTTATTGCTAGGAAGGTTACTTTCCTAGCTTTTCTCAGTTTTTACGATTGATTGAAATGACAAAGATTAGTATAATACAGTCATTAAGACTCGAGGTGAAGATATGAAAAGACAAAGAACTTTTCAAATGGTATTAAGTGCGATGTTTATCGCGATGATTATTTTACAAAGTTTTGTTCCATTTTTAGGGAACTTACCGTTAGTGATTTTAGATATTACGATTATTCATATTACGGTTATTGTTGGTGGGATTGTGTTAGGACCACAAGCTGGTTTCTTATTAGGATTTACATGGGGGATGTGTTCGTTCTTCCGCGCCTTTACTTCAGGGAGCCCGATTAGCTTGTTAATTTTTACGAATCCATTGATTTCAGTACTTCCACGTTTAGTGATGGGGGGACTTGTTGCGTTATTTTATCATAAGACAACTAAACTCATTGCGTCCGACCAACTCAGAATGGCAGTGTCTGGTTTCCTTGGAAGTATTATGAATACGGTATTCGTATTAAGTTCCATTTATTTACTGATGGGAAATCAATATGCAGAATTAACAGGGAAAACTGTTGCGGAATTGCCGCTCTTCTTAATGGGCGTTGTTATGACAAACGGTATTGCGGAAGCATTGGCTGCAACTGTAATGACACCAATTATAGCTTCAATTTTAGTTAAGATTTCTAAGAAAAGAGGATAGTTTATGTGGGAAGGTAAAAACGTAACGGTCTTTGTTACAGGTGGAATCGCCGCGTTTAAAGCAGCTACACTTGTTCGCTTGTTTGTAAAAGCAGGGGCAAATGTGGAAGTCGCGATGACAAAGAGTGCGTGTGAATTCGTTACACCACTAACGTTTCAAGTGTTAACGAAAAATAAAGTGCAGACCGATACGTTTGACGAAGACGAAGCAGATCGCGTTCAACATATTCATTTAGCCGATAAAACCGATGTGGCAGTTGTCGTTCCAGCAACAGCTAATACGATTGCGAAATTGGCCAATGGAATCGCTGATAACTTTGTAACAAGTACATTATTAGCAACAACGGCTCCGATTTATGTAGCGCCTGCGATGAATGAGCATATGTGGGAAAATCCTGCAACTGTTCGTAATGTGGCACAGCTTAAAGCAGATGGAAAAGTGATCATTGAACCAGCGACAGGATTTTTAGCTGAAGGATATAACGGAAAAGGACGCCTTCCTGAACCAGAAGAAATCTTCGAACAAGTGACGTTTTTCGAGAGCAGAAGAGAATACAAGTCTCCTTTAGAAGGGAAAACGATTTTAATCACTGCTGGTGGAACAAAAGAGCGCATCGATCCAGTTCGTTATATCTCCAATGATTCTTCTGGGAAAATGGGCTATGCACTTGCAAAGGCTGCATCCATCTTAGGAGCTAAGGTACAATTAGTTTCAACGACAAAACAATTGACAGTCCCATTTGGAGTAGAGGTCACTTATGTAGAATCAGCGCGTGAGATGGAAGAGGTGGTCACATCTTACTTCCCAACAACGGATGTAGCGGTGATGGTAGCTGCAGTGTCTGACTACTATGTAGCTAATCGATCAGAACAAAAGATTAAAAAGCAACAAAATGAATCAGGGTTGAAACTAGAGTTGGTGGAGAATCCAGATATCTTAAAAGGACTTGGACATTCTAAAAAGAAGGACAAGTTGTCATTGGGTTTGCGGCAGAGACTGAAAGAGTATTAGAATATGCTGCAGCAAAAATTAGAAAAGAAAAATCCGATGCGATTATCGCTAACGATGTTTCAAGTTCGAAGATAGGATTTAATGCGGATAACCATCAAGTTACAATTCTTACTAAGGATGGAAAACAACTCCCGCTTCCAGAGAGTCCGAAAGAAGAGTTGGCGCTTGAAATTTGGCAGTCCTTATTGGACGGTAATATTATTCAATAGTAAATCTATCAAAAGAGAGATAAACCAATCTGCCAGCAGTGTAGATTGGTTTATTTTATTGTCCCTTTCTACCACTAAAAATAATTGGATGATTTATATAGAAATTTTACCGCAATTTGAAAAAAATGGTATAATAGGGAAGGTTATCTAGAGCATGAAAGGAGATTTTTATGAACGAGGATATTTCATTGCCAGAATTTATGAGAAACGAACTCGTAATCAAAACTCAGAAGGAACTTCGACAGCGAAAAGGATATTTAATTTCAAAACGAATTTTTGATATTGTCGTTTCGTTATTACTTCTAGTTCCATTATCAATCGTCTTTTTAATCATTGCGATTGCAATCAAACTAGAAGATGGGGGCCCTGTGTTTTATAGACAGGAGCGCGTGACGACAAATGGACGCAAAATTTAAAATATTTAAATTCAGAACGATGGTATTAAATGCGGATAAAGTAGGACCGCTTGTGACACAAGATCACGATCCACGTATTACAAAAGTTGGACGTCGTGTTCGTAATTATCGTCTGGATGAAGTAGCCCAGCTACTCAATGTATTAATTGGAGATATGTCTTTCGTAGGCGCAAGACCAGAAGTACAAAAATATGTAGATGCATATACACCAGAAAATGCAGACAACCTTATTACTTCCTGCTGGAGTAACATCGATTGCAGCGATTGAATTTAGACACGAAGCAGAAAAGATTGCAGAGTGGACAAAACAAGGCTTAACAGTGGATGAAGCTTATATCAAACATATTTTGCCAGAAAAAATGCAATACAATATTGATTATTTAAAAATGTAGTTTAAAATGATATTGCGATCATGGTAAAAACTGTGATTGCAGTCTTAAAATAACTTGGAGGAACCAACATGAAAGTTAGAAATATTCCATTCTCACCACCAGATATTACAGAAAAGGAAATCAACAATGTAGTCGAAGTACTACAATCTGGTTGGATTACAACAGGACCAAAAACAAAAGAATTTGAACGTCAATTAGCAGAATACATGGGCACGGAAAAAGTAGTCTGCTTGAACTCTGCAACTGCTGCGTTAGAGTTAGCATTGCGTGTTTTAGGCGTTGGACCTGGAGACGAAGTTATTGTTCCGGCATACACATATACAGCTTCTTGTAGTGTGATTGAACACGTTGGAGCAACACCAGTTATGGTTGATATCCAAGAAGACCATTTCGAAATGAATTATGATGCGTTAGCCGAAGCCATCACTGAAAAAACAAAAGTGGTTATTCCTGTTGAATTAGCAGGGGTTCCATGTGACTACCGTCGTATTTTCGAAGTAGTGGAATCAAAACGTGGGTTATTCCAACCATCTACAAACTTACAACGTTACTTTTAACCGTATTATTGTTGTTTCTGACTGTGCACATGCAATTGGAACAACTCGTGACGGAGTTTCTGTTGCAAAAATCGCAGACTTTGCATCATTCTCATTCCATGCAGTTAAGAATTTAACAACTGCAGAAGGTGGATGTATTACATGGAATCCAGCAAACGAATTGGATTCTGAAGCAATGTATAAAGAGTTCCAAGTGTACTCATTACACGGACAAACAAAAGACGCTTTAGCAAAAATCAAACCGGGTTCTTGGGAATACGATATTGTTATCCCAGGATTCAAATGCAATATGCCAGATATTATGGCTGCAATCGGTTTAGCGCAATTAGAACGTTACCCACAATTATTGGAACGCAGAAAAGAGATCGTACGTCATCTTGATAAAGGATTATCTGCGGATAAACGTATCCAAGTTTTACCTCACGAAGGTAAAGATTATGAATCTTCACGTCACTTATATATCACTCGTGTTCAAGGCGCAAGCTATGATCAACGTGGAGAAATTATTACAAAAATGGCGGAACGTGGCGTTTCATGTAACGTTCACTACAAACCACTTCCATTATTAACGGCTTATCAAAATATGGGATTCCGTATGGAAGATTATCCAAATGCTTACCGCTTCTTTGAAAATGAAGTAACTTTACCATTGCATGGATTACTTAGCGATGAAGATGTGGATTACATTGTTCAAAATTATTTAGAAGTGATTCAAGAAGTACTTGGATAGTCAGGAGGGATATTTAAATGAATAATCGATTAAAAATTTTTATTATTATTCATCGTTGACTCGCTACTTTGTTGTTGGATCAGTGTTTTTAGGATTTCGATTAGTAACAGAAGGATTAATTCGTAATATTCACGGATTAACGATTACAGCGATTTTTATCGTTAGTAGCCTATTATGTGTTCTCATATTTCTTCAATCTTTATTGGAGAGATTAGGGAATACGCTAGTGTGTACGAAGTAATTACTGTCGTAAAAATGTGTGTCAGCAACTGTCATCGTTTCAACAATTTCAGGGCTAGCGTTCTTCGATACGAAAATAACATGGCAATTCCTAATTGTCTGCTGGTTATTACTTGTAATTTCGATTGGTGGAGTACGTTTATCAATGCGTGTCTTCCGTGAGTTCTTTTGCGGATAGTAGCATTATGGAAAAATGCAAAACCAACACTAATTGTTGGTGCAGGGCAGCTGGAACATTATTAGTTCGTCAAATGTTGATGCATCCAGCAATGCGTATGGATCCAATTGCCTTTGTCGATGATGATCCAGATAAATTACGTAAAGATGTATACGGAGTTCGTATTTTAGGAGCTATCAAGGATATCGAACGCATTGTAGATACGATGGGGATTACTAAAGTCGTTATTGCGATGCCATCACTTCCAATAAAAAAATTAAATGAAGTGTACGATGTCGCTCGCAAAACAGGTGCTGAATGTGTAATCTTACCAAATATTGATGATGTCATGAGTGGTAACTTACACGTACAACAACTACGAAATGTCGAAATTGAAGACTTATTAGGTCGTGATCCAGTTCATTTGGATCAAACGATGATTGAAAAACAACTTCGTGGCAAGAAGATTCTTGTAACGGGTGCAGGTGGTTCAATTGGTTCAGAAATTTGCCGTCAAGTGGCTAAATTTAAACCAAAAGAAATCGTTATTTTAGGGCATGGTGAAAATAGTATTTATCAACTGAATATGGAATTAGTTGGTAAATATTCTCAACACTTCACGATTACACCGGTGATTGCCGATGTGCAAGATCGCAAACGTATTTTCGAAGTGATGGACAAATACAAACCAGATGTGGTTTACCATGCTGCAGCGCATAAACACGTACCATTGATGGAATTAAACCCTCGTGAAGCGGTAAAAAACAATATTCTTGGTACAAGAAATGTTGCTGAAGCAGCAAGCCATGCACGTGTAAAAGCATTCGTAATGGTATCAACTGATAAGGCGGTTAACCCACCAAATATTATGGGTGCTACAAAACGTCTATGTGAGATGATTGTTCAAGACATGGCGACACGTAGCGAGTATACAAAATTCGTTGCGGTTCGTTTTGGGAATGTATTAGGGTCACGTGGCTCAGTCATTCCGCTCTTCAAGAAGCAAATTGCTGAAGGGGCCAATTACAGTGACTCACCCGGATATCGTACGTTACTATGACGATTCCGGAAGCTGCTCAATTAGTTATTCAAGCTGGAGCACTTGCACGAGGCGGGAAATCTTCGTACTCGATATGGGACAACCAGTGAAGATTGTGGACTAGCGAAGAACTTAATTCGTCTTTCAGGATATGATGAAAGGCGATATTGAGATTAAATTCACAGGGTTACGCCCTGGAGAAAAGATGTATGAGGAGTTACTGAACGAAGGAGAAGTAAATCCAAAACAAGTCTTTCCTAAGATTCATATTGGAATTGCGGACAATTCTAAGATTAACCGCGTGTATAATTTCATTGAAAACTTCGAGAGCTATACAGATCAACAATTACATGATGAATTGATTGATATTGCGAATAAAAAGAAATAGATTAATGGGTCGATGATTTCATCGGCCTTTTTGATGATATTTCTGTTTTTTTATAAAAAGAACTATTTTATAATGAATTGAGAATAAAAATAGGAGATTATTTATGAAAGTAGTATTATAATTACCGCAAGAAATGAAGAAAAATACTTACCAATGCTATTTTGAAGATATTCTAAACTCAAACATTCCCACTTCAAAATATTGAAGTGGTGTTGATGGATTCAAACTCAACAGATAACACTAGGTTAGTGATGGAAGAATTTAAAAAAAATAACGAAAACTTGAGTGTTCAAATCGTTACAAACGAGCGCCAAATCCAGGCTGCAGGATTTAACGAAGGGGTTAAACATGCAACTGGGGATGTTGTTTTAAAAATCGATGCCCATTCTCGAATTCCAGCAGACTTTTGTTCATGTAGATGAAATCTTAGCGGGGGCTTATGTTTGTGGAGGCAATAGACCGACTGTTGTGGACTCAGCTGATGATTTTTCCAAAGACTCTACATATCGTAGAAGAGTCAGCTCTTGGAAGCAGTATTGCGAATTATAGGAAATCAGATGTGAAAAGAAAAGTGAACTCTATTTTCCATGGGATGTATCGAAAAGAAGTTTTTGACAAAGTAGGACTAGCTGATGAAAGATTGTTGCGTACTGAGGATAACGAGTTTCATTACAGAGTGCGCAAAAGCGGGATATGATATTATTTTTAATCCTGAAATTGAATCATACCAATATATTCGTCCAACTTTTTACGAAGATGATTCAACAAAAATTTGCAAACGGATATTGGATTGGATTGACTTCACATGTTTGCCGTGATTGCTTATCTTTATTCCACTTTGGCCCAGGTGTATTTGTAGCGACTTTACTTGTATTAATGATGCTCACGCCAGTCAGTTTTTAGTACCACTTTTAACTGTAGTATTCCTATATTTGTTAGCGGTGCTGGGGTTGTCTGTTTTTGAAATTTCTAAGCAAAAATTCAATCCAACATTACTACTAATCCCAGTCATTATGATTGCGATTCACTTCGCCTATGGTGTTGGAACAATTAAGGGATGGATCTTTGGTTTTGAATTTAAAAAGAATATTTTTGATGAAGAAGAAAAATCTTAAAAATTACTATAAATACTCATGAATTCAAGGAAATCTATGATATAATAAACTGATTGTATAGTTATTGGAGTGGAATGAATGAGAGTAAATGAAGAAAAATTATCAAATAGAAGAAAACAAAGAAAAAATCAGAAAAGAAGAAAAATTGTTTTTACAGTATTGCTGGCAATTGTTGCAGTAATTATTGCTGGTGCAGCTTATGCATGGAGTCGTATTTCTAAAGCGGAAGATGCGATCCATCAAAAAGTAGAGACCGTCCAATTACGTGAGAAAGAATTAACAGACGATAGCAGCTTTTCGGTTCTTCTATTAGGGATTGATAATGGAGCTTATGGTCGTGATACGGAAGTAGGGCGTTCAGATACGATGCTTCTTGTGACTGTAAATCCAAAACAAAAGAAAACAACGATGATTAGTATTCCTCGTGATTCTTATACTGAAATTATCGGTTATGGTACTTTTGATAAAATTAACCATGCATATGCCTTTGGTAAAGAACAATTTTCAATTAATAGTGTACAAAATATGCTTAACGTCCCAATTGACTACTATGTAACAGTAGATATGGGTGGATTGATGGGCCTTGTTGATGCAGTGGGTGGATTAGAGATTACCCCAGCGTTAACATTTACGTATGAGGATGAGTCCTTTACTGAAGGTGTCACACGCCATGTAGACGGGGAGGCAGCTCTGCGATATGCACGTATGCGTTATGATGACCCTGAAGGAGATACTGGGCGTCAAAAACGTCAACAATATGTCATTCAAAAATTAGTCGAAAAATTATTGAGCCTAGGTTCAGTAACTAAATACGAAGAAATTCTTAAGACATTAGAGAATTCGGTAAAAACAAACTTTACAGTAGAAAAATTATTCCAAATTGCTCAAACGCATAAAAGAAGCTCTCCAACATTTTGAGTCAGATACGATTAATGGGGATGGAGCGATGATTAATGGCGTTTATTATTTTGTCATTCCAGAAGCTGAGAAGATTCGCGTTTCGAATGTCATCAGAAAGTCACTTGATTTAGAAGAGATTACTGAATTAAAACATATTGAAACGAAAGAAACACAGTCATCAGTGAATATCGAGCAAAATGCACCTCAAAATAATTCAAATGTACAAGAACAAGGGGATACTTACGTAGAACCAAATGTAACGCCAAATTATAACAATAGTTACAATAATAACAATTACAGTAACAACAGTAATGATGATGACGACTATGTAGCACCAACAAATCCATCAAACAATGGTGGAGGGACAAGTGCGGTGACACCAACTGCACCAGCAACACAGACGCCACAAGCGACGGCTGCTCCAGAGCAACCACAGCCTGTACAACCAACGCAATCAGCTCCTGCAACGCAAGAGCCTGTTGCGCCAACTCAGCCTACACAAAAACAAAACCCTTAAAAGTATTGGAGTGTAAATATGAACGAATCAAATGAATGGACCCGAAAAGGGAGACGTCAAGAAAAGAAAAAGAAACGGGGACGTATTGGTTTTATTTTAATCCTTTTACTCGCGATTATTGCAGTAGCAGGAACTTACTATGCAAGCCGAATTAACCATACGATTAACACGATTACTCAAGATGTCGGAAACCGTACGGAACAAGAAGCAAACGAGATTATTAAAAACGCAAAACCAATTAACATTCTATTATTGGGGATTGATAATGGAGCATATGGACGTGAAGAAGAAGACGGCCGCTCAGATACAATGTTATTGTTGACAGTTAATCCATCAACAAAAAAATCTCAACTACTCAGCTTACCTCGTGATACTTATACAGAAATTGTAGGAACAGGTAGCTATGATAAACTGAACCACGCCTTTGCTTATGGAAAGGCTCCAATGGTTATTAATTCAGTTGAGAAGATGTTAGATACAACGATTGACTTCTATGTGCAAATTAACATGGGAGGCTTTAATGGAATTCGTCGATGCTGTCGGTGGAATTGAAGTGACAAGTCCACTAACCTTTACTTATGAAGGACGTTCTTTCGTTGAAGGAAAGACAGAACTGCTTGATGGTGAAAGTGCCTTACGTTTTGCACGTATGCGTTATGATGATCCAGAAGGAGATACAGGTCGTCAAAAACGTCAACGTATCGTTATCGAAGAACTTGTTAAAAAATTGATGACATTTAATTCTGTTACAAACTTCGAGCAATTAATGAATGCGGTAAGTAAAAACGTGAAAACGGACTTGCCAATTGGACAAGTGATGGCCCTTAAAAACACTTATGGTCCTGCTATCACAGGAAATAATTTAACACAAACCTTTATCGAAGAAAGACAGTTATTATTAACAAACAATGCAGGAGAGCAAATCTATTACTCATATGCAACGGATGAGGTGTTGCTTGGAGTAAGCAATTCAATCCGTAAGTTAATGGGACAACCAACTGTTCAAACTTATCCATTACTACAACAAAGAGAAGATTTATATTATTTAACAACTCCGTAATAGGAAAATAAGAGGTGTATAAAATGATTTATGCTGGGATTTTAGCCGGTGGAACCGGAACTCGTATGGGAATCCAAGAAATGCCAAAACAATTTCTACCATTAGGAAACAAACCAATTATTATTCACACAGTCGAAAAATTCTTGTTTGTTCCAGATGTAGATGTTGTCTATGTAGCGGTTCATCCAAACTGGGTAAGCTACTTCAATGATTTATTAGATAAACACATTTTGACAAACAAGGACAAAATCCGTGTAGTTAGCGGTGGTGGAAATCGTAATGATAGCATCTTAAGTATTATTGCGGATATCAAAAATAGTGGATCATTTTCAACTGAAGATGTATTGATTACACATGATGCAGTTCGTCCGTTTGTTTCATATCGCATGATTGTTGATAATATTGAAGCAATGAAACACTATGATGTAGCGGATACTGTAGTGATGGCCAATGATACAATTGTTGAATCTGTAGATGGAAAAGTGATTTCTTCCATTCCAAACAGAACACATATGTATCAAGGACAAACACCTCAAACATTTAAAATTCAAGCCTTTACTGACTTGTATGATAGCCTTACAGATGATGTCAAAGAAATCTTGACCGATGCATGTAAAGTATTCGTAGTCAATGATGTCAAAGTAGCTCTTGTCGAAGGTGAATACTCAAACATTAAAATCACGACAGTAACAGATTTGAAAATTGCGCAAGCGATGTTAGGAGAGATTTAAAATGATTAATCGAGTGTATCAACTCATTCGTCCATCGTTTTTCTCAATTAAATATGAAGATGTGTCATTCTATGAAGAAGATACTGTGGTGGTACGACCAAACTATTTAGCTTTGTGTCATGCCGACCAACGTTACTTTCAAGGAACACGTCCTGCTAAAATTTTGCAGAAGAAATTACCAATGGCATTGATTCATGAATGTTGTGGAATCGTCGTTGCGGACCCAACAGGAACATATAAGCCAGGAGACCATGTGGTGATGATTCCAAACCAACCACCACGTGATTTTTGACCAGGAGACAGAGTTCTATGAGAACTATGTGAATGGAACATACTTCCGTTCAAGTGGCCATGATGGATTTATGCGTGAATTCGTGACAATTCCAATCGATCGTGTTGTGAAATACGAAGATGTTCCAGATAAGGTCGCTGCTATTTCTGAATTCGTTTCAGTTGGGGTTCACGGATTACGTCGTTTTGACAAAGTGGCTCATAGCCGTCGTAATCGTATCGTGGTATGGGGTTCAGGAAGTTTAGCATACGTTGTAGCAACAATTGCAAAAGCAAAATTCCCGGAATCTAAGATTATTATTGTCGGTAAAAATCCTGAGAAGTTGCGTTTATTCTCATTTGTTGATGAAGTATATGATGTGAGTGATCTTCCAGAAGACTTTACATTCGACCATGCGATTGAATGTGTGGGCGGAAGCGGTACTCAAGATGCATACCGTGAAATTATCCGTCATATTCAACCTCAAGGTACGGTTGTTATGATGGGAGTTAGCGAGTTCGAAGTACCATTAAACACACGTGACATTCTTGAAAAAGGATTGACTTGGGTTGGAAGTTCTCGTTCAGGTCGCAAGGACTTTGAAGAGGCAGTTCAATTCATGGCAGATCCAAAAGTACATGCACGTTTGAACTTAATTATTTTTGAATCAAATCCAATCCAAGAGATGAAAGACATTTATCATTTCTTCGAGGAAGATAAATTAACGCCATTTAAAACAGTGGCTAAATGGGATATTTAGAAAGTGAGGAAAACATGGAACCATTACAAGAGAAATGTTTAGAAATGGCTGAATACTTTGTGTCATTTTGTAAGCAACATGAATTATTATGTTATTTATGCGGTGGTGGGGCCATTGGAGCACTTCGCCATAAAGGTTTTATCCCTTGGGATGATGATTTAGATTTCTTTATGCCACGTAAAGATTATGAAAAATTAATCGAATTATGGCCAAAAGAAGCAGATGAGCGTTATGTGATGTCAAACAGTGACGAACATTACTTAGACCGTAATTTGTTTGTGACGATTCGTGATAAAGAAACGACATGCGTGAAGCCTTATCAAGCGGATTTAGATATCCCACACGGCTTAGCGATTGATATCCTTCCACTAGATTATTATCCAAAATCAGAATCAGAACGTAAGAAACAAGTTCGTTGGGCATTGATTTACTCATTGTTCCGTGCGCAAACAATTCCTGAAAAACATGGTGGATTGATGAAGTGGGGAAGTTTATTCTTATTAGGATTATTTCCAACACGTTCATTACGTTATAAGATTTGGAGCAAGGCGCAGCGTGAGATGACAAAGTACACGCGTGAAGAAAGTGATGGGATTACTGAACTTTGTGCAGGGTCCTGGATATATGAAGAATAAATATCCAATTGAAAGCTTTGAATCAGCGTTATTTGTACCATTTGAACAAACGGAAATGCCAATTCCAGTTGGATATGATGCTTACTTAACAACAGCATTTGGTGATTATATGACACCACCTCCAGCAGATAAGCAAGTAGCGCATCATGATGCATTATTTGTCGATCTTGAAAATGGATACGAGAAGTATAAAAGGGGAGTATTATGGGAAATAAGAAAAATTCTTGTTTATTTATGGTCCTTTTCTCTTGGCGGAGGAGCCGAAAAATCCTCTCAACAATCGTTAATCATTTAGATTTAGAAAAATATGACGTTGATATTTTAGAAATCGAACACTTTGATAAGGGTATGAACCTGTTCCAGAAGGCGTTCGAATTCTAAAACCTTACAAGGCTAGAAAACATTCACGTCTTGTCGAAGCATTACTATGGAGAGCTAGAATCTGGTTACCATACCTTGTTCGCAATCATCTGATTAAAGATGAATATGATATTGAAATCTCGTTTACAATTATGAATCCAGCATTTCCTTTTTCTAAACGACCAGAAGTGAAGAAGATTGCATGGATCCATGGAAGTATCGAAGAGTTCTTAAAAACCAGAAAATGCAACTTACCGAGAAAAATCATCGTCAACATTTAAAAACTGCCAATAACATCGTTGCAATCTCAAAGAAAACAAGAGAGTCGATTGAGACCGTCTATCCAGAGTTTAAAGAGAAGATTGTGACGATTTATAATGGATACAACTTTGATGAAATCATTCAAAAGTCTAATGAGCCTTATAAAGATATTGTTGAGAAAGATAGTATCGCAGTCATTGGTCGTTTAGAGGCAAAAGAAAGGGACGGACAGAGCCCTTGAAGTATTTCATCAATTACATGAGATAAGACCGACTGCCCATATCTATTTTATTGGGAGTGGCGATCAAGAGGCGGAACTAAAAGAAAGAACAGCCAAATTAGGATTGGAAGACAGAGTCCATTTCCTAGGCTATCAGAAAAATCCATATCCTGTGTTGAAACGAGTTAAAAGTACTCTTTCAATGTCTCAACAAGAAGGTTTTTTTCTGGAGCCTTTTGTGAAGCATTGACGCTTGGAAAACCATTTGTCTCGACTGATGTTGGTGGAGCAGAGGAGCTGAGTGGAAACGGACAGTTTGGAACCATTATCCAAACGGTTGAAGAAGCAGTGGCTGCTTTAAATGAAAGAATGAATGCATCTGTTGATACAAAAGCGATGGATGCTTATATTGAAAGCTTCACAGTAGAAGCGCAAATGAAACAGATATTGGAGATGTTAGAAAGGGAAGAAAATGAAAAATCGACAATTAGTTTAAAAAGGTTTATTATTTTTTTCGTTGTTGTACTGAGCGCCCTTATCTCCGGGATTATCTTTATCGTAGCGAGTGTTCAGTCAAATATAGTACTGCAATTGGGTGCAGTGAGTCTCTTATATGTGACTGCGATTATCTATTGTTTACTCGATTTAAAAATACTACATTATCCATTTTTATGTTTCTATTAATGATTGGAATATTCTTGTTTAACCGGCCAATCATTTATTATATGAATAATGGAATTCTTCAAGAGTACTCGAAAGATACGTATCAGTTTTTCGTTCACAGCGATTGCTATCAGTATTGTAGCAATTATCATTGGTGGAATGATTGGACGATGGATGGCTACAAGACCGAAAAAAACAGTGGATAAACCAGTAAGTCAACGTTTCATCGATAAATTACAACGAGTCTCATTTATCGCATTTCTCTTTACGTATCCATTCTATGTGTTGCGTTTAGTAGAACGATATATGTTTAGACGTCAAACAACGTATTATGGTTATTACGCGAATTTCAAAGTAAATTACCATACTTTACGTATTTATTATCAGCGTTTATGTTTTTCGCGCTTTGTACGTACTTAGCGACAAAACCAAGCAAGAAAAAATCATTATTCGTATTACTATTGTATATTGGTGCGAATGCTATTCATTTACTGATTGGAACACGGAATCCGTTCATTCTTGCCATTGTATTCTCATTTGTTTATTTCTTTATGAGACATTATACAGATAAGAATGAGAAATGGATTGGACGTTTCGAGAAATTCTTACTTGGAGCAGGGACACCTATATTAATGCTAGCGATGGGAGCACTAAACTATATTCGTGATGGTGCGTCAGTAAAAGGAACCAGTATTTCTGCTCTTTTAGTAGACTTCTTGTATAAGCAGTCTACGAGTTTTGGCGCTTTATCAAAGGGATACCTTTATCACTCAGCGCTGCCAATGAGGGAGTTTAGAAACTTTACCTTCGGGCCAATTATTGAGTACTTTACACGAGGCTCTCTTGGGAATGTGTTGCTGGGGACTACTCCGTTTGCTAATACATCAAACAGTCTGGAGCTAGCATTAGAAAGTAATAGTTTTGCGCATAATATTTCTTATATTGCGATGAACAAAGATTATCTTGGCGGACATGGAATCGGAAGTAGTTACATCATTGAAGTCTTTACAGATTATGGCTTTATCGGTTTAATTATTGCGAATCTTTTACTAGGAATGTTATTTGTTTCTCTAGTAAATTGATGTATACTGGTAAAAACACTAAGAGTGATTCTTTCTCTTGTGATTTTAGGGAAATCTTTTCTTTATGCCAAGAAGTAGCTTTACAGAAAGTTTCTACAGTCTATTTACAATGCAGTTTTGGTTCTTTATAGCAGTTCTGTTTATCGTTTCAGGATTGCTTGTAAAGAAAGTCGGTTATTATTCACATACAAAGGATGGTTATATTAATGTTTGAAAAATATTCATTTGCTGATCTGATTGCAAATACAGTAAAAAAATAAGAAATGGAACTTGATTGGATTCATCGTTCTTTTCTTAGCAATGGCAGTGCCATTATCACTTAAAAACAATCAACTCTACTGCAGTTGTGAGCGGAGAGGAAGTTATTCTTCTTATATTGTTTATAAAATTGATGCTCCAGAAAGAACGGTTCGTTCAGAAAACTTTGCGAGCGAAAATCAATACAGTCAATTTTTACATGAAACTAATTAGCTCAAATATGACTGGTCCGTATTTATTTAACGATGTGGACAGTAAGACAGTAGCTAAAATTGCGAGCGAAATCTCAAGTAGTGAGACACAATTACGTAATTCAGACGCAAACTTCTGGGAACAAAAAAATCACGTATAACTCACTAGGGGATTCAACAGGGGTTTCTGTTAAAGTTTTGACAAAAAGCTTAGAATTAAATCAATTAATTGAAAAGAAAATTGATGAATTAGTCAATTCGTACAAAAATACATTTTCAAATGTAACAATTACGAAACTAGATACAGTGCACTCACAAGAGTTTGTCGGTGAATCAAAAACAGTTTCAAACTTCAGCGCAAAACGTTTAGTGACTCAATTAGTAGCATTATTCATTCTATCAATTGCGATTGTCTTATTTATCAACTTTGCATTATACTTCTTTAACCCAACCTTAAATCGTGTAGGTGACTTCAACCAATACGGTGTTGAAAAAGTATTCGAAGTAGCAGCTGTTGCAGAGGTTGCAAAAGTTCTTTTCATTTATTCAAAAATAAAAATGGAAATGTAGCAGTTACTTCATCAGATAAAGAATTACTTGAAAAAGTTAAGAAATCAAGTAAACTTTGAAGGGTTACGGTCATTGAGAATAATGATCTAATCGATGCTAATGAACAAAAAGTGGTATTCGTTGAAGAGTTAGAATTTCTCGCTATAAGAAACTTGAAAAAGAATTACAAGTAGCTCAAAACTTCGATAAAGAACTTGTCGGTATAATTGCGGTTAAATAATAGAGAATATGTTTAAACAGAAGGATTCCTGTCCTTCTGTTTTTTTGATTTATATAGCTGAGAGTATGATTTCATGATATAATGAGATGATTATGGAAGGAGAGAATGTGTTGACAACTTTATCAGAATTAGAAATTAAACAAATCGAAATCGAACTATTAGATGCAGTCGACGAGTTTTGTAAAGAACATAAGATTGAATACTTTTTTTAAACTATGGAACGTTAATCGGAGCTATTCGTCATAAAGGCTTTTATTCCTTGGGATGATGATATTGATTTGATGATGTCGAGAGACAATTATGATCGTTTTGTAAAAGAATTTACTCATCCCCGTTTTAAGGTTCTATCACTAGAAACTGACGAGAAATATTACAATAACTTTATTAAAGTCGTAGATACGAAAACTGTTGTTGAGGACACAAGAAATCGTAAGACGTATGAAACAGGGAATCTTTATTGATATTTTTCCCATATGATCGTTTTGATGATTTTTCTTTAGTAAAAAAAACATATGATTTAGAGAGTTTTAAATTATTATCGTTTAGTAAACATGAGAATATTGTCTATAAGGATAGTGTATTAAAAAGACATTATTCGTACGATATGTTGGACAGGACTTACTTTTGTTTCACCCCGTTATTTTGCGTATAAAATTGACAAGTTAGTCAGAAATAATACCGTTCCAAACGGGAAATATGCAGGTGTTTTTAGCTTCAAAGGCTAAAGAACAAGAGATTATGGCTCCAGAAGTGTTTGAAGAAACGATTGAAGCTGAATTTGAAGGAAAATGTATCCTGTTCCGAAAAAGAATATAATGTGATTTTAACACAATTATATGGGGATTATATGCAATTGCCCCCTGCTGAAAAAAACAAGTAAATCCACATGGGTTAGTTGTTCGATTTAAGGAGGAAGTATAGTGAAGCAATATCTATCAAAAGAAGAATTGAAAGACAGTCAAATGAATATTTTGAAATTTATTGACCGAGTCTGTAAAGAAAACGACATTTCTTATTTTGTTAATTATGGGACACTTTTGGGCGCCATTCGTCATAAAGGATTCATTCCTTGGGATGACGATATTGATATTTGTCTTTATAGAGAAGACTATGATCGTTTTTTAAACGTTGTGAAAGAGCTGAAGGATGAACGATATAAAGTGTTAGATTATGACTCTTCAGATTGGTATTTCCAAAACTTTGCCGTGATTGTCGATGATTGGACAGTAGTTGAGGATAATATTAAAGTGAAACCTCATGACACGAGTGTATTCGTAGATGTCTTTCCTGTGGATCGTGTGAATGATCTTAAAGTTGCGGATAAGGGACTCTTAATGGCGACATTAAGAATGATTGCCTATATCAAATTACCGTATGTGCAGTACGGAGATAGTAAACTAAAAGATCTCTGTCGCAAAATTATGTGGTATTTATTAAGAGCTGTGAACCCACGTTATTTTGCAAAACGAATTGATCGATTAGTAAAAAAATATAGTGATCCGAAAGGACAATATGAAGGCTTAATTGGTTGTAGTAAAGATGGACGAAAAGACTTCTTCCGTGCTGGAATATTTGAAGAATTAATTGAGGCTCCATTTGAAGATATGATGGTTCCAATCCCTAAAAATTATGATGAATTTTCTAACACAATTTTATGGGAATTATATGCAAATTCCTTCTCAAGAAGAGATTGACTATAAGAGCCATGGAATTAAAAGCTTATTGGAAAGAAAAAAATAGGAATTACTAAGTTTTTTTCTTTTTGATTTTTTAAAACATCTATCGATACTTCTTTAGATAGTGTAGGATAGGGTAAAAACGATAAAAAGGTGTGACTTATGAAGAATATTAAAGTGAATGCAATTGCGAATTTAATGCTACGTGTATTAAATATTGTGTTCCCATTAATTACAGGGTCCTTATATCGCACGTATTTTAAGTAAAACCGATTATGGGTATTTTCAATATTACCAATACGTTTATCGGGTTTATTTATTCCGTTTGCGACATTAGGAATCTATAACTATGGTATTCGTGCGATTAGTAAGGTGAAGTCTGATAAAGATGCGATTAATCGTACTTTCTCGCTGTTATTTTTATATTTCGTTAGTCTGTACATTAGTAACAACATTGGCGTACTTCTAATCACGTTTTTCGATGGAGGGAACGCCGCTTTTAAAAGACTTTTATACTATGTGATGGCTATCCAAGTATTCGCTCAATTTTTAAATATTGAGTGGATGAACGAAGCGTTTGAGAACTATACATTTATTTTGTATAAAACTTTAGCGATTCGTATTTTAATGCTTGTTTCTATTTTTGCATTTGTACGAAGTGAACATGATATTGTTGCTTATGCGCTTGTGATGTCACTTGAGACAATGATTAATTATCTAGCAAGTTTCTTATGGATTAAGCGAGAAGTCAAATTTGTAAAAGTATCTATGCTCGAAGTGAAGCGCGTTATTCAACCGTTAATAGCAATCTTACTTCTTGCTAACGCCGGAATGCTTTATACGTACTTAGACCGTATGTTCCTTTCTGCGGTGGCATTACCAGAGGACGTATCGTATTATACGATTGCTCAAACTCTCGTGTTTTTCCATTGCTGGGGGTTGTCAGTGGAGCGATTAGCGTAAGTGTGCCACGGTTGGGATATTATCTAGGGATTAATGATTATAAAGCATATGATGAGCTTGTAAATAAGGGCGGACGTATTTTTATGTTCTGTATTATTCCGATATCTTTTGGTCTAGCTGTGTTAGGGCCACATGCGACGATTCTTTATGCTGGAGAGCGCTATTTAGATGCAGGAACTAGTGTAATATTATTTGCTCTCCGTTCGACTCCTTGGGCATTAGCTTTAATTTTAGAAAAATCAAATCATTTTTCGTTCAAGGCTATGAAAACCGCCTAACGGTTATTTATTTTATTGTGGGGAATCAACTTAGCTTTAAATTCATTATTGGCATACAATCATATTGCAAATCCAGCATATTATATAGTAACGACGATTATTGCTGAATTAGTGGTAATTGCGTTAGATATGATGCTTATTCGACGAAATAATCTCTTTAGAATGCGTAAATTATTAATTCATACAGGGAAAATATATGCTGTATGCAAGTGGATTTTTTTGTCATTGCATATTTGATTTCTGTTATCCATCCTATTGAATGGATTGTTAACGGAGCACTACTCGTGAATATTTTTAGCGACGATTGTGTCTTGTGTCATATACTATATTGTTGTATTAGCGCTTGTTAAAGACGAAATCTTTATTAGTAGTTTGCAAGCTATTAAAAATAAGGTGTTCAAGAAGAAAGGGTAATTATGTCAGATTTAATTAGTGTCATTGTTCCTGTATACAATGTTGAACAGTATTTAGAAAAATGTGTCGACTCAATTAAAAATCAAAGTTACCCACATCTTGAGATTTTATTGATTGATGATGGTGCAACGGATAGTAGTGGTCACTTATGTGATACTCTTGCAGAGTCAGATTCAAGGATTAAAGTTTTTCATAAAGAAAATGGAGGTCTTTCAGATGCACGTAATTTTGGCTCGCAACATGCAAGTGGGGCATTCATCCTTTTCCTTGATTCAGATGATTATATTCATCCTCATATGATTGAAAGTTTATATGGGCAAATGATAAAAGAAGATGCCGACGTTTCCGTGTGCAATATTATGAATGTCTATGAAACGGGAGAGTCTCCGCAGTGTGTAGATCCTGACTTATATTTTGTGATGAACACAGACGAATTCTTGAAAGAATATCTTGTTGGGAAATTAGTACCAGGAAGTATTTGTAATAAATTGATTCGAAAAGAAATTGCGGCTCAACTGCAATTCCCAGTAGGAAAGATTTACGAAGATGCGTTCTATCATTTTGATTTAATTCAAGTGGCTCATAAATATGTGGTGAATACTAAAACCATATTATTATTATTATCATCGTGGAAATAGTATTACAACATCTACATTTAGTAAACGTGATTTTCAATTATATTGAGATTTACACTAAATTTAGTCGTTACGTAGAAGAACAATATCCTGATTTACAGGAAGAAATGTTTTTTTAGATTATCATATGCTTACTTCTTTATCTTTGATAAGTTGCTTCATGTTGAGGGGTATCAAAAAAATTAGAAGAATACAAAATTGTCCGTGATTATTTGAAAACAAAATGCATTGAAAAATTGCTAGAAATCAAATCTTCCAAAAAGGAAGACGCCTTGCTGCATTATTCTTAAAAGTGAATGTACGATTATATCGCTTTTGTAATGTTGGCAAATGAAAGAAAAAAACGAAACAGATACACTAAAAGATATTGGATGGGTTATAGATGAAAGAAAAATTAAGGCGTTTCTCTTAGCCTGTGTGCTTTTCGATTGTGACCGTACTCTTGATTGTAATGGGTATCAAGATTCATAATCAACAATTTACAACAGATGAAAACAATACGGTTCGTTATAATTTCAATTACGCAAAGTTTAAAAAAATAGAGAACTTTTAGAAAAGAATATTGATAAAAAAATACATTAGTAGTTTTAGGGTTCCTCTGAATTATCTGTAGGATTCAATGAGCCGTATCATTATACGAGCTTATTTAACTATCGTGATTTTCATATTATGCCGATTGGTGGGAGGGAACTTCCAAAATATTATTCAGGCATTTACGCTTGGATCTATCGGAGATAGTATTGTTAATAAGAAGTTAGTTATCATTGAGTCGTTTGGATGGTTCGATCAATATGGTATTGATCCGAAAGCATTCGTCAGTCGAATTTCAACAGAACATATGTATTACGCATTAAAAGAAACGAGAATCTGAAGTTGGAAACAAGGACAAAGTTGGTTGATAGAGCGATTGAACTTGCCAAAGACAATACAGTCATGAAAGAACGTTTCGAACGACTAAAACGTGTACTTTTGAAGGAAAAGGAAACTTCTATGATGAACTCTTAATTAAGATGGATGTTGAAAAATCGGATATAATTACAGAGACAAAGTTTAGTATATATAGTAAGACTAAACTTCGTCAGTATTCTGGGATGTGACACCAGATTATAATTGGGAAGAGCTCTTGCAAAAAGAGCAGAAGAAGATGCAAAAGAAAGAACCAATAATAATGAATTTGGTATAGAAAATGAAACTTTTGATACTAAACTTAAAAGTCAGTTAGAGAAAGAAAAGGAAGAGCTGCTAACTATAAATATTCGAGTTCTCCAGAATACGGAGATTTAGAATTATTTTTTAGAGGTGGCTAAAGAGCTAGGTTTTAATGTTCGTGTCATTAATTTTCCGATAAATGGGAAATGGTATGATTACATTGGTATTGGCGCAGAACAACGGGAAAATTTATCGTGAGAAATTGACAAATATCGTTCAATCATATGGGTATTCGATTTTTGACTTAGGAGACAAAGAATACGAACAGTATTACATGTACGATACAGTGCATCCTGGTTGGAAGTCGTGGATTGAAGCATCTAGAGATTTATATCAATTTTTTTAAAACAATAAAAGTAAAGTTTAAGAATTGATAGGTGTCCAGAATTCTATATTATTGAAGCGTTCTTTCTCAATTAGTTTTGATGAGGAGATTTAAGAGGAATTAAGTAACAAATTGTTGCGGCTCTTTGTCAAATAGAGTTGATGAAGAATTTTAGGGAGGGATTAAGCAACTAATTGTTGCTTAATTCCTTTTGTTTTGGGCCAAACATTTTTGTTATTAAGATAATCCTGTTTCTAAAATGGTAATAGTTTTTAAAACCGTAGGCATTTCTTTTTAACCACTTTTATTTTATTGTTTATTCCTTCGATAGGGCCATTTGTTCTAGTCGGATACTCACAAGTATTTTTTGAATTTATGGCAAGTAAGTCATAAGAGTCTTTAATACTCTTTTTAAACCAGGAGATAGGTCTAATTGCGTAGCTGCTTCAATCGTTTCCTTGAATTCTATATAATCTCTATCCTGTATACATTCACGAAGTGAATGTACAACCCTCATAATCATGTTTAAGAGATGGATTGTTTTCTAAGATATAATCCACAATTCCTTGGGTTGTCATAAAAGCTTTCAAAAAGGTTATAATAATTGTTTTATATAGTTTTTAAGAATATAAGAGCCTTTAAAATAAAATTATAAAACTGAAAAATTCTGTTAATTCTAAAAATCTAGAGTTATTTGTTCACTTTTTGAAAAAAGTGTATAATAGTGAACACAGGGAGGCGAAT
>BNJU01002993.1_pt1 | contig 40439 bp, 53 predicted proteins | sample 8539281 | NCBI WGS metagenome assembly BNJU01 (sample SAMD00202456, study PRJDB9452) | human saliva metagenome | isolation source: human saliva | place: Japan
ATGATTAACAATTCCGTCAAGTGATTGTTCACTGGTGTTGCTAGTAGATTGGATGATGTAAATATCATATCCACGCACACTTTCTTCGATATTAATTTTGTTCTACCTATCTGAGAATTGACGTGAAGAAAGCTTTCTCCGAGTGGGATGCCAAGCACTTCGAAAATGTGCAAATTTCTTGGCTGGAGTTGAGATGCGAAGAGCTTCATATTGTGTTTTCCTGACATGTGGCTGATCCCTCGTTTAGAGTTAGCTGTCTCAGTCTTATTTTAGTATCTACAGTAATTTCAGCTTTTAGCTTAAACTTTGAGCCAATCTGGCCACTTTACTTTTTGCTGGCTTTGAGACCAATTTGTTTTCCTTGATGAAATTCAGTGAAAAATAAGTTTCATCTGAGGCAAAGAACATCTGCCTCCACTCAAACTCATAGTCCCTCAATAGGAATTATGTAACGACTACGGTCACACAGGCTGTAAACGCTAGGGATTCTCTCTCCTGTCTCCTCTGTTTCTAGGACTACGCCCAGACATCTATAGGCAGCTAGTAGAATTCCTAAATCAGTGAGAAAGCTGGCAAATCTGGCCTTGAGAGCTTTTCTTGGATAGAAAGCTCCTACCTGATCAAATGTTCAAGAGCTTGGTCGTATTCAAAATGTCCCAAGCTTCTTTGCGGTACTTTTACAAGTTAGCTCAGCCCGATCAGCTAAGGTATCGAATTCGCTTGAGGGCCATCTGATGATTCCGGGATGGCGGGCTCGGGCGTACTCGATATAGTGATTGTCGGTTTGTCGGATATGTGAGGTTGTCTCGATCCCTTAAGAGAGTCGTATTCTTCCTTAGTGAGTAAGGTTTTAAATTCAATTTCTAAATGATTCAGTAGCTATCGTCCTTTTCTTTCGTTTTGCAAGCTCTTTTATGATATAATAATAGATGTGTTTATTTTATACAAAAAACCTTGAGATGACAAGGTGATTCAATGGCGATTGATTGGGAAAATTTTTTAGATCCCTATATCCAAGCAGTTGGTGAGTTGAAGATTAAGCTTCGTGGGATAAGAAAGCAGTATCGCAAACAACAAAAGCATTCCCCAATCGAGTTTGTGACCGGTCGTGTGAAGCCGATTGAGAGTATTCTCGAAAAAATGGAACGCAGAAGTATTTCTGAAGAGAACCTGGCTCAAGATATGCAAGATATTGCTGGTCTGCGGGTTATGGTTCAATTTGTTGATGACGTAGAAGAAGTCTTAGAAGTTCTTCGTAAGCGTCAAGATATGCGAGTGGTGCAGGAAAGAGATTATATTCGTCACAAAAAATCGAGTGGCTATCGAAGCTATCACGTCGTAGTAGAGTATCCAGTAGATACCATTAATGGCTATGAAACCATTTTGGCAGAGATACAGATTCGTACTCTGTCTATGAATTTTTGGGCCACCATTGAACACTCATTAAATTACAAATATAAAGGAGATTTTCCGGACGAGATTAAAAAGCGTCTTGAAGTCACTGCGAATTTGGCTTATCAACTCGACGAGGAAATGGGCGCCATTCGTGATGCCATTCAGGAGGCGCAAGCTCTTTTGATCCCTATGCATCGTAAATTAAACGATGGTGTCGGAAATAGTGATGATACAGATGAGGACTACAGGTAAGAAGGTTTCGATTATTCGAAATCGAAAACGCCAGAGCGAAGAGGTCTTTCAACAACTTCGTTATAAATTAAAAAAGAATAATTTTATCTTGACTGAAAAACATCCGGATATCGTGATCTCTATTGGTGGAGATGGCATGTTGCTTTCGGCTTTTCATAAGTACGAGAGTCAATTGGATCGGGTTCGTTTCGTTGGGGTGCATACAGGGCATCTTGGGTTCTATACGGACTATCTAGATGATGAGATTGACAAATTAGTAGAAAATCTTAAGTACGATACAGGTGCCAAGGTATCTTACCCAATCCTGAATGTCAAAGTGACCTTTGAAAATGGCGATACTAAGATTATGCGAGCCCTAAATGAGGCGACTATCAAACGGAGCGATCGGACGATGGTAGCTGACTTAACCATCAATGGCGTTCATTTTGAGCGGTTCAGAGGGGACGGCATTACCGTTTCGACCCCTACAGGTAGTACGGCTTATAACAAGTCTTTGGGAGGGGCTGTTCTTCACCCGACAATCGAAGCACTTCAAATTGCAGAAATTGCTAGCCTGAATAACCGTGTGTATCGAACTTTGGGTTCATCGATCATTGTTCCCAAAAAAGATAAGATTGAAATTACGCCAAGCCGGCCAGGTTTTCATATTCTCTCTGTCGATAATTCAACTTATTCTTATCGAAATATCGTCCATATCGAATACCAGATTGATAACCACAAGATCAATTTCGTAGCGAGCCCAAGTCATACCAGTTTCTGGAATCGGGTCAAGGATGCTTTTATTGGAGATATTGACGAATGAGGTTCGAGTTTTATTGCAGACGAACACGTCAAGGTCAAAACATTCCTGAAGAAGCACCAGGTTTCAAAAGGGGTTATTGGCCAAGATCAAGTTTTCTGGAGGCCAGATTTTTAGTTAATGGCATTGAACAAAATGCCATTTATCTTCTCGATATAGGAGATAAGGTAACGATTGATATTCCCTCTGAGGAAAGGCTATGAAGCCTTGGAGGCCATTGATCGTGATTTGGAAATCTTGTATGAAGACGATCATTTCTTAGTCCTCAACAAAACCGGCAGGAGTGGCATCCATTCCTAGCTCTCTTCATTCCAAATACCATTGCAAACTTTTGTCAAGGGTTACTACGTTCGAAACCAGTATGAAAACCAGCTGGTTCATATTGTCACCCGTTTAGACAAAGGATACCAGTGGGATTATGCTCTTTTGCCAAACATGGCTATGCCCATGCTCGATTGGATAAACAACTTCAGGCTAAGACCATTCAAAAACGTTACTTTGCATTGGTAAAGGGGACGGGTGAGTTGGCAAGCAAGGGTGACATCATTGCCCCCATTGCGCGTGATGAAGATTCGATCATTACCCGAAAAGTAGCAAAAGGTGGCAAGTATGCTCATACCAGCTACCAAGTTGTCCAGTCTTTTCGGTGATATTCATCTGGTGGATATCCAGTTGCACAGAGCCGGACCCATCAGATTCGCGTTCATTTTTCTCATATTGGTTTTCCGCTTTTGGGAGATGATCTTTATGGTGGTTCCTTAGAAGATGGGATCCTTCGACAAGCCTTACATTGCCATTCCTTGGCTTTCTATCATCCTTTTTTGGAAGAAGAACTCCGAATTGAAAGTTCTTTGCCAGATGATTTTAGCCGAGTCTTAAAACAGTTAACAAATATTTAATTTTTTTCAAAGGAGAAACTCATGGAAGTTTTTGAAAAGCCCTCAAAGCCAACCTGGTTGGTAAGAATGCACGTATTGTATTACCAGAAGGTGAAGAACCACGTATTCTGCAAGCAGCAAAAACGAATTGTGAAAAGAAACAGACGTAACCCCTGTCTTGCTTGGGAATCCGGATAAGATTGGCATTTACCTTGAAATTGAAGGTGTTTTGGAAGGATACGAAGTCATCGATCCGCATTCTTACTCAGGTTTTGAAGAGATGGTAACTTCCTTAGTTGAACGTCGCAAGGGTAAAAATGACAGAAGAAGAAGCACGTCAAATTTTGCTAGATGATGTCAACTACTTTGGTGTCATGTTGGTACATCTTGGAATTGTTGATGGAATGGTGTCAGGTGCGATTCACTCAACAGCAGCAACCGTTCGTCCAGCTCTTCAAATTATCAAAACTCGTCCAAATGTTAAACGGACTTCAGGTGCCTTTATCATGGTTCGCGGATCTGAACGCTACTTGTTTGGGGACTGCGCTATTAATATCAATCCAGATGCTGAAGGCTTGGCTGAAATTGCCATCAATTCTGCTATCACAGCGAAGATGTTTGGGATTGATCCAAAAATCGCCATGTTGAGCTATTCAACAAAAGGGTCAGGTTTTGGTGAAAGTGTTGATAAAGTAGTTGAAGCGACCAAAATCGCTCATGAGCTTCGTCCAGATCTTGAAATTGATGGGGAATTGCAATTTGACGCAGCCTTTGTACCTGAAACAGCTGCATTGAAAGCACCAGGAAGTAAGGTAGCAGGTCAAGCCAATGTCTTTATCTTCCCTGGTATCGAAGCAGGTAACATTGGTTACAAGATGGCAGAACGTCTTGGAGGTTTTGCAGCGGTAGGTCCAGTCTTGCAAGGATTGAACAAACCAGTTAACGACCTTTCTCGCGGATGTAATGCAGATGACGTTTACAAATTGACCTTGATCACAGCAGCTCAAGCTGTGGAACAATAAGAATGATTGAAAGGCTTAGGGATTTCCTAGGCCTTTTTATGGTAGAGTCAGAATCTCTAAAGTAGAAGTCATTCTATGGTATACTAGGAATATGATGGATTTAAAAGATTACGGGATTATCATGTGGGAGGAGGAAAAAATTGCCTCTTTCCGAGAAAAGTTATTAGCCTGGTATGATGCCAATAAACGGGATCTCCCCTGGAGACGGACGCAGGATCCTTATAAAATATGGATTTCAGAGATTATGCTCCAGCAGACACGTGTCGATACGGTTATTCCTTATTATGAGCGTTTTTTGGATTGGTTTCCGACCATTGCGGATTTAGCTCAAGCCCCTGAAGAAAAGCTCTTAAAAGCTTGGGAGGGCTTGGGCTATTACTCGAGGGTCCGCAACATGCAGAAAGCTGCCCAGCAAATCATGGAGGACCATGGGGGTGTTTTCCCATCAAGCTATGAGGCTATCTCTAAACTCAAGGGAATTGGACCTTATACAGCTGGTGCCATTGCCAGTATTGCTTTTGGCTTGCCAGAGCCAGCAGTGGATGGCAATGTCATGCGGGTTTTAGCTCGTTTGTTTGAGGTTGACTACGATATCGGAGTTCCGACTAATCGTAAGATTTTTCAAGCCATGATGGAAGTCTTGATCGATCCAGAGCGTCCGGGTGATTTCAATCAGGCTTTGATGGATCTGGGCTCAGATATTGAATCACCAGTCAATCCACGGCCCGAAGAGAGTCCTGTAAAAGAGTTTAGCGCGGCCTATCAGCATGGGACCATGGATCGCTATCCCATCAAGGCTCCAAAGAAGAAACCAGTACCCGTTTATTTAACAGCCTTTATTATAAAGGATAGTCAAGAGCGCTACCTGCTGGAAAAAAATGAGCGAGAGGGACTCTTGTCAGGCTTCTGGCATTTTCCCTTGATTGAAGTGGATAGTCTATCTGAGAACCTGGGCCAATTGTCTCTACTGGATGAGAAGGAACAAGCAGAGAGCAATCTAGAGATTCTCTCCTTTGAACAGGACTATGACTTAGTCATTGATTGGCAAGAGAGAACTTATCCCATGGTCCAGCATGTCTTTTCGCACCGCAAGTGGCAGGTTCAACTTCGGTACGGATTGGTAAAAGAAGGAGAACAAGCAACCAGTGAATCAACTATTTGGTTAAAACCGGAAGAATTTTCGGCCTTTCCTTTTGCCAAACCCCAGCAGAAGATTTGGACGACTTTTACAGAAAATGAAAAATAGCTAGAGAATAATCTCTAGCTATTTTTTTTATAGATGAGCGAATGCTTTGATTTCTTCTTCTGACATGGATGAGTCGCAGCGAACGGTAACTTCACCGGCTTCGACATGTAAAAATCCAGGAACAGTTGGAATGCCATAGGTAGAGCGGAAGACTTGCAAAGCATCCAGTTGACTTGGTTCTTCACTATTAATGAAGTAGATATGAGCTTTAGTTTCGGCTACTACAGTTGCTAATTTAGCAGCGAACTTTCGGCAATATGGGCAAGTCTTGCGTCCAATAAAGAAGGTTGCTGTTTCTTTTTGGTCGATGGCTTCTTGCGCACGCGCAACAGTGGTTACTTCAAGATCTTTAATATCTTCTAAAAATTGTTCCATGAGATTACCTCGCTTTCTTATAAATCTAGTATGCCATAAAGGGCGAAAAAATGCTGTATTTTGATACGAAAAAAAGATGAGATTGGTTGATCTCATCTTTTGTGGTTTCTTATTTTACAAAGGCATTGATTTCAGCTTCGATGTTAGCAATTTTAGCTTGAGAATCTTCGTTGCTTTCACCAACAACGGCAATGTAGAACTTAATTTTTGGTTCTGTACCTGAAGGGCGAACGGCAATCCAAGAACCATCAGCAAGTGTGTATTTCAATACATCACTTGGAGGAGTTGTCAAGGTTGTTACAGTGCCATCAGCAGCAGTAGATGTTTGTGCTTTGAAGTCTTCAGTGATTGAAACTTCTGTTGAGTTAAATTCTTTTGGCCCGTTTTCACGGAATTTCGCCATAATCGCTTTGATTTGCTCAGCACCGTCAACACCAGAAAGTGTAACAGAGATTGTCTTTTCAGCATAGTAGCCGTACTCTTTGTAGATTTCTTCGATACCGTCAGCAAGTGTCAAACCACGAGAGCGGTAGTAAGCAGCAAGCTCAGCAACGACAAGGACAGCTTGAATCGCATCTTTATCACGTACGAATGGTTTAATCAAGTAACCGAAGCTTTCTTCAAATCCCATCATGTAAGTGTGATTGTGTTTTTCTTCGAATTCTTGAATCTTTTCAGCGATGAATTTGAAACCAGTCAAGACGTTAAACATAGTTGCGCCGTAGCTTTCAGCAATCTTCGTTACCAAGTCAGTTGATACGATAGATTTGCAAAGGGCTGCATTTTCTGGAAGAGTGCCAGCATTTTTGTGAGCTTCCAAGATGTACTTAGCCATGATAGCACCGATTTGGTTACCTGAAAGGTTAAGGTAGCTACCGTCTTTTTGAAGGACTTCAACACCGACACGGTCAGCGTCAGGGTCAGTTGCCACAAGAACATCAGCTCCTACTTGGCGACCAAGTTCTTCTGCAAGAGCAAGGCTGCTTGGCTTTCTGGGTTTGGTGATTTTACAGTTGAGAAGTCAGGGTCTGGAGTTGCTTGAGCTTCAACGACTTGAACAGAGTCAAATCCTGCTTGAGCAAGAGCACGACGAGCCAACATTTCACCAGTACCGTGAAGAGGAGTGTAGACAATCTTCATGTCTTTGCCAAACTCTTCAATCAAGGCTGGGTTGATGTTAACGTCTTTTACTTCTTTGAGGTATTCAGTATCGACAGCTTCACCGATGACTTCAATCAAACCAGATGCTTTTTCAGCTTCAACATCCGCAACTTCTACAGCGAATGGATTGTCGATGGCACGGATGTAGGTTGTCAAAGCGTCCGCGTCGTGTGGAGGCATTTGACCACCATCTTCACCGTAAACCTTGTATCCGTTAAACGGAGCAGGGTTGTGGCTAGCAGTAATCATGATCCCTGCGAAACAGTTTAGGTGACGAACAGCAAATGAAAGTTCTGGAGTTGGACGGAGACTTTCAAAGACATAGGATTTAATACCGTGTTTTGCAAGAACGGCTGCTGATTCAAAGGCAAATTCTGGAGAGAAGTGACGGCTATCGTAGGCGATGGCTACACCACGTTCTTTTTCATTTCCACCTTTAGATTCGATCAAACGCGCCAAACCTTCAGTTGCTTGACGAACAACGTAGATATTAATGCGGTTAGTCCCAGCACCAATCAATCCGCGCATACCAGCAGTACCGAATTCAAGGTTTGTGTAGAAGGCATCTTCCTTCGTTTTTTCATCCATGCTTTCCAAATCACGACGAAGGTAATCTGGTAGGTCCGCGAAATCAGCCCATTTTTGGAAGTTTTCTTGATAAGTCATAGTGCAACTCCTTATTTCTATAAATTAATCGCTTACATTATAGCAAATTTTTTCAGAAAATTCTAGCGATAATTGTAAATCTTTTCAAAAATAAAGGGGGAATTTTGGATAGAAAAAAAGAGGCTGGGACAAAAGTCCTAGCCTCTCAATTGTCTTTGGATTGTCGAGCAAGACGCAGTTTTCGAGTGGGCTCTACTACGCTGATTTCATCAGCTTTTATAGCCCTACTCAACTGTTTATTTTATTTTTTCAAGGGCTGGGACAACGGCACTAGTGATCAGAACCGTTGCAATAACTTCGATAAGTGAGTTTGTAGACACAATCAAGGCTAGAAAATCGTTGATTCCACCTTTGAATTGACTACCAAAAAAGAAGTAAATCCCACTTAAAACAAAAACGGTATTGGTCATGGATCCGACAATGCCGGCTGTTATTAACCCGGTACGATTGCGCATTAATTGATAGATATAGTAAGGTGTTATTCCGATCAAGATACGTGGAACTATTGCAATAAGGAGGGAATAGAAGTTTCCGTTTGGTACAAAGGGACTAAAGAGGTGGCTTGCAGGTGTTAAAACAAGGGTATTCATCGTTAAACTAAATAGTCCCATAAGCAATCCTAAGGTAGCTCCGATTCGTGGCCCGTAAATGATAGACGCGATCACAACAGGAATATGAACCAAGGTTGGCTGAATACCTGATGGTACAAAATGTAAGATGAAGGAAGTTGTAAAATGGATGGTAATCATTACCGCGAAATATAGCAATGCGTGAAATGGATGAAGATTTTTTCATGAAAGTGACTCCTGTATAGTAGTTAGAATGGTTTCGATAGAAGCTAAAGCTCCAGACCCTTGATCGCCACAAGCCAGAGTAGCATGGCGAGGTTGAATAATCTGATAGCCGTAGTCTTGTAAAAGTTTTAGATTTCGTTGGGTAGCTGGGTGTTCCAGCATTTTCGTATTCATAGCGGGGGCTAGGATTTTTTTAGTTCCTTGAGGCAAGGCTAGAGCTGTGCTCGTCACCATATTATCCGCTAGCCCTATGGCAAGTTTTGCAATGGTATTGGCACTTGCAGGAGCGACTAGAAAAAGATCAGCCTCTTTCCCCAAGTCAATATGTTGGATTTGTTTTGGATCGTCTTCTGTCATGACCTCTACCAGGACAGCTTGTTTGGAGAGGACCTGAAGTGTTAGAGGGGTAATAAAAGCTGTAGCTGCAGGAGTCATAAGAATCTTTACCTGGTGACCGAGCTTGGTCAATTGACTGGTGAGGTCTGCTGCCTTGTAGGCAGAAATGCTCCCAGTTACAGCCAGTAGTATATTCGCCATAGGTTTTATCCTTTGTTCCTAATGTGATGATAAATTTTTTTGAGCAATATCCAATTTCGTTTCGGCTATTTGAGTAGCATCTTTCGTAACTAAGTAAGCTCGATGTTTTCCGTCTTGAATTTCGCTTAAGTCATTGGCAACAATCATTTCTGCCTGATTTTTTTCGAGACTTGCACGAGCAACGGCTAGGAGTTGATCCTGTGCTACACCAACCAGCAGTTTAAAGCCGATCAAGCGAATGTCTGGATTCCATGTTTTTACTAAGGAAATCAACTTAGGATTTTTCTTTAAAAAGAGAACTTGGTAATCTTCCTCTGAAGAAATTTTCGATTCCTGGTTGGTTTGATGAAGAAAATGCTCTAAATTGCTAGCTTCTTTGACAGCCTGGAAACCTGACATATAGACAGGGCTGTAGTCAGAGACAGCCATAGCATGGATGAGCACCTGGTGAGTTGGAGTTTCTTTTTCAAGGACTGTTTGAAGTTCAGCGACATCTTTGATAAATATCTTTCTTAAATGAGGATGTTCTTTAGGCTGAACCGCAGTTGGAGTTGTCACCAGAGTCACAGAAAAACCTGCCTCTAAAAAACGTTTGGAAATGATTTTTCCAAGTTGACCAGTGGAATGGTTGGTAATCGAACGAACCTGATCAATCTTTTCACTCGTCCCACCGGAAGTAATCAAAATATTCATAGGCTTATTTTACAAGAATTTTATATTTTAGTAAAGCCAAGAACACGGCTCTTGCGATTGTTGGTCAAGGGGATACAAAGGCGGTAGAGTAGACGACGAAGGGACTCATAGTTATTTCATATAGAGGGGTATAAGAAATTGGAATAAAGGCTGAAAAAGCAGAGTTACTAAGCAAAAACCGAACGAATGAGAAAAGTTTGAGATTTAAAATATATATCCTTGTGAAATTTCTGTATAATAGGATTATTAAATAGTGAGGAGATTCAGATGAAGACAGATATCGAGATTGCACAAAGTATTGAATTGAAACCAATCACAGATGTGGTAGAGAAATTGGGTATTCACTTCGATGACCTAGAACTCTATGGAAAGTACAAGGCAAAATTAACCTTTGACAAGATCCAAGCCGTTCAGAAGGAAGAACCAGGAAAGCTCATCTTGGTAACCGCCATTAACCCGACTCCAGCAGGGGAAGGAAAGTCTACCATCACCATTGGTTTAGCAGATGCTTTAAATAAAATTGGCAAACAAACCATGATTGCCATTCGCGAACCTTCTTTAGGTCCTGTTATGGGGATTAAAGGGGGAGCAGCAGGTGGAGGTTATGCACAAGTTCTACCAATGGAAGACATCAACCTTCATTTCACGGGTGACATGCATGCCATTACAACAGCAAATAATGCACTTTCAGCTTTGATCGACAATCATTTGCATCAAGGAAATGAGCTAGGCATTGACCAACGTCGGATTATCTGGAAACGGGTAGTGGACTTGAATGACCGTGCTTTGCGTCACGTATCGGTCGGTCTTGGTGGACCGCTCAATGGGATTCCTCGTGAAGACGGATTTGATATCACCGTTGCTTCTGAGATTATGGCCATCCTTTGCTTGGCGACAGATATTGAAGACTTGAAACGTCGTTTGGCCAATATTGTGATTGGTTACCGTTATGATCGTAGTCCAGTTTATGTCCGCGATTTAGAAGTAGAAGGGGCGCTTGCCTTGATTCTGAAAGATGCGATCAAGCCAAACTTGGTCCAAACCATCTATGGAACGCCAGCCTTTGTTCATGGTGGACCTTTTGCTAATATTGCCCATGGATGTAATTCTGTTTTAGCTACCTCAACCGCTCTTCGTTTAGCCGATTACGTAGTGACAGAAGCAGGTTTTGGCGCGGATTTGGGAGCTGAAAAATTCTTGGATATCAAAACACCAAATCTTCCTGTTAGCCCATCTGCAGTGGTGATTGTCGCAACGATTCGTGCTTTGAAGATGAATGGTGGAGTTGCCAAAGATGCTCTTTCTGAAGAAAATGTAGAAGCTGTTCGTTCAGGTTTTGCGAACTTGGAGCGCCACGTAGAAAATATGCGTAAATTCGGAGTTCCTGTAGTAGTGGCTATTAATGAATTTGTCACAGATACAGAAGCTGAAATTGCAACTCTGAAAGAACTCTGTGCTTCTATTCAAGTTCCTGTTGAATTGGCGAGCGTTTGGGCTGATGGTGCTGATGGAGGATTGGCCCTAGCAGAAACAGTAGTGGAGACACTTGAAACAAGTCCAGCCAACTACAGTCGTCTTTATGATAATGACCTTTCTGTTGAAGAAAAGATCACTAAGATTGCCCAAGAAATTTACCGGGCCGACAATGTTGTCTTTGAGAAGAAAGCCAAAACTCAGATTGCTCAGATCGTGAAAAATGGCTGGGACAAGTTGCCAGTTTGTATGGCTAAGACCCAATATAGTTTCTCAGATGATCCAAGTCTCCTCGGGGCGCCGTCTGGTTTTGACATTACCATTCGCGAATTGGTACCTAAGACTGGTGCAGGCTTCATTGTTGCTTTGACAGGTGAAGTGATGACTATGCCTGGATTACCAAAACGTCCTGCTGCTTTGAACATGGATGTAGCAGAAGATGGTACTGCTTTAGGATTGTTCTAATAAAATATGTAGAGGTTGGCTGACAACCTCTATTTTTGTGCTTTTTGGGGTATAATAGAGAGATAGAAAGCGAGAAGACCATGCTGAAGATAAGACCAGTCACCCTTGAAGATGCTCCTGAACTTGTCAGGATTTATGCCCCTTATGTTGAGAAAACAGCCATCACTTTTGAATACCATGTACCGATCGATTGAGGAATTTGAAGGGCGTATCGAAAAGATCCTTCAACGTTTTCCCTATTTAGTAGCTGAAGAAGACGGTCAAGTCCTTGCTTATGCCTATGCCTCAACTTATTATGATCGATCAGCATATGATTGGGCAGTGGAAGTATCTGTCTATGTAGATCAAGATCATCGTGGGCAAGGATTGGGTTCTCGTTTGTATGAGACGTTAGAGTCGGAGTTGGAGGCGCGTGGTTATTTGCGGTTCTTAGCTTGCATTGCCCTGCCAAATCCAGCTAGTATCGCCCTCCATGAGAAACGTGGCTATGTGAAAGTTGCTCATTTTCCTAAAATTGGTTATAAATTTGACCAATGGCTTGATATTGTCTGGATGCAAAAGACTATCGAAGGGCCTATGAAGCCCCTAATGTAAAAATTAGAAGGAGCTTAGCTTTGCTCAATTTCTTTTAAGTTATTTAAAAGGAAGTCTAGAACGAGCCTCTTGACTTTTTTGGGCCGTTCATGGTACACTAAGTTTATGCGATGAGTCGATTGGCTCTTAGGAGCCTTTTGCGCTGAGGAGGTCTACATTCAATTGTAATGCAGGAGCGGACCTTGAACAGTTGTGTGAACCGGCTGTTCTCATCGAAAGATGCCTCGATCCCTTACCGTTTGGTAGGGGATTTTTTTTGTAAAGATTCATTGTAAGCAAATACATAAATTTGTTTGCCTCTTATGACTACCGGTGATATAATGATGTAAATAAATGGATTCATTTGTGTTTGAAAGGAGATGGTTATAGTGTATGATCAAAACAGTCCAAACAACAAGTGGTCACAAGAAACGTTTCAACGTATCAGTGAACTGGAAAAATTAGAACAATATCAGGCTAAGTTGCTCATTATGAAGGAACAAATGAAGAATAATATTCATTGGAGAAACGCCACTATTCTTGGTGGTATTCTAGCTTTTCTCTCCTTCCAACTTGTTAGATGGCGAGCAGCGATTGTTATCATTCTTCTTGTAGTGGTGTTTTATTATTTACCAGAATACAAAAAACGAAAAGCCTTATTCGGAGATCAGGTTTGATCCAATGAAGAGATTTATATTACAGATTTTCTTTGTCCCATCCTGAAAGAAGTTTTTCCTCAAGCGGAGCTAACTCTGACAGCTGACTACCCAATGAATGTCCTGCAGGTCATTAGTCCGAGATCGACTAAGTTTGATCTCTTTCATCAATTGTCTTTCCATGATGAAAAGAATCTCGTAGTAGCCAATCTCTATGCTTATCATATTGAGACGCGAACAAAGAGAGACTCTAGTGGGGAAACTCATACGGTCAGAGAAGAAGTTGAAGATTTTGCAGGTCAGATTTTTTCATTAAAAGCTCCGATCTCATTTCCTGGGCACTTGAGAGTTGTTCCAACCAAGAAATCTTTGTTTTTTAAAAAGAGAACTAAAAGGTGCCTATCCGGGTGCTGGACCTAATGAAGTCCAAATTGAAACAGAAGATATCCAAAACAATGAAAATTACAATATCTATTGTACAGATGAACTGGCTGCTCGAAAATTCTTAAAACCCAAGATACTAGAATGGTTTGATCAGCAAATTTCTCAAAATGCCATGTGTGTGTATTTAGTACAAGATACACTCTATATTTCCTTATATACTAACCGCTACCTTTTCCCAACACCGAAAAGAAAAGATGCAATCGAAAGTCTTTCGATTGCTGCAGAGTATCAAAAACTCTGTAGGGAGATTGATCTCATTGATGAATTAACCAATATATTTAAAGGAGAATTACTATGTTAGGATTATTTATTGCCATTGTCGTTTTTGCTCTTGTCGTTGTTATGTGGTTTATCGGAGAAAGCAACCGTTTGAACCGTTATCAGGTCATGATTGAAGAAGCAAAGAGAACGGTGGATATCACTCTTGTCAAACGCTACGATACCATTTCTGAAATGTTGAAGGCAGCTAAGGCCTATGCCAAACATGAAGAGAAAGTCTTTACCGAATTAGTAGCCCTTCGTCAAGGTGCGTCAATCCAAGAATCCAACCAAGTCATTGCCAATCAAAACGATGTTTTGGCACAAATCCGAGCAGTAGGTGAGAATTATCCTGAGCTCTTGTCTTCAAACCAATTCTTGGCCTTGCAAAAAGAAATTGCTGACGAGAATGAAGATTTGGCGGCTTCTAAACGCATTGTCAATAGTAATATTAGCCAAATCAACCAAGCCATAGTAACCTTCCCAACTTCACTAGTGGCGGGTATCAAAGGGATGCAACAAGTGCCATTTTTTTATTGGAAGATACCAAGGAAAGAAGGATTTGAGTGATTTGGATTATGAAATCCATTAATTTTTAATAAAAGCTATTCTATATCTAGAAACTATCCCGGTCTTAGATCGGGATTATTTTTGTTTTTATAAGTGAAAAATACACTTTTCATTTGTTGGGAAAAATAGTATAATAGATAAAATTCACAAATTTTTAGAAAATTCCGAAAGAGGTTTTATTATGGGATATACAGTTGCTGTTGTCGGTGCTACAGGTGCCGTTGGTGCACAAATGATCAAAATGTTGAAGAATCAACTCTTCCAATCGATAAGATTCGCTATCTTGCATCTGCGCGTTCAGCAGGGAAGGTCTTGCAATTCAAAGGGCAAGACGTGACCATTGAAGAAACAACTGAAAATGCTTTTGAAGGAGTAGATATCGCTCTTTTCTCAGCTGGAGGATCAACTTCAGCAAAATATGCACCATATGCCGTTAAAGCAGGAGCAGTAGTTGTTGATAATACATCTTACTTCCGTCAAAACCCAGATGTGCCATTGGTTGTACCTGAGGTAAATGCACATGCGCTTGATGCCCATAACGGAATCATCGCCTGTCCTAACTGTTCAACGATTCAAATGATGGTAGCTCTTGAACCAGTTCGTCAGAAATGGGGCTTGGACCGTATCATCGTGTCTACTTACCAAGCTGTCTCAGGTGCTGGTATGGGAGCCATTCTGGAAACTCAACGTGAATTGCGTGAAGTATTGAATGATGGAGTGGATCCACGTGATTTGCATGCGGAAATCTTGCCATCAGGTGGCGATAAGAAACATTATCCCAATCGCCTTTAACGCCCTTCCTCAAATCGACGTCTTCACTGATAATGACTACACATATGAAGAAATGAAGATGACCAACGAAACTAAGAAAATCATGGAAGATGATAGCATCGCCGTATCAGCAACATGTGTACGTATTCCAGTATTGTCAGCTCACTCAGAGTCTGTTTACATTGAGACCAAAGAAGTGGCCCCTATTGAAGAAGTAAAAGCAGCGATTGCTGCCTTCCCAGGTGCTGTATTGGAAGATGATGTTGCTCATCAAGTATACCCACAAGCTATCAATGCAGTTGGTTCTCGCGATACCTTTGTTGGTCGTATCCGCAAAGACTTGGATGCAGAAAAAGGAATCCACATGTGGGTGGTTTCTGATAACCTTCTTAAAGGAGCTGCTTGGAACTCAGTTCAAATTGCAGAAACCCTTCATGAACGTGGACTCGTGCGCCCAACAGCTGAGTTGAAGTTTGAGTTGAAATGATTCATTAACTAAATAAATTGTATAGGGGACAGCTATCAACTTTTGGTGCTGTCCCTCTTCCCTATGGTTGTCTCAAGAAGGAGTATGTATGTCTTATCAAGATTTAAAAAATTGTAGAATGATCACTGCCTTTATCACTCCCTTCCATGAAGATGGTTCGATAAACTTTGAGGCTATTCCTCCACTCATTGAACATCTCTTGGCTCATCACACAGATGGGATTCTTTTAGCTGGTACTACAGCGGAAAGTCCAACTCTGACACACGATGAAGAATTAGAACTTTTTGCGGCGGTACAAAAGGTGGTGAATGGACGGGTTCCTTTGATTGCGGGTGTCGGGACCAATGAAACCCGAGATTCCATTGAGTTTGTAAAGGAAGTGGACCAATTTGGTGGTTTTGCTGCCGGATTAGCGATTGTCCCATACTACAACAAACCTTCTCAAGAAGGTATGTACCAGCATTTTAAGGCTATTGCAGACGCTTCTAACTTGCCAATCATAATCTATAACATTCCTGGGCGCGTGGTTGTCGAAATGACACCCGAAACCATGCTTCGTTTGGCAGAACATCCAAATATCATCGGGGTGAAAGAGTGTACAACCCTTGCCAATATGGCTTATTTAATCGAGCACAAGCCAGAGGAGTTCCTCATTTATACGGGAGAGGATGGAGATGCTTTCCATGCTATGAACCTAGGGGCAGATGGTGTGATTTCAGTAGCTTCCCATACCAATGGGGATGAAATGCACGAAATGTTCCAAGCCATTGAGAATAATGATATTAAAAAAGCGGCGGCCATTCAGCGCCAATTTATCCCGAAAGTCAATGCTCTCTTCTCTTATCCAAGTCCAGCTCCAGTTAAAGCAGTCTTGAACTATATGGGCTTTGAAGCAGGGCCAACTCGTTTGCCATTAGTGCCAGCTCCTGCTGAGGAAGCGAAGCGCATTATCAAGGTTGTAGTGGATGGGGATTACCACGCGACCAAAGAAATCATTACGGGAGTTCTTCGTCCGGATTATTGACGTTTTAGATTCTTGACAAATCCCCTATTTATTTAGATAATAGAAGTATATTGATGATCAAGGAGAATAAGATGGAAGTCATTAAACGTAGTGGTGAAGTTGTAGAATTTGATCCAGATAAAATCTATCAAGCTGTTTTGAAGGCAGCACAAACAGTCTATGTCTTGACCGATGATCTTCGCCAAAACTTGGCGCAAGTGACTAAAAAAGTTGTGATGGATTTGGAAGAAGCGAAAGTGGAACGTGCCACAATCAGCATGATCCAATCAATGGTTGAGCACCGTTTACTTGGTGCTGGTTATATTACCATTGCTGAACACTATATTTCTTATCGTTTGCAACGCGATTTGGAACGAAGTGGCTATGGAGACCACATCGCTGTTCACTTGCACTTTGAGCAAATTCGCTAAAATAAGAAACGAAGTTACGGGTGTAGCTTCGTTTTTTTAAGGAAAAATGGGGAGCAGTTTTAAAAGAAAATACTGTATTTCATGGTATAATAGATAAGATTGAATGTTGAAAGGATTTCATTTCATGGCGATTATTCAATGGTTTCCTGGACATATGTCCAAAGCTAGAAGACAAGTACAAGAAAATATTAAATTTGTGGATTTTGTGACAATTTTGGTGGACGCTCGTTTGCCTCTATCAAGTCAAAATCCCTATGTTAACAAAAATTGTTGGTGATAAACCTAAGTTGATGATTTCTGAACAAGGTAGACTTGGCCGATCCTGTCGCTACAAAAGAATGGCAGGAGTATTTTGAGTCACAAGGAATCAAAACCTTGGCTATCAACTCCAAAGAGCAATCTACGGTTAAGAAGGTTACAGATGCTGCCAAGTCTTTGATGGCCGATAAAATTGCTCGCCAGAAAGAACGGGGGATTCAAATCGAAACCCTTCGGACCATGATTATTGGGATTCCCAACGCTGGTAAATCAACGCTGATGAACCGCCTAGCAGGGAAAAAGATTGCGGTTGTTGGAAATAAACCAGGAGTGACCAAGGGCAACAGTGGTTGAAAACCAATAAGGACCTCGAAATCTTGGATACCCCAGGGATTCTTTGGCCAAAATTTGAAGATGAAGATGTAGCTCTAAAATTAGCTTTAACGGGTGCCATTAAGGACCAGTTATTGCCAATGGATGAGGTGACTATTTTTGGTCTTGAGTATTTTAAATCCCATTACCCAAAAGAGTTACAAGAACGCTATAAACAAATGGATTTGGAGCAGGAAGCGCCAGAAATCATTATGGAGATGACTCAACGCTTAGGCTTCCGAGATGATTACGATCGCTTTTACAGCTTGTTCGTCAAGGATGTACGTGATGGTCGTTTGGGTCGCTATACCCTTGATCGTGTAGGTGAAGTGGATGCCAACGATTAAAGAAATCAAAGAGTGTTTGGCAACGATTAATAGGCTGGATCATCCCTTATTTGAAGAGTTGATCCTTGATGGTCGAGCGGGCGTTCAAGCGGCTATCAGCAAACGAAAACGCGAACTCCAAAAACAAGTGGACGAAGACTTGCGTTTAGAAAAAATGCTAGCCTATGAGAAAGAACTCTATGCTCGAGGGATTCATCTTATTGCAGGTGTGGATGAAGTAGGGAGAGGCCCTTTGGCAGGTCTGTCGTCGCAGCAGCCGTTATTCTACCGGAAAATTGTAAGATTCCAGGTTTAAACGATAGTAAGAAAATTCCAAAATCGAAGCACTATGCTATTTATCAAGCGGTTTTAGACCAGGCTCTCTCTGTCGGGATTGGGATAAAAGATAATCAGGTCATTGATCAGGTTAATATTTATGAAGCAACCAAATTAGCCATGCTAGAGGCTATTCAAGAATTGGATCCTCAACCTCAACACCTCTTGATTGATGCTATGAAATTGGCTCTCCCTATTTCTCAGACATCCATCATCAAAGGAGATGCTAATTCTCTGTCTATCGCTGCGGCTTCTATTGTGGCGAAGGTGACACGAGATCAGATGATGGCAGCCTATGACCAAGAGTATCCAGGTTATGATTTTGCTCAGAATGCGGGGTATGGGACAAGCAATCATCTTGAGGGCTTGGAAAGACATGGGGTCACTCCTATCCATCGCCGAAGCTTCGAACCCATTAAGTCCATGACGGATGTTGATTAGGAGGGAAGGAAATGCTATTAGCCTTTGACATTGGCGGGACCTTTATTAAATATGCCTTAGTGGATGAAGCCTATCAGGTGAGTGATTCCTCTAAAGTTCCGACACCAGCTACTATTGAGGAATTCTGGGAAGCTCTTGAGCGCGTGATTTGCTTGTTCCAGAATCGAATCACTGGGATCGCCATCTCTTGTCCGGGTGAAATCAATAGTCGACTGGGATTTGTCTTCAAAGGTGGCCTCATTCCTTATTTAAGGAATATTCCTTTAGCTTCTCGTTTAAATAAGACTTTTCAAGTCCCTGTGACCGTCCTCAACGATGGGGATGCTGCAGGCTTGGCAGAAGCACGAATTGGAAACCTCCAGGATTGTGATTGTGGCGCAACCTTTGTGTTAGGAACTGGGGTAGGCTTAGCCTTGACTTCCAACGGTTCCTTAATTTCCACCTGGAATCTCAAGGATTATCTTCGTTGGCCAAGCTTAGGGGAGAAGCAAGTGACTCCTGAACAAAAGCAATATCAGACCGAGATTTTGAGACATGGGATTTCCAGTTTGGTTCAAAATTTAGGCTCTGCAGTCAATTTTGTGGCTAATGCTAGTCGGCTCTTAGAATTGCCTGAAGAAGATGGAGTTCAAGTTTTTGAAGTCCTTGAAGCTGGTCATCATGAGGAATTGCAAGACTTATTTGCTTCTTATTGTAGGGAAATTGCGATCCTAATCTATAACCTTCAGTCCTTGGTTCGGCTTGAAAAAGTGACGATTGGTGGGGGAATTAGTAGTCAACCCCTTCTTTTAGAAGAGATTAACCATCAGTATAAAAGCCTGATGGAGGAAAGTGGGGAGCAACGATTTTCTTTAGTGGAGATTCAAGCAGCTCGTTACCACAACTCAAGTAATCTTTTGGGGGCAGTTTGTCATTTTAACATCTTAGAAAATCATTAAAAAGTTCTATTTTTAGAGCTTTTTTTGTTTTCTTTTACGAATATTATAAATAGATAGTAGAAAATGAGGTTTACGAATGAACAAATATGAACTTTATAAATTAAAGGTTGCTGGCCTGTCAAATCTACAGGTTTTTAACATTGTCAATTACTGGGAAATGAATGGGGAGTGGCCCTCTTTAGAATTAATGGCAAAAATTGCAGGTTGTCGCAATCAAACACTATTTATGGAACGGTATATCCGGATTGATGACAAGGTCTTGAGAGAAGAGTTTAAGGAGTTTGATTCGATTTCCATTATGGATCCGGAATATCCTGAAGAACTTCTCTGGATGCATAACCCACCTGTTTTGTTGTTTTATGAAGGAAATATTGACCTCCTCAAGCATCCTAAGATTGCGGTTGTAGGGAGTCGATCCTGTAGCCGTACAGGGATTCAATCTGTCGAGAAAATCATTAACGAGTTAAATAATGAATTGATTGTGGTGAGTGGATTAGCCAAGGGAATTGATGCTGCAGCCCATTATGCTGCTATTCGAAATGGAGGAAAGACAATTGGAGTGATTGGGTACTGGCTTAGATGTCTTCTATCCTAGATCCAATAAACAATTGCAGAAGTACATGAGTGGGAGCCATTTAGTGTTAACAGAATACGGTCCAGGCCAAGGTCCTCAAAAACATCATTTTCCAGAACGCAATCGGATTATTGCTGGGCTTTCTAGAGCAGTGATTGTGGCGGAAGCGCGGATGCGGTCTGGAAGTCTGATCACCTGCGAGCGTGCTATGGAAGAAGGGCGAGATGTCTTTGCTATTCCTGGTTCGATCTTGGATGGACGTTCAGATGGCTGTCACCACCTCATTCAAGAAGGTGCAAAGCTGGTCACCAGTGGAAAAGATGTCCTAGATGAGTTTGAATTTTAAAATGAGTTTTCCTATAGGAGAACTTCACGGTTGACATCCCGAAAAAAATAGTTTACACTCTATGAGGTTTATTACAAAATAGAGGTAAAAAAGTGGCTACTAAAACAAAAAAGAAAACCACAACAACTAAAAAGAATTTAGTCATCGTGGAGTCTCCTGCGAAAGCGAAGACGATTGAAAAGTATCTTGGTAGAAATTATAAGGTCATGGCCAGCGTGGGTCATATTCGTGACTTGAAAAAATCTACCATGTCTATTGATTTTGAGAACAATTACGAACCAGAGTACATCAATATTCGCGGAAAAGGTCCTTTGATTAATGATTTGAAAAAAGAGGCTAAAAAAGCCAAACAAGTCTTTCTCGCAAGTGACCCGGACCGTGAAGGAGAAGCTATTTCTGGCATTTAGGGCATATTCTTCAGTTGGATAAGGAAGATAAGAACCGCGTCGTTTTCAATGAAATTACCAAGGATGCGGTAAAAATGCCTTTCAAGAACCTCGTAAGATTGATATGGATCTGGTAGATGCTCAACAAGCTCGCCGTGTCTTGGACCGGATTGTTGGGTACTCCATCTCACCAATTCTATGGAAAAAGGTGAAGAAGGGACTTTCGGCTGGTCGGGTGCAATCCGTTGCGCTTAAATTGATTATTGACCGGGAAGAGGAAATCAATGCCTTCCAACCAGAAGAATATTGGACAATTGATGGAACCTTTAAAAAGGGGACTAAGCAATTCCAAGCCAATTTCTATGGAATGAATGGCAAGAAGATAAAACTTCAAAACCAGGAGGATGTAAAAGCTGTACTTTCGCATCTCGATGGGAAAGAGTATATCGTTGAAAAGGTTGAGAAGAAAGAGCGCAAACGCAATGCGCCGCTTCCTTACACAACTTCTTCCATGCAGATGGACGCAGCCAATAAGATTAACTTCCGTACACGTAAGACCATGATGGTGGCCCAGCAATTGTACGAAGGAATCAATATTGGATCTGGTGTTCAAGGTTTGATCACTTATATGCGTACGGATTCGACTCGGATTAGTCCAGTCGCTCAAAATGAAGCAGCTAGCTTTATCGTTGATCGATTTGGAGATAAGTATTCTAAGCATGGTAGCCGGGTTAAGAATGCTTCTGGTGCTCAAGATGCCCACGAAGCCATTCGTCCTTCTAGCGTCTACAATACGCCTGAGAAAATTGCCAAGTACCTAGACAAGGACCAGCTCAAGCTCTACACCTTGATCTGGAATCGTTTTGTGGCTAGTCAGATGACGGCAGCTGTTTTTGATACCATGAATGTCCGTTTGGGGCAAAATGGGGTTCAATATACAGCAAATGGAAGTCAGGTGAAAGTTTGACGGCTATTTGGCGATCTATAATGATTCGGACAAGAATAAGATGCTACCGGACATGGAAGAAGGGGACACCGTCACTCAGATCAACAGCAAACCTGAACAGCACTTTACCCAACCACCAGCTCGTTATTCTGAAGCGACCTTGATTAAGACTTTAGAAGAAAACGGTGTTGGTCGTCCTTCAACCTATGCACCGACCATTGAGACCATTCAAAAACGCTATTACGTGAAGCTTGTAGCTAAACGCTTCGAGCCAACCGAATTAGGAGAAATCGTCAATAAACTGATCGTTGAATTCTTCCCAGATATCGTCAATGTAACCTTTACCGCAGAGATGGAAGGGAAGCTGGATGATGTCGAACTCGGAAAAGAACAGTGGCAAAAGGTCATTGATTCCTTCTACCAACCCTTTAAAAAAGAAGTAGCCAAAGCTGAAGAGGAAATGGAGAAAATCCAAATCAAGGATGAGGCTGCTGGATTTGACTGTGAGGTTTGTGGAAGTCCGATGGTTATCAAGTTGGGTCGATTCGGTAAATTCTTCGCTTGTAGCAATTTCCCTGATTGCCGTCATACGCAAGCCATCGTCAAGGAGATTGGTGTGGAATGTCCAGACTGTCACCAAGGCCAAATCATCGAGCGTAAAACCAAGCGGAACCGTCTCTTCTATGGCTGCAATCGCTATCCAGACTGCGAATTCACCTCTTGGGATAAGCCAATTGGCCGTGACTGTCCGAAATGTGGTCACTACCTAGTTGAGAAAAAAGTTCGTGGTGGTGGTAAGCAAGTCGTATGTAGCAACGGCGACTACGAAGAAGAAAAAGTGAAATAAGATTTTAGAATGATTCTATGTCTATTATAACGGCAATTTTAACAAATGTCTGTTATAATAGACATTTTTGTTTTTTTTCGTTATAATAGACACAAGGAGGTGGGCTTATGTATCTTGCTTTGATTGCAGATGTCATTGATTCTAAAATGGTTCAAGAGCGTTTTGACCTGCAAAAACAGTTAGAAAAAACGCTTCAAACGATGAATGAACTATTTGGAGAATTCTTAGCATCTAGTTTTACCTTGACCCTGGGTGATGAGTTTCAGGCGCTCTTAAAGGTGGATGCTCCGGTTTTTCAAATGATCGATACCCTGCGTTCTGAACTAACCCCGACTCAACTTCGTTTCGGGATTGGTCTCGGGGAGATTGTAACGGATATTGATCCCTTACAAAGTATCGGTGCGGATGGGCCAGCCTATTGGAATGCACGCGCCGCCATCAATCTGGTCCATCAGAAAAATGACTACGGCAATACCCAGATCTATTTTTCAAGTGGGAAGGAAAAGCAAGACTTTTTTGTGAATGCCCTCATCGCTTCCGGGGAAGCCATTCGTTCAGGTTGGCGTGGCAGTCAGGAAGAAATCCTGCTAGATCTTCTTAAGAGATGTGTATATAGTGAGAATTTTAGCCAGCAGGATTTGGCCCAATCGCTGGAGATAAACCCCAGTGCTCTCTCTAAACGGCTGAAAAGTAGTAGTATCCGTGTTTACTTACGGGGGCGAGCAGCAGCACTAGCGAGTATTCAAAGTTTAGCGAAAGGAGAGGCTTATGACAGGATTATCTAGTATCGTAACAAATCCATACTTGCTTCTCTTGTTAAGTTGTCATTTGTTGTCGGATTATTATTTTCAAAGTCAAAAGATGGCGGACCACAAGGATCAGGATAAGAAGGTGCTCGGCCTTCACATTCTGTATGTAGCTCTGCCTCTATTCGTCGTTTCCCTCTGTCATCTGGATTTGTGGTGGATTTGCTTGATCATTTTGCTGACTCATGCAGGGAATAGATTTCGGAAAACCGATCGTGCAGAAGCAATTAAATCTACCAACCACCTGGACTTTTGCCTTGGATCAAGTCTTGCATGTCGGTATCATTAGTTTCCTAGTCCTTTGGGGAGCTAAAAATGGCACGACTTATTTGCCTATTGACAGTTTAAAGCTAATCTTTTATGTCCTCCTAGTGGGAAAACCGACCAATATCGTCTTTAAAATTCTTTTTGCTAAGTACCAGCCGACGATGGAGGAGAAAATGGATACCATCACTGGGGCTGGTTCCATGATTGGCTTCTTAGAGCGGTTGATTATCGGTGCCTGTCTTGTCTACGGCCAATTTGCTTCTATCGGTCTGGTCTTTACGGCCAAATCCATCGCCCGCTACAATAAAATTTCGGAGAATCCAGCCTTCGCAGAGTATTATTTAATCGGGTCCTTATTCAGTATCCTATCAGCCCTCTTTGCTGCTTGGTTGTGTCTATAAGAAAACAAATAACAGACTTAGGTCTAAGACAGGAAGGAAAACCCTCCCTGTCTTTTTACTTGGCTTTCTGGTATAATGGACCAAGTAGAAAATTAGAAAGATTTGTGGGTGTCTAACAGTCCAGTGGGGTTGTTTGGATACCCAAAGAGGTATTAGTGTCATGTCTCAATCTTATATCAATGTCATCGGTGCGGGCCTTGCTGGCTCGGAAGCAGCTTATCAGATTGCCCAACAGGGAATTCCGGTCAAGCTTTACGAAATGCGTGGGAGTCAAATCCACTCCGCAACACAAAACAGACAACTTTGCTGAGTTAGTCTGTTCCAACTCTCTCCGAGGGGATTCTCTAACCAATGCTGTCGGGCTCCTCAAAGAAGAAATGCGTCGTCTGGGGTCTGTCATCCTTGAAGCGGCTGAAGCGACTCGTGTACCAGCTGGTGGAGCACTGGCAGTGGACCGGGAAGGCTTTGCTAGTCGAGTGACGGAAAAGGTATCCCAACACCCGCTCATCGAAGTGATTCGCGATGAAATTACAGAATTGCCGACAGATGCGATCACAGTCGTCGCAACGGGCCCTCTAACCAGCGATGCCTTGGCGGAAAAGATCCACGAGCTCAATGGTGGCGATGGCTTCTATTTCTATGATGCAGCAGCTCCAATCATCGATGTCAATACCGTCGATATGAACAAGGTTTACCTCAAGTCTCGTTATGACAAAGGAGAAGCGGCTTATCTCAACTGTCCCATGACCAAACAAGAGTTTATGGACTTCCATGAGGCTTTGGTGAATGCGGAAGAAGCCCCGCTCAACTCTTTTGAAAAAGAAAAGTATTTCGAAGGTTGTATGCCAATTGAAGTCATGGCCAAACGAGGCATCAAAACCATGCTCTATGGCCCTATGAAGCCAGTTGGACTCGAGTATCCAGATGACTACAAAGGACCTCGTGACGGGGATTTTAAGACCCCTTATGCGGTAGTCCAATTGCGCCAAGACAATGCAGCTGCTAGCCTCTACAATATCGTTGGCTTCCAAACTCACCTTAAATGGGGCGAGCAAAAGCGGGTCTTTCAAATGATTCCTGGTTTGGAAAATGCGGAGTTTGTGAGATATGGCGTCATGCACCGCAATTCTTACATGGACTCTCCAAATCTCCTTGAACAAACCTACCGTTCTAAGAAGCAAGCCAACCTCTTCTTTGCGGGGCAAATGACAGGAGTAGAGGGCTATGTCGAGTCAGCGGCTTCAGGTTTGGTGGCTGGGATCAATGCGGCACGTCTTTTTCAAAGGAGAAGAAGCAGCGATTTTCCCAGAAACAACAGCCATCGGAAGTTTGGCTCACTATATTACCCATGCCGACAGCAAGCATTTCCAACCGATGAATGTCAACTTTGGGATTATCAAGGAGCTGGAAGGACCACGCATTCGGGATAAGAAGGAACGGTATGAGAAAATTGCCGAACGTTCTTTACAAGATCTGGCTACATTTATTGGAAAATAAAGTCAATCAATGAAAAAGTTTGGAGAAATCCAGACTTTTTCTTATAAAAATGGTATAATAAATAAAAATTTAGAATATAGAGAGTTTTCTGACAATGAATAAATCCTACTTTTATTTAGAGATGAAGACACACGAGTTGAAAGTGCCTTTATACCGGAAAAACTCCGTCGTGCGAGTCTTATTACCTAAGAATTACGAAACAGATACAGATCGTCGCTACCCTGTGGTTTATTTCCACGATGGGCAAAACGTTTTGTATAGCAAGGAAGCCTATGCGGGTCATTCCTGGAAAGTCATTCCAGCCATTAAGCGAAATCCTGACATTAGTCGCATGATTGTCGTTGCCATTGATAACGATGGTTTGCAACGGATGAACGAATACTCTGCCTGGAAGTATAAGGAGTCCAATATCCCTGGTATGCAATTTGGTGGCAAGGGTGTCGAGTATGGGGAGTTTGTCATGGATGTCGTCAAACCCTTTATCGATCAAGAATATCGAACCCTTGCTGATAGAGAACATACAGCCATGATTGGATCTTCGCTTGGTGGGAATATCACCCAATTCTTGGGCTTAGAGTACCAAGACCAAATCGGTTGTCTGGGAGTTTTCTCTTCTGCCAATTGGTTGCACCAAGAGGCCTTTGATCGCTATATCGAGAGGAAGAAGCTTTATGCAGATCAACGGATCTACATCTATGTTGGTACTGAAGAGGCGGATGATACAGATAAAACGTTGATGGCGGGGATATCAAGCAAGCCTATATTGACTCATCCCTTCGGTACTATCATGACGTTATTCAACAAGGTGTTGCTTTGGAAAATATCGCCATTCGGATTCAATCTGGGGCTATTCACCACGAAGAAGCCTGGGCTGAGCATTTACCAGAATGCCTTCGCTTTTTAGCTGAAAATTGGGATTAATAGCCTGTAAATAAAGAAATAAAGAGAAAGAGGGAACTTATGAATATTGAACATTTAAGCCACTGGAGTGGCCAACTTAACCGCGAAATGTATCTAAACCGCTATGGACATGCAGGGATTCCTGTTGTTGTCTTTGCTTCATCAGGTGGAAGCCATAACGAGTACTATGACTTTGGTATGATTGATGCTTGTGCTCAGTTTATCGAAGAAGGACGAGTTCAATTCTTCACCCTTTCGAGTGTCGATAGTGAGAGCTGGCTTTGTGATTGGAAAAATCCTCATGATCGAGCAGAGATGCACCGAGCTTATGAACGCTATGTGATTGAAGAAGCCATTCCTTTCATCAAGCACAAAACAGGCTGGTTTGATCCGATGATGACAACTGGTTGCTCTATGGGAGCCTACCACGCGCTCAATTTCTTCTTGCAACATCCAGATGTCTTTAACAAAGTGATTGCTTTGAGTGGTGTTTACGACGCTCGTTTCTTTGTTGGTGAATTTGGTGGTGATGAAGCGATTTATCAAAACTCGCCATCTGATTATATTTGGCATCAAAATGACGGCTGGTTTATTGACCGTTACCGTCAGGCGGAAATTGTCATTTGTACCGGTCTTGGAGCTTGGGAACAAGATGGCCTACCATCTTTCTACAAACTAAAAGAAGCCTTTGACCACAAAAATATTCCTGCTTGGTTTGCTGAGTGGGGCCATGACGTCGCTCACGATTGGGACTGGTGGCGCAAGCAAATGCCTTATTTCTTAGGTCAGATGTATTTATAAGCTAAAAAGGAGGAGACCTCTATGAATTATCTTGTTATTTCACCTTATTATCCGCAAAACTTTCAACAATTTACCATCGAGCTGGCTAACAAAGGCATTACTGTCTTAGGGATTGGTCAGGAGCCTTATGAACAGTTAGACGAGCCATTGCGCAATAGTTTAACAGAGTATTTCCGAGTTGATAACATGGAAAACTGGGACGAAGTGAAGCGTGCAGTAGCCTTTCTTTTCTACAAACACGGGCCAATCGATCGCATCGAATCCCACAATGAATACTGGTTGGAATTGGATGCAGCGCTTCGTGAACAATTCAATGTCTTCGGTGCCAAACCAAAAGATTTGAAGAAAACCAAGTTTAAATCAGAAATGAAAAAACTCTTCAAGAAAGCTGGAGTCCCAGTCGTTCCGGGTGCAGTGGTCAAAGCCGAAAAAGACATTGACAAGGCTGTGAAGAAGATTGGGTTGCCATTAATCGCCAAGCCTGACAATGGGGTAGGAGCAGCAGCAACCTTCAAGCTTGAAACTGCAGAAGATGTAGACCATTTCAAGGCAGAATGGGATGGCCATACCGAGTACTTCTTTGAGAAATTCGTCACTTCTAGTGAGATTTGTACCTTTGATGGTCTGGTCGATCGCGATGGCAACATTGTCTTCTCAACGACTTTTGACTATGCTTATACGCCACTTGACTTGATGCTCTACAAGATGGACAATTCTTATTATGTCCTAAAAGAGATGGATCCAAAATTGCGTCAATACGGAGAAGCGATTGTTAAAGCTTTTGGCATGAAGGAGCGTTTCTTCCACATTGAGTTCTTCCGTGATGGAGATGACTATATTGCGATTGAGTACAATAATCGTCCTGCAGGTGGCTTCACCATCGACGTCTACAACTATGCTCACTCGATTGATTTGTACCGTGGCTATGCAGCCATCGTAGCCGGAGAACCTTTCCCAGCTTCTGAGTTTGAGCCACTTTATTGCTTGGCGACTTCACGCCGTGCCAATGCAGCTTATGTCCTTTCAGAGGAAGAAGTCTTGGCTAAATACCATGATCAATTCCGCGTGAAGAAAGATATGCCTGCAGCCTTTTTGCGGAACTTCAAGGGAGACTACCTCTACATGTTAACAACTCCAAGTCGTGAAGAGTTAGAACAAATGATTCATGACTTCGGCCAACGCCATCAATAAAATATTCCGATAGGTCTTCCCTATCGGTTTTTTTGATTATCCATAATAAAAAACGACTTTGTGAATCTTTTATATAACAGTTTGGGAATTCATATCTATCAGTATTCTAGACGGATTAGTTTGTGAAAGGAAATGAGCATTTATTTTGACAGTGTTTTCATAGTGAGATAGAATAAAATAGAATGAATAATTGCTTAGAAAGGCGAAATAATGGCAACATTAGATAAAAGTCTCTTATTGGAAATGTTCCGTAAAATGGAAGAAATCCGTCGCATGGACTTAAAAATTGCACAGTTAGTAAAAAAAGGGAAAGTGCCAGGAATGACGCACTTTTCTGTTGGGGAAGAAGCTGCTAACGTTGGAGCGATGTTGGCTTTGAACGATGATGATTTGCTGACATCTAACCACCGTGGACATGGACAAGCCATCGCTAAAGGAATCGATTTGAATGGCATGATGGCAGAAATCCTTGGTAAGTATACCGGTACTTGTAAAGGGAAGGGTGGCTCCATGCACATCGCCGACCTGGATGCAGGTAACCTTGGTGCCAACGGTATTGTTGGTGGTGGTATGGGGATTGCAGTAGGAGCTGCTCTTACTCAACAAATGCATAAGACTGGTAAGATTGTTGTCTGCTTCTTTGGGGACGGCGCAACCAACGAAGGTGTCTTCCACGAAGCGGTCAATATGGCTTCTATTTGGAATCTTCCGGTAATTTTCTACTGTATCAATAACGGTTATGGAATCTCTGCTGACATCAAAAAAATGACCAATGTCAAGCATATCCACGAGCGTAGTGCTGCTTACGGCATTCCTGGAATGTTTATTCCTGATGGAAACAATGTTATCGATGTCTATGAAGGATTCCAAAAAGCTGTTGAACACGTCCGCTCTGGTAAAGGTCCTGTCTTGATTGAAAGTGTCACTTATCGTTGGCTTGGTCACTCATCTTCAGACCCTGGTAAATACCGGACCCGTGAAGAAGTCGAAGAGTGGAAGAAGAAAGATCCAATCGAAAACCTTCGCAAGTATCTCCTTGAAAATGAGATTGCGAGCGCAGAAGAATTGGATCAGATCCAAGAAGAAGTAAAAGAAGCAGTGGAAGCTTCAGTGAAATTTGCGGAAGAAAGCCCATTCCCTCCACTCGAATCAGCTTTCGAAGATATTTACGCAGACTAAGGGGGAGTAGAGAATTATGGAAACTAAATTAATGTCTTTCCGCGATACCATTATCCTTGCTATGTCTGAGGAAATGCGTCGCGACGAAAATGTATTGTTGATGGGGGAAGATGTCGGAGTTTTCGGTGGAGACTTCGGAACTTCAGTAGGAATGCTTGAGGAATTCGGTCCAGAACGTGTTCGTGACTGTCCAATTTCTGAGGCTGCGATTTCAGGTGCGGCAGCAGGGGCAGCCATGACCGGACTTCGGCCAATCGTTGATATGACCTTCATGGATTTCTCAGTAATTGCCATGGATGCTATTGTCAACCAAGCTGCTAAAACTCGCTACATGTTTGGTGGAAAAGGGCAAGTGCCGATGACCGTTCGCTGTGCTGCTGGTAATGGAGTTGGATCTGCAGCTCAACACTCCCAATCTTTGGAATCATGGTTTACTCATATTCCTGGTTTGAAAGTTGTTGCTCCTGGTACGCCAGCGGATATGAAAGGACTTCTCAAGTCTTCTATTCGCGATAACAACCCTGTAATCATTCTTGAGTACAAATCAGAATTCAACCAAAAAGGTGAAGTGCCAGTTGATCCAGACTACACGATTCCACTTGGTGTCGGAGAAATCAAACGCGAAGGAACTGACGTCACTGTCGTAACCTACGGGAAAATGCTTCGTCGCGTGATGCAAGCAGCTGAAGAATTGGCAGAAGAAGGCATCTCAGTAGAAGTAGTAGACCCACGGACCTTGGTCCCACTTGATAAAGAGATCATCATTAACTCTGTCAAGAAGACAGGAAAAGTAGTCCTTGTCAATGATGCCCATAAAACAAGTGGCTATATCGGTGAAATTTCAGCTATTATTTCTGAATCAGAAGCATTTGATTACTTGGATGCACCGATCCGCCGTTGTGCGGGGGAAGATGTGCCAATGCCTTACGCACAAAATCTAGAAAATGCAATGATCCCAACAGTTGAAAGCATCAAAGATGCCATTCGTAAAACATACAACAAAGAATAATACATAACATAAATTATGTAATGTCATTTAAATTAGACGAGGAAACTTTGTATCTTTTTAGGTACAAAGTTCTCTGCGTCCTTGATATCTTAGATTAGAGCACGGGCTAAAAGTCTCGTGAAAAGATGAAACTTCCTAGAAACTAGAAAGTTTCTTCATCGAAGTTTCCTATTTTTGCTTTGACTTTACGTCCCCAGTATCTTATATGAACGGGCTGAGGCTCGAAAAAGATAAACTTTCTGACTCATCGATCCGCGTAATTTCCTATTTTTTTCTGTCCTTTTACGTCCCTTGCATCATAAATAGAATAGGAGAGGTCATGGCTGATGATAAGCTAAGAGCGACTCCTGCGGCTAGAAAATTAGCGGATGATCTTGGGATCAACCTCTATGATGTTTCTGGTTCAGGCGCAAACGGTCGTGTCCACAAAGAAGACGTGGAAACATATAAAGACACAAATGTGGTTCGTATTTCACCACTTGCAAAAACGAATTGCTTTTAGAACACAATATTGCTTGGCAAGAAATCCAAGGAACTGGTCATCGTGGCAAGATTATGAAGAAGGACGTCCTTGCTTTTCCTTCCTGAAAATATTGAGAATGAGACCATTAAGTCACCTGCTCAAATTGAGAAAATCGAAGAAGTTCCTGATAATGTTACACCTTATGGTGAGATCGAGCGGATTCCGATGACACCAATGCGTAAGGTGATTGCTCAACGGATGGTGGAATCTTACTTGACAGCACCAACCTTTACTTTGAACTATGACGTTGATATGTCTCAAATGTTGGCTCTTCGTAAGAAGGTATTGGATCCAATCATGGAAGCCACTGGTAAGAAAGTCACTGTAACAGATTTGCTTTCTCTAGCAGTGGTTAAGACCTTGATGAAACACCCATACATCAATGCGTCATTGACAGAAGATGGCAAAACCATCATTACTCACAACTATGTCAACTTAGCGATGGCAGTTGGGATGGACAATGGATTGATGACTCCAGTTGTCTACAATGCTGAAAAGATGACCTTGTCAGAGTTGGTCGTAGCCTTCAAGGATGTTATCGGACGTACCTTGGATGGTAAGCTTGCTCCAAGTGAATTGCAAAACTCAACCTTTACCATCAGTAACTTGGGGATGTTTGGTGTTCAATCATTTGGACCGATTATCAACCAACCAAACTCTGCCATCCTTGGAGTTAGTGCAACGGTTGAAAAACCAGTGGTTGTGAATGGTGAAATTGTCATTCGTCCAATCATGAGCTTGGGCTTGACCATTGACCACCGCGTTGTCGATGGAATGGCTGGTGCCAAATTCATGAAAGACTTGAAAGCCTTGATTGAAGACCCGATTTCAATGTTGGTCTAATCAACGAGAGAGATAGAAACAAGAAAAAGAGGGAAATAAAATGGCCTTAGAAGTAATTATGCCAAAAGCCGGCGTAGATATGACCGAAGGACAAATCGTTCAGTGGAATAAAAAAGTCGGCGAATTTGTAAAAGAAGGAGAAGTGCTCCTTGAAATCATGACAGACAAAGTCAGCATGGAGTTGGAAGCGAAGAAGATGGGTTACTTGATCGCTATCCTGAAAGGGGATGGAGAAACTGTTCCTGTAACAGAAGTAATCGGTTATCTTGGTGAAGAAGGGGAAAACATCCCAACAGCTGGAGTAGCAGCACCAGAAGCAAGTCCAGCACCAGCTGCAGCAAGTGCTTCAAACGATGACAATAAGAGCGATGACGCTTATGATATCGTAGTGATTGGTGGTGGTCCTGCTGGTTACGTATCTGCTATTAAAGCAGCTCAATTAGGTGGTAAGGTTGCTCTCGTTGAGAAATCTGAACTTGGTGGAACGTGCTTGAACCGCGGATGTATCCCAACTAAGACTTACCTCCACAACGCTGAAATCATTGAAAATATCGGTCATGCAGCAAACCGTGGTATTATCATTGAAAAATCCAAGTTTCTCAGTAGATATGGACAAAGGTTCTAGAAACCAAGAACTAAAGGTCGTAAATACTTTGTTGGTGGTGTTGCAGGACTTCTTCGTAGCTACGGAGTGGATGTTCATAAAGGGTATCGGTACCATTACGAAAGATAAGAATGTCTTGGTCAATGGTTCTGAATTGCTTTGAAACGAAGAAAATCATCCTTGCTGGTGGTTCAAAAGTCAGCAAGATTAACGTTCCAGGTATGGAATCATCACTTGTGATGACTAGTGATGACATCCTTGAAATGAACGAAGTCCCAGAAAGCCTTGTGATCATCGGTGGTGGGGTTGTCGGTATCGAACTTGGTCAAGCCTTTCATGACCTTTTGGTTCAAAAGTAACGGTTATCGAAATGATGGACCGTATCGTTCCAGCTATGGATGCGGAAGTATCTAAGAACCTTCGTTTGATCCTTGAACGCAAGGGTATGACCATCTTGACCGATACGAAACTGCAAGAAATCATTGAAGAAGATGGCAAACTTCGTATCAAGGTTGAAGGAAAAGATGATATCATCGCCAACAAAGCCCTTCTTTCAATCGGTCGTGTTCCAGATCTTGAAGGAATCGGTGAAGTTGAGTTTGAATTAGATCGTGGACGGATCAAGGTCAATGAATACATGGAAACGTCTGTTCCAGGTATCTATGCACCAGGTGATATCAACGGTACTAAGATGTTGGCTCACGCCGCCTCCGTATGGGTGAAGTAGCACTGAAAATGCTCTTAAAGGGAAATCATGCTGTTGCCAAAATTGAACTTGACTCCTGCAGCCATCTACACACTTCCAGAAGTTGCACTGTTGGTTTGACAGAAGAACAAGCTCGTGAGAAAATACGATGTTCAAATCGGTAAGTTTAACTTTGCGACGAACGGTCGTGCCATTGCATCAGATGCAGCTCAAGGATTTGTTAAAGTCATTGCAGACAAGAAATACGGTGAAGTTCTTGGGAGTTCACATCATTGGTCCAGCAGCAGCTGAATTGATCAACGAAGCTTCAACCATCATTGAGATGGAAATCACTGTGGAAGAAATGCTCAAGACCATTCATGGTCACCCAACCTTCTCAGAAGTGATGTACGAAGCCTTTGCGGATGTACTTGGCTTGGCAGTTCACTCACCTAAGAAGAAATAATACTATTCTTTCAACTAAATTTTCTTAAAGTAGTACGGACGGCAGCGACCTCTCTTAGAGTTCCATGCCTAAAAATTGAGCCACTTGTCTCAGTTTTTCCGAGAAATGTAACGAGTTATCGTTACATTTCTTTTTACTACTTCAGAAAATTCAAGTGAAATTCAACTATTTCTGTCTAATGCTTATCTTACTATGAGTAGGATTTATAAAACGAATTTTTGGAATTACTATGAAATACATTATTAATTATTCAAATGATACTGCTTTTAATATTGCTTTAGAAGAGTATGCTTTTAAGCACCTCTTGGATGAGGATCAAATCTTCCTTCTTTGGATTAACAAACCATCGATTATCGTTGGTCGTCACCAAAATACCATCGAAGAAATCAACCGTGACTATGTTCGGGAGCATGGGATTGAAGTGGTTCGTCGGATCAGTGGTGGTGGGGCTGTTTATCACGATTTGAACAACCTCAACTACACCATCATTTCAAAAGAAGATGAAAACAAAGGCCTTTGACTTCAAGAGCTTCTCAACTCCTGTGATCAACACCTTGGCTCAACTTGGAGTGAAGGCTGAATTCACGGGTCGTAACGACTTAGAGATTGATGGCAAGAAATTCTGTGGAAATGCCCAAGCTTACATCAATGGTCGGATCATGCACCATGGTTGCCTTCTTTTTGACGTTGATTTGTCAGTCCTTGCCAATGCTCTCAAGGTATCTAAAGACAAGTTTGAGTCCAAAGGGGTTAAATCAGTCCGTGCTCGTGTGACCAATATCATCGATGAGTTGCCAGAAAAAATCACGGTGGAAGAGTTCCGTGACCTGCTTTTGGACTACATGAAGAAAGAATACCCTGAGATGACAGAATATGTCTTCTCGGATGAAGAATTGGCTGAAATCAATCGTATCAAGGAAACCAAGTTCGGTACCTGGGATTGGAACTATGGAAAGTCTCCTGAATACAATGTCCGTCGTGGCACCAAATTCCCAAGCGGTAAAGTGGAAATCTTCGCTAATGTCATTGAATCAAAAATTCAAGATATCAAGATTTACGGTGACTTCTTTGGTATCGAAGATGTTGCAGCAGTAGAAGATGTTCTTCGTGGCGTTAAATACGAACGTGAAGACGTCCTCAAAGCCCTTCAAACCATTAATCTAGGTCGTTACTTTGCAGGTATCACTGCAGAGGAAATTGCTGAAGCAGTGGTGGAATAAAGTCGTAAGAGATTCGCAGAAGCGGGTCTCTTTTTTGAAACTAGTTTCACATAGAAATTATTGTTTTACGAAGGATTTTGTAGTATAGTAAAGGTGGAAAAATGTATTCGTTTACAAAAATATAAATAAAATTTTTTTAATACTCAGTAATCACGAAACAATGAAATTAATTGACTAGCTAGGTATTACTTTCCTTTTCTGCTTTTAGAAAGTGTGATGATATGAAACGTGTCTTTATTATTTTTATCAAACCTTTTCATCTCTAGCTTTTTTTGATTTGGATTGCCTTTATTTCTCCAAATACGCTTATCCACCGCAGTCTTCCGGTAGTAGGTGTGGTAAGACAAGATAAGAGCGTCACATATGAAGACTTATCTTCCAGTTTAGACCGCTTTGGCAAGGGAAAATCATAGTATAATTGCCCGTCAGATACAAAGAACAGATTCTAAAGGGCAGGTTGTTTTCACCCTATGATATCTACGGAGAGGGAAAACTTCCTTCTGGAATTAAAAGAGAGAAGAAAGAACTGGCTGCCAATGAAAGCCTGGTAGTGAATTATTATGTATTAACAGGTGATTTAGAAACTGAAAAGCTGGATCAAACGCTTCATACTCTTGGTTTCTCACAAACTTTTTATAGAGAAACCAAATCTTCTGCAGACCTTTTATTGCCTTTTTTTGGCTCAGGTTCACAATCACTTGCCTTGGTTATTTTTTTATCATTAGTTTTTAGCGCTTTTGACGATTATTCAAAAAAACACTTGAAATGAGAAGCGCTGGGATTCGATATATCTCAGGAATGAGACGCTTGCAACTTTTTCGGACATTCTTTAAAAGATGATAGTATAGAGTTGCTTTTTGGATGTATTGCCACAAGTATAATGGGTGCGGTTCTGATTTATTCCTTTCAATTAACACCTTTTACCTATTCCGTCATCATTTCGAGTAGTATTATTTACAATGGGATGTTACTTATTTTATCTGTTTATCTTATCCTTCCTCTTTGCATATAGTATTCAAACAATGCATTTAGTCACCCTTCTAAAAGGGAAAGTTCCATTAAAGCGCATTTTGCTCTTCCTCTTTATTTGTCAATTTCTTGCAGTCACTGTCATTGGTCTTGCAATTCATCGAATCAGTATCTATGGATCTATCTGGCAGACTTATCAAGAGGGAAGTGAGGCTTGGTCTAAACAGTCGAACTGGGTTCAAATTGGTGTCAATCGGGAGGATTTTTCACAGAAAACAAACAAAGAGACGCAAATTGAGAACAGAGCAAAATGGTCTAAGCTCATCGAGTCTGGTATTGAAAATGGTGGTCTTTTAGCTTATCATAATCTCGTATCTTTTAGTTCAAAAGGAGTTATGACGGATCCCAATACAGGTAAAGAATTTTCAATCACAGATTACGATCCTCTTGCACGAACTCTCTATGTAACTCCAAATTATCTTGATATTCAGAATGTTCCAGTTTCTCCTGAAGAAAAAGATCACTTAAATCATTTACAAGCAGGAGAATTTGGTCTCTTACTTCCGGAAAAATTAAAAAGTCGAGAAGAGGAGATGATCAAACGATATGAAGATTATCTATCTCCTCGAGATGATCAAGGAAATATCCCTTTATCAATGAAAGCGCAGGTGACCTATATTCCGAATCAACCAAAAAAACGCTTTATCTACAACAACACACCAATCAGCTATAAAGCAATTCTTTACAGATCCTGTTTTAGTGGTTATTCAACCTGAAAGTTTTGGAGGCTACGAGAATCCTTATTTCACCCAACTAAATTCCTACCTTTATTTTAATGGACTTGAGAATAGTAAGAAGCTCGTTGCTGAGTATAATCTTGAAAAAGTGTTAGTCAGCATGACTATGCAGTGGACGTTTACCAGCAAATGGCCCAATCCATACAAATAGAAAATCTCATGGCGATTGCAGGAGGAGTCTTTGGTATAGCAACCTCTGTTCTTCTTTTTAACACTATGAATTTCCTATATTTTGAAGAGTTTAGAAAACAAATCTTCTTGAAGAAGATTGCAGGTCTGGGATTTGTAAACATTCACCAAATGATTTTGCTCTCAGAAAGTAGCCTCTTACTATTAGGAAGCCTCCTGGTATTCCTTCTCACTCAAGAATGGTGGATTGCTCTTGTCACTCTCTTTGCTATTTATTACTAATGCTTGGTTCATTCTCCTGTACCGGTCTCATAAAGAAGACCACTTGTTAGCCACTGTACTGAAAGGAGCCTAATATGATTAGCGTAGAACATTTAACCAAATCATTTGGCCAACGAACGGTCTTTCAAGATTTGAGCTTGCAATTTACAGAAGGTAAGGTCTATGCTCTGATCGGAAATAGTGGGTGTGGTAAAACAACCTTGCTCAATATCTTGGCGAAGATAGAGCCTTATGAAAGAAAGGGAGTATAAGCTATCAAGGGCAAGAACTGAAACAAATCAAACAGCATCACTTCTTTAAGCATGAATTAGGCTATCTCTTTCAAAACTTTGGCCTACTTGAAAACGAGACTATCGCTAAAAATTTAGATTTGGGATTGATTGGGCAAAAATTAACGAAAAAAAGGAGAAGCAGCAAGAAGAAGAAGTGCTCAAAAAAGTAGGATTGGCTTACCTTGCTCTGGATCAAAAGATTTATGAACTATCTGGGGGAGAGGCGCAACGTGTCGCATTAGCTAAAGTTATTTTTAAAAGATCCACCTTTTAATTTTTGGCAGATGAACTAACTGCAAAGACTGGATCCAGAAACCTCACAAGAGGTGATGGACTTGTTTTAATGTTAAAGAATCAAGATCGTATAATCATTATTGCAACCCATAATCCAGTGATTTGGGGAAACAAAGCTGACGAAGTGATAAGGCTCAACTAGTCCATGGTTGAAGAAATGGTAGGATCTTCTAGTTTATCTTTTTTATAGCTATTCAGGAGGTAGAGGCTGATGAAAGAAAGATCTGTTCAAACAAAAATTTTTAAGATTTTTCATCTTTGCTATTGGATAAAGGGATTCTATGGATTCAGTTCAAAAAGAAGGATCGTGAGATTCCAAAAAGGTGAAATCTATCGAAATGAAAACTCTGTAATGCGCTATCAAGAATGGTTTAAGGAGAAAAACATGAAATAAGTTTATCTATTCATTGTATTTCTGACTTTTCTTTGTTTATCTGGCTATACAGAGACACAAAGAAAGCCAACAATTTCTTCCATCTCTCGTAAAGTAATCTCTTTCATCAACAACAGTCATTGTAAAAACAAAGGTGTAAGGTATACCGTACCAATGACAGTAGAAGTGATGAGTGATCAAAATAAAGAAGGGAGACGAAATGGCACTATTACAAATTATTGGTCTAAATAAATCGTATAACAAAAAGAAAGTGATTGAAGATTTGTCATTTGAGTTGCAGAGTGGCGAAAATAATGGGACCTATTGGACAAAAATGGTTCTGGGAAAACTACAATATTCAAGACGATTTTAGGTTTAGTAGAAAGTCTGGGTGAAATTAAAATCAATGGGAAACTAATTGATGGGAAGTCAAAGGGCTATTTAAATACTATCGGTACGATTATTGAATATCCCACATTTTATGAATCTTTAACAGCTAGACAGAATTTAATGCTTATTTTCTAGTCTCATATGATGAAGTAAACTTATCAAAAAGAAGATCTTTTAAACTATCTGCATTTAGTAGGTTTAGACAATAGTGTGGATTGTAAAGTATCTAGTTTTTCATTAGGTATGAAAACAACGTTTGGGACTTGCTCAAGCTTTAATTCATCAGCCAACTATCTTATTATTGATGAACCATTCAATGGACTAGATCCCATAGGAATGAAAGAATTTAGAGACTTGCTCATTAAATTGTCTCAAAAAGGAGTTGGGATTGTAATTTCGAGTCATTCATTGGAAGAATTAAGTGTTAGTGGATACAGTTACAATTATCAATCAAGGGAAAGTAATTTTCCAAGGGAAAAAGACAGAATTTTTATCACTTGGATCTATAAAGAATGTTTGGTTGTTGAAAAACTGATAACATAGAACTTACAAAAGTCTATCTTAAATAACTTAAACATTGTTTTTACTGAAAGAATTGAGCAACTTGAGTTATCTTTAGATATAGAATCAATGAAAGAGGTAAAGGAGAAACTACTCACAGAGTTATTACGTCAGATATCTCCATCATAAATTTTTCTGAGAAACAAAATAATTTTTGAAGATATTTTTATCAAAATGCAGAGAGATATGGAGGTTTGATATGCTTAAATTAATAAAGATTGAGTTGTTCAAATTATTTGCTGGGAAAAAGATTTTCTATGTTTTTGGAGGGTTTGTTTGTGTCACTTTCTATTGATACTGTATCTAAGAATGGCTGCACCAGAATCTTCATTTGAAATGTTTTTAAAAACCTCCAGCGATACATTTTCGATATTTGCTTTTGATAGTAGGAGTTATAGTAGCATTAGTACCGTTTTATCAAGAAATTCAGCAAAAACACTCAAATCATTGTTAGTGACGCCGGTTAAACGAGTAGAAAATTTTGTTTTCAAAATTAGTTAGCACTATTTTGCCTCATTCTTAATTTTAGTTGTTTTATTTCTAACATCTTTTCTAGCAACAACATTATTATTTGATTTTTAAAGTTTGAGCTTACTCTTCATCTGCAGATAATATGCTTACTTTTACTGGCCGGAATAATTCAAATTATTACAACGCTTTTTACAACTATTTTTATAGTACGACTATTCATTTGTTTATTTTTGATAACAAATTCTTTATCGAGCAGTTCTAGTTGGAGTTGTGTTGCTAAGAGGTTTAGAGAACTGATTTCAAGAAGTTTATTAGACAAAAATAAATTATTATTATCTTTTGGCCCATTAGGAGTATTGAATATTTTTAAACCCTGTTTCATAGGAATATTTTCGATAATTAGTTACACCATTCAACTACTTTTAACTGTTATTTTATTCAATTGTACTTTTACATTGTTATTAAACTGTTTGAAAACAAAGAATTCTAAAGATTGCTTCAAAAATCAAACTCATGAATAATTGAAAAATGATTTTCCAATTGAGCAAGAAATCATACAAATAAATGAAGTTAAAAGAAACTAATACTAAAGAGCGTAAGATTCCATAAAATCCTACGCTCTTTTTCTAATACTATAATATTACATAATTTATATTATGTATATCACAAACTATCCAAGGCATTTTTCTGTTCATCATTAACAATATGCGTATGCAAGTCAGTAACCTGTGTGCTAGCATGTCCCAGCTGGTGGCTGACCAAAACCCAGATTTGGTTGATCATAGGACGC
>BNJU01001120.1_pt1 | contig 40432 bp, 55 predicted proteins | sample 8539281 | NCBI WGS metagenome assembly BNJU01 (sample SAMD00202456, study PRJDB9452) | human saliva metagenome | isolation source: human saliva | place: Japan
TGTTGCATATATTGCTGAACGATTTTTGAGTATTTTGCCACATAACTGTGGTCCTATCCTATTGGTTCCTGCACTGACTTTAACGTTGGTAGTGGACTGCGCCCGCCTATGCCTTGTGTATTTAAAGAAGCTACTGCAGATGCAAAAATAGCGGCCTTCTCTAAATCGGAATGCTGCACAAGCTTTGACAACTCTACAGCATGTATAGATGCGGTCATGCTGAGTCGTCGGTTGCGTCTTGCCCTCTCATACTGATTAATTGTATGTACTAAATTATAAAAAGCCCCATGGGAAGCTATCCCCAGCCCCGTTGTATCTACTACGGTAGATTGAGTAAATGGTTCACATCGATAGAATGTTCCATCAGGCCATACAAAATAACTACCATTTGCACCATCCGTAACACCTGCAATACATGCACCTCGTTCATGAATGATACGACAAGCCTCTTTTAGATTAGTTGTGCCCGTATATTTTTCAGCATAATCACGAGCTACGATAACGATGTGACTGGCTTCAGTAATAGGCTTCATGTCTTCATCGTAACGCTGAGCACCACCATCTAAAGAAATGATAGTGCCTACCTCTTTTGCAACGGCCATAGCAGAGCGCATGAGTTGGCGATGTCGACCATTGATATGCAGAATATAGGCAGATCCTATCAGCTGCTTATGGGTATCTAAAAACTCAGGCTCAGTTGCAGTAGACCGTTCAAAAAATACAGCACGCTCACCAGTACTCTGTTTTACGAGGATTGTTGCCACACCGCTCTTCGCATCGCGTTCAACTTGAATTGCCTCTGTATTAACATTGTATTTTTCAAAGTCATCTAATATATGACGACCTACCATGTCATCACCAATGCTATCAATTATAGCGGTACGGGCACCATATTTTCCTGCTACCGCTAGTGCTGTAGCCACTGGCCCACCACCATCTGTAGTAGACGATACGACTTGTTGTACCTCACGACCTGTAGGATAATGATCGACGACGATAAATCGATCTAATGTACTGGCACCTATGCCAACAATATCTACATGTTTTTGAGAAATGCTCATACTAATCTCTAACTCCGAAACCACAATGATTCGTGCAACAATATTACTTCTGATACAGAATACCTTTCACCTTATAAAAAGTAAACCCCAGACTATCGTCTGGGGCTACTTTGTACTACAAAATGTACTGTATGTCACGTAGTTTGTCTTGTTTAGTATATGTTGTGTGTGAGAAAGGTTGTTAGATATAAGGTGTACTATAACAGGTTAAGACATCATACGCTCCATCATATATTCAATTTCATCAGCACTCAAATTGTACATAGCCTGTACCATTCGCTCTGCTGACTCACCAGATGCACCGCTTTTCATAATTTCTGCTTTTTGCCTTGGCTATAAGGGCTTCCTTGCGTTGTGCTCAGAATCTTCATCTGTTGGTGCAAATATTAGCTTTACCTTGACCAATACCACGTACCTCTTGATTTGGATTATCTTTGAGACGTTGTTTTTCGTATCTTGGAAATCCACCTTCCCATAGCGAAGAGTTTTTACCAGTCATGATATACTCCACAGCCTCCAAGGTACTTTGTGTAAGATTTACCGTCCAGAATTCACCAGCTGCAGTCAATTTATAAAGTAACCCATTGTAAGCTACAAGACCACGTTCTTCCCATAATTTATAGAGCCAGTTTAATTCTTCTAGTCTTGGATCTAGTGTTACCAAACTCCATAATATTGAGAACCCTTGTTCAAGTTGGCTTACCACTTGATTTTACGACGGGTTGTAACTCCTTTGTTTCATAAGAGCCATGAATGGTTTTTCACCGCGACTAACCATATCTTCGTATGGCTTTAGTGCACGATGTAACATCATGCCCGTAGCCATCCACATTACCACGCACCGCTACCAAATGAGACATAGGCACGCCCGCTTTAGCCAAGATATACAGACTACGTTCGATTATTAGCACTCAGTGGTAGCAGCTTAATCGGCGATAAGGAACAACTCATCAAAAGGTGCCCGACCGAATTTGAACATATCACTTGCATTGCTGTTGTCATGACGACTGGCACCGTCACCTTTTGCAATATCTTTGTGAGATCACTGCCATCAAATACGTTCAATTGGTATAGGTCCAGCACCATCTACGCCAGAGCTGCTAAATCAGCTAAATCTTGTTCCCAAACCTCCGCCGTTTGACCAGGCAAACCAGCTAGATTAAGTCGATAACAACAGAACATTGACCACTGGGCTTTCAACGCGACCAACCGTTCTAATACAGTTTCTTTCGTATCTAGACGGCCTACCATTTGACGAACTTCTGTGTTGAAAGATTGTACCAATGAGACATGCGGTTTACGCCGTTTGCCATCCACACATCGAGATTTTCAGGAATCAAATCGTGAATACGGCCTTCTAAGGTAAGCTCGTAATCGTTAGCTAGTGGCAAATATTCTTTAATTGCTTTCAACAATCGTTCAGAGTTTGCTGGAGATAACGATGTTGGTGTCCACCACCGATAAATAGGGGCGTGGATTAATCCATCTTTTAATCTTGGACGCTCACTAGCTAGTTTTTAACTCACTAACAAGACCATCAATATATTGGTCCTCTACGCTTTGACTCGTACCATTTTGGAAGAAGCCACAATATGTGCATTTAGTCTTACAAAACGGAATGTGAATATAGGCACATTGCATTTCACCCTTTTTAGGTGTGCCATTCATTAATGTATCCCAAACGGCTTGTGTTTCCTTTGGCGAAACTAAGATACCATTTAGCCCTGCATGAACAACCCGTTTATGAGGGAATGCACCACTCATCGGATTATCGCATTTCTAAACCTAATTGTAGATTGCGTTGTTTCTCCGGAATGGATTCAAAGAAACTTGCTAAACTCATACTCCAATCCCCTTTCAGTTTAGGGCTTGCAACTTTGCAAGTACAGATTTTATAAATTCTTTTGCATTGGCAAAGTCTTGTTCATCTGGATGCGTTTCAGTACTTTATGTATGAGCATCGCGTTCAGGGCTTTGACCATAAACGAGATCAGGTGAGAACATTTTGCTACATCATTTCGATGACTTTCGGATCAATTTTACCTTGGCATGCGAAGCCATCTACAAAGTTCTTTTATTTTTGTAGTAATTCAGATGCTTTTTCCAATACTTTCACGAGCGTGATCAGAATCTGCATACATACCTAATGTGGCAAAGAATACAATGTTAGGATTTGTTGAGGTTTTCAATCAACCGTACTTCTTTATTTGCTGTGCCACGGTCTGCAGAGCCTACGAATACTGTGTCATAATCAGCTAAATTCTCAGGTGCGTCCTTAACAGGCACGCAAGGTGTACCTTCAGGCATTACGGAAGCCATTGCTTCGCTACCCTTTGTATTTTCCCGTGAGGGAAGAATATAAAATAATGGATTTCATAATTAGCTCCTTTAATTCTTGGATGAGTATATTACTAAAATAGGTCTATTACATAGATACTTTTATTCTTCCTCATCATCAGAGGATTCGTGACCTCTAAACTCAACTGGTACGTTGATATCGATATCTTCGCCTGTTGGATTTTTATATGGTGTTGCGGCCACTACGGCAGATATTGCCGCATCATTGAATATTTCATTTGTAGAAGATACGATACTTTTTCCAATAGATTACCATTTGTATCAAGTGTTACTTGTACAGTCACATCGCCTTGTAATTTTCTTTTTAAAGCCATGGAAGGCATTTGTGCATTGTCTTGCACTCTTGCACGGAATCCCTCCGTATCAAAGGCAGCTTTCACTGTACCATGACCATCACCTTTACCAGTGCCGTCACCGTTACCATTCCCCTGACCTTGACCATCACCATTACCGGTGCCAACACCTGTACCGTTACCACCGCCAGATCCGCCACCAGTACCAGGGCCAGAACCACCTGCAGAATTATCACCAGAGGTATTACCTTTATGTTCATGCCTTTAGGCGCCACATCAACTGCATCAGGAATATCTGTTGCTGGAGATGGATCAACATTGCTACAACAGCCTTTGTTCTTGTAGCTACTTCATCGGCCGATAGTGGTTTCGAGAATAGGTCGACTATTACCGCCCCCACCGCCGGCATGACCCTCTGCCATCATCGAGAACACTTTGTGTGAGATCGATTTCATAGGTTTCCATTTCTTGGATGGCTGGAACCACTACGAAAAAGATGACTGCAATAAATAGAGCAACTAGATGAACTACGGCAGATATAATGGCTGCTTTTTTCCATGATATGCCTAGTCCCATAGTTATCCTTTCTGTTCAGCTGCAATAGCCAAGCGTTTAACACCAGATTGTTTTAGCATGTCCATAATCGCTACTACTTGACCATGAGCGGCGCGTTTGTCAGCTTGTAAGATAACACTAGCGTTAGGATTTTCTTGAATACGTTGTTTAATCATAGCTTCTGCTTGATCAATGCTCATTGGATTGTTATCAATTGTAATATGCCCTTCCGCGTCAAGTGTAAATACAACAGGCAATTGAGCTGGTGCAGAAGCACTAGTAGCTTGCGGTAATTGTACAGATAATGCTTTTTGAGCAATAGTTTGTAAGCTGTTCATCATGAAGAATACCAACAAGAAGAAGATGATATCAATCAGTGGGATAATCATGAATTCCGGCTTAGTTTTCATACGAAAGCTTTGCAAGTTCATAATTATTTCCACCCTTCTCGTTTAGCGCTAACAATGCTGACGCACATATTTTTCAATTTGGTTAATGATAGAGTCAAACGATGGCTAAAGATTGTATATACAACGAATGCCATGATAGCTACACACAAACCAGAGGCTGTAGCGATAAGGGCCTCACCGACACCACCAGTAATGGCAGATGCACCAGCGCCAGAGTCGAGGATACTGAAAGAACCGATCATACCTGTTACTGTACCTAGTAGGCCCAATAATGGAGAGATTGTAACTGTAGCACTTAGGTAGTCCATATATTTACGGAAGCCTACTGCATCAACACCCATTTGATCCGCGAAGGCTGTTTTCATTGCTTCCTCGCTAGAAGCATTATTTAAACCTGCTTCTGCAATGCGGCTTGCAATAGATGGGTTATCTTTAATTACTTTATCAATTTCTGCCCAATTTTGTAATTTTGCCAATTCGTTTACTGCATGCGTAACAACGAAGGTTTTACCCGCATATTTACGATAGTAGAAAGCGCGTTCTACAGCGATAGCGATAACCATGAAAGACAAGAGTAATAATGGATACATTACATGCCCGCCACTATGAAACAAGTGAATGACATAATTTAAGTTTTCCATATTAGTAACCTTTCTGCCTGTTTACAGACTGAACATTAGAACCTGTAGGTCCCTTGAATTCTTGTATAATCGCCTAACTTAAAGCTTTCACTACCATATAAAGTATCTCGTTTATTAGTGCCCTTCGCATCGAATGTATAGAATGCCTCAAGGAGTAAATCCTTGCGAGGTACATAGCCTGCACCAAATGTAAAGCTACGAATACCGTCAAGATAACGATCCGGTACTGCACCAGTGCCATTTCCACCGAAGAAGGAGCCGTGTTCAAAATGTTTGTAATCGATGAACGCATTCCAAGATTTTGGAATATCTAGGTCAGCGCGGCCAATGTCGAGACGAGCCATCCAGAAGTGTGGTGTACCACCCATTTGATGACCTTTAAGAGCAAAGTCTGCTGTGCCACGTTCGTGTTGGTATACAGTGTTACCATTTAAATAACGGCCCAAGTTGGAGCGGTTTTGGCCGTAATCAACTGTAACAGATGCAGTAGCACCAAGTTGATATTTAGCGCCGATACCAAATACATGAGCTACATTGGAGAAGCTATGTTCATCATTACCGTTGCCATTTGCATTTAGGTATGTATGCGTTTTACCACCAAAGGAGCGTAAATACCATGCTTGTAAACCAAGTCGAGAGCCAATTTGCTTTTTATATTGAACAAAGGCTGCTTTATCGATAGCTGGTACAGTATCTTTTTCCAGAACTACACCTTCTGTTTGAATCAAGTTGCCAATGATCTTACCAATTGCTTCGCGCGGTAATTTATTTTCAGACTCTGCATCATGTACAACGTTTTCAAGATTATACATATAGTTGAACAATGCATTTGGCATGCCCCAACCATAGTAAGAACTACCTTCGCCCCAGTCATTGGAGGCCATTGTAAAGTTCTTCTTGTAAATCGCATCTTTAGCATCAAAATCGCTAAACACATAGCTACCACTATCGTATTTATATGTTTTAGCACCTAAGTAACCAGTGAACTCATAATCACTAGATGGTTGTCCATAATAATCATAAGATTGTTTGAAAGTGCCATCTGGCTGTTTAACCCAAACAACATCAAGTTCACTATTGTTATAGTTGCTCCAGTTATCTGTAGCATTATATTTAGCTATTTCTGCTACGGATTGATTAATCTCGTCACCATGTTTTTCAACATAGGCTTTAGGATTTACTAACGCATCTTTATTATCAGTAGATACGATAAGACCTTTAGCCTTTTCTTTTAAGTATTCAGGGTATAAGGAGGAGTTCACAGTATACATAATATCCCCTGTCTTATAGAGTTTTTCCCCTGTATTCTTATTAGTGATTTCATACATTGCATAACCACCAGATGGAATATCGAGGGAGAATTTCTTCTCAGCCATATCTGTAGGGTATGCCTTTGTAAGAATATCTTGTAAGCGGCTCATAACTTGCGCTTGTTTTTGTTGTGTTTCTGCCAACTTAGCATTGGCTTTTCAATTTCTTGATCTCTATTCGGATTGCTCCAACTTAGATTCAATGTAGCTTTATAAACTTCATACTCATCTTACAGACCTTTTAGCTGTTGATAGAAGTAAATGCTATCTGTCTTACCTTTATAAGTAGAATCATAAATGCCATTAGGGCTATCTGGTGCAGTGCATCTTCAGCAGATTTTCTCACCATCAGAACCCTGTTTTTGTAGCACTAATGTAATATCGTATGGGAACTCATCGCGGTTAATACCGATTAATTCAGCTGCTGTTGGTGGTCTGTAGATAACTTCATGTACTGCATGAGTATAGGCAGAATCAGTAATGCCTGTACTATGTTTGAAAGTACCAACACCGATACGAACTTGAGAGTCATGACCGTTCAAACGGCTCGAACACCATCATAAGACTGACCAGACCAATAGCCACTCGCACCCATAGGCTCTGTTAAGCGGCCACAGATACGTCCCATTTTTAACGCGTCTCGTGGGTCCACTGTATCGAGTCGTTGATGGTTAAAACCTTTAGAATCAGATTGAGTCCAGCTTGTACTCACCACTCATGCCAGTTGCACTGCCGATAACTTTGAGGTTTGTAAACTCATTAAGGCGTGCATCGAAGCCTAGGCGCAAGCGTTGTTCAAAGCTATGACGATTAGCATCGTACATATTCGCTTTAGCAGAACCAATAGCGGAGTTTGCTCTAAATGGAGATTGAGGTCGATTAGAACCATCATGAGCCATCCAGCGCGCTCTGTAGTCGCCAACCAATGTAACACCACGTTCTTTAGTGCTATCAAAATCAGAACGAATAAAGTCAGTTAAGCGAACTACATCAGCTACGTTTTGTACGCCAGATTCAACACTACCAACTTCACCATTAGCACCCGCTACATTGGCACCTGCTACGCCAGCCTTTGCACCATCTTTGGTCTTGCCGATAGCCGTTGTTTTAGTACCGTCTCCACCAGCAAATTTAAGGTTAACACCTACACGATACACGCGTTCTTGGGTAGCACGGTCATCATCGCGATGGTTAAAGATATTATTGATGCCAAAGTACATCATGGCATTTTATTGAATCGTTTTTGAACCATTACGTTCCAAATGCCAAAGGTTTTCTTTTCATAAGTTTGCTTATTATAAACGCCTGCATTAGCGGACAAGATATCTGGCCAGTAGTTACCACCATTGTTAAGGGTATTACTATCAAAAGCGTTGATATAGTAATCACCCCAAAATGGAACTCATTCAACCAGTTTAGGATTGTCGTAGGTAATCGATATCAACTTTGTGCATTGGTTTTATCGACAATTGACGAGGCATGCTCTGGATCGCTCTTGTTGATAGCATGTAAGTATGTATAACCTAACTCACCCGACCAATATTTGCCGAATTTTTGTTGTACCTCTGCCTGTACACCGGTGATTTCCGCTTTACCAATATTTTTAAAGCTGTAAATCATATCTGGTGCTCGTTGGTACTTCGCATCGCCTTTGAGGTATGGCGCAAAGTCCATGAAGTCCCCTGTGAAGTATACGGACATATAGTTCTTGATGCGGTTGTGGAATACACCTACGCGCGCATAAGTATTTTTATTTTCCCCTTCTAAACTCATGTCAAAGTTGACAGATTTTTCAGGTTTCAAATTAGGGTTACCAGCCCAGTACCAACCGAGTTTTGCTACCCCAATACCTACCGGGTTAGATGCGTACATTTCCCAGTTATACCACAATTCACCCATGCCAGGCTCGGTATAACCAGTCCCTACATTGGCTTTACATCTACGGTGTGTATTGCCATTTACGTTATAGGTCATACCTAAGGACGCTGATAAGTTAGAACCAAATAAGCTACTGTTATCGAAGCGAAGAATTGGAGACAAGGTCATATTCTTATTACTGCCATGTATCAGAAACATAAGCGTTTAACTTGCGAATTGTACCACTACCAGTGGTCAATCGTTGGTCTCGATTACGGTACTCTTCTAAGAAGGCTTTGCCATTTAATTTAGGCGCCTTCTTACGCATTTCTGGGTCATTGGACTCGCCGTATTTAAAGTAATCACCTACAATATTGGCACGTGTGGCAGATAGTACAGGATTTTCTGCTTTCAAACGGTCTTCTAAAGCCTTATAACGAGCTTTGAACTCATCTGTTACAGGTTGATTATTAGGAGATGTACTAGACCAATCACTTAATCTACTTTCAGACAAACCATAGTTTATATAGTCATCGTATGTAATACCTGGTTTTTGAGCATCTGTTTCTGCACCGTAATATTCATAATCCATATCCCATTGCGGCATACCGCCACCGGAATTAATGAATTTATAGTCGTGGATATGAGAGTAAACCTTGATGCTATTATCGCCTTTACGACGTACAAGACGGTCAAGTTTATCAACTAGCTAGCTCTTATCGTACTCCCATGGATCAATGTACACGGTGCTTGTATTAGGGGAGCTCTTCAATCGGCTACCAGAGCCTTCTTCACGAGCATAGCTCACGCCGTAGCTAAGCAAGTGATTTTTGTTGAGTTGTGTATTCGCAGTAGCTCGAATGTCTAATTGACGGTGATCGATATTATCGATATAGCGCAACTCATTGGAGCCTTCATAAGCGGAACGACCTGTATAACTAATGAGGGCTACGTCATTTTCTTTGATGCGGGAGTAGTTAGTTTCAACAGTCCAGTCACTTTTACCTGCTCGAGAGGACCATTGTAAGTTTGCCGTATTACGGTCCGCAGTACGTTTAAAATGTTGTTGTGGCTCTAAGTCAGAGTCAGGTGTTTAACATCGCGCACAGGTCTTCTGCTATAGCGGTTGAGGGCGCATTTCAAATTATTTTTATCATTTGCCTCGTAAGTTGCTAGAGGCCGATATCGATACGCATCACCGTAGTACGAAGTACATTGGGCTAAAGTTATGCTGCATAGTCAAGCCATACCCGTTTCACGGCGACTAACGGATGCCAATACAGGCATGAGATCGCGTTTACTACCAGATAACCCGACCTTTAATTTCCCCATTTGACCGGAGTCGGCACGAATGAAGAAATTTTGGAATGGAAACGCATCGCCATCGCTCTTCGGCGCATACCTTCAGCATTTAATTGCAAGGATGGTTTCTTTTGTGCCTTTTTAGTGATAATGTTAACACCACCTACTGCATCAGAACCGTATTTAGCACTAGCAGCACCTTGAATAACTTCTATGCGTTCAACGTTTTCTGTACCGAGCCGTTGTACTTCGTCTGCAGCACCAGAGTACTTATCAAAATCACCCAATACTGGTTGACCATCTACAAGGATTAGTGTGTGACGCGCTTCGGCACCGCGAATGGATACACCGACACGGCCCATAGCATCAACAGTTCTAGATACACCTGTTTGAGTAAATATAATGTCTTCGACGGACTTCGCCTGTTTTCTTTTCAATCTCTTTCTTGGTAATGATTTGCGCTGTGAGTCTAATTTTCTTGCTTCTTCTGCCCATGTACCTTTGACATGAACTACATCCGTAGTGACAGGTGCATTATCCGCCCAAACTACGAGAGGTGCGCTAAGCCATAAGGCCACTGCACTAGACAGAATGATGTTGCGCTTTGTATGTCCCCACCTATTCATTGTGCCCTCCTCAAATTCTAACTAACCATAAGTTTTGTATCTCCCACCCACACAAAAACAAAAAAGATACACTTTACCAACATATAATGACATTGAATATCATTCACATTTTAATGTTAGCAAAGTGTATCTTGCATATCTACTCGAAAAAGACCAAAAATATACGTTTTGGACAAATCGGACATAAATCTTTAAATTTATACGTCATTTTGAAACGAGTATAATTCCCAAGTTTGAAGTTTTTCGAGATCCGTATAAAAGGTATCTCGTTTATTAATCCTTTAGCATCGAATGTATAGAATGCTTGTAAAAGAAGATCTTTAGTCAGTACATAGCTATACAAAGGTGAAGCTCTTAGTACCATCTAAGTATCGATTCGGCACAGCCTCAGTACCATTGCCGCCAAAGAAGGAACCGTGTGCGAAGTATTTATAATCCCACATAGGGCATTCCAAGAGCCTGGTTTTATTCATATCGACACGACCTACATCGAAGCGTAAAGCCCAGAAGTGTGGTGTACCACCAACATCACGACCTTTGATATCGAATTGAGAGGAACCAGCTTGATGCTCATAATGCGTGTTGCCATTCATAAATCGACCAAAGTCACTACGATTTTGACCATAGTCGAAGGAAATACTTGCATTGTGATTTAGTTGATACTTAGCGCCAATGCCGAATACATTAGCCACGTTATTAAACTCATGTGCTTCTGTAGCATTACCATTTGCAGTATAGAAACGATAGTCACTGCTACCGAAGGAACGCAAGTACCATGCAGCTAAACCAAGTCGAGGTGTTACCATGCGTTTAACTTGAACATAGGCAGCCTTTTCGATTGGAGGAACTGTATCTTGTTGTAAGACAACGCCTGTCGTTGGTATAACATTACCAGTATATTTACCTAATGCTTCACGAGGTAATCGGCTATGACCATCTGCTTTTTCAAGAAGACGAGTCAAGCCATTAAAGTAAGAAGGCTAACAATTGTGGGTAATGCTCACTACTTTTTTACGTTAATTACGTTAGACATACCATAGTCTTTAACATCCATAGAGTTAACCTTGTAAATATTATCCCCTAAGCCGTCAAAAGCATTATCATCAAAGCTAACTGTATAGGTAGCATCTTTATTGAAGATAAGGGCAGCACGATCTTGTGCTGTTTTTACGATACGTACTTCAATAGCCTCTTTATTTTTATTGTACCAATTAGTTAAAATGTTTTACCATTATCTGCCAATACGAAGTATCGCTCAACTTAACCTCAAATAATGGATCATTTTGAGTTAAACCAATTTTACCTGCCGATACGGTGGTATTGATTGTTCCTTCATCAGGAACCCACTCTTCCGTATCTTCATCATAGCGTTTATCTTTATACGTATACTTAACCTTAACGTCAGGCATTTCAAGCAATACCGTTTGCTTATCTGCATCTGGACCATATGCTTTTGCTACAATCTCTTGCATGCGACGTACTACGTCAAATTGAGCTGCTCGCAATGGTTCACGTTCTTTTGCTACGCGTGCCTCTACATCTGGCAATTGCGCTTGTAAATTCGCAAGGTCTGTTTTTAGTGGCGCCAATTGGTCTGCTGGTAATTCATCGATATTTTCTTTCCACCAAATATCGGAGTTAAGGTCCTCAATTTTTTGCTTTAATTCTTTAACTTCGTTTTCTAATGCGCCTTCTTTATCACGCAATGCTTTTAATTGTTGATAGAAGTTAATCTTATCCCCTGCTTCAGGTACGACAAGCTCTTTATTACTACCATCAGTATCGCCTGTAATGCCTACGAACTCATCTACCGTAGGAACCCGTTTAAAGTTCGTATAAATAGCATGTGTATAGGCACTATCGCTGATACCGGTACTGTGTTTAAAGCTACCAAGACCTACGCGAACTTGGGTATTCTTATTAGTCCAAACGCTGCGAACACCATCGTACTCCTTGTTGAACCAGTACCCTGTAACGCCCATCGATTCGGTAATTCTACCTGCACTATGATCCCATTTAGAGCTATGATGTGTTACATCAAACTCTTCAAGACGTTGATGATTAAAGCCTTTAGATCCTTCTGTTTCATGACTGCTATCTACGCCAGGTTGACCAGATGCACTACCTACAACACGTACATTTGTATTGTCGTTAATACGAGCATCTACACCTACCCGAATACGTTGGTTCAAACCATGTTCTTTGCGATCTGCTAAATTCTTAGCTGCATCATCAGCGACGTAACTTGTGGGTGTTACTTTTGTTTCTGGTCTATCTGAGCCAAGGTGGCTATCATTACGTACACGATAATCCCCTACGAGTTCTACACCACGAGCTTTAGATTCATCGAATGGACGGGTAATGAAATCGTTAAGTACTGCTGGTGGTAATGCTTCCAATTGCTCTTTTTGTAAGTTTGTCTTACTTTCACCAGAGCCTAAACCAAATTTCATATTCAAGCCTACACGATATACACGAGCTGACAAGGCCCTATTATCGTCGCGGTGATTGAAGATATTATCGATACCAAAGTACACACGGAGTCTTTATTAATTTTCTTTTGAACCATAAAGTTCCAAATGCCATAGGTTTTACGGTCGTACATATCGGCACTACGTCTATTATTCAAATTATAACGAATAACAGATTTGTTGGAATCGTTAGGGGTCGACATGAAACCATGTAATTACCATGCCAGATGAAATTACTATCTAACATGCGAATGTAGTAATCGCCCATAAACTACCGCTCCAGTACTGCCTTATCCTCAAAAGTCTACGCCGATATCGATTTTTATGACGTAGGCTTATCCAATAATTCGCGAGGCATATCTTTATCGCTCTTATTGAGAGCACGTAAGTATGTATACCTAAACAGAGCTTTCCAATGCTTATTAAATGTTTGTTTTACTTCAAATTGAAGACCTGTAATTTGAGCTTTTACCGATGTTCCGGAAACTATAAATCATATCAGGCGCATGACCGAATTTGGCAGCCCCTAGCGTAGTGGATTCATCGTATTGTGGATGGAAGTCCATTAAATAACCCGTATTGTACACAGACATATAATTGCGGATATTATTATGGAACACACCTATCTTCGCATAGGTATTTTTATTTTCCCCTTCTAAAGACAAGTCAAAGTTCATTGATTTTTCTGGTTTAAGGTTTGGATTACCTACCCAATACCAGCCTAGACGAGCCTCACCACCACCGATGGTAGCGAAAGGTAATATTAGGGACCATACATTTCCCAGTTGTAGTACAATTCGCCCATACCTGGTTCGGTGTAACTTGTGCCTACATTCGCTTTTAATCGACGATGAACATTACCTTTCACATTATGAGTCATGCCCAAATTAAAAGATACATTAGAACCGAATTTATCACTGTGATCTAAGCGCACAATGGGAGATAAGGTAGTGTTCTTATTAACTTGCCATGTATCTTGTACATAGAAATTAAACTTCTTAATCTCTGCACGGCCTGCTGTTTGTTGATTGACACGTTTTAAATACTCTTCTTTAAAGTAAGATCCGTTTAATTTCAATTGTGTGGAATCAAAATCAGATACAGCACCGTAGTAGAAACTTGGTAAATAGGCATCGTGAAGAGCTGGGTAATATTTACCATTAGCATCGGTTTTACCTTCCTTATTGGCGTGGTAATCTTCGATGAAAGCTTTATTTTCCTCTAACAATCGTTTAGCAAATTGTTGATAGCGTGCATAGAGCTTCAGGGTTAAGTTTTTCAAGGTCCGTTCCGTAGTCGGACCATCAACTAAGCCCATAACGGCTGAAGAATCACTGTCATTAGACTCTAAATATTGAACATATTCTTCGTAGGTGAATTCTGGTAATGTACTAGGCTTATTTTTATCGCCGTTATACCATTCTTTCTCCTTATTCCATTGCTCTACGCCGGCTTCATTCTTTTTGAAAGAATGGTCATAAATCGTAGAAGATGGTACACCATTTTTAACAGCTAAGCTTTTATCATAGTCCCACGGATCGATATGCCGTTTATAAGTGGTAGGAGCATTTTTAAGACGACTACCTTCACCAGTTTCACGAACAAAGCCTACACCATAGGATAAGAGATGATCTTTATTAAGCTGTGTGTCAGCACCAAGTGTTAAGTTCCATTGACGATGGTCTACATTATCAACATAGTTTAATGTATTTTTACCTTCATATGTACTATTACCATAATCGCTAGTTAATGTTAAATCATCCTCTTTAGTACGTGTATAGTTAACCTCTGCCTTCCAGTTACTTTTCTGATCTTTCCTGTATAGCTTAAGTTAAGATTATTACGATCTAAATCACGTTTGTAATGTACTTGTGGTTCCATAAAGGAATCACTACGTTTTACATATCGTTCTAAATCTTCGTTATAGCGGTCAATACGAAGTGCAAGAGAATGATCTTTATTAAAGTCATACGTCGCACCAAGGCCTACATTAGAATTAGTACCATAATAACGCAAGGAGTTCTTTAAGAAACCATGGTCTTCATCACTAGTCATGGTCGTTGCACGACGAGCTTCACTAGCATAAATAGGCATAATATCACGTTTACTACCGTGAATATTAACCTTTAATTTACCTAAAGAACCTGAGTCTGCACGCATAAAGAAGTTAGAATATGGCACAACATCGCCATCCCCTTTTTCTCTACGGCCTTCCGCATTAAATTGAACGGACGCATTCTTCTTAGGTTTATTGGTGATAACATTAATAACACCACCAATAGCATCAGAGCCATACTTGGCACTGGTGCACCTTGAATGACTTCTATACGTTCCACGTTTTCTGTACCTAGGCGTTGCAACTCATCGCCAGCACCTTGGTATTTAGCAAGATCCCCCATGACAGGTTGACCATCAACGAGAATCAATGTATGTCGTGGATCTGCCCCCCGAATAGATACACCGACACGCCCCATGGCGTCTACAGTTCTAGATACACCTGTTTCTGTAAATACAATATCTTCAACAGATTTTGCTTGTTTCTTTGCAATATCTTGCTTTGTAATAATTGTCGTTTGTTGCGACTCTTGTTTTGCTAATTCTTCAGCCCATGTACCGCGAACATGTACAACATCAGTTGTTACTGTTGCATTTTCTGCCATGGTAGTGATAGGCATTTGCAACCAATATGCTACTGCACAAGACAGTATCAAATATCGGCTTGCCCGTGTAAAGCGCCTATTCATCAGCTATCCTCCAAAAACTCTATATCAAACTAGGTATATAAAAATACACTCCACTACTATTTAATGACATTGAAAATCATTTACAACTTTAATAGTAGCAAAGTGTATCGTGCATATCTACTCCGAAAAGACCAAAAATATACATTTCGGACAATATTAAGTTGTTATATCTTACGATAAGCGCTTGGGGTGACTCCAGTAGCCTCTTTAAATGCACTAGTAAATTTACTGCCATTCTCGTAGCCTACGGCATTAGCAATTTCTAAAATAGATCGATCTGACTCTTGAAGCAAGCGCTTAGCTGCATTAATACGGCATTCCTTTAAATAGTGATGGATTGTCGTACCATATACCCCTTTAAAACAACGCTTTAATGTTGATGTAGGAATATCAAACTGTTCAGACAAAGGAATCTATTGTTATCCGTTTTCATAAACTGTGTAGATATATGTTCATTAACAGCTTTTACAATATCTACTTGTTGTTTACGATAGAGACTTCTCTTTTCATGATTAGTTGTAGAAATAACAGATAACAGTAAGAAGATTTCAATAACTTTTAATTTAAAATAGTGCCCCTTAATTTGATCAGGCACTTTATATAAACTAGAAAAAATCTGACGAACAGATTCCGTCTCTTCCATCATCATACCAAAGTCAGAATGCTCACAGAATCGATTTGCTAATTGAGTCAAATCGATGCGCGCTTCAGTCATAAGTGCATCTAATACGGGTTGAGCCTTTTCAACATCTACGAGTAATACAATCCCTTTAAAGAGTTTTGTAGGGAAGTAGTTCTCATGTTGATAATCAGCATGAATATGCCATCCTATGGACATATCACCTGGCTCCATATATAAATAATCACCAGATGTAAACTTGCACTCAATGCGCCCCTCTTCACAATGATTTATGGCAAACGTCTTTGTATGTGATTTTGCATAAAAATTGAATTGTTTCTTGCTTCACATCAAGGAACATCAAATCGATACCGTCAAACACTGTATGTCTCGACATAGAATTTCCTGCATGTGAAACTGCATGATTATGTGGATTCATACGATCACCATATACACAAATACTATAAAAATTACTATATACATAACTATCATAGTATACTTATTGATATCCATTGTCAAATTAAAAATAGTAATAATTCATTTTTCTTTAATAATATAAGTTTTTGCTATTTGTAATTCACATAAGATATTTTTCAGTAATATATAAAACTTTGTTCATTAGACTCTATGCATTACACAGCCTACCTATGTATTATTAATTTTACAATAAAATAAGCCTTGCAAGTTAAACCAATGCAGTCTAACTTACAAGGCTATATTCAGAATTATCAGAGATAATTCTTTATTTTTTTGTTTTTACAATAAAGGCTAACGCTATTACGTGACCAACCCATACAAGACCCATCACGATAAGAGCAACTGGCATATTTTGACTAAAATAGGCGCCGATAGCCATTATGGTAGTAACAGAAGCGAGAATGGACAACTTTGTCCGCAATGTCAACGCTTTATCGCGTTCATAAGCACCAACAGTCTTTTGATATAAACTAGACTCCAAAAACATTTTATGAAATCGTTCAGATCCTCGGGCTAAACAAAATAAGGTTAACATATAAAAAGGAACCGTTGGCAATAGTGGCAGTACGATACCTGCTGTACCAAGGGCAAAACTTATAGCACCAATGGTCAAAAATACATATCGAACTACAACATTACTATGTTGCTCAGTTGTTTTCATTAATCCTCTTCTACGTAGTTAATAACTTTACCTTTTGTTTTAATAAAGTTAGGAATGATAAGTACTAATGCAGCAATAGCTACGATACCGTAAATACCTGCCATACCTACCCATTCGTATGCATTACCTAATACAAGGCCCATTACGGCAAAGTCCGCATCACCAAATGTTGTATTTTGGAAGCCTAATTGACCAAGAACTGGAAGTGCCATTGCTGGCAAGAATGTGATAGCTAAACCATTAAGGAAAGCACCTACAGCTGCACCACGACGACCACCAGTAGCATTACCATAGATACCTGCTGTAGCACCACAGAAGAAGTGTGGTACAAGACCAGGAATAATCAATACACCACCTACAGCACCAAGGATAAGCATACCGATGATACCGCCGATAAAGGAGCTAAGGAAGCCTAATACTACAGCTGTTGGAGCATATGTAAAGAATACAGCACAGTCTACAGCTGGGATGGCATTAGGAATAATTTTTGTTGCAATACCTTGGAACGCAGGAATCAAGTCACCTAAGATCATACGTACACCAGAGTATACGATTGTTACGCCTACTGCAAAGTTCATAGCACTCATAACAGCGTATAAGTAAGGGCTCATATCACCAGATAAAGTAGATACGAATTCAGAGCCTGCTGCAATTGCGGCGATTAAATAGAATACGATCATAGTCAATGCAGTAGATAATGTGGAGTCACGCAAGAAGCCCCATTTTTCAGGAATTTCAATATCTTCTGTGCTATCTTCAGCTTTACCTACATATTGAGCAACCCAAGCAGATAAATAATAACCTAAACTACCAAAGTGACCAATGGCAATTTCATCACCATCAGTAACTTTAGATGTGTAGCTTTGACCAATAGCTGGAGAAATGGCAGACCACGCGCCCATCAAGAAACCACCTACAAGAATAAGCTCCATACCGGACAAACCTGCAGTACCAAGTACAGCAGACATGAGACATGCCATAAATAAGCTGTGATGACCTGTTAAGAACACATATTTGAACTTGGTGAAACGAGCAATACATAAGTTCATCAATAAGCCTACTACGAGAATAGACATCGTTTCAACGCCAAGAACCTTTTGTGCAACAGCTACAATAGCTTCGTTGTTTGGTACAACGCCAGTAATATGGAAGCCATGTTCAATCATCTTGCCTAGTGGATCAAGATTGCTAACGATAACACCTGCGCCTCTTTGCGACATTAAGTAGCCAAGAATCGGTTTTCAATGTACCTGTCATTACCTTATGAAACGGACGTTTCAAGGCAACTAAGCCTACACGACATAATACCAATTAAAAAGTGCTGGTTGAGACAGCACGTCACGTAAGAACTCTAATACCATTTCCATGGCACTACCTCCTATATACAGTTGTTAATAATTATTGAGCAGCTTGTTTTAATGCTTCAAGAACATCTTCTGTGATTTTCTTTTTATTAATATAGCTGCGAACAATAGCGATATTTTTGCCTTCGAATTGTTCTGCCAATTCTTTTACAGTTACGATAAGATCAGCCTTACGACCTTGTGCTGCATTAAAATCGATAGACTCAACTGTGCATCAATACCGTTTTTCAGCACAAAATCTCTTCGATTTTCATTTTTAGCATCAAGCTAGAACCAATGCCATTACCGCATACAGTTAATACAGAAATCATAATTGCCTCCTCCTATATGTATTATTGATCGTCTAAATGCTCAGCCAAAAATGCTTGTACATCGTCGATACTTTCAAACTCAACGGCTGCATCTAAAAATTCGTCGTCCTCAAATAAAGTAGCAATATCCGTCAACAATTGAATATGCTCATCCTTATTAGGAGCACATAAGAACAATGCTACAGATACAGGATCATTGTCTGGGCTACCAAAGTTCAATGGCTTCTCCAACGTAACTAATGCTGTACCTACCCGTTTTGCCCCATGTTCAGGGCGAGCATGCGGCATTGCAAGACCTGGGGCCAATACGATATATGGGCCCATTTCACGCACTACCTCAACCATAGCCTCTGTATAAGATGGATCGGTAAAACCAGCATCAACCATGAGTTGGCCACCGTGACGAATTACCTCTTCCCACGTTTCAGCGGGATAGTGAAACGATACATTGTCGTCGGATAATAAATCTTGTAACAAGCTAACACCTCCTAAGCTTACATCTATACATATACTTCTATTATAGCTATTCTAAGAAGTTTTTCATATATCAAAATAACAATAAAGCTTATCAAAAATGAATAAATCTAACATGTAAAATAATTATTTTATAAAATTTTTAACATCAGCTCAATACATGAGTAATCACTCATGTTATTTTCACTAATTGTACTTAAATTATTCAACATTATTACACAATCATTTCTACATAATTTTTAACTCTTTATTTTTCTATAGAATACCTATATCCAAAATACCCATACAGGTATGTATATTGTATATATATTGAAAATTCTCTATACTTAGATAAAAGTATATTTCACCTACAACAAAAATAGAATAAGGAGAATTTATGCAAACTTCCGTAAAAGTATTTATACTAGGGTTACTACTTTGTATTTCCTAGTAACAGCTTTTGCAATTTGGGGCCAATTTTGTCCCTTTAGATCAAATTATTTCAGCCCTTATGTCGATGATTGATCCCAACGCCAAAGCTTCGATGACAGATACGATTATTACAGATATACGCTTACCACGACTTATCTACTCAGTACTGACAGGCATTGGTCTATCCCTTGTAGGTTTATTGATGCAAACGGTAACGAGAAACGCACTGGCTGACCCTTATGTATTAGGTGTTTCATCGGGCGCTAGTACAGGTGCCGTCTTTGCCATCATCATAGGAGGTCTCCCCTTCTTAGGTCAGTATAATACGCCTATCTTTGCTGCCTTAGGCGCTGCCCTTTCCATCATAATGGTATTGCTTTGTGTTGGTAAAAGTAACAGTCCTGTAAAACTCATCCTTATAGGTATGGGGATGACGGGTGTATTTTCGGCTTTAACAATGATGATTATTTACGGAGCTAAGCACGAGGCGCAAGTTCGAAGTGCTATGTTCTGGCTACTTGGTAGCTTTGCAGGCATTCAATGGGGTGATTTACCATTAACGGCCATCATAGTAACCTTATTTATGCTATATATCTATATGTTTAATCAAGATCTTGATGTGCTACTACTAGGCAATCATGAAGCAGCACAAATGGGCTTATCAGTTAAACAGCTACAGCTAAGCATCGTTATTATATCCTCTATTGTCATTGCCACATTAGTATCAAAAGTGGGTGTAGTAGGCTTTATCGGCCTTATTATTCCTCACCTAGCTAGAATTGTAGGGGGCCCTAAGCATAGAAACACATTACTCTTTAGTGCTCTAATCGGTAGTATCGTCATGATCTGGTCAGACGTACTATCAAGAGCACTATATAGTCCAGAGGAAATCCCTATCGGTGTTCTTACATCCTTGTTGGGGGCTCCACTTTTCATTTGGATCATTATGAATCGTTACAAGCATAATGGTTAGTGTATATCATGTCTACAGGAGATACTATGTATCAAATTAATCAGCTGTCCTTCTCATATGAGAAAAAAGAAGTGTTAAAGAATATTTCTGTAATATTTCCTGCTAACAAAATAACAGCCATAATCGGACCGAATGGATGTGGTAAGTCTACACTACTTAGCCATCTATATCGGCTTCAACCTTCTAAAAACAAAATTATATTAAACGATAGACCTTTAGAGTCTTATAAAGGTCGTGAGTTTGCTCAATTAGTAGCCGTTTTAACACAATCTAGAGACTCCATGATTGATGATTTCCTCGTAAAAGATATCGTCCTCATGGGCCGTTATCCATATAAGCAACACTTCGGCACCTATAGTTCAGAAGATATAAAAATCGCAGAACACTATATGAACGAAGTAGGCATTACACATTTAGCTGATGAGGAAATTCATCACCTATCAGGTGGGGAGAAGCAACGCGTTTTTATTGCTAAAGCTTTAACTCAAAAACCGGAAATACTTCTTTTAGATGAACCTACTAACCATCTAGATATGAAGTATAAAGTAGCACTTATGAAACAATTGCGGGCTTTCAATGGCACTACGATCGTAGTTCTACATGATTTAAATCTAGCGGCTCAATATTGTGATCATATCGTGATTATGAATAAGGAACAATCCTAAAAGAAGGTTCCCCAACTGAGTACTAACACCTGAAATCCTTGAACCCATATTTGAAGTTCCGTTCAAAACCTCTTGGGATGAAGGGCGCTATCACCTATATTATTAATTAAAAGAAAGGGCTAATTATGTTTTCAAAAGTTAAAGAAAAATCAAAAATTAGTATTAATTGCTATGGCGTGCGCCACATTTGCCATCGCTGGTTGTGGTTCTGACACAAGCAAAAGCGCGACTGACAAGGGCGCATCTGTAACATGGGTGAAACATTTGACGGTACAAAAACTGACTTTGCTATTAAATCCGCCCCTACTCATGCGGTCTCTATGTCTCAAGCAACTACAGAAATGATGCTTCAATTAGGCCTTGAAGACAAAATGGCAGGTACTGCATTTAAAGAGGAAGAAATCTATCCACCTCTTCAAGCATCTTATGACAAGGTAAAAGTGTTGGCAGAAAAATGGCCTTCTTACGAAGTGTTCATGTCTGTAAAACCTGACTTTGCTACAGGCTGGCCTGACTCCTTTAGCAAACGCGCTATTCCTGCAGATAAAATGATCGCTCAAAAGTTAACATTTGGCTTCCTGAATCTATGTTGTCTACTAAAGCAGATTTAGAAACTAACTTCAACGACATGATTAAATTAGGTGAGATCTTCGGTGTAAAAGCGAAAGCGGAAGAATGGGTTGCAGGTCAACGTAAAACGTTAGAAGCTATCCAAGCTAAACTAAAAGACTTACCTCGTAAACGGGTCTTCATTTATGACTCTGAAGATGGCCAACCATTCACAGCCTTCGAAGGTTACACTACTAACATCTTAAAACTCATCGGTGCTGACAACGTAATGAGTGGCTTAGGCGTTGACAAAACATGGGCTAAAGGTTCTTGGGAAACAGTAATCGCTCAAAACCCTGACTACATCATCATCGCTGACTATGGCAACTCTATCCGTAACGATGACGATTTCCAACAAAAAATTGAAAAAATCAAAGCTAACCCTCAACTTCAAGACATTACAGCGGTTAAAGAAGGTCATTTCATTCGTGTAAAACTTTCTGAAATCACCCCTGGTGTACGTACAGTTGACGCCCTAAAACGTTTAGCGGAAGAAATTCACGGCGTTAAAATCGACTAATATAGCTGACTATAAACTAATTGAATCTAGCTAACTATGATCAACGAAAAGGTCCCAATTCAAATGAATTGGGACCTTTTCGTACTACTGTATTACACACAGCATATTGATTTAGAGAGTAGAGATGTGTTGTAGTTGAAAGATTTAGGAATAATGGGTTATTGTAAATTAGATTTAAAGTTTATTAAGTTGTATATGCTGTGACAATGCCTTATTTATGCGTTTCTAGCACATTGTTGCCTATATCGTTTATCGTTATTTGCCTTTATAGCCATAATTAAAGGTTTTAGTGAAAGAAATTCTTCATCACTGAGTCGAATCGTTCTACCAATGCGTTTAATCGGATTACGTGGGCGCCCGGCACCGCGTCTAGTTCCACCCATGCCATATACTTACCTCTCTTTTCACTTGAAAAACTCCTTCTACCGATAGTATAACCTCCATTACATAAGTATGCAATAGTTATTCATTCTAAACAAACCTAAAACAACCTATAAACACGTAATAAACTGCATTTATTAATAAAACGCATAATTCACAAAACCACATATTTATAAGTTTTTCTTCCTATACACTTGAATTCCAACATCAACGTTGCCAAATATAGATAAATCGCTTTTTATAGAATATAGTATTTAAAAGCCAAGCAAAATCTAGCGATATTATCTATTTTTAAGACGCAATCTTATTAATTTAGGGTCCTAAAATAAAAAGACTGCTTTCGCAGTCTTTTTATTATTATAAGTTATGTATTAACCAAATAGTAAGTGACCGATTTCATAAGCAATAAGCTGCTACAATACCAGATAATGGAATTGTTACAAACCAAGCCAACACCATAGATCTTGCTACGCCCCAGTTAACAGCTTTAAGACGTTTAGAGGAACCTACACCTAATAAGGAACCACTTACAACGTGTGTCGTACTTACAGGTAAATGTAAGAATGTAGCTGTAAAAATAGTAATAGCAGAGTTTAAATCAGCAGCGAAACCATTGATAGTTTCTAGTTTGAAAATTTTAGTCCCCATGGTGGAGATGATTTTCCAACCACCCACTGCTGTACCCATAGCCATAGCCGTAGCACAACAAAGTTTAACCCATAATGGTACATCCAATGTATCGATAAAGCCACCGCTAAGCAAAGTTAGCGTAATAATCCCCATCGCCTTTTGAGCATCATTAGAACCATGAGAGAAAGCCATCATGATGGCAGACACAATCTGCATGGATCTAAATCTATCATTTAGCACGATTGGAGAAAATCTACCAAAAATAAGCAACAATACTTTCATCACAATATAGCCACCAATCATGGCTACGATTGGAGATAAAATGAGGGATAAGAAGATCTTTAAGATACCAGCCTCATTTAAAGCATCAAAGCCTACAGACCAACCTACAGCACCGATGATACCACCGATAAGCGCATGAGATGAGGAACTTGGAATCCCCCAATACCAGGTCAATAAGTTCCATGTAATGGCACCGATAAGAGTACTGCAATGATACTACTATTGATAAGAGATGCAGACATAACGATGTCACCACCGATAGTCTTCGCAACACCTGTACTAACCATAGCGCCCAAGAAGTTGAGTGCTGCTGTCATCATAATAGCCTTTTTAGGCTCAATAGCACGGGTGGATACGGATGTGGCAATGGCGTTCGCCGTATCGTGGAAGCCATTGATATAGTCGAAGGCTAATGCTAGAAATACAACTAGCCATACTAAATATTGAGCATCAAGCATACTTCAATACTACCCGGCGGAATGTACCAACCAAATCTTCGCAACCATCGATTACATCCTCCATGGCGCTAAGGATTTCCTTCCATTTGATAATTTCAATTGGATCTGTACACTCAGTAAAGAGCTTAGCCATTTCTTCGTGGTAAATGTTATCCGCTTCAGACTCAAGTTTCAATACTTGGTGTACACGGCCTTCTACCTTAACATGGTCCTTTTTAAGGCTGCCCATGTAACCGATAGATTTATTGATATGCTTAACGCATTTTACAACGATTTCACTCATACGGATAGCACCATCACTTGGTTTACCAACGTGGTACATAACCATTTTGTCCATGATTTCTTTGATATTATCTAATGTCGTATCCAATTGGTCGATTAAGAGCTGAATATCTTCACGATCCATTGGAGTGATGAATGTTTTGCGCAAACGATCTACTGTTTCGTTTACTAATTCATCAGCGACTTTTTTCCTTTGTATCAATTTCAAGAAAAAGCCTCTTCTTTAGAGATTTCGCCTTTAAACACACGCTCCATCATCTCTGCACTTTCAAATGTAAGAGCAGCATGATTTTCTAAAATACTGAAAAATTTTTCTTCTTTTCCTTTTAATTTAAAAGCCATGAAGATCCTCCTGAAACAGTATTGATTGCTTCTATAATAATAACTTAATTATAGCACACTAACAGTAATTCCTAAACTAATTTACAATCTCTATATTTTAACCCCTATGCGTATATAGCATATGTATTATTCTACTATGTAAAAGTTTTATTACCTATAGGTATGCCATAAAATATCATAAAAATATCGCCATAACATATTTTTCAAAAATATGTTTCAGAAATATATGTTAAAAAAATAAAAAGCAGATAGTTGATTACAGCATCAACTATCTACTTCATATTTTATTAATTTGCTTCTCTTCTGCTTTAGTACTTCTTCTGCCTTTTCAAGTTAGGCACAGATGTTGGGCATGTAGCAGGCGTACAAGCTACCATTAGGGACCTAAGTCTTCTGCACGACTCACAAATGTAGTATGTAACATGTGATGTGCTTTATGGCTCATAGGTTTACCATCGAAGAACTCAGCATATAATTTTTGGATATCTGGATTATCACAAGAAGCTTTTACTGTTACTTCCGCATCACGAGTGTACAAGGAGGCAATACGAGCTTCACGAGCTTTGTCTGCCATTGGTAATTTAACGCGTGGTTGACCACCACCACCGATACAGCCGCCACGGCAAGCCATTACTTCGATAAAGTCATAATGGATATTTTCTGCACGCATGCGTTCGATGAATTTACGCAAGTTGCCTGTACCATGAACAGCCGCTACATGTAATGTTTTGTCCCCAATGACTACGTCAGCTTCACGAGCACCATCCATACCGCAATTGCTTCGAATGGAATCAATGTTTGAGGTGCATCTTCACCAGTTGCTAATTTGTAAAACTTGCACGCTAGTACTTCCATAACGCCACCAGTATTACCGAAGATAATACCACCACCAGATGCTTCACCCATCAATGGATCAAATGCAGAATCTTCAAGTTCATCGAAGTTAATTTCTTCTGCACGTAACCATTTTGCAAGCTCACGTGTAGTAATACAGTAGTCTGTATCGCGCATTTCTGGTACATCCCAGTATTCAGCAGAGGAATTCATTTCTTCGCGACGAATTTCGAATTTCTTAGCTGTACAAGGTGTTACTGCAACAGCAACGATTTGTTTTGCATCAAGGCCCATTTTTTCAGCAAAATATGTTTTTTGTGTAGGCGCTTGCATTGCAATTGGACTCTTAGCGATAGATAAGTTTGGTAAAAATTCTGGATAGAATGTTTCCAGCAAACTTAACTCAAGCAGGACAACAAGACGTGAATTGAGGCAATACCGCATCACTGTTGATAACACGTTCCAACAACTCAGATGCTTCCTCCATGATAGTCATGTCAGCACCAAAGTTTGTATCGAGAATGTAGTCGCCACCTAACTTACGGAGAGCAGCTACCATTTTACCTTCTACGAATGTACCCGCATCAAGGCCAAACTCTTCACCTAAGCCAACACGTACAGCAGGTGCAGTTTGGAAAACGACAATTTTATTAGGGTCAGCAATAGCACTTTTTACTTCATCAATTTTCATCGCGTTCATTAATGGAATCAAATGGACAAATAGATGCACTGACCACAATGAATACAAATAGGATGATCCCCATTAGTTGTTAAATCATAATAATCAAATACGCCCATGTCTACAGCACAAAGCTTTTACGACATAAAAGAGCAATTTTACATTTAGACAAATCTTGAACTAATGCAATATTTCCGTCTTCAATTGGTACGCGACGGTCTAAAATTCATACTTACTCATGAGTTTCCTCCTACTTAGGTAACGTTGTTATCGTTAATCGAAGAAATTATACTATAGAATGTGACTTTTTATCAATAAAAGTACTTGTAATTCCTTTGCATAGCAGGTATTAGTAAATCGCATGATACGTGGTTTATAGACGTTCTTCCAATTCCATCCACCGTTCGGTGAGCGCATCTATTTGGGATTGAGTCTCTTCTCGCTCAGCCATCAAGGCTTGCATTTTTTCATAATCAGTAGCGACTTGGCCTATCATCACATCTAGGCCCTAACTAAATGCTCCAGCTTTGGCAACTCATCCATAATTTTCGCATACTCTGCCTCTTCCGCTTTATTGAGGCCTTTCTTAGGGGATTCTTTGAAAGTATCTGCTGTATTTATAATTATACCACTATTATCTCCGGATGTATTGGAAAATTTACTTTGACTATCAATAGAGTCATCAGTATTGGTATCAGCCTCGTCAGCTTCTATAGCTCTTACAGTTTTGGCACTAGTAGCTATGCTACCATTTGTCATATAAAACGGACGTTTTCCACCACTACTTTCATCAAGTGCATCCTTATAATCAGAATAAGACCCATGAACGATTTCAATGTGACCATCCCCAGTAAATACAAATAGCTTATCTACTACACGGTCAAGGAAATACCGATCATGACATACGGTAACGATGACACCACTGAAGGAATCAAGGAAATCCTCTAATACCTCTAATGTGGGGATATCAAGATCATTGGTCGGTTCATCTAGCAATAATACGTTAGGTGCGCTCATAAGCAATTTTAAGAGATATAAGCGGCGACGCTCACCACCAGAAAGCTTACGAATCGGCACACCATGAAGTTCAGGTGTAAAGAGGAAACGCTCTAAAATTTGACCAGCACTCAAGGTAGAGCCATCACCGAGCACCATGTAGGAATGGTCCTCACGAATATAATCGAGAACACGCATATCTTCGTCGAATTCTGGCAGTTCTTGTTTGAAGTGAGCAATACGAACCGTCTCACCCTTACCAATAGTGCCGCTTATAGGCTCATAGGTACCATCAAGAATATTCATAAAGGTAGACTTCCCTACACCATTAGGCCCTACAATACCAATACGATCATGGCGCACTACATGATAGGTAAAATCTTTGATCATAGGCCTTTCATCAAAGTAAAACTCTAAATGCTCGATATCAAAAATAGTTTTACCTAAACGCGTCTTTAATGCAATGGGATCCATTTGGTCTGGACGACGCGTTTTCTCCATATTTTTTAATTTTTCGTAGCGGTCTAAACGAGCCTTTTGTTTTGTAGTTCGAGCCAAAGCACCACGACGAACCCATTCAATTTCTCGTTTTAAAAACTGGCGGCGTTTCTCTTCTGTAGCAGCTTCCCGTGCTTCTCTGTCAGCTTTCAAAGCAATGAATTCTTCGTAATTACCATCATATTGGTACATGCGTCGATTAGATAATTCCAAAATACCATTACATACAGAATCAAGGAAGTATCTATCATGGGTACTGATTAAGAGCCCTCCTTGTCGGGCACTTAGATAGGACTCAAGCCAGTCGATACTGTCTTCGTCTAAATGGTTTGTCGGTTCGTCTAGCAATAATAAATCGCAAGGATATAGCAGAGCTTGACCAAGTGCTAAACGGCGTTTTTGACCACCCGATAACAAGGCTACCTTTTTGTCCTACATCAGGAAAGCCCAGTTTAGATAAAATAATACGAGCCTCTTGCTCTACTTGCCATCCATTTTTCTGATCCATTTGTTCTAAGGCATTCATATAGTTACGAGACAATTTAGCATCATCTCCGCCAGACTCTTGCATTTGACGGTACTCGACTAATACGTTCAAAGGCTTTTTACCATTTTGTAGACGAGATGGTCCCCCATCTAGAACGGCCTCTAATAAGGTAGATTCGCATCAAAATCAGGTGTTTGCGCCAAAGTAATGGAGAGTCGCCTTGCCATTGCGCTCAATAGTCCCCTTATCAGCCTCCATTTGACCTGCCAGTATTTTCAAGAACGTAGATTTCCCTGTACCATTAATGCCCACAAGGCCGAGTCTTTTTTCAGTGGTAAATGTAATATTTACCTCTTTTAAACAACGACCTTGTGCCATATGATTCTCTATATTTTTGTAAACTAATAACGTTCATGTTATGCTCCTATTTTGTAATTCTGTTACTTATTATACTACATTACCATTGACAGTAACATTCACCCTCAGTAGAATAAACGTAACATATATATTCATGAGGAGGTCCACATGGCGACGGATATGCTTTTAGACTTTTATGAAAGTATTAACTTTGAACTTATCGACATCGATGGGTATGACACATTATTTACTGAGCTTTTAGAAGATGGCACCTATGCAACTGTGTCCGACGACGACGGTCATATGCCAGAGGACTTGGAGACAGCAATCGTATTCAATGTATACGATGATAACGACTCCTTCCAATGGAGTGTTACATTGGATGATTCCTACCAATTAAAAGATCTCTTAGATAGCGCTGAAAGCACAGATGAGTTTTTAGAAACACTACAAAGAATTAGAGAAGAACATATTGAGCAATACCAATAATACAAAAGCGATGACCTTTGGGTCATCGCTTTTTTACTATATATCACAGTTTGATTAGCTAATTACTTCTTCAACTTGTACTAATTCCTCTTGCTTTGTAGCGTCTAAGATTTCAATTAAACTATTTACAATATTAGTGCTCCATCTACATGCCATTCACGAGCACGCTCAGACATTTGTTGTAGTCTTGGAGAGTTAATAGAAGCGCAGTCACAACGTCTTCTAAGTTGTGAATATCACAGCCCAACGAGCACAGCTGCGTTGCTCTAATAGCTCTGCATTGGCCTCTTCTTGACCTGGAATGGCATTAAAGAATACCATAGGCAAACCAATTGTAACAGCCTCCATACACGTCAAAGCACCAGGCTTTGTAACGAGCAAGGAAGACGATTTCATGAGCTCAGAAATATTTGTAGTATAGCCATATACAGTAGTCTTTGTTTTCATAGAGTCACTAAGGGTAACTAAGGATTCATAAAGAGATGTATTTTGACCGGCCACTACAGTAATTTCACCGATACCATTAACCTCATCTAAATGTTTAAGTGCCGTTTCGAGGGAGCCCAAACCAAGACCACCACCCATGACGAGTACTTTCACAGGTTCCTCTAAGCTATATTCCTCAATAGCATCACGGAAAAAGGAACGGCGCACAGGAATACCAGACACATGAATACGAGTTTCATCAATACCAGCGGATACCATTTCGGTAACCATAGACTCAGTCGCTACATAGTACGTATCAATTTGAGGATAGAGCCAAAATTGATGACTACTAAAGTCCGTCATAATCGCTACCAATGGCACATCGATATGACCTTGGCGTTTCAAAATAGACGCAGCCCCACAAGGGAATGGATGGGTAAAGACCATCACATCTGGGCTGCTCTTGTTGAACGAGCTTGAGCATACGACTTTTTAAGGAGATAGGACAATGCAGTTTGCAAAATAGTCCCTCGTCGCTCCCCTTTTGATACGCGATAAATCATATCGTATGGCATAGGGAATACGTCGATCATCTTGATATACGTCCCCTTAATTAAATGTTCTACAGACATGGTTTCTGTATCAAGAAAGTCCACATGAGTAATCGATGCGTGTGGCTCTTTTTCTTTCCAATATTCTTCTATGGCTCTGGCGGCCTGCATATGTCCTGTCCCAATAGAAGCGGACACGATGAGAACCTTCCGTGATCTTTCGTTATTCATAGTACACCCTTTCTCTGTGCATTATACCATAAATAGACGAAAAAAAGAGACCTCAAAGGTCTCTTTCATATCCTTAGGGATTATTTTTTTGCGTTTTTAGCTTTTTGTAGCGTTAACTTGCTCTTTCAAACCTTTACCAGCTTTGAATGCAGGGGATTTGGGCGGCGATTGTGATAGTTTTACCGTTTTGTGGGTTGGCCTTCGACGAGCGCGTTCACGAACTTCGAATGTACCGAAGCCGATAACTTGTACTTTACCGCCAGCAGCTAATTCTTCAGCAACTGTGTCAAATACAGCTTTTACCGCTTTTTCAGCGTCTTTTTTAGTTAATTCAGTTTTTTGTGCAACACTTGCGATTAATTCTGTTTTGTTCATGACAGAACCTCCTTAAAAATACTATACCTTAGAAGTATGCAAAAACCTCTGAGCTACTTTTTCCTGCACTTTAGCCTCCTCCCAAAAAGCATCCAGCTCAGCATGAAAAAGTCTTCCCATGAGCGATCGCTTTGGTTAGCACAAGCCTCTACATGTAAAAACGCTGTCGGAACTTTGTGTTTGTGCGATTTGGTGCATTTTTCACCGCTTATTTTATACCATCTGAGTAGATTAATCAAGGAAAAAGCACATCTCCTGCTTCTCTTTTCCATATTTTCTCTATCTTTTGTGCTATAGCCTCCTTAAATTCACCCATTTCTTCGGAAACTTTCGCCCAAACCGGATCGAGCTCGTCCCAGTCAAAACCTAGCTTTTGCGACCTTTTTCTTGAAGCTTATAAGCGACCACTAAAAGCAGGTAAACTTTTGGACACACCATCTAATACAGAATTTTGAGAATTTTTCTTTTTCTTTTGCCTTTAATTCGTCCCATGAGTATGATTTTTCATCATTTTCAGGATTAAAAACATGAGGATGACGACGAATCATTTTTTCAGTGACGTCATGTATTACATCTTGTAAGGTAAAATGACCAGCTTCCTCTGCCAGTTGACTGTGAAAGACAACTTGTAATAATACATCCCCTAATTCTTCACGAAGATTATCCATATCTTTATTATCAATGGCATCTACGACTTCATAGGTTTCTTCAATAAAGTAGCGTCGTAAAGATTCATGAGTTTGCTTTTGATCCCAAGGACACCCATTAGGTGCACGTAAGGCTTTTACAACATCCACTAATGGTTGTACGGATACGGGTTCCTTAGTATTGTTCTTCATATAACTTTGCTTCCTCCTTATCTCGGCGAGCTTGTAAACGCTTACCGATAATTGGGAAATGATACATATCATCCTTCACAACGGCCTTAGTAAGCCACAAAGATAGTCCATATACGAATACAGCTACTACAATAGCGGCAGGTACGGCACCACCATTACCTAATAACTCTACGGTACTCACATAGATAACTTGCGTTGCGCCCCCCATGGCCATATGCAGATACTGCAATTTTCAGCAATTCTGGTTTATTAAGAACAGAACCTACATATACAAACATATAGTTAATAAGTGCTGTAATGGCAAAGTTTAGGTTTGTGGCCCACGAGCACCATTGATGCCAAGTTCAACAGTTCCTGTCAATTCATAATCTAAGAACGTCTTTGCTAGTAAACCAATGAAAATCGCTACCATAGGGATTGCCGTTCTACCTAGCCCCTGCAGAATACCAGCTGTAATTTGCTGCCATCCTAGGAATACAATAGCTAGGCTAATAGCGGCGATAACAGGCCCTACATTAGGCGTTGCATAGATGAGCAAGGAAATAGGCGTCGCCAGCACACAAAAAGCCAATACAGGCTGGAAGTGTGAACATATTGGCAATCTTAATAGCCGTTCCCTTGTTGCACAATGCAGTTAATAATACCTTGTGCATGGGCTGCAGATACAACTGGAACTAAACTAAGCGACCAAAAGAGGTGGTCAAAATGATAGATAGCCCAATGAGTGACGTAGCCATCCCAGTAAGGTAGCCAAAATTGTGTTGTTGCTTCATTGAGGTATGCAATATCCATCAAACGCTTCGGCACTATAAATGTATCGATGAGGAGATACCATAGGCAACATAATATTCGCCATGAGATACAGGTATAGCAAGACTAAATAATCGTTTTACTACAGCGCTGTTGCTTTCACAGATAGCATTTGGATTCTGTTGTGAAAGCATCTGTTCACGCACGCGTCGTTGACGATAGTAAAAGAAGATTAATACGAGTAAGCCCGCTAACACGCCTGGGAAGGTAGCAAAAGTAGCACCACCAGCCGCTAAATGTAGGCCTCTATCGATGAAGTAGTAGGCTAAGCCCACCATAGGGATACACGCGGAAGATTTGTTCAAAGATTTGACTCGTCCCTGTAGGCACCATGTATTGGAAGCCTTGAAATAACCTCTAAAAAGCAACTTAGAATCGTTACCACAAAGATAGCTGGTGATAACAATTGAATAGCTATGAGAGCTCGTGGATCTGTAATAATCTGAGAATCTATGAGCCACTGAGCACTGCCATATAAGGTCAAGCTAAATACTAAGCCTAAAATAGTAAGTACTCTTAAGGATACGGAAAATACTTGTTGTACGCCCCGCATATCGTCATTGGCGAGCTTTTCCGCAATCATAATAGAAATGGCTACCGGAATACCAATGCAGAGATGCTGACGATAATTTGATAGATTGGATGAGCCATCATGTAGGCCAATGCCTTCACCACCGAGAACACGGGCGATGAGAACTTTACTAAACGCACCGATGACCTTCACGATAATACCGGCTAAGGTTAAAATCATGGCACCCTTTAAAAATCGATTCATAGGCCCTCCTTAGTCGATGACTTGTGGCTCAGTGCCTTCATCACCGCTTCCGTAATGGTCAAAATAGAACCTTTCATGCCGTTAAGGCTCACATATAATGTGGCTGGCTTGGTGTCTGCAAATTTCATTTTTTTCCATAAATCTTCTCGTACAGCCCCCATATCCCAGTCGGCCATTTTGGAGTCATCATGCCAATGGATGGTAAGCTGTTGATCTCTACGGACGATACTTTTAATGCCTAGTAAACGTGCTTGTTCTTTAATTTGGGCAATACGCAATAATCTATCTACCGAATCTGTAGGCGTAGCAAAACGATCTATGAGCTCATCTGTCATGTCATCAAGTTGTTCTTTGGATTTTATATGTAACAGTCGCTGGTATGCAGAAATCTTACGGGCACTATCTTTAATGTACGCATCATCGATAAAGGCATCTACCTCTAAGTCGATGGCTGGATCAATAGATACCTCGCGTTCTACCTCTTTATTTTGAGCCTTCGCAATAGCCTCTTCAAGCATACTTACGTACATGCCAAAGCCGACAGATGCGATATTACCATGTTGCTGTGAACCTAATAGATTGCCAGCACCACGAATCTCTAAATCTCGCATGGCAAGCTTGAAACCAGCCCCTAGCTCCGTGAACTCTTCAATAGCTTTTAAGCGCTTTTCTGCAGCTTCTGAAAGTATCTTGTCAGGTCGATACACAAAAGTATGCATAAGCTCGTCTACGTGAGCGCCCTACGCGTCCACGCATTTGATATAGCTGAGATAACCCTAAACGGTCCGCATCATAAATGATGATTGTATTGGCATTCGGAATATCTAAACCAGTTTCAATGATACTTGTAGACAATAATAAGTCGTAATGACCTTCATAGAAGTCCGTCATAATTTCTTCAATTTGACGGCCCGTCATTTAGCCGTGAGCAACAGCATAGCGTAAACCTGGTAATGCGGCTTCTAACAACTCACCCATATGATTAATAGATGCCACGCGGTTATAGACAAAGTAAACTTGTCCTCACTTGCCAATTCTCGCTTAATAGCATCTGCCACGAGGTTCATATCATATTCCACCACTAGGTTTGAACAGGTAGCGTTCTTCTGGTGGCGTATTGATGACGGACATTTCACGAACACCTACGAGGACATATGTAAGGTCCGAGGAATTGGGGTGGCACTCAAAGTAAGCACATCAATATTACTAGCCCACTCTTTCCATTTTTCCTTTTGAGCAACCCCAAAACGTTGCTCCTCGTCTACAACAAGCATGCCTAAGTCTTTAAAGACAACCTTTTTATTAAGTAGTGAATGAGTACCGATGAGAACATCAATAGAGCCATCCTCTACACCTTTTAAAATTTGTTTCTTCTCAGCTGTACTGCGGAATCGATTGAGTACATCTACCTTTACGCCAAATGGGGCAAAGCGATTCAAGAAGGTTTGGAAGTGTTGTTGCGCCAGAACTGTAGTCGGTACAAGTACCGCCACTTGTTTACCACTCATAACCGCTTTAAAGATCGCCCTCATAGCGACTTCTGTTTTACCAAAGCCTACGTCACCAGCGAGCAAGCGGTCCATAGGAACAGGTCGCTCCATAGATTCTTTAATTTCTGCCGTAGCTTGCCATTGATCTTCCGTCTCTTCATAGGGGAATGCATCTTCAAACTCTTGCTGCCACGGTTGATCTGGTAAGAATGCAAAACCTTCTGTGATTTCTCGTTGTGCATAAATCTCAACGAGTTTATCTGCTAAATCATCAATGGATTTCTTTGCCTTTGTAACAACCTTAGCCCAGTCACGGCCCCCCATCTTATGAATGCGAGGCACATCACCTTCATTGCCGATGTATTTTGTATGCAATCTAAATTGTTAGCTGGTAGAACAGTTTGATCCGTTCCCGCGTAAGCATTTCAATATAGTCGATGAATCCCTTCCGTTTCTATCGTTTTAAGACCAATATACTTACCGATACCGTGCATACTTTATGTACAACATAGTCAGCCAGGCGTTAAATCCGTAAAAATAATTAATCTCTTGGCCCTTTTTAGGTTTGTTGCGAAGCTTACGTTTTTGTTGTCCGTAAATATTACCTTCTACAACGACTACTAGATGACTATTTGGCAATTCAAAGCCATCGGTCAATAAGCCTTGTAATATAACAACCGTATTAGGCTTTGCAATCCATTCTTTACTATGAACAAAAGCAATATTTTCCCCTTCAAGGGCTCTTTCAATACCTTCTCGTCGTTGCTGGTTATTTAATACGAGCACCACTTGATGATTTAATCGATGCCATTGCTTAATTTCATCTGTTAAGAGCGGAATTTGACGCTCAAAGCTCGTCATCGTCTTCCTTGGATGCCAATAGGGTTAAATCCAGTAAGACCGATAGAGCGCTGTTGCATGAATGTGAAAGCCACTTGAGTTGTGGATTCTACAGTGCGCTGCAATTCGCTCCAATCGCAATGATTTTTACGATGTGTAGGATCTTCCTTTAAGAATTTCTTTAACGCTTCTTGAATACGACCTGGCTCATCATAAATGAGGAGACCATCCTTTACATAAGATAATAAAGTACTATCTGCATCGTTTTTACCAAGGAAGAATGGCGTCACCGTATAAGAATCAATTTGTTCAATAGACCGTTGATTTTCTACGGAGAAGAAACGCAATGTATCGATTTCATCCCCAAAGAATTCTATACGTATAGGATTGTCGCTATTAACAGGATAGATATCTAAAATATCCCCGCGCACGGCAAAATGACCACGTTGTTCCACCTGGTCTACCCGTTCATATCCAATTGTAACTAGCTGTTCAAGCGCTGTATCACGCTCAATCGTATCATTTAAAGCAAAATGTAGCGATTGGCCTTTTAAATATTGTGGAGATACAACGTATTGTGTAACCTCTTCAGCATTCGCAATTACTACAGCTGGTTCTTGCCATGCTAGCAATGCTAAGGCACGCATTTGCGCCCCTTGGTCTTCAAGGCTACGAGCCACAGTCGTAAAATCCACATGATCTGTTATAGGAAATGATAGGACTGGGATATTAGGCATGAAAAAGGCTAAGTCCCGTTCCCACATTTCTTTATGGTCCTTATCATGAACTACGATAACTACAGGCTTTGTAAGCCCTGTAGCAAATGCTTGGTTTAAGAGGAAACTCTTTTGAGATCCACTAAGACCATATATAACTGACTTTCCTTTCCGCTGAAATGCGTTTAGCCCATCCACAAAGGATGGGTTCTGTGAAAGCAGTTTAGTTAATGTATTATCCATACTGACCCATATAGTATTACTATGATTGTATTAATTAAATAGTTCTAACTCATTTATTATAACATATAAGCTAGTAATTAAGCTTCTAGACCGCTTTATATATAATAGTAAATAGCGATAGTAGTTATGTTCATAGTTATAGTTATGTTTATAGTTATATCTGTTACAAACACCTAATTTTTAGTAAACACCTAATTTTGAGGCATAGCACCTCTAAAGGTGCAATCAAAGTTAGTGCGGGAGAAGGGACTTGAACCCCACGCCGTAGAGTGCAGATCTAAGTCTGGTGCGTCTGCCAATTCCGCCACTCCCGCGTCTCAGCCCAAATAATAATATCATGTATAGAATTCATCGTCAATCATTTTTATAATTAACTTAAATTTCATGTATCTCCTAAAATAAAAGGGACTGACCCAGAATCCGAACTACTAGAATCCTGGGTCAGCCTCTTTTGGATGATGATGAATAAATGCATGCCCTACATTTACCATAAAATATATTAACAGTCGTAACTTATGTCATGCTGGTAATGCAAAAGGTATAATCCACCATGACCATGGCACGACATTAAGGTCGTAGAACTATAATCTAAATATCAAAATAATATATTTGAATCGTATAGAACTAAAAATCCTTTTTACAGGTACGTAAAAAGGACTACTTCTCCTCCCTATCTCTCGTAGGTCAAATGGTGAATGTTGAATAGGCAGTTCTCCTGACTCAGCTTCATCGCTCATCTAGCCTTCCCAGTTTCCCAGTGACTTAATTTAGACTCGCTCGACCATGCAGTGGCGGGACCGTGCTGGCATTTAACCAGCTTCTCTGTATGCTTTTTCAGCACCTATTCCCAAATATGATATTTTTCTATGAGTTAATATTAACACCACTATCGTATTAAGTCAATTTATTTCTGTAACTTTATTAACAATTTATCTACCCATTAATTTATACATACATGAATAGTAGTTATACATGATTCGTATATTATAAGCTCGTATGTGTTCAGACCATTTTACTATCTATTCTTACTTCTTTTTTACACCTTACGAGCTATTATTTTTATATTTCATCTTATATTCATCTATTGCCATATATCATATTTTTAATTACAATATAATAGTATCTATAAATAGGAGGAATCTATGTATATAGGAGATTTCATTAAAGAATATCGCTGAATCAATAACGTATCCATTGAGGACTTTGCAAATAAAGCAGGTTTAACTACCAGTGAAATTGAGTATTAGATATAAATGATGATGGTACTGTGGTACCTGTAGCTATGCGCCAAATCAAGGGATTCTTTACTTTCATGGATGTGCCTATGCCTGTAGTAATGGCAGATTCCTTCTGATCAGAGATTAGTTGTACATGTTGGCAGAATCGATCAGCCACGCAAAAGTAGTATAAAGGAGATTTTATGACACCTGATGTATTAGCACTAATGCAAGGCTTAACAGAGCAGGAAAAAAACTATGTATTATCTGCTCAAGCGCGTCAAAAAGAAACTGGTATGGCCTACCTATTCTGGTTCGTTCTTGGCGTTCATTATTTCTATTTAAATAAACCTGTTATTAATATTATCTGTTGGCTTACTGCTGGTGGCTTAGGTATTTGGATGATTATCGACTTATTCCGTATTCCAGGTATGGTTAAAGATCGTAATAAGGCTATCATCAAGGAAGCTATTGAAGAAGCTAAAAAACTATATCCTGAGGTGCAATAATGAAAAAATTGTTATTAATTGCGGCGGCTTTCACCATACTAGGTATCCTGCCCTCTCAAGCAGTTAATATTGCTGATTTAGAGAACGCTCGAGGCTATGCCTATTTATATCGTATGAACGGCCAAAACTATTACGCTGAACAACGTGTTAAAGTTATCGCTGGCGAAGGCAATAAGTTTGAAATTATAGGTCGCACCTATAGCCATCAAGGCGCCCAATACTATATGACAGAGTATATTAACCATTATTACTTTGATCAAGACAATGATACGATTCAATGGGTTCAAGACCAACGTAATATTATCGATGCTCGTACTGGTAAACTATTGCGTGAAGAGAAACGCAATAAAGCTAAATTAATTACCTTAAAACCAGATACCTACGGTTATATGCAGGCTATCTATTGGCGTGACCTTGCCGTTGCGGCTGGTCGCTTAAATAAGACTAAAGTATAGACAGTTTTCTGGTCTATAAAAAGTCTTCTCTATAAAGAATCTACATACAACAAAGGACTCTACATTTTTAGTAGAGTCCTTTTTATGTACATTTAATAAAATGCATAAAATAAAAAACACCACATTGCTGTGATGCTTTCATTTGGTGACCCAGAAGGATTCGAACCCCTGGCCTTTTGATTCGTAGTCAAACGCTCTATCCAGCTGAGCTACTGAGTCATGTACTTGGTACTCACTTATATTAACACAACGCTTTACATCTATGCAAGCATTTTTTAATATTTTTGAGTAATTTTTATGGACATGCGGTCCGAAGACCACAATCCAAATTTGCGGGGGCAGTAGGACTTGAACCCACAACCAACGGTTTTTGGAGACCGCTACTCTACCAATTGAGCTATACCCTATGTTCATCAAGCCTTGCTTGATACTTGATTAGTTTAACAAATATTAGATCTTATGTCAAGAAGAAAGGGCTTTTAAATAATGAAATAATAGTGAATTTAAAGGAAAAGAGCCCTCTTTCAAGGGCTCTTATGTCTCTAACTTTTTACCTTTATATATACGGGAGATGGTATATATAATTAGAGAGTTTTGTATATGTATTGTTTTGTTTATACACAGGGAGAGTATTGTTGTGTATTTAAGTGTTGTTTTATGTGTTGTATTGTTTTGTGTTGTGTTGTTTGTATTATTTGTAAAAGGGACAGGTAAAAGTTATTAGTAGTAGACCTCCATTTCCTTAGTTGATCTCAATCAACTATAGATAGTATAAAAGATACTACGTGAAAACATAGTGAAAGTTTTATGAGATATAAGTGAAACGAGTAAATTTTTGGTACATCATAAAATTGTAAACAAATATAGCTTAAAAAGCCTGTACTTTACTAGGTTGTATAGATTGTATATAAATTAGTGATAGCGTTATGCATGAATAGAATATGTAGTAGATAGTGGTTATTGAAATTTAAAATTAAAGTAAAATTAATTACATAATAACGATTAATAAGAAGGTTTGATTATAAAAACATGAAGAATGAAAATCTTTGCGACGTTCTATAAACTAACTCAATTATATTTAATGTACTTTTGATACCATCGGTTAGTACAAATCATTAAAAGCTACTCAACAGCTATACGGTTGCAGTAACACGGGTGCTGCACCGCGTTACTGTACATCCAAGTTTGCCTCCTACCACTAGCCACGGCTTCCTATCACACTCGCCCATGGCAGTAGTTAAGACTATGATCTAGAATTAAAATATATGCCTTAAGGGCTTCGTCGAGACCTGATGCAATGGACGTATGCGTCGTCTGCGCTCCTTTACGCCCTATTGCCCTAGGCTTCCCAGACCTCCTATAAGTAATACACATAGATATTAGCTTGCACAGCCTTGGCTGGAAACGGCTCTAGAAGGAATTAGAATGTGCTCGTTAGAGCACAAAAATAGAGCCAACCATTTAGGGGTTGACCCTCTATTTATCATCTAATCAGCGACTTCCTATCCTCCCAGGCCGTCTCCAGCCG
>BNJU01003860.1_pt1 | contig 40426 bp, 39 predicted proteins | sample 8539281 | NCBI WGS metagenome assembly BNJU01 (sample SAMD00202456, study PRJDB9452) | human saliva metagenome | isolation source: human saliva | place: Japan
CGGGAGTGGGGTAGTAGTGGGCTGGGGTGATGTTGCTCGAAAGATAGGGGTTATAGGACACTGCGTGTTGCTGGAAGGGTGACTTTTCGACTTTCTGGTGCGGGAAAGTCGGTATTTTAGTTGGTTGAGACCAACTATGAGGATGGACAAATCGTGTTGCTGGAAGGGTGACTTTTCGGCTTTGTCGCGCGGGAAAGTCGCTTTTTTAGTTGGTCGTGTTTGCCTCGTTCCTGTGAATACTGCATTGCGGGCCTGTGTGTGGTTGCCCCATGATCCGTCACGGTAGGACTTCATCTGGTCGTCAGCGCTGGCGGTGTAAACCCTGCTAACAACGCCTACGAAACGAGCGGCCCCCACCAGGCAAATCCACCTGACGGCGACGGCCAAAGAGCCACGCCAAGAACTCATCAAGATGCTTCGCCGTGGAATTAATGCGGCTGACCTGGCTGATATTGCACAGGGAGCAGCGCCATCGCTGCGCCCCTGACGCTGAGTGCCCATACCTGGTCATCACTCGCCCGCACGCGGGGCATTTGGGGGTATTCATACCCCCACGATGAAACAACCACCTTCAATGTGGATTTTCCCGCACCAGCAAGCCGAAAAGTCACCACAAAACCAACACGTTTTGTCCATCCTTCAAGTTGGCTCCCACCAACTTCAATACCGACTTTCCGGGTTATAGGGGTTATAGGACAAAACGTGTTGGTTGAGGGGTTAGTCCCAGGTGTTGTGGTAGGGGGTGGTGTGGTGGAGTTCGTTGAAGCAGATTGCGTCACCCCAGCCGGGGATGGTGCCGGTGGCTTGGTGGGTTTGACAGGCGTGGTACCAGGCGTTTTCGAGGGCTGCGTCGGTGGGCATGGTGGCCAGGATTGTTGCTGCTGGTTGCGGGTGGGCTGAGTGGGGGGAATTGCGACCATAGGGGTGTGACACGCCGGCGACACGCCGTGGCGGGGCGTCTATGGTAGTAAAACCCCCCGTTGGCACGGCTGGGCGGCTGTGTTCGGTCGTGGCTGGGCCTGCTGTGGTGGCGTGGCTGGCGGTTGTGGTTGGGCGCGTGAGGGGAATTGCGCAGGGCACGAGCTCGGTTGGTCCCAACCAACTTCAATACCGATTTTTCCGCACCAGCAAGCCGAAAAGTCACCACAAAACCAACACGTTTTGTCCTATAACCCCGTTTTGTCCTATAACCCGGAAAAGAAAGACACAGTGTGATACTCGTCTCAAGTATCGCTTCGTGCCCGTAAACCAAAAATCCCCGAAGCATGAGCTTCGGGGCTTGCTGGTGGCTCCGACCGGCGTCGATCCGGTGACCTTTCGATTTTCAGTCGAACGCTCTACCAACTGAGCTACAGAGCCAAGACCTGAACCGATTAGGTCTGGTCGGCGACCCCGACGGGACTTGAACCCGCGACCTCCGCCGTGACAGGGCGGCGCGCTAACCAACTGCGCTACGGGGCCTTACAATAGGTAAGACCTATTAAATTATGCCGTTCACAACTGCGACCGGCTGGTACCCCCAACGGGATTCGAACCCGTGTCGCCGCCGTGAAAGGGCGGTGTCCTAGGCCGCTAGACGATGGGGGCCTGTTGGCCGTCGAACTGGCGTCCGAAGACGGGATATATCTTAGGCAGAGGTTCGTCGGTACGTCAAACGAAATCGAGTGACGAGCAACACGTTACATGAAAATGTTGCAATTGTGCGGAATTCACAGGATTTCATCAGCTAGTCGTCCTACCCTTAATCCATGATTCTGTCACCAGTACTCGGTGCCCTCGCCCAAGCGTCCGATGCGCTCACGCTCGCCGCCGCGGATCCGCAATCCGGCGCAGAGGCAGCCGTCGACACCACCATCGACGTCACCCTCCTGTTCCTCGGGCCCATCATCGGAGCCTGCCTGGGTGTTGTCGCGTCGATCGTCCTGTCCGTCCTCGCACGCAGGGCACTTGCTAAGTCCGCCATGGCCTCGTCGATCCTGAACCGCGTGCGCCGCCCTGCCCACTTTGCGTTCGCGACGTGGGGAGCGTGGGTTGGCCTCGGCATTGCGCTCGTGAATCCGCGGCTGACGGATTGGGGTGGCGCCTCCGTCACGACGTTCCTCATGCACCTGCTCCTCATCGTGGGCCTGGCGTGCATGACGTGGATGGGCTACTCCGCCGCGTGGGTCTTCGAGGACGCAGCAAAGGCACGCCAAACATCCGACAACGGCCTCTCGCGCCGCTTCGAGACTCGCGCCCAGGTCCTGCGGCGCTTCGCCCAGGTGGTCATCGCCGTCGTGGGTACGATCGCCATCATCGGGACCTTCGACGCCGCGCGTCATGCCATGACGACCGTCCTTGCGTCCGCCGGTGTCATCTCGGTGATCTTCGGTCTCGCCGCGCAGCAGACCCTCGGTAACGTCGTCGCCGGCTTGCAGCTGGCCTTCACTGACGCGATCCGCGTGGGTGACGTCGTGGTCGCCGGCGATAAGAAGGAAACCGGCTCGGTCGAGGAGATCACGCTGTCCTACGTGGTCGTGCGCATCTGGGACGAGCGCCGCCTCATCATCCCCTGCCGCTACTTCACGCAGACCCCCTTCGAGAACTGGACGCGCCGCGCCGCCGCCCAGCTGGGCACGGTCGAACTCAAGCTTGACTGGTCCGCGCCCATGACGCTGATTCGCGCCAAGGTTGAAAAGCTCCTGGCCGCCACCGACCTGTGGGACGGGCGCACGTGGGGCGTGCAGATCACCGCCTCCGACGAGTACACGGTGACCGTGCGCGTGCTCGCGTCTGCGAAGAACTCGGGCGACCTCTCCGACCTGCGCGCCTACCTGCGCGAGCACCTCATCACGTGGATCGTCACTGAGGAGCCGTGGGCGCGCCCCGCCCAGCGCATCGAGCCTCTCCAGACCGTCGCCGTCGAGCAGGACATGAGTCGCGAGCGCATCGCGCGCCTGGCCGCTGAGCTCGCCGGGATCTCGGGCACGAACGAGGCCGTGGCTGCGACGGGCAGTTCGTCTGTTCTTCGTGGGGCCGAGGCGCGCGAGTCTGCGGGTGGCACCCTGGGTGGCGCGGCCGCCGCGGAAGGCGCCGCGGGAACCGTGCACGAGCAGCCCAAAGGATGCGGCGCACGCCGCGCGCATGGTGGCTGCCCGCCGTAAGGCCAAGCGTGCCCGTCGCCGCGCGATGGCTGACCGTCAGCGCGAACTGGCCGACGGCAAGGCGCCCGCGCCCGACGAGACGCAGGTGATTTCCAAGTCCGCGCTACGCAAGATCATCGAGGCCGCCGGCAACAAGAATCCGCAGCTCACGCAGACCCTGACGGCCACGTCCATCGGCCGCGGTGAGCGCTTCTTCTCCGGCTCCGCCGATGCCGATGAACGCGCGGCCGCCCTGTCTGGCCCCGGCGAGGAGGTCTTCGCCGAGCGCGAGGCCCACTCCCGCCGCGTCAAGGAGCGCCACGAGGCTCGCAAGCGCCGCGCTGACGAGGCCTTGGATGACGAGGCGACCGCGGCTCTGGCCGCCGTCGGCGTCGAGCCCGTCGAGTTCGACCGCGACGCCGAGGCTGTCGAGCAGGCTCAGAACGAGCGCACCGATGCTCAGGCCGAGGCTCCGGCCGAGGGGCCTGCTCCGGAGGCTCCCGTCGCCGTGCCTCCCGCCCCTGCGGTCGCAGGCGCTGGCGCTGCTGGTTCCGTTGCTGCCGCTGCCATGACCGCCGCGAACGCCGCTGCGCGAGCAGCCTCGGCTCCCGCTGAGGGCGCCGAGTCCGAGCCTGTCAAGGCTGAGCCCGCCTCCGAGGAGCAGGACAAGCCCGCCGAGAGCACGCCCGCCGAGAGCACGCCTGTCGAGACCGGCGAGGTCGAGGAGGCTGCGGCCCCCGTTTTCGTCGAGGACGTCGAGGCCTCGGATGCTGCCACGGCGGATGCTGCCGCGGCGGAATCTGTGGAGCAGGTCGAGTCTGCCCCGGAAACCGAGCCGATCGAGCCTGCCGTTGCTGATTCCGAGGAGCCTGTCAAGGCTGAGGATGCTGCCTGCGTGGAGCCCGAGGTTGAGGTTGTCGAGGCCTCGGATCCTGCCGAGGAAGAATCTGTGGAGCAGGTCGAGCCTGCTGCGGAAACCGAGCCGATCGAGCCTGCCGTTGCTGATTCCGAGGAGCTTGTCAAGGCTGAGGATGCTGCCTGCGTGGAGCCCGAGGTTGAGGTTGTCGACGCCTCGGATCCTGTCGAGGAGGAATCTGTGGAGCAGGTCGAGCCTGCCTCGGAAACCGAGCCGATCGAGCCCGCCGTTGCTGACTCCGATGAGACTGACAAGCCGGAGGACGCGACGCCCGATGAGCAGGCGACCGACGGTGCTCCGGAGCGTGAAACATTCGTGAAACAGGATGACCAGGAGCTCCCGACAGCGGAAACGGGCAACACGGGCACGGCGAACATGGTGTTCGCAGGCAGGCCTGCGCTCGTGCCGCCGCCCGCGCCGACCCCCGCGGAGATGGCCGCCTCGAACGATGGAGCTCCCGCGAATAAGCCGGAGGTCCAGGCGGCACCGGCAATGCCCGTGGCGCAGCCGGAGAAGCCCGAGGCTCCCGCAGCGCCGGCGCAGCCGGAAACACCCGCGGTGCAGCCGGAAACGGCGTCGACGCCTGAGGAGCAGGAACAGCTGGATCAGTCGGAAGCCCTGGCAGCCCCGGAGCCTCCGGCAGTGCCCGCCCAGCAGGAGGAAGCGCCTGCGCAGCAGGAGGAAGCCGTCGCCCCGGAGGCAGCCCCGGAGCCGCCGCCAGCGCCTGCGCAGCAGGAGGAAGCCCCTGCCCAGCAGGAGGAAGCCGTCGCCCCGGAGGCAGCCCCGGAGCCGCCGCCAGCGCCTGCGCAGCAGGAGGAAGCCCCTGTGGAGAGCTCGCCTGAGCCCGCGCAGGAGGAGCAAACCCCCGACGAGCCGTCCATCCACCCCGGCTGGTACGCGGTCGCCGAAGAGGCGCGCCTCGAGGAGGAAATCCGACCGACGCCCAAGATGGCGCCGCCGCGCGTGTCCATCATGGACTTCTTCCCGGCGGTGGCCCCCACCGGCGCTGAAGCGGCTATGCTGCGTGCGGTCACGGGCCAGATGCCGGTTATCGGGGACCACAAGGAGGACGAGGAATCCGCCTCCACTGACGAGGCCGTGGTTTCCTCCCTTGCATCCGCCGGGTCGGGCGACTCCGCCAAGGCTGAACCCGCCAATGCTGAGCCCACCAAGGCTGAGCCTGCACAGGCGGTTGCCGCGGACAGTGAGAGCACGCAGGTTCTCCCGACGCTTGAGGAGCCTCCCGTGCCCGACGAGACCCTCGTGATGGCGACGGCCGAGCAGGTGCCCGCCGCGACGCAAGCCGCGCAAAAGTCCTCTGTGCGGGAGGATGCTTCCAAGGAAAAGGCTGCCCAGAAGGAAACCTCCGCGGAGGGGCCCGGATCCAGCAAGGCCGTCGAACCCGCCAAGAGCGCCGAATCTGGCGAGGAAAAGTCCGAGAACGCTCCCGCGTCGAAGGGCTCGTCCAAGAAGGGCGGCTCGAAGAAGGGAACCAAGAAAAAGGGCTCGGGCAAGAAGCGTAAGTCTAAGAAAAAGTAACGCTTCTCGCCCCGCCGACATCGAGAGATGAGCGGACCCCGCCAGGGGCCACGGCCTCGTCGATCAAACCGGCGAACCAACACCGCGCCGCCCGCGGCCGCACCCGAGAGTGCGCGCCCGCGGGCGGCGCGCGACAATGGAGGCATGAACGCCACTGATCCCGCCGCCCGCACCGATGCGGAATGGAAGAAACTCCTGAGCCCCATGCGCTACCACGTGCTGCGCGAGGCGGGCACCGAGCGCCCCTTCACGGGCGAGCTCCTGGACGAGTCGCGCGTCGGCACCTACTCGTGCGCGGCGTGCGGCTCGAAGCTTTTTGACTCGGACACCAAGTTCGACTCGTCGTGCGGGTGGCCCTCCTTCTTCCAGGCGCACGAGGGCGCCACGACCGAGCGCGTGGACATGAGCCACGGCATGATCCGCACCGAGGGTGCGCTGCGCGACCTGCGATTCCCACCTCGGCTACGTCTTCCCCGACGCCCCCGGACAGCCCACAGGCATGCGTTACTGCATGAACTCGGCGGCGCTCACCTTCGCGCCCGCTTCGTGAGCGAGCGCCCCTCCGCGCCCGAGCGCACCTTGGTCGCCGACCGTATCCCGCCCCAGCTGTACATCGTCGGCTCGGGCCTCATCCAGTACGTGGGTGCGGCGCTAGCAGTCGTCGCTTTCGCCTCCGTCGAGCCGGCGTCGGTCGCGTGGTGGCGCGTCCTGACGGGCGCGCTCGTCCTCCTCGCGTGGAAGCGCCCGTGGCGCGGCGGCCTGACCCGCTCGGATCTGGCGATTTCCGCGCTGTTCGGCGTCATCGTGCTGGCCATGAACTCCTCGTTTTACGAGGCCATCGCCCGTCTGCCGCTGGGCACCGCCGTGTCCATCGAGTTCGTCGGCCCGGTCGCCGTCGCCGTTGTTCGAGGCCGTGGCTGGCGTCCGCGCGTCGCCGCAGTCCTTGCCTTTGCCGGGGTAGCCAGCATCGGCGGGCTCGCCCTGGATCTGTCGCAGCCGAGTGTGCGCGCGGGCCTGGCGTGGATTCTCCTGGCTGCCCTGGCGTGGGCGGCCTATATCGTGGTGGGGCAGCGGGCCTCGACGACTCGCGACGGGGTGACGAACCTGGCGCTTGGGTGCGCGTGGGGGTCTCTCTTCTTCTTCGCGCCCATCCTCGGGCCGGGAGCGATGGCGGCCACGGCCTCGTGGGAGCTGATCGCCATCGTCATTGGCGTCGGCCTGCTGTCCACGGCGATTCCCTACAGCTTCGAGGCGCTCGCGATGCGCCGCCTGGCAGCGCCCACGTTTGCGCTGTTCGCCGCGATTCTCCCCGCGACGTCCGCGCTGGTCGGGGCCGTCATGCTCCGCCAGATCCCCGGCGTCTTCGAGCTGATCGGCCTGGTCCTGGTGTCGGCCGCGGTCTGGCTGGCCTCGCGCGAGTGAGGGCTAGTGGTGGGCGTTTTGCGGGTCGGGCAGCCCCATCCCAACGGGTAGTCGTGGCTGGGCCATGAAAGATGGTGCCTTCCGCTGAATTCATCGCGATGAGGCGCCCGATCTGGATAGGTTGTGATGATCTGGATAGGTTGTGATGATCTGGATAGGTTATTAACCTATCCGGATGCGCGTTACCTATCCGGATGCGCGTTACCTATCCAGAACATGCCGGTGCGCCGGGCGCGGGTGACGCCGCAACACGGTGGAGGGGTGCTGAAGCCCCTCAGTCGAGGCTGAGGTGGCGCGGTGTGTGCGTGCCGCCGCGGGCGATCACCCAGAACGCGACCCACGCGCCGGCGGAGCCGACGATCATGACGAGCACCATCGGCACGGCGCTGTCGCCGCCCGAGGTCGCCAGGGGAGCGGCGATGCCGTTCGCGATCGACTGGAACACGCCCATCACGGACGAGGCCGTCCCCGCGTGCTCGCGCGCCTCACTCATGGCCTGCGCACCCGAGTTGCCGAAAATAAACGCGTTCGCCGTCATGATGAGCGCGAAGCCCACGCACGTGAGGATCAGCGGCAGGTCGAGGAGGAACGTCGAGATCGCCAGCGTCACCACGCCGGTCGCCGCGATCGTGAGGCCCGCAATGATGAGCGTGCGCGGCGTGAAGCGCGAGATCAGGCGCACGTTGACCAGCGCGAAGCCGGTCGACAGCAGCGCGTTAAACGCGAACACCCACGCGAAAGCCATGGGGGATAGGCCCAGCGGCCCCTGCAGCACGTAGGTGGCGTTCGAAATGTAGCCGAACATGCAGAAGCTCGAGAAGGCGTTGGTCAGCATGAAGCCCACGAAGGGGCGGATGCGTACGACCTGAACGAGGCCGTGGAAGAACCGCGGAATACCGCCGGGGTGGCGGCGCTCCTCGGGCAGAGACTCGGGCACGACGAACCACGCGAGGGCCGCCATGAGCAGCGTGAAGGCGGCGAGCGCCCAGAAAACGCCCCTCCACGTCGCGTGCGTGATGATGAAGGCGCCGAGGACCGGGGCGACCATCGGCGCGAAGCCGACGATCGCCTGGAGGAGGCTCATCGCGCGAGCCAGCGTCTTGCCGTGGGCGACGTCGACGAGGATCGCACGGCCCACCGAGGAGGCGACGCCGCCGCCGAGGCCCTGGAAGACTCGGCCTACGAGGAGCACCCAGATGTTGGGCGTGAACACGCAGATCATGGAGCCGACGAGGGCGATAATGCCGCCCGCGACGATGGGGCGACGGCGCCCGATCTGGTCCGAGATGGCGCCGCCCAGGACCTGGCCGGACGCGTAGCCCACGAAGAAGGTCGTGAGCGTGAAGCCGAGCATCGTCGAGTTCGTCGCCAGGTCCGCCGTGATCTGCGGGAACGCGGCCGAATACATGTCGGTCGCCATCGGCGGCACGGCGTTCTGCACGGCCAGCGTGATCAGCAGGGCAACCGTGAGCGCCCCGCCGATGATGCCATCGCGCTTGTTGGTCTGATCATTCGTCACCAGATGATTGTCCTCCCGCGCGAGTTTGCAATAGTCAAATCGGTTGATTTTTGACGAATCTCGCACGCCGGAGGACCGTGATCTGCGCAGATGCGGCACCGCTGGCGTCGTTCAATCGAGCAAACGTCGAGCGTGCGAGGCGCTCACGCCTCGTCCACGCTCACGCCTCGGCCGTGCCTACTCCCCGTGTGTGCTCACTCCGCGTCCGCACTCGCCTCCAGCGCATCCGCCGCGGCCTCGATCTCCTCGCGCGTCGGGCACGAGGCCGGGCCGGGCATGGTCGAGGCGAGGGCGCGTGCGCACACCGCGAGCTGGATCGCCCGTTCGATGGGCAGGCCCCTGGCGAGAGATGCCGCGAAGACACCGGAAAACACGTGCCTGGCCTCGAGTGGGTCCTCGGCCCCGAACGGCGGTGCCGGGCAGTGAGTGACCGTCGGCCAACTCAAATCTTTACCGCCGTAGTTAGGCCTGGCGAAGTAGGCCCCCTCCGGCCCCGACGGAACGAGCGCGTGGCAATCGAAGAGCCTGGCGGCCTCGAAAGCAGCGCCGCGGAAGGTGCGGCTGGCATCGAAGGCGGAGCGATCACCGGTGATGCCAGTGCCCATCCCCGCGACCTCATCTTGGCCAATAACGAAGACGGTGTTGTCGAAGGGAATGCCGGAGGGCATATTTCCTCGGGAGGACGTGTCGAGGACGAGGCGCGCATGTTCGGGCAGGCGCAGGAGCGCCTCACGAGCGGCGTCATCGTTGCCCAGGTCGGTCGACGCGTATCCGTACGAGCCCGCAAACTCGCCGTCGTAGTAGAGCACGTCCGCCGGACCCATCGTCTGCGTGAACTCAGCCCACGCATGGGTCGGCACCGCACACTTGTCTATCATCGCCGTGACGACGAGGCGTTGCCCCGCGTCGTCGGTGATCGTCACTCGGTAGCCGTTGTCCATTCCCGGGATGCGCGGCCCCGCGTTGATGATGCCCTCTCGTTGCAGGATGTCCTCGATGAGCGAGGCGTGGGGGCCTTCGCCGATCGGGCCGAGGGAGACGGCCTTGAGCCCCATGCGTCGAGCAGCGCGCAGGACCTCGATGCCTCCGATTAGCTCCATTCCCTCGTCGGTGGCCCACACATCCCCACCCGGCTCGGGGAAGGAAGACACATGTAGCGACTGGTTGAGCACGAGCTGGCTCATGTAGGCGACGCGCCCCACGGGAGCGCCTCCGCGCGCGGGACCGAGCGGAGTCGGCGGCGACACCTGCGTGAACAGTGTCCGTCGTGTCATTCGGGTGGAGTTGGGATCCTCGAATGGGGAAGGCGCGTTGGGCGACTCCCAGGCCGCTGTGGCACCCTCGTCGGACGCATCATCGTCGCCGGCTGCGTCATCCACGGGCGCGGGGCGGCGCGCGACGAGGCGCTCGGCGAGCGATGTCAGGTCGAGGTCGTTGACCTCCTCGACCTGCATCCACGAGCCGCGTCGCAATTCATGATGGCCCTTCGCCTCGCCGCAGAGAGCGCCGACGATTGCGCTCATGAGGCTGGTGTCGCCGCCTATCCGCGTGATCCCGTAACGCGAGAGCCAGTGCGCGAGGTACGTGCTCAGCCCGAAACACAGAGGGACCATGCGCGTGGGTTCCGCTGAGGAACCGAATTGCTCCGTCAGGATCTGTGTGGGTGTCGTTGCCACCTGCATGGCGATGTTCATCGCCCGGCGGGTTGCCGCCACGACGTCTGGCTCCGGGCTCCAGGTGCCGCGCGGTTTCAGGGACTCCACGAGGTGGAGGGCCTTCCACAGGTGGTTGTGCCTCGTCGAAAGCCTCTCCTGAGAGCTGTCCACCTGGAGGGAGACACCAGCGGCGAGCAGGGCCGCCGCCTGGAACTCCTGCCGGGTGAGGCATTCCCCTCCGCACGCTTCCCATACGGCCTGTGCGAAGGCCTCGGGATCGGCCGTCGAGGTCGCGATACCAACGGGAATGGCGCGCACAAGCTGACGCCATCCCATCGGTGCAGTGTCCCCGCGCTCCCGGATGGTCGCCCCCGCCTCGTCACCGAGAAGGGTCGAGGCCGCCGCCAGGATCTCCCGCGTCACCTCCGTGACCGTTCCCTCGGGAACGCCGGGCTTGGTGGGGTGGACGACGTCACGATCCCACCATGTCGGCGGCGGGCCGTAGGTGCTCTCGATCTCGTCGGGGGACATGCCGCGGGTGGGCAACCCGGCCGCGTCACCGATCGCGCAGGCCACCAGCACCGCGTGGGCGCGCTCAGAGCGTGAGTCCATGTTGCTTTCTCCTATTCCGCAGCCGCATCCGCGGCGAGTGCGTCCGCCGCGGCCTCGATGTCCTCGCGCGTCGGGCACGAGGCTGGCCCGACGACCGTCGTGGACAGGGCGCCCGCGCAGTTGGCCAGCAGGAGCGCCCTCTCCAGGGGGATCCCCTGCGCGAGGGAGGCCGCCAGGACGCCGGAGTGTGCGTCGCCCGCGCCGTTTGTGTCGATCGCGTCGACGCGAGGCGTCGGGACGCGGGTCGGGTCCTGACAACAGGCGCTCGTCGCCTCCTTGGAAGGACTGGCGACGTATGCGCCCTCGGCGCCTGCTCGAACGAGGATGGGGCGGCCCAGCAGGCCGAGCAACGCGCGCGCGGCCTCGCGAGGCTCGCGGCACCGGTCGCGGGTGCTCGAATCCCCGCTCTGCTGACCGATCTCCTGAGCCTCCCTGTGGTTCATCGACACGATGACGTCGTCGGAGGGGAGAGCGGACGGGATGCCGATCACGGGCGAGACGTCGAGGAGGACACGCACGCCCGCGGGCAAGACGCGTAACGCAGTCTCCGCGGCCTCCCTGTTCGCCGGGTGGTCCATGAGGTATCCGTCGATGTAGAGCACGTCGCCCGGGTGCATCGTGCGCACGAAGTCCGCCCACGCGCTCGCGGGTGCCATCGTCTCGGCTCCCTTGGTGGAGATGAAGGTGCGCTCGCCCGTGCGGTCCGTGAATGCGATGCAGAATCCGTTGTCAATGCCCGCGACGCGCGGCCCGAGGTCCGTGATCCCCTCGCGCGTCAGTGCCGCTTGGATGAGCGAGGAGTAGGGGCCGTCGCCAATTGGGCTGAGGGAGACGGCCTCGGCCCCCATGCGCCGCGCCGCCACGAGGGCGTTGAAGCCTCCGCCCACGTGCATTCCCTCGTCGATGGCCCACACGTCACCTCCTGGCCCCGGAAGGGTGTCGCCGCGCACCGCGAGGTCCACGAGGATCTGCCCCATGAGGACGACGCGGCCCTCCATGGAATCGGGGGACGAGGCCGTGGTCTCCTCAGTGGGTTGGGTGTCGGTTGGCCCATCCAAGGTGGTCGACGTCGCGGGTTCGGAGGCTGACTGCGTGACCGCATTAGCGCCGCTGGGTCCACGTAGCGAGAGCATCGCTGTGGCGGCCTCGGTCAAGTGAAGTCCGGACACTCTCTCTACCTGTGCGAGCATGGCGGCATCGAAGGCCTCGACTCCGAGTAAACCGCCCAGGATCGCGCCCGCGATCGCGCCGATCGTGTCGGTATCGCCGCCGATGTTGGCGGCGTCCAGCAGCGCGCGGGGCGAGGGGTCGCGCGCGAGCAGCGCAAAAGCCATGGGGATCGCCTGCGCCGAGGCGACGGACGTGCCCACCTGCTCGACGAGGCATTCCAGGGACGAGGACGCGGGGTTAGCGACCAGCTGCATCGCCCTGCGCGTCGCCGCCATGACGTCCGGCTCGGGGGTCCACGCGCCGCGCTCGGGCAGGGAATCGACGTAGGACACGGCCTTCCACAGCAGGGACCTCAGGTCCGAAGCAGACGGAGTATCCCAGTCGATCCCCAACGACACGGCCGCCGCCACGAGGGCAGCCGACTGGAAGCCCTGGCGCGTCGCGTGCGTGACCTGACAGGACGACCAGACGGCATCCGCAAAGGCCTCCGGATCCTCCGTCGAGACCGCGATACCGATCGGGGTGACGCGCATCGCCGCGCCGTTCGTGGTGCCCGCCCCGCCCACGCTCAGCGGGTCCTCGCCCGCCCGCACGCGCTCGAGGGCCGCCTTCGTGGAGGGGCCCAGCAGGTCGAGCGACCCGCGCTCGATCATCGAATCCTCCCAGGCCAGCAGCGCATGGGCGAACTCGCCCGCGTCCAGCGCCACGCGACCCGAGGAGGAACCCCGGCCTCGTACCAGGAGAGAAGCAACCAACAGCGCCTGCTCCGTGTCATCCGTGACCGACCCGGCCGGCATCCCCGGCGCGTAGGGCTGCGAGGCGTCCCCATCCACGAGGCCGGTAATGCGCCCGTACACCGCGCGGATCTGCGCCGGCGACATCGCCTGCGTCGGCATGCCCAGCGCGTCTCCGAGAGCCAGGCCAGCCAGGGCGCCATACGCGCGAGAAAAACGAGGATCCATCATGCACCTCCACAGCGGGTGCGCGCCCGCAGATAGCGTGAACGCCCCGGAACATTCCGAGGCGACCAGTAGGCCCAGGGGGACTCGAACCCCCAACCTACGGATTAAAAGTCCGCTGCTCTACCATTGAGCTATAGGCCCAGCAGCCCCATTGTAGGAGGAAGAAGTCCCCATGGCCCAATCGAACACGCCTCGCCGCCCGGCCATGCTCGACGCCGCCCGCGCCGAGGCGATCGTCGGCGACGAAGACCCCGCCTCCCTGTCCGCCGTCGCGCACACCGCCGCGTGGGCACTCATGGGCATCGGCGACGAGACCTTCAGCGACGAGGCCGTGGCTCGGCTGCGCGAAACCGTGCGCGCTCGCGGGGTCGACGCTATCGCCCACGTGTGGTCGCGCAGCCCCGAGTTCACACTCCCCGGGGCGCTGTGGCGCGTCTACCTGCTCCACGAGTGGTACCACCGCGACCCTCTCCTGGTGGCCGAGCGCTACGCCGAGGGCTCGCGCGCGCCCATCATCCAGGGCCTCGAAGCCCCCGTCGATCTGCGGCCCCTGAGCCTCATCATGGAGGAGGTCGACTCCCTGCTGCGCGGTGACCTCACCGATGACGACCTCGAGTACGTGCTGCGTGAGGCCTCGCGTGCCATGCGCGTACTCGCCGCCGGCGAGGCCGGGGCCCTGTGGATCGAAGACCCCTCGGACCCGCTGGCCCACCGCGTCACCATGCGCCACTCCGCGCTGCTGGTCACCGCCGACGAACTCGACGTCGCCGCGCGCGAGGCGGCGGTCGGCACGCTCGACTGAGGCCCCGCGAGGCCAGCGGGCAGCGCCCGAATCGGCCACGACCTCGTGAAGGTGGCGCGCCCATCAGGGCGAGGGCGGCGCGGGGCGGCTACCCTGGAACCTATGCGTCCGATGCCAGCCCCCCGCCCCCAGCGACTCGTTCGCTCCGCGGGCGCACTTGTCTGGCGCTTCACTGACCCCGCGCGCGTCGCCATCCCGGGCGAACCCATCGACCCCGCGGACATCGAAGTCCTCATGGTCCACCGCCCCCGCTACCACGACTGGTCCTGGCCCAAAGGAAAAGCCGAAAACGGTGAGCCCCTGGTGGCCGCCGCCGTGCGCGAAGTCGAAGAGGAAACCGGCCAGATCATCACGCTCGGCGCCCCCCTGACCACCCAGCGCTACCGCCTGGGCGGCGGACAAACCAAGGAAGTCCACTACTGGGTGGGCACGCCCCTGCCCGCCGGCGACCCCTCCGCGCGCCTGCGTGCCCCCGTCGCCCGCGCGCCGCGCACCGAAATCGACCAAACCACGTGGGCCACCCCCGAGGCCGCCGCCGACACGCTCACCCGCCGAGGCGACCGCCGCCTCCTCGCCGACATCGTCGCCCGCGCCCGCGAAGGCCGCCTCGCCACCTCCGCGATCATCGTCCTGCGCCCCGGCGCCGCCGATGCGGCCCCCGCCGACGAGGCCTCCCCGTCCACAGCCGACAAGCCCGGAACCGCGCCCGGCTCGACCTCCGCCGGACGCCCCACGCCGGGCCCACGCGCCGCCGCTGCACCCACCGCGCCCGGCGCACCCGCACCCCGCCCCGCACCCACTCCCGCGATGGTCGCCTCAGCGGCAGCACGCAGGGCAGCGCAGGTGGAGAAAGCCTCGTCCCTGAAGGCCGAGGCGGCGGCGCGTCACGTCGACCCCCCGCTCGGGCGTTTCGGCGTGCGCCAGGCCTTCGACCTCATCGACCTGCTCAGTGCCTTCGGCGTGGACCGCGCGTTCGCGTCCCCGAGCGCCCGCGCCCGCCAGGTCCTGGCGCCGTGGGCCGCGGTCGGCGGCGGCTCGGTGCCCCTCGTCGACGCGCTCGCCGCGCCCCTCCAGGACGAGGCCGGGGCGGACAGGACGCCCAGGCGCGCGCCGGACGGGTGCGAGCCTTTGCCGCGCAGCGCCTACGCGAGAGCGCCGGTACAACCCTCGTGTCGGTCACGGGATACGCGCGCGACCTCATTATCGAAGAGCTGCGCGCCTACGGATCGAGCGCCGTCGCGGGCTCGTCGCCCGCTGCTCTGAACCACAGCCAGATCCTGGTCGCCCACGTCGAACACAGCGCCGACGGGCCGGTTGTCGTCGCTGTCGAGACGCACGGCGTCACTACCAAGAATCCCGCCGTCCCGACGCGTAAAGCCTCCAAACGACACTGAGTCGCGCCGCCATGCGCGTGATCTGGTGTCACATGCGGGAGTTCTTAACCGACTGATCCAGCGTGGCGCCATCATCAAAGCCAACGTAACAGGCGATGGTGCGGTCACCGTTGGACCAGCTGCCCACGCTGGGATAGAGCCAGCCGAGGCTCAGCGATGAGCTGCCTAAGGGCGTCCCGACGTAGCGCTGAAAAGCTGCCGTACACTCTGCCTCAGCGGTGTCGCCGAGTTCGGTATCGGAGGGGCGGGTCTTATCGGTGACGGTGAAGGTGTGAATGACCTCGAAGTCATGCGTCTGGTTGCACGCCACGGTCTCCACGTCGTAATCACCGTCCTCCCAGTCCTGAAGCACTGTCCGACCGACAGGTCAACCTGGTCGGTGCGGGTTTCAGTGGGGCGGTTGTTGCCGTTCGTGGTGCCACCCAGGGTTAGCGGCACCGGTCGGATTGGTGTTGGGGGTGGGAGCGGCGCCCGTGGGGATGCCGAAGGGGTTGCCGCCGGAGCTTCCGCTACTGGAGGAACTGGATGATGAGGTGTGCTCCTCGGTGTCCCTCATCGTCGTCATCCTTGTCGAAAGGTAGGAACGAGCAGGCAGAGAGACTGAGAATAGCGACGCAGGCGCCGAAAGCGAGTGCGGGGCGGGCAAAGCGGGACATGATTCTCCTTGGGATAGTGGGCAACCCCGGGGAGCTGCCTCGGCGGGGCGATCGTGGTGCCCAATGGCTCCATCGCTGTGCTGCAAGCAACTATAACAAGAGAAAAACCGGGCGGTAAAGATGTGGCGGCCCGGCATCAGCCGGACCGCCACGCGCGCGACCTGGTGTCACATGCGGGAGAGTTTCGCGGATGCGGTCAGCTTGTGGCCATCTTCGTTGTACAAGTAACACAGGAGGCTGTGATACCCCTTGTTCCAGCTTTCCTCGCCGGGATAGAGGGGGCCGATCGAGAACGTGCTTTGATCAGCGGGGATACCGACGTAGGTCTCAAATGCAGCGGCGCATTGCTCATCGGCAGTCGCGGCCATCACCTCGGTGGCGGGACGTGTTGCGTCGGTGAACTCGGAAATATGGAAGACCTCAATATCGTGCGGCTGGTCGCAGCTCGCATGCAGCATATGGGTGTAATCATCACGCACATCGCTGTAGCAATGCCCGAGCAGCATGTCACCCCGGAAGACGCGGCTCCCGAAGGGCTGATCCTCAGTAGCGTTGGGGTTGGATGAGGCGCTGGCTGTGGGGGTGGTTGGGCCGCTCTCGGGGGTGTCGTTGGCCGACGAGCTGCTCGAGGATGCGGCAGGGGCCGGTGTCTCCTTGTTGTCAGACTTGTCAGCCCCGGGCGAGAATGAGCAGGCAGACAGGCTCAGTAAGGCGGCGCAGGCAGCCAGGGCGAGGGAGGGGCGGGCAAAACGGGACATGATTCTCCTTGGGATAGCGGGCAACCCGGGGAGCTGCCTCGGTGGGGTGATCGTGGAACCCGCGGGCTCCATCGCTGCGCGTCTAACCACTATAACAAGAGAACAACCGAACGGTAAAAACGCGGCGGCCCGGCATCAGCCGGACCGCCACCACGGCGAGAAAGTCGCGGATCACATGCCGGTGTTCTTCACGGACTGACTCAGGGAGTCCTCCGTCAGCGGCACGGCGACGCAGGCGATGATGCGGTCGCCGTTGTCCCAGCTGTTCGAACTCGGGAAGAACCAGGTCGTGTCCAGGGATGACTCGTCGTAGGGGGTTCCCACGTAGTTGGCGAATGCGGGGGGGTGCAGGCCTCGAAAGCCCTGTCGTTGAGCGTCTCGTAGTCGGGCAGCGTCGAATCCTCAATCGGCGCGACGAAGAACACCTCGCCCCAGTGCGGCGAGGAGCAGTCAACGGTCGTCAGGGGCGCGGAGGGGTCGGCCGGCTTCTGGACGCACTGTCCAACGCTCAGGTTGCTCACGTTAGTGCGGGCCTCGTCGGGAATGATGGAGGCGTCCTGGTCGGCGGGGGAGCCCGCGGTGGCCTCGGCGGGGGAGCCCGCGGTGGCCTCGGAGGAGGCGGACTCGGGCGAGGCGGTGGAGTCAGCCGTGGTGGCAGACGAGCAGGCGGACAGGCTCAGGATGGCCGCGCAGGCGGCGAATGTGAGGGCGGGGCGCAGAGCGTGGGACATGGTTCTCCTCGTGATGGTGGGATTGTGGCAGGGTGATGGGCCACGAGGCCGTGGCAGGCGCGTGGGCACCCGCCGATAAGCCGCGCCCACTATAGCAACAGGTGTGGGCGGCGGCTGTGTGGCGGGGGGATGTGCTCTGGGTGCTCGAGGAGTCGAGCGCGTGACAGGTGAGTTTACAGGCCGGAGTCTCGCACAGACGCGGTCAGCTGCTCGTCGTCGGTGCGCACGGCGATGCAGACGATCTCGCGGTCGCCCTTGGCCCAGGTCTGCTTGGTTGGCGACATTGCGGTGTAGTCCAGCGTGGTTTCCTCGGGGGAGGTGCCGACGTAGGCCCTCGAAGGTCTCGTAGCAGGTGTTGTACACGAGTTCGTCCATCTCATCGCGCGAGGGCATCGTGTCATTCTTGAGCGTGGTAACGGAGTAGACCTCGCCCGTGTGTGCCTCGGTGCATTCGGTGGTGGCCACCGAGTTGACCTGGCTGTTGAGAGGAACGAGGAGGCACTGTCCCACCGCCAGTTCGGTGCTTTGCGTGCGGTTGTTGAACGGCATGCTGGAGCAGGCGGACAGCGCAAGGCCCATGATGGCGGCGGCGCCGAGGGCAATCGTGGGGCGCAGAACGCGGGACATGATTCTCCTTGAGGTGGCGGGAGCGGCCAGCGATGGGATGACGAGGCCGTGGTAGGCGCGCGGGCACCGTCCGCGGCGCTTTGCCCACTATATAACAGAGGCGATACCGTGCGGTAAACGATCTCGTGCGCAACGCCCCGGTGGCGGTCCGGCCTGAGCCGAACCGCCACGAGCGCGCGTAGAAGCGGGGTCACATGTTGGAGTTCCTCATGGAACCGGTGAGCTTCCTGTCGTCCTTGGCGAAGACGTAGCATTGCACCGTGTGGTCGCCCTTTGCCCAGGTCTCTTGATCGGGAAGAATCCAGTAGTAATCCAACGTGGACTCCGCAACGGGCTTGCCGACGTAGTGCTCGAAGATGAGACCACAAATCTCATCGCTCTCCTCGTCCATTTCGTCATCGGACGGAAGGCTTGTGCCTGCGAAGTCAAAAATATGAAAGTATTCCCCATCGTGAGGCTGGTTGCAGTCGACGCTGGTGACGGCACTGTCCTCATTGGGGCCGAACTGGAAACATTCTCCGATGTGCGTCTGCGGGTGAGTAGCCGCACTCGCGGAGGCCGGCGGCGCTGCTGCTGACGACGCGGGTGCGGGCGTGCCTTGCGAAGGATGGGGGGATCCGGACTTCTGCTTGGAGCATGCGGACAGCCCCAGGCTCAGGATGGCGGCGGCGCCGAGGGCAATCGTGGGGCGCAGAACGCGGGACATGATTCTCCTTGAGGTGGCGGGAGCGGCCAGCGGTGGGATGACGAGGCCGTGGTAGGCGCGCGGGCACCGTCCGCGGCGCTTTGCCCACTATATAACAGAGGCGATACCGTGCGGTAAACGATCTCGTGCGCAACGCCCCAGTGGCGGTCCGGCCTGAGCCGAACCGCCACTGGGGCACGAGGTTGGTGTGCCTCGGCGTTGTGCAGGATTACTTGCCGGAGTCGCGCACGGACTCGGTCAGCTTCTCGTCGCCCGTGGGGACGGCGATGCAGACGATGTCGCGGTCGCCCTTGGACCAGGTCTGGCTGGTCGGGTACATCGCGGTGGCGTCCAGAGTGGTTTCCTCGGGGGAGGTGCCGACGTAGTCCTCGAAGGAGTCAAAGCAAGCTGCGGCGATGAGTTCGTCCATCTCGGAGCTGGAGGGCAGGGAGTCCTGGGTGATTGTGGAGATGAAGTAGACCTCGCCGGTGTGCTCTTCGGTGCACTCGGTGGTCACGACGCTGCCGACCTGAGAGCTATCCGGCACCTGGATGCACTGGCCGACCTTGAGGTCGGTGCTGTGCGTGGTGTTGCCGAAAGGCAGGTAGGAACAGGCGGACAGGGACACGCCCATGAGGAGGGTGCAAACGCCGAAGGCGATCGAACGGCGACGTGCGTGGGACATGATTCTCCTTGAAGCGATGGGATCAACGACCGGCTGGATGGGCGCGGCCGCGCTGGGGCGCGGACGGAAAGCCTGTCGACGTTGAACGCGCGCCTCGCACACTATAACAATCCGACTCTTACCCGGTAGAACAAATCGGGTGGTGCCTGGCTCACATGCCAGGCACCACCCGATGATCTTCGGAGGTTCAACGGGCGCTACAGGCCCGAGTCCTTCACCGATTGCTTCAACTTGGAATGGTTCATCGCGAACGCCAGGCACACGATCGATCGATCGTTTTGTGCCCACGAGTCCTTGGTCGGAATCATCCAGGTGGCATCGAGGGTCGAGGACACGAAGCGCTTGCCGACGTAGGCCTCGAAGTTGGAGATGCACTGCTTTTCGGCGAATTTGTTCAGGGCTGACTCGCCGGGAAACTCTCCGTCCTCAGCGGAGGTTACGAAGAATACCTCAGCGTCGTGCTCGCTCGTGCAGCTGGTCGTCTCGATCGTGGTCGCGGTTTGTCCCTCCGGCCGGAGGATGCACTGGCCGACCTGCATGTGCATGACGGAGGTATCCGAACAAGCGGCGAGCGGGGCGGCGAGCGCCAGAGCCGCGACCAGACCGATCAGACGAGAGTGCTTCACTAGTGGACCCCCAGTGGCAGCGCCACGAGCAGGTACACGACGCCCGACACCAGCGCTGCGGCGGGTAGCGTCAGGAACCACGCGATGACGATGTTGCCCGCGACGCCCCATCGAACCGCCGAGAAACGCTTCGTGCAACCCACACCCATGATAGCCGTCGACACGACCTGCGTCGTCGAAATGGGGGCGTGAATGACGTAGGAGCACAGGTACAGGATCGAGGAGGACACGGCCTCGGCCGTGAAGCCACGAGCCGGATCCAGGTCGATGATCTTGCGGCCAATGGTGCGCATGATGCGCCCACCGCCGGCCATCGTGCCCAGCGAAAATCGCCGCGGCGCCCGAGAGTTTCACCCACAGGGGCACGTTCATTTCGCCAGTGACGGGATTGAGGATGTTATGCGTCTCGCCGTAGCCGCCGGCCATCAGCGCCATGATGATGATGCCCATCGTCTTCTGCGCGTCCTGGATGCCGTGGCCCAGGGCCATGGCGGCCGAGGAGATGCGCTGGGCGGCACGGAAACGACGCATCGTGCGGTGGTACTGCGCGTTACGCAGCAGCCACAGGACGAGCTTCATGGCAATGTAGCCGATGACGAAGCCGATGATGGGGGAGGCGAACATCGGGATGATGACGTGGCTGACAATGCCTTCCCAGAACACCTTCGTACCGCTGAGGAGGCCCGCGCCGACCATGCCGCCGATGAGGGCGTGCGAAGAGGAAGAGGGCAGGCCGAACCACCAGGTGACCAGGTTCCAGATGCAGGCGCCCAGCAGGGCGGCCAGGATGATGACCAGGCCCTTTTGCTGCATGTCGGGCGAGGTGGATTCGGCGTAGCCGCTAATCTTAATGATGCCCGAACCGACGGTCTTGGCGACGCCGGTGCCCATCATGGCGCCGATGACGTTCATCGTCGCGGCCATGAGGAGTGCAGCGCGTGGAGTCCACGCGCGTGTCGACACCGAGGTCGCGATCGCGTTCGCTGCGTCGTGGAAGCCGTTCGTGTAGCTGAAGAACAATGCGACGGCGATGACGACACAGACGAGGATCAGATTGAGATCCACGGCTCAGGATTCCTTCAGTGCGAGGGACTCGATGACGTTAGCCAGTTCCTCGAAGGCATCAGCACAGGATTCGAGGCCCTGAACGATGTCCTTGAGCTTGATGATCGTGACCGGGTCCAGACCCGAGTCGAACAGGGCGGTCAGGGTGCGGCGGTAGGCCAGGTCGCCCTCGTTCTCGAGGCGGTTGATCTCGATCCAGTAGTCGCGCAGGTCCACGGGGGACTTGAGCTTGGGCATGTTCTGCGCGGTCAGCTCGGCGCAGTTCTTGATGACCTCAATCTGCGTGTTGAGCAAGGAGACGAGGGAAGAGGGGATGTCGGCAATGCCGTAGACGACCAGGAGGTCGCCGGCTTCGTCGATGAAGTCGAGGCAGTCGTCCAGGTGGGAGGCCAGTGACTGCAGGTCTTCGCGGTCGAAAGGCGTGATGAACGAGGAGTTAATGCGCTGGACGATGTCGTGGTTCAGTTCGTCGCCGCGGTGCTCGACCTCGTGGAGCTGATCGCGCAGGGCGATGCGCTCTTCGGGGGAGGCGGCATAGATGTGCGTCAGGATCTCGACGGCCTGCTCAAGCTGGCGTGCCTGCGAGGTGAAGTCTTCAAAAAAGTCAGGGCCTTGGGTCTTGTTTCGGAATCCCATGGTGTCTTCGGTCCTTCCAATGGTGAACGGCACTGTTGTGCTACGAGTAATCGTCGGTCATGGGGTGGTGAGACTTCAAGTTCAGATGCGCTTTTGTTACCCCAATGGTGGTGTTCTATCTCACGGACTGACCTGTGAGGTGTGCTTCGGTCCCAACAACGAGGCCTGGGCGTGCTTTGGGGGCCTCGGAACCTCTTGTGAGTGGGCAGAAGGTCCCTGCAGACCGGGCGTCGTGTGACTCGTTCGACTACGATTGAGGTGTGACCGGGACCAAGCTCCCGCAAGCGCGGGTGTGGGGTCCGGCATGATTGTTTCTGTCAATCGGGGACGCAGATGCGGCCTCGACAATTCAAAATGCCTCAGGAGGCAAAATGTCCGTGACCGAACAGGACGTTCGTGCGGCGGCTCCGGCCAACGCTCCCGAAGATGTTGTCAAGTGGGTTGCTGAAATCGCTGAGCTGACCACCCCTGACGCCGTTGAGTTCTGCGACGGTTCCCAGGAAGAGTGGGATCGTCTGACCGCGCAGATGGTCGAGAGTGGCATGTTCACCAAGCTGAACGAGGAGAAGCGCCCCAACTCCTTCCTCGCTCGCTCGAAGCCGTCCGACGTTGCGCGTGTTGAGTCCCGTACCTTCATCTGCTGTGAGAAGGAAGAGGATGCGGGCCCGACCAACCACTGGGCCGACCCCAAGGAAATGAAGGCCACCCTGCACGAGAAGTTCACGGGTGCCATGAAGGGTCGCACCATGTACGTGGTTCCCTTCTCCATGGGTCCCCTGGGTGGCCCCATCTCCCAGCTCGGTGTTGAGATCACCGACTCTCCCTACGTCGTTGTCAACATGCGCATCATGACCCGCATGGGTGCTGCTGCCATGGACCTCATCAACGAGGGCCGCGTGTGGGTTCCCGCCGTCCACTCGGTCGGCGTGCCGCTCGAAGAGGGTCAGGAAGACGACAACTGGCCCTGCAACGACGAGAAGTACATCACCCACTTCCCCGAGACCAACGAGATCTGGTCCTTCGGTTCGGGCTACGGCGGCAACGCCCTGCTCGGCAAGAAGTGCTTCGCCCTGCGTATCGCCTCGACGATGGCCCGCCGCGACGGCTGGATGGCCGAGCACATGCTCGTCCTGCGCCTGACTCGCGAGTCCACCGGCCAGCAGTTCCACGTCACCGCCGCCTTCCCGTCGGCCTGTGGCAAGACCAACCTCGCCATGCTCCAGCCCACGATCCCCGGCTACAAGGTCGAGACCGTCGGCGACGACATCGCGTGGATGCGCCCGGGCCCGGATGGTCGCCTGCGCGCCATCAACCCCGAGGCCGGCTTCTTCGGCGTCGCCCCCGGCACCTCCTACAAGACCAACCCCATGGCCATGGAGACCGGCAAGGCCAACTCCATCTTCACGAACGTCGCCCTGACCGACGACGGTGACGTGTGGTGGGAAGGCATCGACGGCGACGTTCCGGCGCACCTGATCGACTGGCACGGCAACGACTGGACCCCCGAGTCCGGCGAGAAGGCTGCTCACCCGAACAGCCGCTTCACCGTTCCCGCCTCGCAGTGCCCGATCATCTGCCCCGACTGGGAAGCCCCCGAGGGTGTCCCGGTTGACGCCGTCCTCTTCGGTGGCCGCCGCGCCACCAACGTCCCGCTGGTTGCCGAGCAGTACGAGCCCGCCCACGGCGTGTTCATCGGCGCCTCCGTGGCCTCCGAGGTCACCGCCGCTGCGACCGACGTCAAGGCCGGCTCGCTGCGTCACGACCCCTTCGCCATGCTGCCCTTCTGCGGCTACAACATGGCCGACTACTGGGGCCACTGGCTGGAGATGCAGGACAAGCTCGGCGAGGGCTTCCCGAAGGTCTACCAGGTCAACTGGTTCCGTAAGGACGAAGACGGCAACTTCATGTGGCCCGGCTACGGCGACAACTCCCGCGTCCTGGACTGGATCGTTCGCCGCGCCGCCGGCGAGGTCGAGGCCATTGACGGTGTGACCGGCCGCTACCCGAAGTTCGAGGACTTCAACCTCGACGGCCTGGACATTGACGAGGCCGTCTGGGCGAAGCTCTTCGCGATCGATCCCGACGCCTGGGCCGCCGAGATGGACGACACCGAGGAGTACTTCTCGCAGTTCGGCGACAAGCTCCCCGCCGCCATCACCGAGCAGCTGGCCAAGTTCCGCGCGCGCATCGCCGCCGCGAAGCAGGCCTGATCCGCACGGATTGAGGGTGGGCCCCGGAGGAAACTCCGGGGCCCACCCCTTTTTCTGCGTGGCTGGGGCTGGGTGAACGGGCTCTTCGCATTTAAGGGTGTAGGAGGTGTCGGATTGGGCCGGAGTGGGCCGGAGTGTAGGTGGTGGCGTGGGCGGCGTGCCCATCCTGCCGCCAGTAGGGCCCAGCTGCGCATGGAGGGGTGCGGCGGTGAGTGGTTCGGCGTGCCAGTTCCGCGTTTGTTCTTGTTTGTTGGGGCACTGCACCCGATCCGTAGGCAATGCACCTCTTCTGTTCGGGTGCACCGCCACGTAACGGGTGCACCGCTACGTAACGGGTGCAGTGCCCCCGTGCTTGTGGTGGCTGTCGGGGTTGTGGGGGTCTTCTGGGCTTGGGCTGTCTTCCGCTTGGGCTGTCTTCTGGGCTTCAGTTGTCTTCCGCTTGGGGTCTTTGAGGCGCCTCATGTTGTGGTTCCTCAAAAATGTCGCACGTAATTCCCCGACATGTATTTCAAACATTGAAATCACATCGTTGGAATTCTGCGGTTTTCTCGATACCTATGAAAAGTTAGGGTACCCAAATTACGTGCGAGTTTTGGTTATTGAGGCGCCCGAGGCGAGCTCCTGTGTTCGGTCGTCGTCCCACGACACTGCCCACGATCCCCGGGACGCTTCGAACACCACCCCCCACACCCCACAATGCGAAGAGCCGGTGAACGCCTCATTTCCGTCGTGGACCTGCGCCAGCGGCGCTAGCGTGAGGCTGTGAAAGCCTCTTCTGTCATTTCCTGTCATCTGGTAGGCTCGAACCATCACGATCATGCCTGTCAATGAGGAGTTGTCATGGGTGCCGAGAATGTTCCTGCGAACATGGAAGTCAACTACTACAAGTGGAAGAGCTGGATCGCAGCCCTGCGTGAGGGTGAGGATAGCGTGGCAGCGAAGTTAAACAGGGCGGCAGGAGAACTCCAGAAAAATCTGGATGTTCAGACGGAGGGCAAGTGGGGCGTGGAGGCGGGGCCTGTGGCCTTTCAGGCGCGCTACACGTCCTACCTGACCCAGGAGATCACCGCGCTGAATGCGATGGCTGCCAATGTTCGCGAATTTGCGGGTGCGCTAGAGACGGCTGTCAGGGCTCTTGAGGCTGGGGATGAGGATGCGCAGGCGAACCTGGAGGCGACCCTTAAGACTATTCCGTCCTCGTATGTGTCTGAGGAGATGAAGGCGATCTGGGAAGGGGATACGACCGGGTCGCCTCAGATTCCGCCAGATCTGGACTTCTGACGGTTGGCGCGTGTGCCGTTGTCCGTGTTGGATCTGAGGGAGGATGAATGTGATGGTGTTGCGGGGACGTTGTCGTCGTGTCGTGGCCCGGTGGGTGGCGTGTGTGGTTGCGGTTGGCGCGTGCGTGGTGGGTCTGGGGGTGCCTGCGTCGGTTGGTGATCCGCTTCCTACGCCTAGTGTTCCTGTTGCTGCGTCGCCCGAGACGCCTGTGTTGCCCGGTCATGTCGTGAAGATTATTAGGGCGGTGGTGGAGCCGACCACAATTAAGACTCCTGATGGGACGTATCAGTGGTCCATCCATATGGGGATGGCTGTCTACGGTGAGAAGAGTCAGGGAGAGAAGTTCGCGCAGGAGGACTGTCAGTTTCTGGCTGATACGTTTTGGTCGGGTAGTGCCCCGGACTATTTCGTAAAGGTCGAGTCGAGGGGTGTTTTTTGCAATCTTGATGCGTATTATTTGGGGGAGGCTCGTCACGCGTTTTATTCCCTGGATGAGGCGGGACATGTGCAGGTGCGTGCCCCTATGACGTATCTGACCCAGATCGTTGATTCGTTTGAGGACGCGAGTATCACCGAGTTTGAAGTCAGGTTCACCTCGATCAATAACGCCCACTGCAATGCCGAGCCCTGGATAACGCACTTGGATGATCCCCTCCTTGTTGGTCACCTGTCTTATTGTCAGTGGAGGCCTGACAAAGGCGACACTGTGCCAACGACGGATGAGCCGCTCCTGGAAGGCGACGCCGAGCAGGCGTTCTTTGATTTCGAGCGGGGCACCGTCGGACCCTTCATCGACATGCCCGCACCCATCAATCCCTTCACCATCACACCCACGCCCTCGCAGGCCGAGGAGCCAGCCTCGGGCGCCACCACTGAGGCCGCCGCTTCCGAGTCAGCGTCTGCTTCTTCGCGCGGCCTCGTCATTGCCGTGGGTGCGGGCGCCGCGCTGCTCCTCCTGGCCGCCGCGGTGGGAATCACCTGGGCCAAGCGCCGCACAAGCTAACAGATCGGCAAACACCGGCCGGTACCCATCCCCCTCAGCCCTCACACGTACCGAAGGAGTAGTAACAGTGGCAACGACGTTGAAGGCCCGCGTGGCCCGGTGGGTGGCGTGTGTGGTTGCGGTTGGCGCGTGCGTGGTGGGCGTAGGGGTGCCTGGGTCGGTTGGTGATCCGCTTCCCACCCCTAGTGTTCCTGTTGCTGCGTCGCCCGAGACGCCTGTGTTGCCCGGTCATGTCGTGACGATCAGGGCGGTGGTGGATCCGACCAGAATTAAGACTCCTGATGGGACGTATCAGTGGTCCATCAATATGAAGCTGAGTTTTCAAGGAGGGTGGATGCGGTCGTTGAATATTACGAAGGAGGAGTGTCAATACCTCGCTGATACGTTTTGGTCGGGTAGTGCCCCGGACTATTTCGTAAAAGTTGAGTCGGTGAGTATTTTTTGTGACCTAAATGCGTATTATTTGGGGGAGGCTCGTCACGCGTTTTATTCCCTGGATGAGGCGGGACATGTGCAGGTGCGTGCCCCTATGACGTATCTGACCCAGATCGTTGATTCGTTTGAGGACGCGAGCATCACAGAGCTCCAAGTAAATTTCACCTCCATTAATAACGCCCATTGCAATGCCGAGCCCTGGCTAGCGAGCTTGGATCATCCCCTCCCTGCCGGTCACTGGTCTTATTGTCAGTGGAGGCCTGACAAGGGCGACACTTTGCCAACGACGGATGAGCCGCTCCTGGAAGGCGACGCCGAGCAGGCGTTCTTTGATTTCGAGCGGGGCACCGTCGGACCCTTCATCGACATGCCCGCACCCATCAATCCCTTCACCATCACACCCACGCCCCCGCAGGCCGAGGAGCCAGCCTCGGGCGCCACCACTGAGGCCGCCGCTTCCGAGTCCTCGTCTGCTTCTACGCGAGGCTTGCTGATCACCCTCGGTGCGGGTGCCATGCTGCTCCTCCTGGCCGCCGCGGTGGGAATCACCTGGGCGCGGCGCCGCACAAGCTAACACACCCATCACAGCGCCCTAACCAACACACACCCCCGTCTGACCTACCAATCGAAGGAGTAGTAACAGTGGCAACGATGTTGAAGGTCCGCGTGGCCCGGTGGGTGGCGTGTGTGGTTGCGGTTGGCACGTGTATGGTGGGTGTGGGGGTGTCGGCGTCGGTTGGTGATCCGCTTCCCACGCCTAGTGTTCCTGTTGCTGCTTCGCCCGAGACACCTGTGCTGCCCGGTCATGTCGTGACGATCAGGGCGGTGGTGGAGCAGACCGCTATTGAGACCCCGGCTAAGACGAGGGAGTGGTCCATCCATATGAAGCTGAGTTTTCAGGGAGGGTGGATGCGGTCGTTGAATATTACGAAGGAGGAGTGTCAATACCTCGCTGATACGTTTTGGTCGGGTAGTGCCCCGGACTATTTCGTAAAGGTCGAGTCGGTGAGTATTTTTTGTGACCTGGATGCGTATTATTTGGGGGAGGCTCGTCACGCGTTTTATTCCCTGGATGAGGCGGGACATGTGCAGGTGCGTGCCCCTATGACGTATCTGACCCAGATTGTTGATTCGTTTGAGGACGCGAGCATCACAGAGCTCCAAGTAGATTTCACGTCCATTAATAACGCCCACTGCAATGCCGAGCCCTGGCTAGCGCACTTGGATGATCTTCTCGTTGTGAGTCACCGGTCTTATTGTCAGTGGAGGCCTGACAAAGGCGACACTGTGCCGACGACGGATGAGCCGCTCCTGGAAGGCGACGCCGAGCAGGCGTTCTTTGATTTCGAGCGGGGCACCGTCGGGCCGTTCATCGACATGCCCGCACCCATCAATCCCTTCACCATCACCCCCACGCCCCCGCAGGTTGAGGAGCCAGCCTCGGGTGCCACCACTGAGGCCGCCGCTTCCGAGTCCTCGTCTGCCTCTTCGCGAGGCTTGCTGATTGGCGTGGGCGCGGGCGCCGCGCTCCTCCTCCTGGCCGCGGCGGTGGGAATCACCTGGGCGCGGCGCCGAACAAGCTGAAACGTGGCGCATCGGCCGGAGTCAGCCGACGGTCGACAAGCCTGACATGCCGGAGTGTTCACGCGCCGTCACAAGGCCGAAAGCCCAGCCACGGCCTCGTACCTGGCAAACCTAAAACTGACCAGATTGCGTGCGAGTACGGCGGGCGGGCTACACTGGAACAGCATCCGACCGCGCACGCAAGGAGAACCCCGTGCCCAACTACTTGACGGACGACGAGCTGGCACACGCCAAGAGCCTGCTCGATCGCATGACCACCATCTTTCAGCACACCGTCGTCGGCCAGGATGGCCTGCGTCGCGCGCTGACAGCCTCGCTGCTCGCCGGCGGCCACGTCCTGGTCGAATCCGTGCCCGGCCTGGCAAAGACGACGGCCGCACAGACCCTGGCGTCCGCAGTGTCCGGTAGCTTCCACCGCATCCAGTGCACCCCCGATCTGATGCCCAACGACATCGTCGGCTCCCAGATCTGGAACCAGGAACGCGGCGAAATGGTCACCCAGCTGGGCCCCGTACACGCGAACATGGTGCTCCTGGACGAGATCAACCGCTCCTCCGCCAAGACCCAGTCCGCCATGCTCGAAGCCATGCAGGAACGCCAGACCACCATCGGCGGCGTCAACCACAAGCTGCCCAATCCCTTCATGGTCATGGCCACCCAGAACCCCATCGAGGAAGAAGGCACCTACGTGCTGCCCGAGGCGCAGATGGACCGATTCCTCCTCAAGGAGGTCATCACCTACCCGACGCCCGTCGAAGAGCTCGAGGTTCTCACCCGCATCGACTCCGGCCAGATGACAACCATCGCCGATGTCGACCCGATCAGCCTCGACGACGTTCGTGTCCTCCAGGACGCGCGCCGCCGCGTCTTCATCCACGAGACCCTCAAGGCCTACATCGTCGACATCGTCAACACCACCCGAGGAGCCGGCCCCAACCCGCTGCCCGGCTGGAAGAAGCACGTGCGCGTGGGCGCCTCCCCGCGTGGCGGCATCGCGTTCATGCAGATCGCCCAGGCCCTGGCCCTCATGGCGGGACGCAACCACGTCATGCCCGACGACATCAAGGAAATGCGCTACGGCATCCTTCGCCACCGCATCATCCGCACCTTCGACGCCATGGCCGACAACGTCTCCATCGAAGGCCTCATCGACGCCGTCTTCAAAGCGGTTCCCGTTCCGTAAAGAACACCGGTTCCACGCCACGACTCTCTAGAGGAACGCAATGCCTGTACGCTCGCGCGAGATCCACGCGCTCTCCACCCGCATCCAGTTGCCCGTCATGCGCAAACTGCTGTCCATCATGGACGGGCAGCACTCCGCCCTGCGGCAGGGACGCGGATGGGAGTTCATGGACCTGGCCCCCTATCAGCCGGGCGACGACGTACGTGAAATCGACTGGGCGGCCACGGCACGCACCGGTTCACCCATCATCAAGCGTCACGAAGCCACGGCGAACCTACAGGTCATGCTTGTCGTCGACACGGGACGCGAGATGGGCGCGCTCGCCCCGTCGGGAGAGACGAAGGAAGAGATCGCCCTCGCGGCCTGCGAGGCCATCGCCTGGCTGAGCGTGGCCCGCGGAGACCAGATCGGCCTCGTCGCCGGTGACGACGAGCGCGTGCGCTTCATGCCCGCCCGCTCCGGTAACGCGCACGCCGAAACGGTGCTGCGCCGCATCGAGGAAGACATCACGCTCGCCTCCCCGCATGCGAATGTCCCCAAGCTCCTCGCCCGAGTCAGGACAGTCACGCGCCGACGCAGCCTCATCGTGATCGTCACCGACAGCACCCAGCCGACGGCGACGCGCGAAACGGATGACCCTCATTAAGTCCCCTGTCCGTGCGTCACCAGGTCATCCTCATCAGCATCGAAGACATCGATCCAACCACCCTCGAGAAGGGCACGGAGGTCGTCGACGTCAACGAGGGACCTTTGCCGGACTTCCTGCTGCGCGACTCGCAGCTGGCAGGGGAGGCCGCCAACGTCGTGGCGATGCGCCGGGCCGCAGTCAAACAGTTGCTCGATCAGAGGGGAGTCATCCACGTGGACGTGTCCTCCAGCGAGGAGATCCCCCACGCGCTCATGCGCGCTCTCGAAAGGGGAGCACATGTCCGGTGATATCAAAGACGACCTGTATACCCCCGTCATTTACCCGCACTGGATGTGGGTCCTCGGAGTGGCACTCCTCGTGGCGGTCATCGGCTGGGTCTCTTCTGCCTGTGGCGCTGGTGGACGTCCCGCGTCGGCGAGGTGACGGAGCTGCACACCATCACGGATGCGCGACGCAAGAAGTACCTGGTCTACGTCGATCAGATCGCGGATCGCTACGCGGACGGTGACCTGGATGCCCGCGGGGTCCACTTGGCGCTGGCCGGCCTCATGCGCGCGCTCGGCACGGAACGCACCGGGCGTGACCTCGAGGTCGCCACGGTCAGCGAAGTGCGCGCGCTCGTTCCCGTCTGGCCGGGCCTGGCAAACGTGCTCGCGGCGTGCGAGGTTTCCAGCTTCGCGGGGGAGAACATTCCGGATGGGCAGCCCTCGCACGATGCCGTGACGCGCGCCCTGACCATGGCTGTTGAGGCGGTGAACGCATGAGGTTTTGGTGGTTGATCCCGCTCGTCCTGCTCGTGGTGGTGGGCGCCACTGTCCTCGGATGGTGGCTGGCACGCCGGGCGGGCCAGCGCGCGGGTAAGAAGGGTTGGGTTGCCAACTCGGGTTTCGTACGAGGCCTGCCCAAGTATCAGGCTCTCGTGCGGCGCACGCGCGCATCCTTGGCAATGGCGTTCGTGTGTTTCCTCATCGCGGTCATCGCGACCTCCGTGTCGGCGAGTGCGCCCGTGGACCGCTACGTCAAGTACGACAAGTCCGCGAGTCGCGATATCGTGCTGTGCCTGGACGCCTCCCCTTCGATGCTTCCCTACGACTCGGAGATCGGCGACGCCTTCAAGCAGATCATCTCCCACTTTGAGGGAGAACGAATTTCCTTGCAGCTGTGGAACGCCTACTCGATGACGATGTTCCCGCTCACCGATGACTACGAGATGGCTGACGACGTGCTCACCGAAATGGCGGGTGTGATCGACCGGGGCTTCTCGACGACGGCCGACGGTTACGCCCATGCCACGCCGGAACTGTACGAGTATCTGGAGCCGACGCTGGCCGCGCGGGACGAAGAACGCGCCTCTGGTCGGCGACGGGCTGGCCTCGTGCGTCATGGGCTTCGACCACACGGACAAGCAGCGTTCGCGCACGATTCTGCTGGCCACCGATAACGAGGTATTCGGCAGCGGCTACTACAACCTGCAGCAGGCCATTGCCTTCGCGAAGAGCCAGAACGTGACCGTCACGGCGCTGTATCCCGGCTCTATGACGACCCTGTCGAGCGAGGGCGAGGATCTGCGCAATCAGGTGAAGTCGACGGGCGGCGACTTCTATGATGCGTCGTCTCCCGCATCCGTCGATTCGGTTGTTAAGCAGATCGAGGCCGAACAGAAGGAAGACTTGGATGCCAAGGGCAAGCTGATCGAAACTGATCGTCCGCGCGCCGCCCTGGGCTGGACACTGGTCGGTGTCGTGTCCCTGCTCGGCCTGCTTGCCTTCGGGAGGCTCTGACATGGTTTTTTTCATCCCGTTATTCACCCGGCGCTTCTCGTCATCATCGTCCCGGTGGCGGCAGCCTTCGTGGTTGTGTCCGCCCGGCGCTCCGTGCGCACGAGCCTGATGGATGTCATCAGGCGTTCCCTGATCGTCGTGATGGTTGCCGTCATGGGCGCGGGGCCCTCCATTCCCGGCAAGGCCGTCGAGGTGACCTCGAGCCTCGAGGTGTACTACGTCATCGACCGCACCGGATCGATGGGCGCCGAGGACTGGGACGGGGACAATCCCCGCATCGACGGCGTGCGCAGCGACGTCGGCATCCTCATGAACTCTCTCACCGGGTCACGCTTCTCGATCCTGTCGTGGGACTCGAACGTGCACGTTGGTATGCCCCTGACGACCGACGCCTCCGCGGTCCAGTCGTACATGGCCACGTTCACGCAGGAGCTATCTTCCTCCTCGCAGGGCTCGTCCCCCACCGCCCCGCCCAGGAGCTGGCCGCTGCTGAAGAAGAACAAGGAACGCCACCCGAACAACATTCGCGCGGTCTTCATCTTCTCCGATGGTGAGACGTCGAACGAGGGCCACTGGTCGACTGCTCCCATGGGGTCCGAATCGGATTGGGACGCCGTCAAGCCCTACGTCGATGGCGGCCTGGTCATCGGCTACGGCACTGAGGAAGGCGGCAAGATGAAGATCCAGCGCCTGGCTGGCGCCGAGGAACAGAGCGGCAGTGACGGATACATTCATGACAAGTCGCAGCCGGGTGACCCCGTCGCCATCTCCCACATTGACGAGGCCGCGCTGAACAATATCGCGTCGCGTCTCGGCATTGACTACGTGCACTCACCCGACAAGGCTGCGATCGAGTCGCACGCACAGTCACTACTCGAACGAGCAACGACGATCGCAGAAGAACGTAACATGCGGTCCACGTACCGCTACATTATTTGGCCGGTCGCCCTCATCCTCGGAGGACTCCTGGCGTGGGAGGGCGCAAACCTGGCGCGGCGCGCACAACAGTTGAGGAATTCCCATGCAATCTAACAACTCTGCACGCGAAGACGACCTCCTGCCTTTCGGTGCCCCCCAAGCAGATGCCACCGACCCCGCGGTGCGTGCCAAGCTGGCCTCGGCCTCGGGCAAACCCCAGCGCTCCCCGCGCGCGCTGCGCCCCCCTGTGGTACTCGATCCCCTTCCTGGTGATCGCGCTGGCGATCTCCGCGTACCTGATCGGAATCACCCTGTGGTCACGCTCGTCGCTGGGACACTGGACGAACGAGGAGTACCCCGCCGCTCAGGCCGGGTACGAGGGGCAAAAGTCGTGGACCTCCTCCGGCGTCGAGCAGTGGGTCGCACACTACAACCTGGGTACGACGCTCGTGAGCCAGGACTCGATCGACGAGGGCGTGGCTGAGCTGCGTACCGCCTACGACATGGTCCCCAAAGCCATCGAGGTCCAGCCCGGGCGCCTGGAGCCCTTCTCCTACGAGTGTCGCGTGCGCGTGAACCTCGGTCTGGGCATTGAAATCCAGGGCGATGCGAAGGACTCAGCCGGTGCGTACGGCGAGGCCTACGACCTGTACCAGGAGTCCGAAGACATGGTGGCTCCCTGCCAGAGCGCCAACCAGAGCCAGTCGAACAACCAGGGCCAGTCCGGCAACCAGGGCCAGTCCGGCAACCAGGGTCAGTCTGGCAACCAGGGTCAGTCCGGCAACCAGGGCCAGTCCGGCAACCAGGGTCAGTCCGGCGGCCAGGGTCAGTCCGGCGGCCAGGGCCAGAACGGCGAGCAGGGCCAGAACGGCGAGCAGGGTCAGTCCGGCAACCAGGGCCAGGGTGGCCAGACTAACCACGCCGACGAGAACAAGAGTCGCGTCCAGAAGAAGAAGCAGAACGCCGACAAGAAGAATCGTGGCGAAGACCCGAACGACCCGAACAAGGGCAACAACGGCGGCAACGGCGGCAACGACCCGAGCAACGGCGGCAACGACCCGAATAAGGGCAACAACGGCGGCAACGACCCGAGCAACGGCGGCAACCAGCCGACCACGCAGCCCGGCTCGACCCCCACGCCTGACCCCTACGAGGGCGAAAGCGAGGAGGAGCGCAAACGCCGACAGGGCCTGGAGGGGCAAAACACCAAGCGTGATCGCGAACGACGTGAACACGACGACCAGCAGCGCAGCGGTAACCCGAACGGCGGCTGGTGACACGCGCGTCCACGTCTCATTACCGCTGTGACGTGCACCCATAAAATCCCATGTCGGCCTGCCAGGCCGCCAAAGACCGATAGGCTGGAATCGTGAAGGTCCTTCTCGTTGGTAACGGGGGTCGCGAACACGCGATCGCCCGAGCGCTTGTGCGAACGTCTACCCCCGAGCAGCCCGTGAAGCTTGTCGTCCAGGCCGGTAACCCGGCGCTGGAGCAGCTGGGCCGCTCCCTCACCATGGATCCGATGGATCCGAAGGATGTCGTGCGACGCGCGACCTCCGAGAAGGTCGACCTCGTGGTCGTCGGCCCGGAGGCCCCGCTCGTCGCGGGCGTCGCCGATGCCGTGCTGGACTACGGGATCCCCGTGTTCGGCCCGACGAAGGACGCGGCGCGACTCGAGGCCTCCAAGTCTTTCGCGAAGCAGGTCATGGCCGATGCCGGCGTGGCTACCGCCCGCGCCTTCACCTGCACCACCATGGACCAGGTCGAGGCCGCATTCGACGATCTGGGTGCGCCCTACGTCGTCAAGGACGACGCCCTGGCTGCCGGCAAGGGAGTCGTCGTGACCTCCGACCGCGCCCAGGCCTCGGACCACGCGCGTGCCTGCCTGGCCCGCGACGGGGGAGCGGTCGTCATCGAGGACTACCTCGATGGACCCGAGGTCTCCCTCTTCTGCTTCGCCGACGGCACCACCGTCGTGCCCCTCCAGCCCGCCCAGGACTTCAAGCGCGTGGGCGACGGCAACGAGGGCCCCAACACGGGCGGCATGGGCGCCTACAGCCCCCTGCCGTGGCTGCCCGAGGAAGCCACGCAGCGCATCGTCACCGAGGTTGCCCAGCCCGTCGTCGCCGAAATGGCCCGACGCGGTACCCCCTTCCGTGGCCTCCTGTACTGCGGCCTCGCGATGACCTCGAAGGGCATCCGCGTCGTCGAGTTCAACGTGCGTTTTGGCGACCCGGAGACTCAGGCGGTCCTCGAGCGCCTCGACTCCCCGCTGGCCCCCCATCTTGCATGCGGCCGCCACCGGCACCCTGGCCAAGATCCCCGCCCCCGTGTGGAGCGAGGACGCTGCCGTCACTGTCGTCATGGCTTTCGGGCGGCTACCCGGGTCCCACGGACACCGGGCACGAGATCACCGGTATCGAGGCGGCCGAGGCCTTGAGGGCGTCCACGTCATCCACGCCGGCACCTCCCAGGAAATCACCGACGACCCCGCCGACGTCGCGGCCGGCTGCTGCGGCTTCGAACCCACCTACGCGCTGGTGAACTCCGGCGGCCGAGTCCTCGACGTTGTCGCCCGCGCGGCCAGCCTCGACGAGGCACGTGCCCTGGCCTACCGGGGCGTCGACCTCATCCACTTTGACGGCGAGCACCACCGCAGCGACATCGCGACGTGGCCCGCCGACCTGGTCGTCACCCTCGACTGATCCCACGACACTGAGGAGCATCATGCCCGCCTCCCTGCACGGTTGGACCCCCCTGAGCTCGGGGAAGGTTCGCGACATCTACGCTCCCGACGAGGCCGTGGTCGGCCCCGCGCAGGAAACGACGCCCGCCGAGGGCCGCCCCCGCCACGCGAAGGTGGGCCCGGAGGCGCTCCTCATGGTGACGTCGGATCGCATCAGCGCCTCACGATTACGTGCTGCCGACCGAAATCCGCGGCAAGGGCGCGGTCCTCAACCAGCTGGCGATCTGGTGGATGGGCAAGCTGCGTCCCCTCGTGGAAAACCACCTGCTGGCCGTGGGCACGAAGGTGCCGGCCGAGGCCTCGATCGCCCTGGAGGGTGCTCCGGCCACGCGCTTCACGGTTCCCGCCGAGGTCGACGCGCGCGCGGTCGTGTCGCAGCCTGTACATGATCCCGATTGAGTGCGTCGTGCGCGGCTACCTGACCGGCTCGGGCTTGGCTGAGTACCGCGAGTCCGGCACCGTGTGCGGCATCAAGCTCCCCGAAGGCCTGACCGAGGCCTCGCGCCTGGAGGAGCCGATTTTCACCCCGGCCGCGAAGGCCGAGCTGGGCGAGCACGACGAGAACATCACCTTCGAGCAGACCGTCGAACGCATCGGCGAGGAGTACGCGACCGCGATCCGTGACCTCTCGCTCGCCCTGTACCGCCGGGCGCGCGACATCGCGGCCGAGCGGGGCATCATCATCGCGGACACCAAGTTCGAGTTCGGTATCGACGTGGCGACCGGCGCGATTGTGCTCGCGGACGAGATCCTCACGCCGGACTCCTCCCGCTTCTGGCCAGCCGACAAGTGGGTTGAGGGCCAGGTGACGCCGAGCTTCGACAAGCAGTACGTGCGCGACTGGCTCACCTCGGACGAATCCGGGGTGGGACCGCACCTCGGGTGAGAACCCGCCCGCTCTGCCCGACTCCGTGGCCGCCGCGACCGCCGCGCGCTACGTCGAGGCCTACCGCCGACTCACCGGGTCGGACCCCATCCTGTAAACAGACTTGCTCGCCGGGCAAGATGCGCGGCGGGATCCTCACCAACAACACAAGGAGGAACGCCGTGGGGCGAATCATCGTGGAAGTGATGCCGAAGCCGGAGATCCTGGATCCGCAGGGTAAGGCTGTCGGTTCGGCGCTGCCCAGGCTTGGAATCACGAGCTTCGAGGCCGTGCGCCAGGGTAAGTGCTTCCACCTGAGCGTGGACGGTCCCGTTACCGACGAGCTCCTGGACCAGGCCCGCAAGGCCGCCGAAGAGGTCCTGTCCAACCCGATCATCGAGGACGTCGTGCGCGTCGAGGCCATCGACGAGGCCGACGCCCGTTACGCGGGAGGCGTGCAGTGACCCGCGTCGGAGTCGTCACCTTCCCCGGTACCCTTGACGACCGCGACGCCGCCCGCGCGGTTGAGATCGCCGGAGCCGAGGCCGTGTCCCTGTGGCACAAGGACGCCGACCTGCACGGCGTCGACGCGGTCGTCATCCCCGGCGGCTTCTCCTACGGCGACTACCTGCGCTGCGGCGCGATCGCGGCGACCGCTCCCGTCATGAGTGAGATCGTGCGCGAAGCCGGACGAGGCCTGCCCGTCCTGGGCATCTGCAACGGCTTCCAGGTCCTGTGCGAGTCGCACCTGCTGCCCGGTGCGCTCATCCGCAACGACCACCAGAAGTTCCTGTGCCGCGACCAGGTGCTGCGCATCGAGAACGCGGACACCGCGTGGACGCGCGCCTACAGCGCCGGCGACACCATCACGGTTCCCCTCAAGAACGGCGAAGGTAACTTCCAGGCGTCCCCCGCCGAGCTCGAACGGCTCGAGGGCGAAGGCCGCGTCGTGTTCCGCTACGTCGACTTCAACCCCAACGGAAGCGCCAACGACATCGCGGGCGTCACCAACGCCGCGGGCAACGTCGTCGGCCCTCATGCCCCACCCCGAGCACGCGACCGAGGTCGGCTTCGGCCCGCTCTCCTCGGACCCGACGGCGCCAGCCACCACGGCGGCACCGACGGACTGGGCATCTTCCACCCGTCCTCGCATCCCTCGTCGGCTGACGACGCCACCGCGCCCTCTCCCGTGAGGGTGCCCCTGGCCTCGTCCATGATCTTTCGAATGGAAACACGAATGACCTCCGAAAACACCCGCGAGCTGCCCGACACCGTCGAGAACGCCGCCGCGACCCCCGGCCAGGACATGCCCTGGAAGGAACTCGGCCTCAAAGAGGACGAATACCAGCGCATCTGTGACATCCTCGGGCGCCGACCCACGAACGCCGAGCTCGCCATGTACTCCGTCATGTGGTCCGAGCACTGCTCCTACAAGTCCTCCAAGAAGCACCTCGCCGAGCAGTTCGGCGCGCGCACGACGGACGCCATGAGGAAGAACCTCCTCGTCGGCATGGGCCAGAACGCTTTACTGTTGTCGACATCGGCGGCGGCTGGGCCGTCACCTTCAAGGTGGAGTCTCACAACCACCCGTCCTTCGTTGAACCCTACCAGGGAGCGGCCACTGGCGTGGGCGGCATCGTGCGCGACATTATCTCCATGGGCGCGCGCCCGATCGCCGTCATGGACCAGCTGCGCTTCGGTGCCGTCGACCATCCCGATACGGCGCGCGTCGTCCACGGCGTCGTCTCCGGCGTCGGCGGCTACGGCAACTGCCTGGGCCTGCCCAACATCGGCGGCGAAACCGAGTTCGACCCGTCCTACCAGGGCAACCCCTCGTCAACGCGCTGTGCATCGGCAAGCTGCGCCACGACGACATCCATCTGGCCAACGCGACCGGCGAGGGTAACCTTGTCGTCCTCTTCGGCGCGCGCACCGGCGGCGACGGCATCGGCGGCGCTTCCATCCTCGCCTCCGAGACCTTCGAAGACGGCATGCCCGCCAAGCGCCCCTCCGTTCAGGTGGGCGACCCCTTCATGGAGAAGGTCCTCATCGAGTGCTGCCTCGACCTGTTCGAGGCCGACGTCGTCCAGGGCATCCAGGACCTCGGCGCAGCGGGCATCTCGTGCGCGACCTCGGAGCTGGCCTCCAACGGCGACTCCGGCATGCACGTCGACCTCGAGAACGTGCTCCTGCGCGACCCCACGCTCACCGCGGGCGAGATCCCTCGCGAGCGAGTCCCAGGAACGCATGATGGCGATCGTGACCCCCGAGGATCGCGAGCGTTTCTTTCGAGATCATCGACAAGTGGGACGTCGAAGCCGCCGTCATCGGTCACCTGACCGGCGACGGACGCCTGACGATCGACCACCACGGTCACCGTATCGTCGACGTCGACCCGAAGACCGTTGCCCACGAGGGCCCCTGTCTACGACCGCCCCTACGCGCGCCCCGCGTGGCAGGATGAGCTGCAGGCCGCGACCTCCGAGGACCTCTCGCGCCCCGCCACGCGCGAGGAGCTCATCGCCGACGTGCGCGCCGTGCTCTCCGACGTCAACCAGGCCTCCAAGGCGTGGGTCACCGACCAGTACGACCGCTACGTGCAGGGCAACACCGCCCTCGCCCAGCCCGACGACGCGGGCGTCATCCGCATCGACGAGGCCACCGGCCTGGGTGTCGCGCTCTCCACGGACGCGAACGGCTGGTACACCAAGCTCGACCCTGCAGCGGGAGCCCGCCAGGCCCTCGCCGAGTCCTACCGCAACGTCGCCGTCGTCGGCGCCGAACCCGTCGCCATCACGGACTGCCTGAACTTCGGCAACCCCGAAGACACGGACGCCATGTGGCAGCTGGTGACCGCCATGACCGCGCTCGCGGACGGCTGCATCGAGCTCGAGATCCCCGTGACCGGCGGCAACGTGTCGCTGTACAACTCGTCCGGCACCGAGAAGGGCCTGCCGAACTCGTCGATCAACCCGACGCCCGTCATCGGCATGCTCGGCATCCTCCCCGACGTCACGCGCGCCAACCCCTCCGGCTTCACCGAAGAGGGCCTCGCCGTCATCCTCCTGGGCACCACCCGCGAGGAGTTCGACGGGTCCGCGTGGGCGCGCATCGCCCGCTCGCACCTGGGCGGCCTGCCGCCCGAGGTCGACCTGAAGGCTGAGGTCGCCCTCGGTAACGTCGTGCGTGCGCTCAGCGCCGCCGACGGCCCCGACGGCCGGCCCCTCGTGCGCGCCGCGCACGACCTGTCCAACGGTGGCCTCGTGCAGTCCCTCGTGGACTCCGCGCTGCGCTTCGGCATCGGCGGCGTCTTCGACGTGGCCGGGGCTGCCCGCCGCGACTGCGTCGGCGACCACGAGATGCTCCTGTCCGAGTCCCAGGCCCGCGCCTTCGTCGCGGTGCCCGAGGCGGCCGTCAAGGCCGTGTTCGCGGCCGCCGAGGCCGAGGGCGTGGACGCCGTGCGCATCGGCACGACGGGCGGTGACATGCTCGCGATCAGCGGCGTGGACCTGCTCGCCGCCGAGGGCGAGGGCTGCGGCTGGATCGCCTCGATCGACGAGCTGCGCGAGCTGAGCGACACGGGACGCAAGCACTTCTGAGCGTCTGAGTTGTGCAGTGGGCGCGGGCCTGCAGGGCCCGCGCCCCTGTGCTGTGTTTCTGTGGTGCCGCGTGTGTGCTGTCAGGCCGGGCTGCTGGTTGTGCCCGTGGGCGGCGGCTCGCCCGCGAGCCGTCCGCGCCGCGAGCTTTCGCTCGGCGCGTCGCCTCGAAGCCCGGCCAGGCCCCGCCACCGCCCACGGGCACCGCAGCCAGGCCCTCCGGTGCCCTTCACGCCGGTGGCCTCTTCTGTGTGAGATACCGGAGTGGTTCCCGAGCAATGTCGCACGTAATTCCCCTGCAGTATTTCAAACATTGAATTCAGAACGTTGGAATTGCAACGTTTTCGGGCGGTCTCGAAAAATGACCGAGGGAAATTACGTGCGACTTTTGTTTGGGGGCAGTTGGTTCATCGAAGCGCTGCCAGGCCTTCCGGTGCCCTTCACGTCGGTGCTGCCTGGTGTTTGGCTTTTGCCTGTGGCGCCGCTGGTGTTCCGGGCGTCGGCGGCCTCTTCTGTGTGAGATACCGGAGTGGTTCCCGAGCAATGTCGCACGTAATTCCCCTGCAGTATTTCAAACATTGAATTCAGAACGT
>BNJU01004125.1_pt1 | contig 40419 bp, 48 predicted proteins | sample 8539281 | NCBI WGS metagenome assembly BNJU01 (sample SAMD00202456, study PRJDB9452) | human saliva metagenome | isolation source: human saliva | place: Japan
TCAACGCCACCAAGGGCAAGAAGGAGCGCGTCGGCAAACTCTTCCAGATGCACTCCAACAAGGAGAACCCGGTCGAGCAGGCCCACGCCGGGCACATCTACGCCTTCATCGGCCTCAGGACGTCACCACCGGCGACACCTCAGTGCCCAGGGCGCCCCGGTCATCCTGGAGTCCATGTCCTTCCGCGACCCGGTCATCCACGTGGCCATCGAGCCCAAGACCACGGGCGACCAGGAGAAGCTGGGCATGGCCATCCAGAAGCTGTCCGAGGAGGACCTGACCTTCACCGTCCGCCTGGACGAGGAGACCGGTCAGACCGTCATCGGCGGCATGGGCGAGCTCCACCTGGACGTCTTCGTCGACCGCATGCGCCGCGAATTCAAGGTCGAGGCCACGTGGGCAACCCGATGGTCGCCTACCGCGAGACCATCCGCAAGAAGGTCGACAAGGTCGAGTACACCCACAAGAAGCAGACCGGCGGCAGCGGCCAGTACGCCAAGGTGCTTTCATGTCCCTCGAGCCGCTCACCCCGAGGCGGACGAGAACGGCGAGGTCGCGCACTACGAGTTCGCCAACGAGATCACGGGCGGGCGCGTGCCGCGCGAGTACATTCCTCAGCGTCGACGCCGGCGTGAGGGACGCCATGCTCACCGGCGTGCTCGCCCGGCCACCCGGTGGTCGACGTCAAGGCGACCCCGTCGACGGCGGCTACCACGAGGTCGACCTCCGAGATGGCCTTCAAGATCGCCGGCTCCATGGCTCATCGGAGGGGCGCGGCAGGGCCCCCCGGTCCTGCTCGAACCCGTCATGGCCGTGGAGGTGCGCACCCTCGAGGAGTACATGGGCGACGTCATCGGCGACCTGAACTCCCGCCGCGGCCTGATCCAGTCCATGGAGGACGCCGTGGGGGTCAAGGTCGTCAAGGCGGCCGTGCCGCTGAGCGAGATGTTCGGCTACGTCGGCGACCTGCGCTCCAAGACCCAGGGCCGCGCCGTGTACTCGATGAGCTTCGACTCCTACGCCGAGGTCCCCAAGAGCGTCGCGGACGAGATCATCGCCCGGGCCAAGGGCGAGTAACCGCCTCCGGCGCGCGGGGGCGCCCCGCGCCCGCATTCCAGTAAGATTCCCAACAATCCACCAGTAGAGACTCTCGGCGTCGGCCCGGCTAGCATGTGTGCAGTCGAACTTCGACGAAGAGAACTACCCGAGTCCCAGGAGGACACCAGTGGCCAAGGCCAAGTTCGAGCGGACCAAGCCGCACGTCAACATCGGAACGATCGGTCACGTCGACCACGGCAAGACGACGCTGACCGCTGCGATCTCCAAGGTCCTGCACGACGAGTACCCGGACCTCAACCCCTTCACCCCCTTCGACGAGATCGACAAGGCCCCCGAGGAGCGCCAGCGCGGCATCACCATCAACATCGCGCACGTCGAGTACGAGACCGCCAAGCGGCACTACGCCCACGTCGACGCCCCCGGCCACGCCGACTACATCAAGAACATGATCACCGGTGCGGCCCAGATGGACGGCGCCATCCTCGTGGTCGCCGCCACCGACGGCCCCATGGCCCAGACCCGCGAGCACGTCCCGCCTCGCCCGCCAGGTGGGCGTGCCGGCCCTGCTCGTCGCCCTCAACAAGGCCGACATGGTCGACGACGAGGAGCTGCTCGACCTGGTCGAGATGGAGGTGCGCGAGCTGCTGTCCTCCCAGGACTACGACGGCGACGACGCCCCCGTCATCCGCGTGTCCGCCCTCAAGGCTCTGGAGGGCGACCCCGAGTGGGTCGCCAAGATCAAGGAGCTCATGCGGACGCGGTCGACGAGTACATCCCGACCCCCGAGCGCGACATGGACAAGCCCTTCCTCATGCCCATCGAGGACGTGATCACCATCACCGGCCGCGGCACCGTGGTGACCGGCCGCGTCGAGCGCGGCAAGCTGCCGATCAACTCCGAGGTCGAGATCCTGGGCATCCGCGAGCCCCAGAAGACCACGGTCACGGGCATCGAGATGTTCCACAAGTCCATGGACGAGGCCTGGGCCGGCGAGAACTGCGTGGTCTGCTCCTGCGCGGCACCCGTCGCGAGGACGTCGAGCGCGGCCAGGTCGTGTGCAAGCCCGGCTCCATCACCCCGCACACCGAGTTCGAGGGCCACGTCTACATCCTGACCAAGGACGAGGGCGGGCGCCACAACCCCTTCTACTCCAACTACCGTCCGCAGTTCTACTTCCGGACCACGGACGTCACCGGCGTCATCACCCTGCCCGAGGGCACCGAGATGGTCATGCCCGGCGACACCACCGAGATGACCGTCGAGCTCATCCAGCCCATCGCCATGGAGGAGGGCCTCGGCTTCGCCATCCGCGAGGGCGGCCGCACCGTCGGCTCCGGCCGCGTCACCAAGATCATCAAGTGATCTGATCTCCCCGCCGCGGGCCCGCCCTGCGCAGCGCTCGGGCGCCCGTCGTCTCCCCGCAGACGACGGGCGCCCGCTTTTGCGTGCCCGGCGCGCGGGGCGAGACGAGGTCGTGGCCGAGACGTTGTGCGAACGAGACGGGGCGTGGCTGTTCCGAGACGTCCGTCCCATAGCCTCAGTGGGTCTTCACGAGATTGATTCCCCGTCCGTAGACCCTTCTTGGAGTTCCCCGTGTTTCACTTCCGCCAGGACGCCGTGCGTCGTCGTCTGACGGGCCTCGTCGCGCTGTGCCTCGCGTCCGCGGCCCTCGTGCTCGGTCCGGACGCCGTTCCCACAACGGCGAGCGCCGCCCCCGCGGGCGCGGCGCTCCCCGCGGTCTTCGCCACCGGCGGCTCGGGCCGCTACGTCGATACGATCCAGTGGCTCCAGTGGGCCGACTACTCGCAGTTCCAGGGCGTGGCCAAGCCGAACGTCCCCTGTGCTCGACTACGGGCAGACCAAGGACTTCGTCAATGAGCGCGACCTGGGCGACGGCGGCACCCTGGTGACCACCTGCACCCTGTCCAACCTCCAGCACCTGGGGCACAACCCGGCCACCACCGAGGCGCAGGCCAAGGGCCCGCTCGTGGCCACCATCCCGGGCGCCTGGGCCGGCGACGCGCTCGACAACCTCTACAACGTGGGCGGTCCCGGCCAGTGGAGCGACGGCTCGGAGACCTGGCACAGCGGGCTGACCTACCCGGGCGACTACACCAACAAGAACCAGATGGTCATCGGCCTGGCTAACGGCTACGCCTACAACGGCGCGAACACCTGGGACAGCAAGGTCTGGGGGAGTCCGGGGTCCAGCACCGACCCCACCGGCTTCAACGCCCAGGTGAGCGTGGACTACTCCTGCTCGGCCGAGCTGCACGCCCCCGACGGCAACGTCATCCCGGTCCCCATCCAGGGGCTGGTCTTCGCCGACGCCGAGGCCTCCTCGCGGCGCTACGGCATCAAGTCCTGGGCGACCTCGGAGTATCAGGACGAGTGGGTCCAGGCCAGCACCGACCAGCCCGTCACCTGGCGCGTCCTGGACACCATGCGCTCGCAGGGGTGCGTCTCCAAGACCACCGGCAAGCAGGTGACCACCGACGCCGAGGTGTCCGACGGCGGCCAGACCCTGCGCCTGATGCCCAGCGACGAGGAGTGCGTCTACCAGCGGGCGGCGGACGGCACGTCGGGCACCTACTCCCATCCCCAACGGCATCGGCGGCCCCGACGCGGTCATGTTCATCGGAGGGCGCCACCAAGGCGACCATCACCATGCAGGGCGCCGGCTACCCGCCGTCGCGCTGGGCCTCATCGTCGCCACCGACTCCCGGCGACGCCCCTGAGTCCTACGGCTACGCCGGCTCCCTGTTCCAGCCCACCTGGAAGGGCGGAGAGGTGACGGCCACCACCGACGCCTTCGGGGTCAGCCCCAGGCCGAGATGTACATGGACCGGGGGCGCCCCTCGCCCGGGCGAGCGCATCGACGCCGAGGGCTACCAGAAGTTCTCCACCGACGCCCAGGCCGACGACACCAATGCGATCTTCGACGACGAGGACTCATAGACCTGACCCAGTGGGGCATCGTCACCGGTCCGGGGCAGTCCCACACCGAGAGGGTCGCCTGCGAGGGCACGGGCAAGATCGCCGCCTGATCGACTGGAACAACAACGGGGCCTTCGACGACGCCGAGAAGAGCAACGAGGTCGCCTGCGACAACGCCTCGAACTCGGCGACGCTGACCTGGACGGTCCCGGCTGACGTGACCAACACCAAGCGCAGCGTGGACGGCGAGCCCGGCTCCCGGCCCGACAGCTACATGCGCGTGCGCATCACCAATGACAACGGCGGCGACGGCCAGAGGCCCGTGGGCATCACCTCCACCGGCGAGGTCGAGGACCACAAGGTCTCCATCCGCGTCCCCACCCTCCAGCTGACCAAGGGCGTCGACAACACCTACGCCTCCGCCGAGGTCCCGGGCCTGGGGGCCGACCAGTGGACGGTGACGGGCACGGGCGCCAATGACACGATCTCCGGGGCCGGCACGACCGGCGACCCCCAGGCCGTGGCCGCCGGCCAGGTGGCCCTGTCCGAGAGCTCGGACAACCCCGACGCCGCCGGCTACGAGGCGGGCCAGTGGACCTGCGCCGAGACCGAGGGGACCGTCGCCGAGACCGGCAAGCCCTACTCCTCCAGCGTCGGGCAGAGCACCGACGGCGCGGCGAGCCTGACCGTCAACAACGAGGACCGCGTCTCGTGCACGATCACCAACACCGCTAAGCCGGGCTCCTGTCGTGGAGCAAGGTCGACGCCCAGGGCGCCGAACTGGCCGGGTCGGCCTGGGCGCTGACCGGTCCCGAGGTCCCCGCGGACACGGTCGTGGCGGACTGCGCCGGGGCCTCGTGCCCGGCGGGCGACTACCTCGACCAGGACCCGACCGCGGGCCGCTTCCGGCTGACCGGCCTGAAGTGGGGCACCCTACGCGATCAGGGAGACGACGGCGCCGGCTGGGCTACGCCGCCGCGAGCGGCGAGTTCTCCTTCACCCAGATCAGGGGCTCCGCCCTGGAGGGGACGCTGGTGCCCGCCGAGGGCGTGGCGGGCAACGGCGTGGTCAACCAGCCCCTGGCGGGCTCGGTGACGTGGACCAAGGTCGACGCGGACAACGCCAAGCCGCTGTCGGGCTCCACCTGGACGCTGACGGGTCCGGGCGTGCCCGCGGGCACCGTCGTGAACGACTGCGCCCAGGCGCCCTGCCCGACCGATCCCTTCACCGACCAGGACCCGGTGGCGGGCTCCCTTCAAGGTCGCGGCCCCTGCAGTGGAGCGCCGACGCCTACGCCCCTGACGGAGAAGGACCCGCCGGTCGGCTACGCGCTGGATGCGACGTCGCAGTCCTTCACCATCTCGGCGGACGCCCTGGACTACGCCTTCACCGCGTCCTTCACGAATTCCAAGACCACCGTCCCCTGCTGCCGCTGACCGGCGGCATGGGCGCGGACGCCTTCCTCCTGACCGGCGCGGCGCTCGGCGCCGTCGCCCTGGTCGCCGCCTACGTGAGGAGGCGCCGCTCGCAGACCGTTCAGTAACCCACCCGCAGCTGACGGGGCCCCGGTCCGACCGCGGATCCCGCCAGGGCTTGACACCGAGCGGAGCAGAGCCTCGGCCCTGAGAGCGCGCCGTTTCCTCATCGCGTCTCCCCGCCTCCCATCTCTTGAGCATCCGCACGGCCCGCGCCGTGCACGATGAAAGGGCACACATACATGAGCACGACCGCTCGCGCCCTCGGGCGCCGAGTCGCCGCCGCCGCCGGGGCTCTGGCCATCGGCGTGGCGGGCCTGGGACTGGTCTCGGGCGCCGCCGTCGCCGCCGACGGCAATATCGACACCTCCAGGACCGGCTCGATCATCATCCACAAGCACGAGTCCGGCTCCCAGGGCAGTGACGGCACCGCCGACGGCAAGACCAATACGAACGGCGGCGACCCGGTCGCCGACGTCGTCTTCACGGCCTTCCCCATCAGCAACCTGGACCTGACCGCCCAGGCCTCCTGGGACGGGCTGAAGACCCTGTCCGTTCCGGCCGACGCCTGCGGCGCGGACGACAACACCCCCGCGCTGACGCTGCCCGGCGGCGCCGCGGCCGCCTTCGACGCCGGCGTGGTCAGCGCCCCGACCGACGCCACCGGCAACACCACCATCGGCAACCTGCCGGTCAAGGCCTACCTGGTCTGCGAGACCTCGGCGCCCGCGACGGTCAAGACGAAGTCCGCGCCCTTCCTGGTGACCATCCCGTTCCCCGAACAACACGGCGAACACGGCCCACCCCGACGGCATTGGCTCTACGACGTCAACGTCTACCCCAAGAACACCGTCGTGCTGGCCCCCACCAAGTCGATCACCGTCGAGGAGACCAAGCACGGCGTCCAGGCCGGTGAGCAGGTGACCTTCCCGATCACCGCCAAGATCCCGTCCATCGCCGCGACGGACAACTTCACCCACTTCATCATCGACGACCCGCTCGACGCCAATATGGAGAACGGCAAGGTCGTCTCGGTCAAGATCGACGGCGTGGACGTGCCGACCTCCCTACTACACCGCGACCGAGGGCCAGACGGTCACCGTCGGCTTTCAACAGCGCCGGCCTGGCCCACCTCAAGACCAAGCCGAACTCCACGATCGAGGTCGTCTTCGCCGCCACCGTCAAGTCGGTTCCCGCCGACGGCAATATCCGCAACACCGCCAAGCTCTACGTCGACGCGAAGCCGTCGAACACCCCGCCGGACACCCCGCCGACCACCCCCAACGACATCCCCCGGGCACCCCGGATGACGGCACTCCCACCAACGAGGTCGTCTCCAGCTGGGGCGACGTCAAGGTCCTCAAGCAGGACAGGACAACGCCAAGGCGCTGGAGGCGCGGTCTTCCAGGTCTACAACGCCGCCGACCCTACGCCGCCGACTGCTCCGCCGCCACCAGGACCGGCGACCCGATCGCCGTGGGCGGTGCCACCGAGTTCACCTCCGACGCCACCGGTGTGGTGAGCATCGCCGGGCTGTTCGTGGACTCGAAGGCGGGCGCCGCCGGCGTCACGGGCGTGACCCCCGACCACACGCAGCGCTGCTACGTCCTGGTCGAGACCAAGGCGCCCGCCGGCTACGTCCTGACGACGAACAACTCCCACCCCCGTGGCCGTCAAGGCCGGCATGACCGCCGACAAGGACGTGACCATCGACAACACCAAGCAGGACGTCCCCCAGCTGCCCCTCACCGGTGCCGCCGGCCGGGTCCTGCTCATGATGCTGGGCGCCGCCCTCATTCTCGGCGCCGTCGGCTTCGCCCCTGTCGTCCCGCAAGCAGCGCGCGCAGGGCCTGAGCGCCGCCGGCGCGCCGGCCCCTGACGGACCGGTGCGCCGACGCGCGGTCCCGCGCCGACGCCGTGCGGCGGACAGACCCCGGTCTGCCGCCGCACGGCGTCAGTCCCAGGAGAACCCACCGCATGTCACACCCCGCCGTCGTCCCTCCGTCCGCGCCGCCCGCGCCGCCCGCTCCGGGCGCTGGCGCCTGTCGCGTCCTCCCTCATCCCCGCGACGCTGGCGCTGGCGGGATGATCGTCTTCTCCTACCCGACGATCGCCAGCTGGATCAGCCAGTACAACCAGTCCCGGGTCGTGGCCGACTACCCGCGGCCGTGGACCGCACCAGCCCCGACGCCGCCACGCAGCTGGCCAATGCCCGCGCTCTACAACGACGCCCTGTCGGTCGGTGCGGTCCCTGCAGGCCAATACGAACGTGCCCACCGGCGCGGGCGAGGCGGGGGAGCAGGCCCTGAGCTACGACCAGATCCTCGACGTCAACGGCGCCGGCCTCATGGCGCGCCTCAAGATCCCCTCCATCGACCTCGACCTGCCCGTCTACCACGGCACCGCCGACCAGACCCTCCTGGAGGGCCTGGGACACCTGGAGGGCACCTCCCTGCCGGTGGGCGGCCCGGGCACCCGCTCCGTGATCACCGGGCACCGGGGCCTGGCCAACGCCGTCATGTTCACCAACCTCGACCGCGTCGAGACGGGGGACACCTTCGTCATCGAGGTCTTCGGCGAGGTGCTCACCTACCGCGTGGTCGAGACCAAGGTCGTCGAGCCCGAGCAGACCGAGGAGCTGCGCGCCGAGCCCGGCCGGGACCTGGTCACCCTCGTCACCCTGCACGCCGCTGGGCATCAACACCCACCGCATCCTCGTCACCGGCGAGAGGATCGTGCCGACCCCCGCCGAGGACCTCGCCGCGGCGGGCAGTCCCCGGACGTGCCCGGCTTCCCGTGGTGGGCGGTGATCCTGACCGGGGCGTGGTCCCCATCGGCCTGTACGTCTGGCGCGGCTGCCCTGCCCCGCCCCCGGGCGGCGGCGGGCGGGCAAGCGGGCGGCCCCGGGGAGGGCGCGCCCGACGCCGTCGTCGCGGCCCCGCCCGACGACGCCGCGGTCCGTCCGCGAGGGCGAGGCCCGCTGCGCGCGCCGAGACCCGCGCCGGCCGCGCCAGCCGCGTCCGAGGTCGCCGCGCCCGGGGCCCCTGCCCGGGACCCGCGCGGAATCGCCCGAGGACCGAGCGCCGCGCGGCGGAGGCCCCCACGCTCGTGCTGAGCCCGTACTCCCGGCCTCGACGAGGAGATCTTCGGGCCTCGGCCAGGGGCGGGGACGACGCCGGGGTGCAGGGCGGCGTCGGCCGGGTGCGCCGGGGCCGGACCCTGGGGGAGCACCTCGGCCTGTGAGGGGCCCGGTCCGACCGCCCGCGACACGCCCGAGCGCGGGGACAGGGTGGTCGGTCTCACAGGCCCGGACGGCCCGCTCGGCTTCCCTGGCCGTGCGGGCGCTGATAGCGTTGGCGGGCCGGTCGGGCGATCGTCTGTCGGCCACCTCCCGGGCCGACCTGGGAACCAGTCTGACGGACCCGATGCTCATCGGCTTTCCGTGTGTCCAGGCCGGTCTCATCTTTCTTCACAGGGAGAGCCGTGCTGTCGCGCGAGCGACACGCCCCGAGCGCGTGGACCGGTCGATAGAGAAGCGAGAGGTTAGGGCGCCATGGCGGGACAGAAGATCCGCATCCGGCTCAAGTCCTACGACCACGAGGTCATCGACTCCTCGGCGCGCAAGATCGTCGACGTCGTGACCCGCGCGGGCGCGACGGTCGTGGGCCCCGTGCCGCTGCCGACCGAGAAGAACGTGTTCTGCGTCATCCGGTCGCCGCACAAGTACAAGGACAGCCGTGAGCACTTCGAGATGCGCACGCACAAGCGGCTGATCGACATCGTCGACCCGACCCCCAAGGCCGTCGACTCGCTCATGCGGCTCGACCTGCCGGCCGACGTCAACATCGAGATCAAGCTCTGAGGTGACAGGCCATGACCACGCTTAAGCAGCCGGCTGCCGAGGCGCCCATCCGGGCGCTCCTGGGCACCAAGCTCGGCATGACGCAGATCTGGGACGAGGACGGCGTCCTGCGCCCCCGTCACGGTCGTGCGCGTCGACACCAATGTCGTGACCCAGATCCGCACGCTTGAGAACGACGGCTACGAGGTCGTCCAGCTCGCCTTCGGCGAGATCCCCGAGCGCAAGGTCACCAAGCCACTCAAGGGCCACTTCGAGCGGGCGGGGGTCGCCCCCCGCCGCCACATCGCCGAGGTCCGCACCGCCCTGACCGGCGAGTTCTCCTGGGCCAGGAGCTGGGCGCCGACGTCTTCGAGGCGGGCCAGCTGGTCGACGTCACCGGCACCTCCAAGGGCAAGGGCTTCGCGGGCGTCACGAAGCGCCACGGCTTCTCCGGCGTGGGCGCCTCCCACGGCGCGCACCGCAACCACCGCAAGCCCGGCTCCATCGGCGCCTGCGCCACCCCGGGGCGCATCTTCAAGGGCCTGCGCATGGCCGGCCGCATGGGCCACGCGCGCCGGACCGTCCAGAACCTCAAGGTCCGCGGCGTCGACCCCGCCAAGGGCGTGCTGCTCGTGGCGGCGCCGTCCCCGGGCCGAAGGGCTCGGTCGTCGTCGTGCGCACCGCCGTGAAGTCCGTCGCGAAGGGAGCCTGACACCATGGCTGACGCACTCTCCGTCGACATCGTCGACTCGAAGGGGGACAAGACCGGCTCCGTCGAGCTGCCCGCCGAGATCTTCGACGTCGAGCCCAATATCCCGCTCATGCACCAGGTGGTCGTGGCCCAGCTCGCCGCGGCCCGCCAGGGCACCCACGCCACCAAGACCCGCGGCCAGGTCCGCGGCGGCGGGCGCAAGCCCTACCGCCAGAAGGGCACCGGCCGCGCCCGCCAGGGCTCGATCCGCGCGCCGCAGTTCACCGGCGGCGGCGTCGTGCACGGCCCGCAGCCGCGCGACTACACCCAGCGCACGCCCAAGAAGATGAAGGCCGCCGCCCTGCGCAGCGCCCTGTCGGACCGGGCCCGCAACGGCCCGCATCCACGTCATCACCGAGTTCGTCACCACCGACAGGGCCGTCGACCAAGGCGGCCCTGGTCGCGCTGCGCCACCTCACCGACCGCAAGGTCCTGATCGTGACCGCCCGCGGGGACGAGCTCACCGTGCGCAGCCTGCGCAACCTCCCCGAGACGCGCCTGCTGCCGGCCGACCAGCTCAACACCTACGACGTCCTCGCCACCGACGACGTCGTCTTCACTGCCGACGCCCTGACGCCTTCCTGGGCCGGGGCAAGGAGGAGTCCAAGTGAGCCTCGAGAGTCCAGGAACCCCCGCGACGTCATCATCGCCCCGGTCGTCTCCGAGAAGTCCCTACACCTGCATCGACCGCGGCCAGTACACGTTCATCGTCGCGCCGAGAAGCAACAAGACCGAGATCAAGCAGGCCGTCGAGGCGATCTTCGGCGTCAAGGTCGAGTCGGTCAACACCCAGAACCGCCGGGGCAAGACCCGCCGCACCCGCACGGGCATCGGCAAGTCGAAGGACACCAAGCGCGCCATCGTCACCCTGCGCGAGGGGACCATCGACATCTTCGGCGACGTGGCGAAGTGACCCGGTAGGTAGAGGATCGTTATGGGAATCCGTAAGTACAAGCCGACGACGCCGGGGCGCCGCGGCTCCTCCGTGGCCGACTTCGTCGAGATCACGCGCAGCAGGCCCGAGAAGTCCCTCGTCCGCCCGCTGAGCAAGACCGGCGGACGCAACTCTCCGGGCGCATCACCGCCCGTCACAAGGGCGGCGGGCACAAGCGCGCCTACCGCATCATCGACTTCCGCCGGGCGGACAAGGACGGCGTGCCCGCCCGGGTCGCTCACATCGAGTACGACCCCAACCGCACCGCGCGCATCGCCCTGCTGCACTACGTCGACGGCGAGAAGCGCTACATCATCGCCCCCAGCAGGCTGAACCAGGGCGATATGGTCGAGGCCGGTCCGAACGCGGACATCAAGCCCGGCAACAACCTGCCGCTGCGCGCCATCCCCACCGGCACCGTGGTCCACGCCGTCGAGCTGCGGCCGGGCGGCGGCGCCAAGATCGCCCGCAGCGCCGGCACCTCGGTCCAGCTGGTGGCCAAGGAGGGCAAGTACGCGCAGCTGCGCATGCCCTCCGGGGAGATCCGCAATGTCGAGGCCGCCTGCCGCGCCACCATCGGCGAGGTCGGCAACGCCGAGCAGTCCAATATCAACTGGGGCAAGGCCGGTCGCATGCGCTGGAAGGGCGTGCGCCCGACCGTGCGCGGCGTCGTCATGAACCCGGTGGACCACCCGCACGGCGGCGGCGAGGGCCGCACCTCCGGCGGCCGCCACCCGGTCTCCCCGTGGGGCAAGCCCGAGGGCCGCACCCGTCGTCCCAACAAGTCCAGCGACCGCCTCATCGTGCGCCGTCGTCGGACCGGCAAGAAGCGCTGATAGGAGCCCGATATGCCGCGCAGCCTGAAGAAGGGGCCCTTCGTCGACGACCACCTCATGAAGAAGGTGGACGCCCAGAACGAGAAGGGCACCAAGAACGTCATCAAGACCTGGTCCCGCCGTTCGGTCATCACCCCGGACTTCCTCGGACACACCTTCGCCGTCCACGACGGCCGCAAGCACGTCCCGGTCTTCATCACCGAGTCCATGGTGGGCCACAAGCTCGGCGAGTTCGCTCCGACCCGCACGTTCCGCGGGCACGTCAAGGACGACCGCAAGTCGCGTCGCTGACGGACGGCGGAGAGTTGAGAGGCAGGCAACTATGGAAGCCAAGGCGCAGGCCAGTACGTGCGCTGCACGCCGAGGAAGGCCCGTCGCGTCGTGGACGTCGTGCGCGGCAAGCGGGCGGTCGAGGCCGTGAACGTGCTGCGCTTCGCCCCGCAGGCCGCTGCGGTGCCGGTGCGCAAGGTCATCGAGTCGGCGATCGCCAACGCCCGCTTCAAGGCGGAGCGCGACGGCGAGCGCTTCGACGAGAACGAGCTGTTCATCACCGAGGTGTACGCCGACGAGGGCCGACCCTCAAGCGGTTCCGTCCCCCGCGCCCAGGGGCGCGCGGGCCGGATCCTCAAGCGCACCAGCCACATCACCGTCATCGTCGGGGACAAGTCCGACGCCGCCACGAAGGAAGGAGCCCGGTAATGGGGCAGAAGGTCAATCCGACCGGCTTCCGCCTGGGCATTACGACGGACCACCGCTCGCGCTGGTTCGCCGACTCGACCAAGCCCGGCCAGCGCTACCGGGACTTCGTCGAGGAGGACGTCAAGATCCGCCGTCTCATGGCGGACGGCATGGAGCGGGCCGGGATCTCCAAGGTCGACATCGAGCGCACGCGCGACCGCGTGCGCGTCGACCTGCACACCGCCCGCCCGGGCATCGTCATCGGCCGCCGCGGCGCCGAGGCCGAGCGCCTGCGCGCCTCGCTGGAGAAGCTGACCGGCAAGCAGGGTCCAGCTCAACATCCTCGAGGTCAAGAGCCCCGACCTGGACGCCCAGCTGGTCGCGCAGGGCATCGCCGAGCAGCTGGCCAGCCGCGTCTCCTTCCGCCGGGCCATGCGCAAGGGCATGCAGTCGGCCATGCGCGCCGGCGCCAAAGGGCATCCGCGTCCAGTGCTCCGGCCGCCTGGGCGGGGCGGAGATGAGCCGCAGCGAGTTCTACCGCGAGGGCCGCGTGCCGCTGCACACCCTGCGGGCGAACATCGACTACGGCTTCTACGAGGCCAAGACCACCGTCGGCCGTCTCGGCGTCAAGGTGTGGATCTACAAGGGCGATATGACGGAGCGCGAGTTCGCCCGTCAGCAGGCCGAGTCCGGCTCGCGCGGCCGCGGCGGCCGCGGTGAGCGCCGCGGCGGTCGCGGTGAGCGCCGCGGCGAGGGCCGTGAGCCCTGCGTGAGCCCCGCGGCGAGGGCGCCCCGCGTCACAGCAGCGAGCAGCAGGCCGAGCAGGCGCCGGCCGCCGAGAGCGCTGCCGCCAACCAGGGAACGGAGGCCTGAGCCGTGCTCATCCCCCGCCGGACCAAGTTCCGCAAGCAGCACCGCCCGCACCGCACGGGCCTGTCCAAGGGCGGCAACCGGATCGCCTTCGGCGACTACGCCATCCAGGCCCTCGAGCCGGCCTACCTCACCAACCGCCAGATCGAGGCGGCCCGTATCGCCATGACCCGCCACATCAAGCGCGGCGGCAAGGTGTGGATCACCGTCTTCCCGGACCGCCCGCTGACCAAGAAGCCCGCCGAGACCCGCATGGGCTCGGGCAAGGGCGCCCCCGAGTGGTGGATCGCCAATGTCAAGCCCGGGCGCATCCTGTTCGAGCTGGGCGGCGTCGACGAGGCCCTCGCCCGCGAGGCCATGCGCCGCGCCCAGCACAAGCTTCCCATGAAGACCCGTTTCGTAACCCGTGAGGGCGGTGACGTCTGATGCCTATCGGATCCCAGGGGCTGACCCCCACCGACCTGGACGCCATGGACAACGAGCGCCTCGCCGAGGAGCTGTCCAAGGCCAAGGCCGAGCTGTTCAACCTGCGCTTCGCCTCGGCGACCGGCCAGCTCGAGGACCACGGGCGCCTCAAGGCCGTGCGCCGCGACATCGCCCGCATCCACACCATTGTGCGCGAGCGCGAGCTCGGCATCCGTACCGCTCCGAGCAGTCAGGAGTAGGAGTCCACGTGAGCGAGCAGACCACCACCACCAAGACCGAGCGGCCGCACCGCAAGGTGCGCCGCGGCTACGTCCTGAGCGACAAGATGGACAAGACCGTCGTCGTCGAGGTCGAGGAGCGCTACACGCACTCCCTGTACGGCAAGGTCCTCCGCCGTTCCAAGAAGGTCAAGGTCCACGACGAGCGCAACGAGGCCCGCCCCGGCGACCTCGTCCAGATCATGGAGACCCGTCCGCTCAGCGCCACCAAGCACTGGCGGCTGGTCGAGATCATCGAGAAGGCCAAGTGACCCGCTGACCGGCGGATTCCCGACAGCGCCGCGGCCTCCCGAGGCTGCGGCGCCGTCGTGCGCGGCGCGGGTCGCGTGAGCAAAAGGCACAGGCGCGGGCCGCGTCCTGCGGTTCCGCGCCATCCAGGGCCCTGGACTAGGCTAACGGAGTTGCGCGCGCCCCCGGTGCGCCCCCCGGAGACCTCGCGCCCCGTGCGCCCCGTGTCTGGAGGGCTTCGCGCCGCGGACTCATCCCCGGCCGATCGGGGAGCGGTGCGCATGTGAACACAGAACGTTCGGCCAGGCTCGCGCTCCCCGGAGCGGGCGAGAACCGGCTCGACGACAGGAGAACACTCAATGATCCAGCAGGAGTCGCGACTGAAGGTCGCCGACAACACCGGGGCCAAGGAGATCCTTTGCATCCGCGTGCTCGGCGGCTCGGGTCGGCGCTATGCGGGTATCGGCGACACCATCGTCGCCACCGTCAAGGACGCCATCCCCGGCGGCAACGTCAAGAAGGGCGAGGTCGTCAAGGCGGTCGTCGTGCGCACCCGCAAGGAGCGCGGCGCCCGGACGCTCGTACATCCGCTTCGACGAGAACGCCGCCGTCCTCCTCAGGAACGACGGGGAGCCGCGCGGCACGCCATCTTCGGCCCCGTCGGCCGTGAGCTTCGCGAGAAGAAGTTCATGCGCATCGTCTCACTCGCCCCGGAGGTGATCTGAAGCATGGCACGCATTAAGAAGGGCGACCAGGTCATTGTCATCGCCGGCAAGGACAAGGGCAAGACCGGCCGCGTCCTCAAGGTCCTGCCCGACGTCGACCGCGTCGTGGTGGAGGCGTCCAGCGCGTCACCAAGCACACCCGCATCGGCCAGTCCGCCCAGGGCGCCCGCACCGGCGGCATCGAGACCGTCGAGGCCCCGATCCACGCCTCCAATGTCATGCTCGTCGATCCCAAGACCAAGAAGCGCACCCGCGTGGGCTTCCGCGTCGAGGAGGGCGTGCGCCCCAACGGCCGCAGGCGCACCGTGCGCGTGCGCTACGCCAAGAAGTCCGGGGAGGACCTGTGATGGCTGACAAGACCGTCCCCCGCCTGAAGACCAGGTACACCGAGCAGGTGCGCCCCGCCCTGCGCAAGGAATTCCAGCACCGCAACGTCATGGAGATCCCGCGCGTCGTCAAGGTCGTCGTCAACATGGGCGTGGGCGAGCCGCCCACGACTCAAGATGATCGAGGGGCGCCGTGCGCGACCTCGCCGCCATCACCGGCCAGAAGCCGCAGGTCACCCGGGCCCGCAAGTCCATCGCCCAGTTCAAGCTGCGGGAGGCCAGCCGATCGGCGCGTACGCCACCGTGCGCGGCGACCGCATGTGGGAGTTCCTCGACCGCCTCATCTCGATCGCGCTGCCCCGCATCCGCGACTTCCGCGGCCTGGGCCCCAAGCAGTTCGACGGCAATGGCAACTACACCTTCGGTCTCACCGAGCAGTCCGTGTTCCACGAGATCGACGCCGACTCCATCGACCGCGTGCGCGGCATGGACATCACCGTGGTGACCACGGCCAAGACCGACGAGGAGGCCCGCTCGCTGCTCGCGCGGCTCGGCTTCCCTTCAAGGAGAAGTGACATGGCGAAGACCGCTCTGATCGAGAAGGCCAACCGCAAGCCGAAGTTCGGCGTCCGCCTACACGCGCTGCCAGCGCTGCGGCCGGCCGCGCTCGGTGTACCGCAAGTTCGGCCTGTGCCGCATCTGCCTGCGCGAGATGGCCCTGGGCGGCCAGCTCCCCGGCGTGAGCAAGTCCAGCTGGTAAGAACTTACGTCGCAGGTCCGGTGAGGAAACCACGACGAGGAAGGGCGCAGGCCCACTCATGACTATGACAGACCCGATCGCAGACATGCTGACCCGTCTGCGCAATGCGAACAACGCCTACCACGACGCCGTCTCCATGCCGTCGAGCAAGCTCAAGGTGAACATCGCCGCCATGCTCAAGGCCGAGGGCTATATCGCCGACTACGAGGTGACCGACGCCCGGGTCGGCAAGACGCTCACGCTGAGCCTCAAGTACGGGGCCAACCGCCGGCGGGCCATTCAGGGCCTCAAGCGCGTGTCCAAGCCCGGCCTGCGCGTCTACGCCAAGTCCACGAACCTGCCCAAGGTCCTGGGCGGCCTGGGGGTGGCCATCCTGTCCACCTCCTCCGGCCTCCTGACCGACCGGCAGGCCGAGTCCAGGGGCGTGGGCGGGGAAGTCCTCGCCTACGTCTGGTGAAGCAGGAACGGAGGAATCACCATGTCTCGCATTGGACGTCTCCCCGTCCCGGTTCCCGCCGGAGTGGACGTGACCATCGACGGCAACGACGTGACGGTCAAGGGCCCCAAGGGCACCCTGTCGCGCACGATCAGTGAGCCGCTGAGCGTGACCCGGCAGGACGACGGCTCCATCCTGGTGACCCGGCCCGACGACGAGCGCCGCTCGCGCTCCCTGCACGGCCTGTCGCGCACGCTCATCCACAACATGGTCGTCGGCGTGACCGAGGGCTACTCCAAGCGGCTCGAGATCGTCGGCACCGGTTACCGCGCCGTCCAGAAGGGCACCGGCATCGAGCTGTTCCTCGGCTTCTCCCACACGGTCGTCGTCGAGGCCCCCTGAGGGCATCACCCTCAAGGTGGACAGGAACCTCAAGATCGAGGTCTCCGGCATCTCCAAGGGCAGGTCGGCGAGGTCGCCGCGAACATTCGCAAGATCCGCCCGCCGGAGCCCTACAAGGGCAAGGGCGTGCGCTACGCCGGCGAGAACGTGCGCCGCAAGGTCGGAAAGGCTGGTAACAAGTAACCATGGCTTACGCGATCAAGAGGGGCAAGTCCAAGGCCGTCGCCCGCAAGATCCGCCACCAGCGCGTGCGCAAGCATCAACGGCACCCCCGAGCGCCCGCGGCTGGTCGTCACCCGCTCCAACCGCCACATGGTGGCTCCAGGGTCGTCGACGACACGATCGGCCACACGCTGTGCTCCGCCTCCACGCTCGAGGACGTCGTCAGAGGGCGTCGAGGGCCACAAGGTGGGCGCCGCCCGCAAGGTCGGCGAGCTCATCGCCGAGCGCGCCCGGGCCCTGGGCATCGAGGCGGTCGTCTTCGACCGCGGCGGCAACAAGTACCACGGCCGTGTCGCGGCCGTCGCCGAGGGCGCCCGCGAGGGCGGGACTGAGGCTCTGAGCCAGACGACGAGAAAGCAGAGGAACAATGGCTGCACCGCAGCAAGACAGGTCCCGCGTCGTCCGACGGCTCGGTCCGCGCCGCCGACGAGCGCCGGGGCGAGGGCCGCGGCCGCCGCGACCGCAGTGACCGCCGCGACCGTCGCGACCGCGGCAACGAGGACAAAGTACATCGAGCGCGTCGTCGCCATCAACCCGCGTGTCCAAGGTCGTCGGGGCGGCCGCCGCTTCACCTTCACGGCGCTGGTCGTCGTCGGCGACGGCGAGGGCACCGTGGGCGTGGGCTACGGCAAGGCGAAGGAGTCCCTCCGCCATCGCCAAGGCCGTCGAGATCGCCAGAAGAACTTCTTCCACGTCCCCATGATCCGCCGCTCCATCCCGCACCTGGTCCAGGGCGAGGACTCCGCCGAGTCGTCCTGCTGCAGCCCGCCTCCCCGGCACCGGCGTCATCGCCGGCGGTCCGGTGCGCGCCGTCATGGACTGCGCCGGCGTCCACGATATCCTGTCGAAGTCGCTGGGGCTCGTCCAACGCGATCAATATCGTCCACGCGACGGTCGACGCGCTCAAGCAGCTCGAGCAGCCCGAGTCCGTGGCGGCCCGCCGCGGCCTGCCCCTGGAGGACGTCGCGCCGACGTCCATGCTGCGGGCCCGGGCCGAGGGCGAGGCCGACCGGCGCGCCGAGGCCGAGAAGAAGCGAGGCCGCCAGGCCGCTGAAGGTGGATGCGTGATGGCCGAGTCCGCATCGAAGCAGACGACCAAAGCAGCTCAGGGGTGACCCAGATCCGCTCGGGCATCGGCGGCACCCGCGCCAGCGCGAGACCCTGCACCCTGGGCCTGCACGCAAGATCCGCCAGTCCGTCGTGCGCGAGGACACCCCTCCGTGCGCGGCATGATCGCCACGGTGCACCACCTGGTCACCGTCGAGGAGGCCTGAGATGGCTGACACCAGGAAGACCGAGTCGGCCGGGAAGTCCGGGACCGAGGCCGAGAGGCTGAGAGGACCGAGAAGACGCGGATCATCAAGCTGCACCACCTGCGGCCCGCCCCCGGCGCCAAGAAGGCCAAGACCCGCGTGGGCCGCGGCAGGGGCTCCAAGGGCAAGACCGCCGGCCCGCGGCACCAAGGGCACTGAGGCCCGCCGCCAGGTCCGCCCCGGCTTTCGAGGGGCGGCCAGATGCCGCTCCACATGCGCCCTGCCCAAGCTCCGCGGCTTCAAGAACCCCAACCGGGTGGAGTACCAGCCCATTAACGTCGGCCGCATCGCCGAGCTGTTCCCGCAGGCGGCCGGGTCACGGTCGAGGACCTCGTCGCCGCCGGCGCCGTGCGCGACGGCTGGCTCGTCAAGGTCCTGGGCGGGGCGACGTCGACATCAAGCTGGAGATCACCGCCGACGCCTGGTCCGGCTCCGCCAAGGAGAAGATCGAGGCCGCCGAGGGCTCGCTCACCGCCCGCTGAGCAGGGCCGGGCCCAGCTCCCTCACCGGGGCGGGTCGCGAACGAGATCGAGGGCCCTCCCACCGGTTCACCGCCGGGGAGGGGCCCTACGTTCGCCAGTGCGCAAATGCGCTTCTATCACTCGCTTCGGCGGCAGCGAGAGGGTCAGCACGCGACGCGAGGCTTCGTCGCGGGGATGCGGGCGGACCGGGTGATCGAGGCCGCCGGGATGCGCCACGATCTTCCGGGCGGGCGGTGACGCCTGCGGGCGCGAGTGGTGACGGATGCCCCGTTACAAGGGGCGACGATGGACGCAGCGGGTGACGCAGGCGGTAGGGTGGCTCACGGTGCTGTCCCGGTACCGGGCCGTCGTGCGCCCGCACGGCTGCCGTCAGATCGTCCCCGGAGCCACAGGAGACCGAGTGCTCAGCGCGTTCATGCAGGCCTTCAAGACGCCTGACCTTCGGAGGAAGCTGCTCTTCACCCTGGGCATCATGGCCCTGTTCCGCCTAGGGTCCGTGCTGCCGACCCCGGGCGTCTCCCTCACCAACGTCCAGGCGACGTGGACCCCCACTGAAGCCAGCAGAACCAGGATGATCCCGGCCTGCTCAACCTCATCGACATCTTCTCCGGCGGCGCCCCTGCTCCAGCTGAGCGTCTTCGCCCTGAGGGATCATGCCCCACATCACGGCCTCCATCATCATCCAGCTGCTGCGCGTGGTCATCCCGCGCTTCGAGGAGCTGCACAAGGAGGGCCAGTCCGGCACCGCCAAGCTCACCGAGTACACCCGCTACCTGACCATCGGCCTGGGCGTGCTCCAGTCCTCGGCGATCGTGGCCACCGCCTCCACCAACCAGCCCTTCGGCATGAAGTGCCCGGACCCGCTGGTCCCCAACTCCTCCGCCCCTCGACCATGGCCCTCATGATCGTCACCATGACCGCGGGCACCGGCCTGATCATGTGGCTCGGCGAGCTCATCACCGACAAGGGCATCGGCAACGGCATGTCCCTGCTCATCTTCACCTCCATCGTGCGCGCATGCCCAAGAACCTGCTGTCCATCTTCGGCGGCGCGGGGCCCGCCAAGTTCTTCGCGGTCGTCGCCATCATCCTCGTGGCCACCATCGCCGTCGTCTTCATCGAGCAGGCCACCCGGCGCATCTCGGTGCAGTACGCCAAGCGCATGGTGGGCAGGCGCCAGTACTGGCGGCTCGACCACCTACATCCCCATCAAGATCAACACCGCGGGCGTCATCCCCGTCATCTTCGCCTCCTCGATCCTGTCCATGCCCCAGCTCTTCGCCCAGTTCTCCAACACCAATGCGGGCTGGGTGCAGTGGATCCAGAACCACCTCCGGCAGGACCGACCCATGTCTACCTCGTGGCCTACGGCCTGCTCATCCTCTTCTTCACCTTCTTCTACACGGCCATCACCTTCAACCCGGAGGAGATCGCCGACAATATGAAGAAGTACGGCGGCTTCATCCCCGGCATCCGCGCCGGGGAGCCGACCGTGCGCTACCTCTCCTACGTCATCAACCGCGTGACGGTGGCGGCTCGGTCTACCTCGTGGTCCTGGCCCTGCTGCCCACCCTGGCCGTCAGCAGGTGGCTCGGCCTGTCCGCGAGTCTGCCCTTCGGCGGCGACGATCCTCATCATGGTCGGCGTGGGCCTCCAGACGGTCAAGGAGATCAACTCCCAGCTTCAGCAGCGCCACTACGAAGGGTTCCTCTCATGAGCGCACGCATGGTCCTCCTGGGCGCCCCCGGAGCCGGCAAGGGCACCCAGGCCGCCCGCATCGGCGAGCGCCTGGGCATACCGGCGATCTCCACCGGCGACATCTTCCGCGCCCACGTCGCCGGGAGCACCGAGCTGGGGCGGCGGGCCCGGGCCTATCATGGACAAGGGCGAGTACGTCCCCGACTCGGTGACCAACGCCATGGTCGCCGACCGCCTGACCGAGGACGACGCCGCCTCCGGCTTCCTCCTCGACGGCTACCCCCGCACCGCGGCCCAGGTCGACGCCCTGGATGACATGCTCTCCGAGCGGGGCGAGGCCCTCGACGTCGTCGTCGAGATCACGGCCGACGCCGACGCCGTCGTCGAGCGCCTGCTGGGCCGCGCCGCCGAGCAGGGGCGCGCCGACGACACGGAGCCGGTCATCCGCCGTCGGCTCGAGGTCTGCGCCGAGGCCACCGCGCCGCTGGCCGCGATCTACGAGGGCCGGGGCCTGCTGCTGCGCGTGGACGCGCATGGGCGGCATCGACGAGGTGACGGATCGGATCACTGGCGGCCCTGGCCGCCCGACTGAGTGTGTAGGTGCTGTGTTCTCCCGCAAGCGCATCGAGGCTCAAGACCCCTGATCAGGTGCGCCACATGCGCCGTGCCGGGCTCGTGGTGTCGGACATCCACGCGGCCCTGCGCGAGGCGGTGCGCCAGGCGTGACGACCGGCGAGCTGGACGCAGTGTGCGCCGGCGTCATCGAGGCCGCGGGCGCCCGCTCGAACTTCCTGGAGCTACTACGACTACCCGGCCACGGTGTGCGTCTCGGTCAATGACGAGGTCGTCCACGGCATCCGGGCCCGCGGTGCTGCGGGCGGGGACCTGGTCACCTTCGACTGCGGCGCCTACATCACCGACGACGACGGCGTCCAGTGGCACGGCGACGCCGCCTTCACCACCGTCGTCGGCGGGCGCTACGACGGCGACTCCGACCGCATCCTGGACCGCACCACCCATGAGGGCCCTGTGGGCGGCCATCGCCGCCGTCCCCGGGCCGCCGCGGGCCAGGCCGGCGGGCGCGCCCAGTGCCTCAACGCCATCGGCGACGCCGTCGAGGACGTCGTCGAGGCCACCGCCGAGCGCGACAGGCGTGCGCCTGGGCATTCTGGAGGAGTACGTCGGCCACGGCATCGGCACGCGGATGCACACTGGCCCCCGGACGTGCTCAACTACTCCGTCAGGCGCAAGGGCCCGCGCCTGCGCCCGGGCATGGTGCTGGCCATCGAGCCCATGCTCACCGCCGGATCCGCCCGGGTCCGCGAGCTCGACGACGGCTGGACGGTCGTCACCCAGGACGGCTCGCGCGCCGCCCAGTGGGAGCACACGGTGGCCGTCGTCCCCGGCGGGGTCTGGGTGCTCACGGCGCCCGACGGCGGAGTCGAGGGTCTGGCCCCCTTCGGGATCGAGCCCCGCCCGGTGCGCTGAGGCGCCGGCCTGTGGCCGGGAACACCGCGGATGTGCCCTCATCGCGTGGTGCCCCGGCGGGACCGTCGTATCCTTGGCAGTCGGTGCGCCAGCGTACGTCCCGTTCAGCGCCCTCTCCGACGGCGTCGCCATCGGAGGAAACTCGGAGTGAGAAGGCACCGGAGGAACATGGCTAAGAAGGACGGCGTCATCGAGGTCGAGGGATCGGTCGTCGAGGCCCTTCCGAATGCGATGTTCCGGGTGGAGCTGAGCAACGGGCACGTCGTGCTCGCGCACATCTCCGGCAAGATGCGGCAGCACTACATCCGCATCCTCCCCGAGGACCGCGTAGTCGTGGAGCTGAGCCCTACGACCTGTCCCGCGGTCGCATCGTCTACGGTACAAGTGACGGTCCTCCCGCGAGGGGCAGAGGAGGAGCATTATGAAGGTCAAGCCGAGCGTCGAGAAGATCTGCGACAGCTGCAAGGTGATCCGTCGCCACGGCCGCGTCATGGTCATCTGCGACAACCCGCGCCACAAGCAGCGCCAGGGCTGAGAGCTCGCGCGCGGCCCCGCAGGGAGGCCGCCATCAGCACCCGCCCCGGCGACCGGCCCCGGCGGCGCAACCCCAGTTCTCGAGGCCGGGGCCGCAGCGCACAGCGGAGAGGCGGGTGACGACCTCCGGGAGCACACAGGAGAACCACACCGTGGCACGCATTTCGGCGTCGACCTGCCTCGCGAGAAGCGAGTCGAGGTCGCGCTGACTCTACATCTACGGGATCGGGCGCACTCGCGCGGACCGGACCCTCAGGCGACGGGCGTCGAGCCCCGACACCCGCGTCAGGACCTGACCGAGGACAGGCTCGTCGCCCCTGCGCACCCACATCGACTCCAGCTACCGGGTGGAGGGCGATCTGCGACGCGAGGTCCAGGCGGACATCCGCCGCAAGATCGAGATCGGCTGCTACCAGGGTCTGCGCCACCGCCGTCACCCTGCCGGTGCACGGCCAGCGCACCAAGACCAATGCGCGCACCCGCAAAGGGCCCTCAAAGCGCACCGTGGCCGGCAAGAAGAAGGCCAAGTAGCAGCAGCCGCGGCGCAGCGAGGGCCCGCCGCGGACGACGACTCCCTGAACGAAGAAGGAAGAATGCCCCCAAGACCCGCACCGCCGTGCGCAAGCCGCGCGCAAGGACCGCAAGAACGTCACGCACGGCCACGCCTACATCAAGTCCACCTTCAACAACACCATTGTCTCCCTGACCGACCCGCACGGCGCCGTCATCGCCTGGGCCTCCTCCGGCAGGTCGGCTCGAGGGCTCGCGCAAGTCGACCCCCTACGCCGCCCAGCTGGCCGCCGAGGCCGCCGCCCAGCGCCCAGGAGCACGGCATGAAGAAGATCGACGTCTTCGTCAGGGCCCGGGCTCGGGCCGGGAGACCGCGATCCGCTCCCTCCAGGCCGCCGGTCTCGAGGTCGGCTCCATCACGGACGTGACCCCTCAGGCCCACAACGGCTGCCGCCCGCCCAAGCGCCGCCGCGTCTGAAGGCCTCGGGCCGACGGCGCCCCCGCCGCGCCGGCGGCCGCGCCGTCGGCTCCCATGCGCCCGCCGACCGGCGGGGCGCGGGCACCGCGGCGGGCCCGCAGCGCCCGAGTCACGAGAACGGCGTCGCATGGCGGGCGCCGCGACGAAAGAAACCACGTGCTCATCGCACAGCGACCCACGCTCACCGAGGAGGTCGTCGAGGAGGACCGCCGCTCGCGGTTCGTCATCGAGCCCCTGGAGCCCGGATTCGGCTACACGCTCGGCAACTCCCTGCGGCGCACCGCTGCTGTCGTCCATCCGGGCGCGGCCGTCACGTCCGTGCGCATCGACGGGGTGCCCCACGAGTTCCGCACCATCGCCCGGGCGTCAAGGAGGACGTCACCCAGATCATCCTCAATATCAGGAGATCGTGCTCTCCTCCGAGAACGACGAGCCGGTGGTCATGTACCTGCGCAGAGTCCGGTCCGGGCGCCGTCATCGCCGGCGACATCACCCGCCGGCCGGCGTCGAGATCCACAACCCCGAGCTGGTCATCGCCACCCTCAACGAGAAGGGCAAGCTGGAGATCGAGGCTGACGGTCGAGCGCGGGCGCGGCTACGTGTCGAGCCAACCAGAACAAGGATCCGAACGCGGAGATCTCCCGCATCCCCGTGGACTCCATCTACTCGCCGGTCAAGAAGGTCTCCTACGCCGTCGAGGCCACCCGCGTCGAGCAGCGCACGGACTTCGACCGTCCTCGTCGTCGACGTCGAGACGAAGGCCTCCATCACCCCGCGCGACGCCCTGGCGTCGGCGGGCAAGACCCTGTCGAGCTCTTCGGCCTGGCCCGCGAGCTCAATGTCGAGGCCGAGGGCATCGAGGTCGGGCCCCTCGCCCATGGATCAGGCCCTCCAGCAGGACCTCGCCCTCATGATCGACGAGCTGGACCTGCAGGCCCGTTCCTCCAACGCCCTCAAGCGCGAGGGCATCCACACCGTCGGCGAGCTCGTCGCGCGCAGCGAGGCGGACCTGCTCGACATCCGCAACTTCGGCGCCAAGTCCATCTCCGAGATCAAGGAGAAGCTGGCCGAGCTGGGGCTGTCCCTCAAGGCTCCCCCGGTCGACTACCTCGCGGACGACGACTACACCAACCCCACCTCAGCGACGAGCACCTGGCCTGAGCCCCGCTCGCCATTCATCTAGGAGACAACATGCCCGCCCCCACCAGGGCCCCCGACTGGGCGGCTCCCCAACACGAGGCGCCATGCTGGCCAACCTGGCCACCCAGCTCTTCCTCCACGAGTCCATCAAGACCACGGAGGCCCGCGCCCGCGTCTGCGCCCTACGCCGAGAGCTCATCACCAAGGGCAAGCGCGGCGACCTGCACGCCCGCCGCACCGTGATGAAGAAGGTGACGGACAAGTACGCCGTGTACCGCCTGTTCGAGGAGCTCGCCCCCAGTTCGAGGGGCGCGAGGCGGCTACACCGCATTGTCAAGACGGCGCCGCGCAAGGGGCGACAACGCCCCCATGGCGCGTCATCTCCCTCGTGCTCGAGCCGGTGGCGAGAGGAGATCGTGGACGACGCCGTCGCCACCGCCGAGAGAGCCGCCGAGCGGGCCGTCAGGCCGAGGCCGCGACCAGAGCGCCGAGGCCGAGGCCCGCCGCCGAGGCCGATGAGGCCGAGGAAGCGCGCCGAGGCGTCGCCGAGGCCCGCCGCCGAGACGCGCCGCCCAGAAGTGAGCCGTTAGTCCCGCCGTCTCCGCTCCGAGGGTCGGACCCCATCGACGGGTCCGGACCTGCCAGCTGTCAGGGCTCAGCCCTACCGCCGCCATACGGGGCGCCGCCAGGGGCCGCGTCACCGTGGATATCACAGTCGGCCGCCGCCGCCGTGCGCCGGGGCCGGATGCCGCCGGATGCCGCCCGCACCGCCCTCCGCCGCGTATGCAAGGCAGTTCGTAAGAGGACCGTGAGCACCGGGGAGGGATGGGGCGGCGATGCTCCTGGGTGCCGCCCCGCACCCTCATTGTGATGAGACTCACATACGGATCTGTGGGAATCGCGACTTGAGGTTTCCGTCCGGTCACAATCGCGCTAGGCTGAAATCATATTGAGTCCTGACCTGACTACTGGGAGTTACATGCCTGACAGACACATTGCGTAGTAGGGGCGACTGTTCGTTCTGCGGCCAGGCGCGCCCTCGGCGTCCTCGTGGCCGGGCGGCCTGGCGACGACCCTGGGGTGGACGGCGCTGGCGGCGCCCGAGGCGCAGGCGGCAGGAACCGTCGAGGTGACGGGCATCGCAGCCGCACGCTCCACGGCGATGACCCGACGACGGTCCAGGCCTGGCAGCGCATCGACATCACCGCGAACTGGACCGACAAGAACCCGGCCGCCGGGGACACCATCAGCCTCGCCCTCGGGGAGGACTGCGCTGGCCCGGCGGCGTCGACTTCAGCTGACCAGAAGGGCGACGAGAACGTCAAGATCGGCGACTGCGCCGTCCACGAGGCGAGCAAGACCCTCATCTGCACCCTCAACGACACCGTTGAGCGGTGGGAGAGCATCGACGACGGCGAGCTCACCATCCACGCCCAGATGACGGACAAGATGGTCGGCAAGACGCAGACCACGGTCACCGTCAACGGCACGGACTTCACGGTCATTCCGGGCGATGACAACAACGACGGCACCTGCGACATCAGCTGCGACGGCGTGATCCCGAAGAAGCCGACCGAACAGCTTCAAGATCGGCTGGCTCAGCCGGGTCAACGATGACGGCGGCTATGTGTGGACGTGGGAGGTCAACGTCTCCGCGCCACCTCCTACAGGGTGGTCGACCAGGGCGGGGACTACCGCTACGTGGAGTGCACGGACTCCGACTGGGGCCCACTACTGGCGGCCCCAGGACGCCGCGTACAGCGAGGAGACCCGCACGGTGACCCTGGACGACGACGGCGGCGACCACCGTCTGCCACGTCCTCTACACCTCCGGCTCCACGGCGGGCTCCGTCTCGAACGATGCGGTGGTCAACGACTCGGCGACGACGCTGACGGCGACGGCGACGGCCAACGCCCTCGGTGAGGGCTACGGCGACGGCTCCAACGCCACGCCGACGCGACGCCGACCACCGAGGCCCTGACCACGCCCGCTCCGACGCCGACCACCGAGCCGACCGCTCCGGCCACTGACCGAGCCCACCGCCCGACCACCGAGCCCCGCCACTCGTACCGAGCCGAGCCCCCGGCCACCACCGAGGCCGACCACTCGCGGCCACGCAGCCGCAGCCCCCGGCCACCACCGAGCCGACCGCCCTGGCCACGACGCCGAGCCCCCGGCCACCACCGAGCCGACCACCCCGGCCACTGAGGACGCCCAGCACGCCCGCCAGCCACTGGGCCGACCACTCCGGCGAGCCCCGGTCCCCGGCCACCGCCGAGACGCCGAGCTGCCACGCGCCGGCCGCTGGGAGGCCTCCAGCACCGAGCCGCCCGCCGGCGGTGGGCCCGCGCCGCCAACCCGCCGCGCCAACAGCCGCCGCCGGCAACGGACAACGGCGCTGCCAGACAACCCGCCCGCCGGCAACGGCGCGTGGGGAACAACGCCCGGGCCGACGGCGCAGACAACGCCGGCAGGCCGGCAACCCGGCAGGCCGGCAGAGTAACGCAGGCCCGCAGGCCGGCAACGCGCGCGAACAACCCGCAGCAGGCCGCCGAGCCCACCGCCAGCCGGCGCTCAGGGCTCCTCGAGCTGGCCACACGCGGGTACCGCCGCCGCGCCATCGCCGTCGTGGCTCTCATCCTGGTCGGCGTCGGCGTGTTCGCCGTCCGTCGTCGCCGGGCCTCGTGATCCGAGGCGGGCGCCCCGATGAGTGTGACCCCTGATGCCGATGCCGGGAGGTCCGGTCGCCCGCGGGCGACCGGACCTCCGGCATGCCGCGTCCGCCGTCCGACGCTACGGGCGGGCCATGTCCCAGCAGCGGGCGCCCCGTCATCCCCGCCTCATTGGGCACGACGACGACGTCGTCGCCCATGTGGACAGCTGCAGCGCCGTGATGCGCCGAATTGCCGCCGCCCAGGTAGAGGCGGTCCCACAGGTACATGGGGCGCAGGGCCGTCGACGACGCGGCGCACGCGCCGGGACCCGGTGGGCGTCGCCCAGGCGCAGGCGCTCGTGCTCCCCGATGTGAGTCGTCATAGCTCAGCCCCTCAGCGGATCGGCCCCTGCGAGACCTCGACGTGAGGGGCCAGGACGCCCGTTGTCGAAGACGGCGTTGCCCAGGCCCGTGCCCAGGGGTGACGATCATCTCCAGGCCGCGGCCGGTGACGACACCGGCGCCGGCGACCTCGGCGTCGTTGAGGACCAGGGCGGGCAGGGTCCAGCCGCTCGCCGACGGCGCGGGCCATATTGAAGCGGGACCCAGGCCTCCACGAGCTCGGGCGGGACCCTCGAGCGGGGGCCGTCGCGCGTGATGTAGTGGGGCGTGGCGATGACCACGCCGTGGCGGATCATGCCGGGCATCCCCACCGTCACCCGGTCCGCCGTCGGCGGCCCGGCCCGCCAGGAGGCGATGGTCTCCACGAGCGTGGTCGGCGGCAGCGGGTAGGGGTGGCGGTGCGCACCGCGCGGAGATGATGGCGCCCTCGGCGTCGAGGACGGAGGCCTTGATGCCGCCGCCGCCGCAGTCGACGGACAAGGTGGTCGAACTGGTCATGGCACGACGCTACCGGGCGGCGGGGCGGCGCGCCCGCCGGGGCCGGGCATGATCGAATGGGCCCATGACCGCCCCTCGCCCCGCCCGACTCCGCCCCGCCCGGGCGCGTGCGGGTGCGCCTGGACCTGGCCTACGACGGCGCCGGCTTCAGCGGCTGGGCCGCCCAGCCCGGGCTGCGCACCGTCGAGGCGAGCTCGGCCGGGCCCTGGCCGCCGTCGTGCGCCACCCGTGCAGACTGACCGTGGCCGGGCGCACGGACGCCGGGGTGCACGCCGCGCAGACGGCGCACGTCGACGTGGACGAGGCCGCCTGGCTGGCCCTGCCCGGCCGCTCAGCAGCGCCCGAGCGGGCCGGGCCCTGCGGGAGCGCCTGACCGGCGTCCTGGCCCGTCAGGCGGGCGAGGCGGCGCGACTGCGGGTCGCATCGGGCCGCTGCCGCGGGGGCGGCCGACGTCGTGGTCCACCGGGCCGCCCTCGCGCCGCCCGGCTTCGACGCCCGCTTCTCCGCCCCTGTCGCGCCGCTACGTCTACCGGGTCGCCGACGCCGCGAGCGGACCGGCGGGGACGCGACCCGCTGCGCCGCGGCGCCGTGCTGTGGGCGGACGGTGAGCTCGACGTGGCGGCCATGGCGGCGGCGTCGGAGCCGCTGGTCGGCGAGCACGACTTCCCTGTCCTTCTGCAGGCCCCGGCGAGCGGGCGACGACGATCCGCACCCTCAAGACCGTCCGCTGGCGGCGCGAGGAGTCGGGGCCGGACGCCGGACTGGTCGTCCTCGTCGTCGTCGCGGACGCCTTCTGCCACTCGATGGTGCGCCTCGCTGGCGGGGGCGGGGCTGGCGGTCGGGCGCGGGCGGCGGATGCGGACTGGCCGGCGCGCCTGCTGGCCGCCCGCAGCCGGGACTCGGCCGCCCCGGTCGCCCCGGCCCACGCGCTGACCCTGGCGGGGGTCTCCCACCCGCCGGACGACCGGCTGGGGGAGCGGGCAGGCTGTCGCGCGCACTGAGGTCCCTGCCCGCGGACCGCGACTGCGGCTGCTGAGCGCGGGCGGCGTGGCGGGATTCACGGACGCGCGGGGGACGGATCTTTGACCCCTCCGACCGGGCCCCGGTATCGTGAGTGAGCGTCGTGCAGCACGATGGCGCGCGTCCGCGGTGCCATCCCACTCGCCCCGGATCGCCAGTGCTCCGACCACCCACCTGACCACGGTGGTCTCGCCGAGCCGTGACGCTTCAACGCGGTCTCGACGCGCCCGCCCGCCAAGAGAAACGAAGGCAACGCCCGTGCGCACGTACACACCGAAGCCCGGCGACGTCGAGAAGAACTGGTACGTCATCGACGCCACCGACGTCGTCTCGGCCGCCTCGCGGCCCAGGCCGTGAACCTGCTCCGTGGGAAGCACAAGCCCCGGTTCGCCCCCACGCGGACTGCGGCGACTACGTCATCATCATCAACGCCGACAAGGTCGTCCTGACCAATGGCAAGGCCGACAAGAGTTCGCTCACCGCCACTCCCGGCTACCCCCTGGCGGCCTGACCGCGACCTCCCCTACCGCGAGCTGCTGGCGACCCGCCCGGAGCGCGCCGTCGAGAAGGCCGTCAGGGGCATGGTGCCCCACACCAGCTCGGCCGCGCCCAGCTCAGAAGCTCAGGGTCTACGCCGGCGGCGAGCACCCGCACGCCTCGCAGAACCCGCAGGCCTTCGAGATCACCCAGGTCGCCCAGTAGGCGCCCGCGCGCCAGCACCCCTCGACAAGCAAAGGACACATCGTGGCTGAGACCACTGTCGACATCGACGCGCTGGACGAGGACAACGCCCCGCCAGCTACACCACCGAGACCAGCGGCAGCTTCGAGGCCAGGGCCAGTCCGTCACCGCCCCCGGGGCGGGCCTGGGCCGGCGCAAGGAGGCGGTCGCCCGCGTGCGCCTGCTGCCCGGCACCGGCCAGTGGACGCTCAACGGCCGCACCCTGGAGGATTACTTCCCCAACAAGCTGCACCAGCAGCTCGTGCGCGCCCCTTCACCATCCTCGACCTGGAGGGCCGCTTCGACGTCGTCGCCCGCATTCACGGCGGCGGCGTCTCAGTCAGGCGGCGCCCTGCGCCTGGGCATCGCCCGCGCCCTCAACGAGATCGACCGCGAGGCCAACCGCGCCACCCTCAAAAAGGCCGGCTTTTCCTGACCCGCGACGCCCGCGCCGTCGAGCGCAAGAAGGCCGGTCTGCACAAGGCCCGCCGCGCCCCTGCAGTACTCCAAGCGCTGATCCGGCGTTCGCCGCCCTGCCCTCGTCCGTCACCCGACGGCGAGGCGGGGCCCTGTCGCTTCGCCGCCCGGCCGGGCGCGTGGGAGGATGGGGGCGTCTCAACGCCACACCCCACAGGAGGAACCGCTCATGGCACGACTCTTCGGCACCGACGGCGTGCGCGGCCTGGCTAACGACCTGCTGCACCCCGCCCTGGCGGTTCAGCTCGGTCAGGCGGCGGCCCGCGTCCTGACCCGCGAGACCCCCGCCGCGAACCATTCGCGCACGGGCCGGCCCCCGCGCCATCGTCGGCCGCGACACCCGCGCGTCCGGCGAGTTCCTCGACTCACGCCATCAGCGCCGGCCTGGCCTCCTCCGGCGTCGACGTCACCCGTGTCGGCATCCTTCCCAGCCCGGCCATCGCCCACCTGACCGCCACGCAGGACATCGACCTGGGCGTCATGATCTCCGCCTCCCACAACCCCTTCCAGGACAACGGCATCAGTTCTTCGCCCGCGGCGGCTGCAAGCTCGACGACGCCGTCGAGGACAAGATCGAGACCCTGCTGGGCAAGGTCGAGGACCTGCCCACCGGCGCCGGCGTGGGCCGCGTCATCAAGGGGGAGACGGTCGCCGACCAGAACTACATCAACCACCTCGTCGACTCCGTGGCCACCGACCTGTCGGGCCTGCGCATCGTCGTCGACACCTCCAACGGCGCCGCCAGCGACTGGGCCCCGCCGCCCTGCGGCGCCGCCGGCGCTCGAGGTCATCGTCATCAACGCCTCGCCCGACGGCCTCAATATCAACGCCGACTGCGGCTCCACCCACCCCGAGCAGCTCCAGGGCTACGTGCGCGCCGTCGGGGCGGACATGGCTTCGCCTACGACGGCGACGCCGACCGCTGCCTGGCCGTCGACTCCGCCGGCGTCCTGGTCGACGGCGACCAGATCATGGGCATGCTCGCCGTGGGCATGAAGGCGGACGGCACGCTCGTCTCCGACACCCTCGTGGTCACCGTCGCGAGCAACCCTCGGCCTCATCCTGGCCATGCGCGAGCACGGCATCCGCATCATCCAGACCGGCGTGGGCGACCGCTACGTGCTCGAGAGGATGCTCGGGCGGTTTCACCCTCGGCGGGGAGCAGTCCGGGCACGTCATCGACACCATCCACGCCACCACCGGCGACGGGGTGCTTCACCTCCCGCGCGTGGCCGCCCGCGTCAAGCGCACCGGGAAGACGCTGGCCGAGCTGGCGGGCATCGTCACGCGGCTGCCCCAGACCCTGGCTCAACGTGGGCGGCGTCGACAAGGCCGCGCGGGCACCGACCGGGCCGTCCAGGGACGCCGTGGTCGCCGCCGAGGCTGAGCTCGGCCAGACCGGGCGCGTCCTGCTGCGCCCCTCGGGCACCGAGCCCTCGTGCGCGCGTCATGGTCGAGGCCGCCGACCAGGCCGACGCCTGACTGCATCGCTCGCCCCCTGGCCGACGTCGTCAGAGGACAACCTCGCCCCTGTGACCGCCGACGGCGAGGGCGGGCCCGCGGGAGCTCCCGCGGCCCGCCCCGGCTGCGCCGCTGCTGGGATCCCGCGCCGTCGTGGGACGGCGCGCGCCCCTGGGTGGCGGACCCTCGACCTGCTCGCCGCTGGCGGCGTCGAGGACGCCCGGATGGGCGACGGCGGGCTCATCGAGGCCCTGTGGCCCAGCGCGCCCCCGACCCGCTCCGCTGCGCGCCCTGCACGTCGTCGTCTCCCGGGCGCGCGCGCGCGGTGGGCGAGGGCGTCGTCGAGCGCACCGGCGGCGGCTACCGCCTGGCGCTGCCCCGACGCAGGTCGACGCCCGCGACCTGGCCGACCGGGCGGCGCGGGCCCGCCGAGTGCTGCCGCCGCGGGCCGGTGGGACCGGGTCTGGGAGCTCACCGGCGCCCTGCCCGGACCCCGCCTGCCGGCGGGCCCGGCAGGCCGAGCCGGCGGCCGCCACGCCCTGGCCCGCCTGCGCGGAGCGGGCCGTCCGGGATGGCGGCTGCCGCCGCGAGCGCGCCTGGCCCTGGAGGCCGCCGGGCGAGCCCGAGCGGGCCGCGCCCCGCTGCTGCGAGCCGCCCGGCGCGACCGGCGCGACGAGGCCGTCCTGGCCGCGCTCATGCGCGCCGAGGCCTGGGTGCGCTCGCCCGCGGCCGCCCTGGAGGATCACGAGGGGCACCGCCGCCGGCTGCGAGCGCGGAGCCGTGCTCGCCGGCCATGCGCGCCGCCCACGAGGCCGTCCTGGCTGCCGGGGAGCCCGGTGCGCGGCGGCCGGCCGGTCCTCGAGCACTTCCGGGCTGCGGGGCGGATGGCGGCGTCCGGTCCTGCGATGCCCACCGACGGTGACGATCACCGGGCCGGGGGAGTGGGCAAGACGACCCTGGCCCGGGCGGTGGCCGAGCGCAGCCGCCCCTACTGCCGTCTACGTCGCCGCCCTGGCCGAGGTGGCGCCCGCGCCGACGACCAGGTGGTGCTCGACGCGTCGGCAATCCCGGGGGCGGGCGCGAGCCGCGCGGCGCTCCTGCGCGCCGCCCGCCGCGGGACCCTCCTGGTCCTGGACAGCAGGAGCACTGGCCGGCGTCGCCGGGACTCGTCGGGCGCCTGGCCGCCCGCCCGGACCTGCGCGTCCTGACCTCGCGACGGCCCCTGGACCTGGGCGCGGAGCGCGTCCACCGCCTGGAGCCAGCTGGACTGCGCCGCGGCGGCCGAGCTGTTCCGCGCCCGCGCCCTGGCGGCCCGCCCCGGCCAGGTCATCGACGCGGACCTGGACGACCTCTCGCCCGGTTGGAGGGCATCCCCTGGCTATTGAGCTGGCGGCCGCCCACCCGCACTGCCTGCGCAGATCGCCGAGCGCGCTGCCGCGCCCGGGCTGCTCACGGGCTCGCGCGACGCACCGGCGCCCGTCAGCGCACTGCGCGGTCATCGAGTGGTCGTGGAACGCCGCTCGCGCCGAGCGCCGCGCCCCTGGCGCGTCTGGCGCTGCCGGCGACGGCTTCACCCTGGCGGCCGCGGGAGGCCCCTCGTCGGACCCGCCGCCGACGTCTCGACGCCCCTGGTCCTCACCGCCTGCTGGCGGTGCGCGAGCGCGGTCTGCCCCGCCTCCACTGCTCGCTCATCAGTGCGCGACTCGCCCTGGGGCGCTGCTGCCCTCCGGCGACGAGGCGGCGGCCCGGCGGCCCTGCACGAGTGGGCGGTAGGGCGTGCTCCCCAGATCCGCTATCCCATCAACGCTGGCGACTCTCGGCGACGCCGGCTCACCCGCGGGCGCGCCTGCACGACCGCCTCTTCCGGCGGGTCGTCGACGACGAGGCCGTCATCGTCCAGAGCTCGACCGGCCTCGGCGGGCGATGCGGACCGGGGCGCGGACTCTGCCGGAGGACCTGCGCGACGAGATCTGCCTCATCGGAGCGCGCTCCCTCATGCGGCTGTGGAGCGTCACCTGAGCTCATGAGCGCATTGCTCACCACGGCCCGCGCCTGCATGGGCCCGCCGCCCGCCCGGCCGGGAGCCCGCGCGGCAACGAGGCGGGGCTGAGCGTCCTGGCCTGTGCGTCACCCCTGCTCGGACTGGGCCGTATGCCCGCGCAGGTCCGCCCCTGCCGCCGCGCCCTTCGACGGCGAGGGAGTTCCGCCGGCGTGCGCGCTTCCTGTGCGCCGAGCGAGCGCGCTGGCCTGAGCTGCCGTGACGCCGGACCCTGGCGTCGCCTGGGCAAGGCGACCCCGCGCCCTGGCCGCCTGGCAGGAGGATCGAGGGCGATCCCCGCGCCTCCCTGGAGACCATCGAGGCCTCCTGGACCGGAGCTCCACGGCGCCGACCCGGCCGGCGTCCATCTTCGGAGCTGCACCTGCCACCGCCTGCAGGTGCCTGGCGTCCTGGGCCGCTACGACGGGTCGTCTGAGGGCGTGCGCCCGCGCCGAGGCGCTCCTGGACCGATCCCGCCCAGCTGGGGCGTTCTTCCCGCACGACGCGTCTGGAGTGAGGCCTACTGCGCGGTCTCCTCGATCCGCGGCTGCAGGCGGCAGACGAGCTGCCGAGCGTCTGGAGCCCGGTCGATCTGCCCGGAACCATGCGCTTTCATCGCCGCCCGTGCGCGGGGGAGCTGACACCCGCGGGAACGCGCGCACCGCCGCCCCTCATCCAGCGCATGAGCCTGCGCTGCGCCGGGCACTGGCGCCCCTCCCGGGGCGGGTCGCGGTCAGAGCCCTACATCCTGAGCATGTGCCTGGTCACCGACGTCGAGCTCGACGCCGACGACGTCCGCCGAGCTCGACGCTGCGGTCGTCCGCGCCCGGGCGGTGCCCCTGCTGCGCGACATCCTCTCCGACCCCGCCCCCGGCAGCGCGACATCCCCACGATCATGGCTCTTCGCGGCGGCCGTCAGCCCGTCCGTCGGGCCGCCGCCCCGGCGGCTCGGCGCGGCGGGGCGCGGGCGTCGAGCTGGTCGCCACCGCCCTCGGGCCGTGGGCACCAACCAGACCCTGCCGCCTGCCGTCCCGCGACCACCTGCGCGCCCGCACCGAGCGGGTGGACGCCCGAGCTGGCGCGGGCCGAGGAGAGGATCAGCCCCTGACCGCGTCCGCGCTCATTGCGGCGCGACCGGCCTCCGCCCGCGACCCTGGGACGGGCGGACGGGCCGAACGCGGATAGTCCGATCAGGCGTTGCGCCGCTGGGTAGCGCAGGATCGCCAGCGGCCACGACGGCACAGGACCAGGAGGGATCCGATGATGGCGGCGCGCACGTCCCTCGGCCGAGCCGGTGGTCCCGTCCAGCAGGTAGCGGCCGCCGTCGACGATGTGGGGAGACCGGGTTGTTGCGCACGAAGACCTTGAGCCAGCCCGGCAGCGTGGAGGTGGGCACCATGGCGCTGGACAGGAAGGTCAGGGGGAACAGGACGATGACCGTGAAGGAGGTGACCGCCTGGGCCGGAGGAGAAGACCGTCCCAGCAGCAGGAAGGTCAGGTGATCGCCCAGGCGCAGCTCGCGCCAGGCGACGGCGCCGCCGCCCCGACCAGCCGCGTTGACGGCCGGTAGCCCAGGGCCCAGCCGGTGAGCACGGTCAGGCAGTGCAGATGAGGTAGCGCGGCACGTCGGAGACCATGGGCCCCAGACGGGGGCGATGCGCGACACGGGCATGGTGCGAAGCGATCGAAGACGCCCCTTGTTCACGTGTCCTCGCGCAGGTCCACGCCCGCGCTCTGGCTCGTGGTCAGGCATTCAGCACGATGAGCCCCGGACGATCGTGGGCAGTAGGCTTTGACGTCCCCGGCGATGGCGCTGCCGAAGCAGTCTCGCCGAACAGGATCGGTAACATGATCGGCTGATGAGGATGTCGTAGAACTCCCTCCCGCAGCACCATGATGATGAGCGAGCGCCAGGCTGCATTCAGGTGTCTGGGGACCAGGCGCGCCTCGCTGAAGGGGCGCCTCGCGGGCCGCGAGGACGGGCGGTTGCTGCGGGAGGCCGCGATCGCTCTCTCTGGGTTGGAAGGATGAGTCGCGGAAGAGGGGAGGCGCCGACGGCGCTGCGGGTGGCGGGCTCAGCCGTCGTCGCCCCTCATGTCGGCCGGTCAGGCCATGAAGACCGAGTCCAGGCTGGGGCGGTCCACCGAGACGGTCCTGGGGACAGGCTCGTCGCGCAGGCCACGAGCACCCGGTGGCCTGCGAGGGCCTGCCAGCGGCGTCTGCAGGTGAGTGCGCTGGTCGACGAGCGCCGCGGGCCGGTGACCCGCTGATGATCGCGGCGGTGGCCGCGCGTCGTCGGGCGCGCGGGGTCAGGACGATGAGCCGCTGCCCACCCGGTCCTTGAGCCTGTCGGGCGTGCCCTCGGCGATGAGCCGCCTGCGTCGATGAAGTGCTGATCCGGTGAGCCAGGCGGTCGGCCCCTCCAGGTACCGTGGGTCAGCAGGATCGTGGAGCCGCCTCCAGCAGGGATCGATGACGTCCCACACTGCTCGCGCGCGCGCGTCCAGGCCGCGGTGGTGGCCTGTCGAGGAAGATGAGCGCGGGCATGAGGGAGACGGCCAGGTCCAGCCTGCGCCGCATCCTGCCGAGTAGTTGCTCACCCGCTTGCCGCCGGCCCCGGTGAGGCTGAAGGCGGCCAGCAGCCGTCGGCCTGTTCGCGCGCCCGCCCGGCCCAGCCCAGCAGGCGGCCGAAGAGCCGCAGGTTCTCCGCCCCGGTGAGCATCCGCTCGACGCTGGCGTACCGGGCTCGTCACTCCCCGATGCAGCGCACGGCGTGAAGCGCTCGCGCACGTCGCGCCCAGGACCGTCGCGCGGGCACGCGGGCAGGCGCCAGCAGGGTGGTGATCATGCGCAGCGCCGTCGACTCGCCGGCCTCTGTTAGCTGGCAGCCCGTAGACGATGCCGGCGGGGATTCGAGATCCAGGAGTCGACGGCGGCGAGGCGAGCCGAAGGTGCGGGCGTCAGGCTGGTCTCACTCGCGGGTGGCTGCGCGGGAGGCCCCTGGAGCCGTGAAGGTGCTGATGACTGGCATGTGCGTCAAGTTGCGGACCCGCGCGGCTCACAGCACCTTCGCCAGCCACGCGTGCTGCCGGGTGGCGACTCTGGGCTGGTGCTCCAGCCAGGTGCCTGGCGCCCGGCGTGAGCATTGGGCCCGGGGCCGGACCGGTCATTGGCCGAAGCCCGGCGGGCTCAAGCTGCAAGGAGGTTCTGTTCCGGCTGGGATCAGAGCACCAAGGAGCCCTTAGAAGAGGATGTGGCTGGCGCCCCAAACCCGGGCGCCCTGGACCTAGTGTTGTGAGCTCGACGGCAGGCGGATGCGCGGACCCGGCCCCGGATACCGCAGTTCCAGATACGCGGCCCTGGACGGCAGGCCGCGGCGGACCCGGCCCCGGGAGCTGACGGCTGCCGAGGCCAGGTGGTGGTCGCGCTCATGCGCCGTACCATGCCCCAGGAGCTGCGCCCCATGCTGCTGGCGCCCGACTGGTACCAGGGCATGGAGAGGCCGAGCCCCAGGGGCGCTGCATGCCTGGTACGACCTGGTGGCGGACCGTTACGTGCTGCTCACCGTGGGCGCCTCTCTACGACGGGGAGCAGACTGTCGGGCTCCATGCACTGCCAGTGCGATGCACTCTGCAGCCTGATGACAGTGCTGCCCCAGTCAGAGGCCCCAGGCTGAGAGCAGGTCGCCCGCGCCCGTGACTGGCTGCTCTGGATGCACCCACAGGCCCGTGGACCGCACGAGTGGTCGGTGTGACCACGGGAGACTCGGTTCGCCGGACGACGGCGTCGGTATCTCGGCCTCCGGCGCAATGCCCTCCCGGCGGCTCCCGCCCCGGCAGGTGGTCAGGGCCCCACCCGCGTTCCTGTGAGCGGGCGCGGCTAGCTCAGCCGGACGACGGCGTCGCGGCCTCGAGGCGGCCTTTGTCGGCGGGCCAGTGGCGCCCGGGCCTGGATCGCGACACCGCCGGAGTCGACCCGGCAGGCGCCTCGCGCCCGGATATAGGGAACAGGGGCGTGGTGACGAGGGCACCAGGCCGGAGGGCAGCTGGGCGCTGGGACGGAGTCGGCCTGTGTGGCGTCTCAATGGTCTGTGTAAGCCTGATGGAAGGACTGACGCCGATGACTGCGACTGAGGAGAGGAACAAGCCGTCGACGGGCGCGATGTAGCTCGGCGGTTGCGCGAGACCGGGGCCCTGGACGGCCTGTTCGAGCAGATCGACTCCGGAGATGTCGAGATGACCGGGGCCCGAGGGCTGCTCCCCGCTCTGCTCAGAGGTTCTGGAGCGCGGCCTGCGGGCAGGTTGACCGAGCACCTGGGCTATGAGAAGGAGAGCCGACGACTCGGCTCCGGCAACGCCCGCAACCGCACCACACGACCCAGACATCGACTCGCGTGGGCCGCCGAGATCGAGGTGCCCCGGGACCGGGCCGAGCTCGTTCACGCGCCGCGCCTGGTGCGCAAGGCCAGCGGAGGATGGACGGACTGGACTCGATGATCATCGGCCTGTACGCCCGGGATGACCGCGCGCGAGATCCGCCACTACCTGGAGTCCACCATCGGCGTGGACCTGAGCAGGGGACGATCTCCAGGTCACCGACGCGGTGTGCGATGCCGTCATGGAGTGGCAGCGCCGGCCTCTGAGCCTTCTGCCAGTGATCTACCTCGACGCGATCCGCGTCAAGGTCCGCGCCGACCACCGGGTGTCGAACCGCTCGGCCCACATCGCCGTGGGCGTGGACATGGACGGCGTCAAGCACGTGGCTAAGGATCTGGTCCAGGACGGGGAGGGCTCCTTCTGGGCCCACGTGTGCGCCGATCTGGCCAACAGGGGCGTGCAGGACGTGCTGATCGTGTGCTGACGGGCCGACTGGCCTGCCCGAGGCCGCCGGGCGGTCCTGGCCCGACTCCATGGTCCCCACCTGCGTGGTCCACCTGATCCGCGCCTCCATGCGGTTCGTCGCCTACGGGGACCGCGAGGTCGCCGCCGCCCTGCGCCCGACCTACACCGCCCCGACGAGGAGGCCGCCCGACGGGCCCTGGACGCCTTCCGCCAGTCCGACCGGCCGCAGTGCCTGCAGACGGCGGCGACGTGGGAGAGGCCTGGGAGAGGTTCATCCCCTTCCTGGCCTTCCCCCCGGCCCTGCGCCGGGTCATCTACACCACCAACGCGATCGAGTCGCTGAACTACCAGCTGCGCAAGGTCACCAAGAACCGCGGCCACTTCCCCTCCGACGAGGCGGCGGTCAAACTGCTGTGGCTGGCGATCTGCAACATCGAGGACCGCCGCTCGCGGAGCGCGCCAAGGAGAAGAACACGCCCGCCCACTCGCGCAGGGCCAAGGGCAGACTCGTCGAGGGACAGGTCACCACCAACTGGAAGCAGGCTCTCGCCCAGCTCGCCGCCGCTTCACCCGACCGAATCAACCCCCATCTCTGACCGAACTCCGCTTCACAGAAACATTGACAGGCTCGCCCGTGCCGCCGCTGCCAGACCCGGAATCTGGGCGACCTGGGACAGTGACTGGTTACGGTGGCTCGCGTTACACCCCACAGACCGCCTGACGGCCCTACCGAACCCATGGACCAGTGGCCGATGGGGCCGCTGATCCGACCACACCACTGCAGGACGACCTGCTTCCCGGACGGACCTACCGTGACGGCCCAGGACCCTGTGGTGTCCTGATACCGCCGGAGAGGGCGGTCAAAGACAGTATTCAGACAATGGAGGACCGTGATGGCTCACGTAGCCGTAGTGTAGAGCACAGCCTGCGAATCGTGACCGGTACGCCCAGCATGTGCAAAGCGGAAGTACGTCGCCTTCCTTGTGCAGTAGCGGCTGATGGACCAGGGCGTTCTTTACCCTCAGCGGCTGCCTGGACATGGACGGCTGCCCTGAAACCCTGCTGGTGCTGACAGCCGAGGTGGATCAGGGTACCAGTCCGGACGAGTGAACCGTCTTGACCCTGTCGCCGCAGCGCCGCGTGTGTCTCGACTACGCCTTCGGGTGACATTTCAGCCGTTGACAGGATCGCCCACCAAATCATTCACAATCATCCACAGTCACCCGCACACCGCCCGAACATCACTTGAACACCGTCTGAACATCGTCTAAACAGCAAGGAGAACAACCGCGACCATCAGCCAGACGCCACCAATCCGGTGACCCGGCCTCACCGATGGCGCGTGATGACGTCGTCCACGCCTACGGTCCGCCGACGATTATGACGCCGTTGTCCGGCTTCCGTCCGCCACGCCGTCGACCGTGGGCATGGTTCTTCGACTGCCGAGGTGTACGCTGTCAGCGGCGGAGGAGATCGCGGGCG